>FTEO01001147.1_pt1 | contig 15960 bp, 16 predicted proteins | sample 1640211 | NCBI WGS metagenome assembly FTEO01 (sample SAMEA3914816, study PRJEB12502) | metagenome | biome: forest; material: soil | place: USA | collected 2011-09-16 | depth 0.3 m | reverse complement strand
GTTGATCTTGTTGCGGGGAGCCCGGCTCTTTTCGATGGCACGGGCGAGGTACTGGCCGAAGCGGGCGTAGAGGAAGTAGTCGTCTTCCCCCACCTGGAAGCGCGCTTCGGCGAAAAAATCAGGGAAGTTCTTCTCGAGATACTCGTTGAGCTTGTGCAGGTGACCCGGAGGTCGAACCAGCGGCGGAACCCGCGATGGGGTCCGAGATTCCCCCGGAGAGGCATCTACCGATGCACGAGGGGTTGAGTACTGAGTCGAGCGGTTGCGATTCTTCATTCGGTCTTGCCACACCTCCACGGGTCCGGACGACCATTTCTGGACGTCACGAGCGGTACCACACCTCGCAACGCGGCGCGGATGTTGGGCCACGCTGCCCCTCGATGCAAGAGGTCGAACACGGATTTTGCGAGCGACCCCAAATTTTTTTTCACGTGTGCACGCGCTCACGATCTCGTTGCGATGTGCGTCACGCGCGAGCGTCAGCGCGGACCGTAGCGTCCGCGCCGCTGATGCGTGACATTATGCTTCGCCAGAGGGTTGGGGGTTCCTGCAGCTCACGATGTTCGGAAAGCTCGCGTACATCTGGCGCTTCTGTGCCACCGCGTTCTGCTTCGCGGTGTTTGGGCTGTGCGGGCTCGTGTTCGGGCTCATCGTGTTCCCGCTGATGCGCCTGCTGCCGGGCACACCGGAGATCCATCGCCGCCGCGTTCGATCGATGTTCCTTGCCGTGATGCACTGGTTCGTGAACCTCATGCGCGGCGCGGGTGTGCTCACGTACGAGTTCGAGGGCGCGGAGCGCCTCGGCCGGCCCGGCCAGATGGTTATGGCCAATCACCCCACGCTCATCGACGTGGTGTTCCTGCTCGGGTTCACGGCGCAGGCGACATGCATTGTCAAACAGTCGCTCTGGAAGAACCCGTTCACGCGCTGGCCGGTGGCGGCGGCGGGCTTCGTGAGCAATACGCCCACGTTCGAGATGATCGAACAGGCCGCGCAGGCCCTTCTGGAAGGTCAAAGTGTAATAATATTCCCCGAAGGTACGCGCACGACGCCTGGCCAAGCGCTGCAGTTTCATCGGGGAGCGGCCAGCATTGCGGTTCGGGCGGCGACGGTTGTCACACCCGTCTTCGTCCACTGCGAGCCGACGACGCTGGCGAAGAACATGCCGTGGTATCGCATTCCGCCCCGGCGTGTGCGGATCACGTTGCGGGTGGGCGAAGACATCGACCCGGCACCGTTCCGCAGCCGCCCGGCGCCCCTGGCGTCGCGCGCGTTCAATGAGCACCTCCTGGAGGTGTTCAGCTCGGAGTTGAGCACGGGAGGTCGGCTCGACCCGCGGGTCTGACACTACATATATGCGGCGCGCCGTACGCGCCCGGCGGACGATCGATGCTGACTGCGGAACAAATACTCGAGATGCTGCGGTCGGCGTTCGCCGAGCTGTTCGAGATCGATCCTGCCCGGATCACGCCTGAGGCGCGCCTGGGCGAGGACCTCGAGATCGACAGTATCGATGCGGTCGACCTCATCGAGCGGGTGAGGCGAGTCATCGGGCGGAAGGTGACGCCGGAGGATTTCCGGTCGGTGCGCACCGTCGGCGATCTCGTACAGGCCATTGAGCGCCTTGCGAACGGTTGAGCCGCAGGTTGCGGCGCGAGCGGTAGCTCGCGGCAGCTGCGCGGGGCCTGATTTCATCCCCTGCGCCGTCATTCCCGTCTACAACCACGAACACGCCGTGGGCAAGGTGGTTGCCGCCGTGCGGGACGCCGACTTGCCCTGCGTTCTGGTGGACGACGCCTCCGACGAAGCCTGCGCGCGCGAGCTCGACCGGCTCGCCGCAGCTGACGCCAAAGTCGCATTGGTTCGCCTGCCGCAGAATCGTGGCAAGGGCGGGGCGGTTACAGCGGGCCTGCAGGCCGCCCGTAACCTGGGATTCACACACGCCCTGCAGATCGACGCGGATGGCCAGCACGCCCTGGACGACGTCTCCCGGTTCATCGGCGAAAGCGCCGCGCACCCGCGGGCGCTCATCTGTGGCCTGCCGATCTTCCGGGCCGATATGCCGCGCGTGCGCTTCTACTCCCGCTACCTCACGCATGGGCTCGTGTGGTTCAACACGCTGTCCTTCGATATACGGGACTCCATGTGTGGCTTCCGCGTCTACCCTCTGGCGCCTGTGCTCAAGCTGCTGGACAGCGCAAAGCTCGGCTCCCGCATGGACTTCGACGTCGAAGTGCTCGTGCGGCTTCACTGGCGCCAGCAGCCCATGCGCTGGCTGCCGACGCAGGTGTCGTATCCGCTCGACGGCGTGTCCCACTTCCGCCTCGTGTACGACAATGTGTTGATGGTGGCTCTGCATGCCAGGCTGATGGTCGGCATGCTGATCCGGTTGCCGATGATCCTCTGGCGAAAGCTCCGATGAGCGCGCCAGGCGACACGGTGCCGGCAGCGGGCTGGGCTCGCACCCGCGAACGCGGCGCGTTCTTCATGATGAGGCTGTGCCTCATCGGTCTGCGGCTGCTGGCGCGTCCCATCATGCTGCCGGTAGTGCACCTCGTTGCGCTCTACTTTTTCCTCTTCGGCCGCCGTGGGCGCGACGCATCGCTCGACTACCTGCGTCGCGTCGCGCAGGCCGTGCCGGACTCTGGTCTGCGGCCTACCTGGCGCTTCGCCTACCGGCACTTCCGCGCGTTCGGCACGGCGATCCTCGACAAGATCGACACCTGGTCCGGTCGCCTGAAGCTGGAAGACGTCACGTTCGAGGAGCAGGGGGAGATGCGCCGCCGGGCGTTCCAATCCCGCGGTGTCATGGTGCTCGGCTCCCATCTGGGAAATCTCGAGGTGCTGCGTGCACTCAGCAGCCTGAACAAACGCGTGAAGCTCAACGTGCTGGTCCACACGGTACATGCGGACTACTTCAATCGCATCTTGCGCCTGGCCGGCGCTACGGACATCGAGCTCGTGCAGGTCACGGCGCTCGATCCCACCACGGCCTTCGCGCTGCGTGAGCGCCTGGATCGTGGCGAGTGGGTGGTCATCACCGGCGACCGCGTGCCCGTGCATGGCGGGCGCACCGCGGACGTGAGTTTCCTGGGCGGAACGGCCGCACTGCCGATCGGGCCGTACGTCATGGCTGCGCTGCTCGAGTGTCCGGTGCACTTCCTCGTGTGCCTGCGCATAGGGGGCCGCAACCACGCCTACTTCGAGCCGTTCGCAGAACGCATCGCCTGGCCCCAGCGCTCTGCGCGGGATGCCGTCATTGCCCAGTACGCTCAGAAGTACGCGAGCCGGCTCGAACACTACGTGCGCCTCGCTCCTCTGCAGTGGTTCAACTTCTATCCCTTCTGGCGGGCGTGAATGCGAAAACAGGGAGCAATCGCGGCGGCGGTGGACGTCACCGTTCCGTTTCACGACGTCGACCTCGCCGGCGTGGTCTGGCATGGCCACTATGCGAAGTATCTGGAGAACGCCCGCTGGGCGTTGATGGATCACATCGGCTTCGGGCTCACGGCCATGGTGGGCTCCGGTTTTCTCTGGCCAGTGGTGAGTCTGCAAGTGAAATACATCCGCGCCGCGCGGTACGGTGATCAGCTGCGGGTGCAGGCATCCCTTGTCGAGTGGGAGACGCGACTCGCGATCAACTACCTGATCGTCGATTCTCGGGATGGCTCGCGGGTTGGCCGCGCTCAGACCGTGCAGGTCGCGGTGGAGAAAGTCACAGGCACAATGCAGTTTACGTCGCCAGCGTGCCTGCTCGAACGAGTGCGGGCATCGTTGGGTTGAGGGTCTATGACAGTGGGAAGTAAACAGTCAGTTGGAACCCCAGGCACGGAACGCCGGCAGGTCGTCGTGATTGGCGCCGGCCCGTCCGGGTCGATCGCCTCCGCGCTCTTGCGCCGGCAGGGGGTGGACGTGCTGGTGCTCGAGCGCCAGAAGTTTCCGCGCTTCTCCATTGGCGAGAGCCTGCTCGCGCACTGTCTCGACTTCGTGGCGGAGGCCGGCATGATCGAAGCCGTGGATGCCGCAGGCTTCCAGCACAAGAACGGCGCCGCGTTCGCTCGCGGCGAGCAGTACTCGGCCTACGACTTCGGTCAGCGGTTTACGCCGGGGCGCGCGACCACCTATCAGGTCCAGCGCGCCACATTCGACAAGCTGCTGGCGGATCAGGCCGCGGCGCAGGGCGTGGACGTTCGCTACGAGGTCGAGATCGTCGCGGTGAGCCAGGAGGCGGGCGCGTCGAGCGGGCGCCGCACGCTCACGGCACGCACGCCGAATGGGGAGACGACGATTATCGAGGCCGATTTCATTCTCGATGCGAGCGGGTTTGGCCGGACGCTGCCGAAGCTGCTGGATCTCGAGACGCCATCGAAGTTTCCGGCCCGGCAGTCGATCTTCACGCACGTGGTGGATCGCATTCCCGCAGGCGCGTTCGACCGAAACAAGATCCGCGTCACCGTGCACCCGCAGTTCGCCGACGTATGGTACTGGCTCATCCCTTTCTCGCAGGGACGGAGCTCGATCGGCGTGGTGGCCCGCAAGGAATTTCTCGAGCGCTATGCCGGGTCGCCGGAACAGCGGCTGCGCACGCTCGTGTCGGAGGACGCCGGGCTCACCAGGCTTCTCGCCGACGCGGAGTGGGATACGCCCGTCCGTGAGCTGTCCGGCTATGCGGTGAACGTGAAGGCGATGCACGGGCCTGGCTTCGCGCTGCTCGGCAACGCCGCGGAATTCCTCGACCCCGTCTTCTCCTCCGGCGTGACCATCGCCATGCGCTCGGCAAGCATGGCCGCGGGCGTGCTGCAGCGGCAGCTCCATGGCGAACCGGTGGACTGGCAGCGTGAGTTCGAGCAGCCGCTCCGGCGCGGTGTGGACTGCTTCCGGGCCTACGTCGAGGCGTGGTACGACGGGCGCTTCCAGAGCATCGTGTTCCATGAGAAACAGACCGACGAGATCCGGCGCATGATCGCGTCGATCCTCGCGGGCTATGCCTGGGATGACAGCAACCCCTTCGTCGCGCAGCCTCAGCGGCGGCTGACTTCGCTCGCAGAATGGTGCGCGCTGCAATGACAGGCACGGTGCTCGTCACGGGCTCGAGCCGCGGCATCGGTCGCGCCATCGCGTTGCGCGTCGCACGCGAAGGGTACGACGTGGTGATTCATTGCCGAACGCGCCGTGCCGAAGCCGATGCTGTTGCCGCGGAAATTGTGGCGCTGGGCCGAGCGGCTCGCGTGCTGCAGTTTGATGTCACGGATCGCGCCGCCTGCGCAGAGCTCCTGAGCAAAGACATTGAGGCGAACGCCACGTACTACGGCGTGGTCTGCAATGCCGGGCTCGCGCACGACGTGGCGTTTCCCGCCATGAGCGGCGAGGCGTGGGACAGCGTGATTCACAGCAATCTCGACGCGTTCTACAACGTGCTGCAGCCGCTGATCATGCCCATGGTTCGCCGGCGGGCGCCGGGCCGCATCGTCACGCTGTCTTCGGTGTCCGGCCTCGTGGGCAATCGCGGGCAGGTGAACTACAGCGCCGCGAAGGCCGGCATCATCGGCGCCAGCAAGGCGCTCGCCATCGAGCTCGCGAAGCGGCAGATCACGGTGAATTGCGTGGCGCCCGGTCTCATCGAGACGGAGATGGTCGAGGAGCACGTGCCGCTCGAGGAAATCCTGAAGATGATTCCAATGCAGCGCACGGGCACGGCGGACGAAGTGGCCGGTGTGGTCTCGTTTCTGCTGTCGCCCGATGCTGCGTACATCACACGCCAGGTCATCGCCGTCAACGGCGGCCTCTGTTAGAGATGAACCCAGTGTCAGAGGCTGCATGAAGCGGGTTGTCGTCACAGGAATGGCTGGTATCACGGCGCTCGGCACGAGCTGGCCGGAGATCCACGCCGGGCTGCGCGCGCGCGTGAACGTGACGCGCTACATGAGCGAGTGGGAGCGCTACGCGGATCTCAACACGAAGCTTGCCGCGCCGGTCGAGGGCTTCAGCACGCCTTCACACTGGACGCGCAAGCAAACGCGCGGCATGGGGCGCGTGTCGCAACTCGCGGTGCGTGCGGCGGAGCTTGCGCTCACCGAAGCCGGGTTGCTCGGCGACCCGGTGCTTCGCAGCGGGAATATAGGCGTTGCGTGCGGCTCGTGCGTCGGCAGCACGCCAGACATCAAGGACTTCGCGGTGATGCTTCTGAGCGGCACGTCCGAAGGATTGAGCGCGAACTCCTACGTGAAGATGATGCCGCACACGGCCGCGGCAAACATCGGCATTTTCTTCGGCCTGAAGGGCCGCATCATTCCGACCTCGAGCGCCTGCACGTCCGGCAGCCAGGCAATCGGCTTTGCGTACGAGGCCATCAAGCAGGGCAAGCAGACGATGATGATTGCCGGTGGCGCGGAAGAGCTGTGTCCGAGCGAAGCCATCGCATTCGACATGCTGTACGCCACCAGCCGCCGCAACGACGCCCCGCGCACCACTCCACGACCCTACGATCGCGACCGCGACGGACTCGTCGTCGGCGAAGGTGCCGGCATTGTCGTTCTGGAAGAGCTGGAGCACGCCCGCGCGCGCGGTGCGCGCATCCATGCCGAAGTCACGGGCTTCGCCACGAACTCCGACGGCGTACACGTCACGAAGCCCGAAGAAGACACCATGCGCATCGTCATGCAGATGGCGCTGCGCGATGCGGATCTCGCGCCCGAAGCCATCGGCTACGTGAACGGGCACGGCACCGCCACCGAACACGGCGACATGGCCGAGTCGCGTGCCACATCTGCTGTGTTCGGGCCGCGCATGCCGATGAGCACACAGAAGAGTTATCTCGGTCACACGCTCGGCGCCTGCGGCGCGCTCGAAGCCTGGTTCAGTGTGGAAATGATGAACGCCGGCTGGTTCGCGCCGACCATCAATCTCGACAATCTCGATCCCCGCTGCGGTGACCTCGACTACATCGTCGGCGAGGGCCGCGGGCTCGAGGTCGAGCACGTGATGACGAACAACTTCGCGTTCGGCGGCGTGAACACGTCGATCGTGCTGAGTCGCTGGCGCTAGGCTCGTGAAGCTGCCGCTGTTACGTTCGGCGAATCCGAATCGTCCCGTGCTCTGGGCGCGCGGGCGGCCGGTCCTGGCACGCGAGCTCATGCAATGGGTCGCGGCGGCGGCGCGCGAGCTGCCGGACGGGCGGCACCTCATCAACATGTGCGAGCATCGCGACGCGTTTCTCATCGCCTTCTGCGCGGCGCTCGTGCGCGGCCACACGAACCTGCTGCCCGCGTCGCGCGCGGAAGGGGTGGTCGAAGAGGTGGCGTCACTCCATGTCGGCAGCTATCGCTGCGACGATGAGCTCGTGAAGGGCGCCATCGAGCGGATTCGGTCGAAGGAATTGCTGGAGCAGGACGTCGCTTATTGCGGCTTCGAGCTGTCCGGCAATCATATCGCCGCGAAGGCGTTTACCTCAGGCAGCACCGGCACGCCGCAGGGTCACACGAAACTGTGGCGCAGCTTCTCGCGGAGCTCCGCGCTCAATGCCATGCGCATGCGGGAATGTCTCGAGCCCACTTACGGATCGGCGCGCCCGTGTATCGTCGCCACGGTTCCGCCGCAGCACATGTACGGGCTCGAGACGTCCGTACTCCTGGCGCTGCTGTCAGACATGTCGGTTCATGCCGGACGTCCGCTTTTTCCGGCCGATATCGCAGCGGCTCTGAATGAAGTGCCCGAGCCGCGCGTGCTGGTCACCACGCCCGTGCACATGCGTGCCATCGCGGCGTCCGGCCAGACTTTCCCGCGCACGGCGCTCGTGGTTTCCGCCACGGCGCCTCTTGACGCCGCACTCGCTCAATCCATCGAGCAGCAGCTCGGCACCATCGTGCTCGAAATGTTTGGCTCCACCGAAACGTGCGTCATCGCCACGCGCCGCACGTCGAGCGAACAGGCCTGGCATCTCTATCCCGAAGTCATTCTCGAGCCGGATGCGGACGGCGTGGGCGTCAGCGCGCCCTGGTTCGCCGCGCCCATGCGGCTGCAGGACATCGTCGAGCGGCTGCCGGGGAACCGATTCATGATCCGTGGCCGCAATGCCGACATGGTGGAAGTCGCCGGCAAGCGTGCGTCGCTCGCGGACCTCACGCGCCGGCTCCTGAGCGTGCCCGGCGTGCAGGACGCCGTGGTGTTTCAGCCCGAGGCGTCGTCGAGCGGTGCGGTCCGTCGCGTGGCGGCGCTTGTCGTGGCGCCCTCGCTGACTTCGGAATCCATCAGCGAGCAGCTGGCGCGTACGGTCGACCCGGCCTTCATCCCGCGGCCGCTGATTCGTGTGCCGGTACTGCCACGCAACGAAGTGGGCAAGTTGCCCCGCGAACAGTTGCTCGCGGTGCTTCGCGCCGTGAAGTAAGCGGCTATCCGACCGGGCTGCCCTGCAGGCAGTCCACCTCGACGAGCAGGTCTGCCCGGCAGATGTCGGCGTGCAGGATGATGGACTGCGTTTGCGGTGGCAGACGCTTGCGGACCAGCGCCTCGACGTCGGGCAGCAGCGCTTCGTCCCGCAGATAGATCTTCAACAGGCTCTCGGCGCCGAACCGCGGCTTGATGCCTGGTGCGGACCCGGATGCCCGCTGCAGCACGTTCGCGAGATTCGTCAGGGTCTCATCGAGCTGGGCGCGCACGTCCCCCGGGTGGCGGGTGGCGTGGCCAACGATGCTCGCCGTGCCCGAGATCATGACGAGCCGATCGGAGACGAGCATCGCGCGCGAGAAACTCGGCGCCGCGGGGCCGTACTCGCGCGGATAGCGATAGGCGCTGGTCTGCCGCGGGTTCTCGAGCGGAACGCCCGGAGTGCGGCCGGCAAGGCAGTACACCTGCAGCGTCGCGTCTCCATCGCGCCGGCCAATGCAGGTGGCGGCGGGATACCGATCGTCGCGTGTGTATGCGCGCAGGCCTGCGGCGCGGCCCGCACAAAACAGCTTGTAGCGTTCGTTGTCGCCACCGCCGCGGTTGATGTCGTCGAAATAGTTCCAGACCCGCAGCAGATGCGGATGCCGGCTGGATGCCACGAACCTGTTCAGCGCTGTGTACGCGACTTCAGCCGCCTGCTGAATGCCGCCGTAGCGGCGCTCGTCCAGTTCGATGGCCCCGAGCAGATGATCCGCATCGGCGGCGTAGCGAAGCACGCCATCGAAGCCCACGCTGACGGGCCCGTTCGCGTGCCACACCTCCATGATGCCCTCGCCTCGCAGCGGACGAAGGCCCACACGAACGCACCGCGGATCTTCGTGGCGCAGTCGCACGCCCCCAAACGCTACCGCGCCGAGCACATCCCGAGGCAGCGGCGCGTCCGCGTTGAATGGCCGATACTCGATGCGCGGCGTGGGCGCCGAGCGCAGCGACGTTGCAACGTCAGACATCGGTCAGCCACCCAGGTGACGCCGTCACGGGCCGCATCAGGCCGGGTCCTGCCGCGTGGTGCCGCCGCTGAACGTCATGCCGACCCGACGCCGCCGGTCCGCAAGGCTCGCGAGCGTTTCTCGCCAGTACACCACGGAGGCGATGGCGTAGAGCAGCTTGAAGAATTGCAGCCGCCACATGACGCCACCGCCGCGGAACACGTCGCCGGCGAGCATGGAGATCATGGCTTCTTCGACCCGCAGCATGTTGCGCGGATTGCGGAACAGCCAGGTCATGGCGGGCGTGTTGAAGCGGAAGATGAACCACGAGAGCGAGGTGATGCCTTTGCGGACGTTACGCCCGTACGCGCGCTGAAGCGCCCGTTCGCGCCGCGGTTCGCGGAGCGCGCCTTCCACGACATCTGCCGCGAGCTCCGCACTGTGCATGGCGAGGTAAACGCCCGTGGAGAAGATCGGGTCCACGAACGCGTATGCGTCTCCCACCAGCAGCCAGCGAGGGCCGCCCAGGCGTGAGCAGGAGTACGAATAATTGCCGGTGGCGTGCAGATTGCCGATGATCTCGGCCTGGACCATGCGGTTCGACAGTCCAGGAATGTTGCGCAGGGTCTGGAGCAGGAACTCCTCTTTAGAGGACTCCCGCTGTTTACCATCCCGTTGTTTAAGATAGGCCGGACTGCAGACGGCGCCGATGCTCACGCAGCCCTCGCGCAGGGGAATGAGCCACACCCAACCGTGTTCGAAGCGGTAGATGCTGATGTTCCCCGCATCCTCGCCCGACCGGCGTTCCACGCCGCGAAAATGCGCGAACAGCGCCGCGCTCTGATGCTCGGGATTCTTGCGCTTGAGCCGCATTTGCGAGCCCAGCAGCGTATCCCGCCCCGTGGCATCCACGACATAACGTGTGCGGTGGCTTCGAGTCTCGCCGTCGATATCGATATGTGCCGTGGCGCCCTCCGCGTCGAACTCGACGCGGCTCACCCTGGCACCCTGGTGGGTGGTGGCGCCCTGGGCGGCGGCGTAGTCGAAGAGCATCCGGTCGAATTCGTCCCGCCGCACCTGGTAGGCGAACGGCCACGTGGGGTTGAGGGAGCGCTCGAAGCGGAAGACGTTGTAGCCGCACTCGTTGTCGGACGGGAAGTCGGCGCCGAATTTCTTTACACCGATCTCCTCCAGCCGCGCGCTGAGGCCCAGCCGTTCGAGAATCGGCATGTTCATCGGCAGCAGCGACTCGCCGATGTGGAAGCGCGGGTGGCGGTCGCGCTCGACCAGCAGGACCTTCAGGCCCTTGCGCGCAAGCCGGGCCGCGGCCGTCGAGCCCGCAGGTCCGCCGCCGATGACCAGCACATCGGAGTCCGTCGCTTGAATGATCGTTCTCCACCCCCGCAATCCGCCGAAATATACCTGTGTGATAGCATTTGTGCTTCCAGAGGTCTTCGCAGCGATTCGTTTTCCGACCCACCCATGCCCGCCACCCAGTTGCCCGCCGAGCGCGAGCTCGCCGAGCTGATCATCAACGCGGTAAATCTCGAAGGCGTCGTCCCGCAGGACGTCGACCCCGAGGCACCCTTGTTCGGCGCGGGCCTCGGGCTCGACTCCATCGATGCACTCGAGCTTGCGCTCGAGATCTCCAAGCGCTACGGCTTCCAGCTGCGCTCGGACGATGAAGAAAACCGTCGCATTTTCGCGTCGCTGCGGTCCTTGTCGGACTATATCCAGAAAAATCGCACGACTTGATTCTGCTCCACACGGAGGGTCTCTCATGGCTCGTTCACGTCTCGCGTACCTGCTGTTCATTCCGCTTGCGTTCCTCCTCATGGGCGCCCGGGGCGCTCCGCTGCTCGACCCGGATCCAATCAACGTGCCGGCCGGTCTCACGGCGCAGGACGTCTCGAAAGCCATCCGCACCGGCATTGCGACGCGCGGCTGGGTTCCGAACAAGGACGAGCACGGACAGATCGATGCGGTGCTCAACCTGCGGGACCATACCGCGCGCATCGCCATCAACTACGACACCAAGCTGGTGAAGGTCACCTACGTATCGAGCGACAACCTCGACTACTCCGAGAAGAACGGCGCGCGCTACATTCACCGCAACTACAACAACTGGATCCATAACGTCGTCGGCGACATCTCGCGGCAGCTGCAAGTCGCTTCGGTGAAATGACCTTGCGCCTGGCCGCATGACGATGCGCGCGGTTCCGCTTGCCGTAACAGCCTTCACCGCGTCGTGCGCGGCGGGCAGCGGGCGGGCCGCGCTTCTCGAGGCGCTGCGTGCGCGCCGCACGGGCCTTTCGGCCAACGACTTCACCGAAGCACCGCTCGATACCTGGATCGGCCGGGTGCGGGAGCTGGAATCCCAGCCCCTGCCCGCCGACCTTGCGCGCTGGGAGTGCCGTAACAACCGGCTCGCCTGGCACGGCCTCGAGGCAGATGGATTCAGGCAGAGCGTCGCCGCGGCGCGCGAGCGCTATGGCGCCGGCCGCGTGGCGCTGATTCTCGGCACGTCGACCTCCAGCATCGGCGCGACGGAGGAGGGCTACCGGCGTCTCGGGCCGGATGGCCAGTATCCCGAAGAGCTTCGCCGGCCGATCGTGCATACCGTGCATTCGCTCGGCAATTTCGTTCAGCAGGCCCTGGGGCTCAGTGGCGTGTGCGTCACGGTGGCCACCGCGTGTTCCTCGAGTGCGAAGGTGTTCGCGCAAGCGGAGCGACTCATGCGTCTCGGGTTCGCCGACGCAGCCGTGGTGGGCGGCGTGGATACGCTGTGCTACAGCGTGCTGTTCGGTTTCAACTCGCTCGAGCTCGTGTCGCCCGAGGCCTGCCGGCCGTTCGACACGGGTCGGCGCGGCATCAGTCTCGGCGAGGCAGCAGGGTTCGCCTTGCTGGAGCGCGATGGGAGCGGCCCGCGGCTTCTCGGCTACGGTGAGTCGAGCGATGCGCACCACATGTCCTCGCCGCATCCGGAAGGGCTTGGTGCGCGCAACGCGATCGCCGATGCGCTCGAGCGCGCGAATCTCGGGCCGGAAGACATCGACTACATCAATCTGCACGGCACCGCGAGCCAGAAGAATGACGAGGTCGAGGCGCGCATCGTCGCGGAGCTGTTTCCGCAACGCACGCGGGCCAGCTCGACGAAAGGCTGGACGGGCCACGCACTCGGCGCCGCCGGCATTCTCGAAGCGGTGATCAGCCTGATGGCCCTCGAGACCGGCTTCATGCCCGGCACCCTCAATTCGCGCGAGCTCGATGCCGCTTGCGGGCCACAGATCCGCCTCGACAACAGCGAGGGCGAGGTCCGCAACGTCCTCAGCAATTCCTTCGGCTTCGGCGGCAGCAACTGCGTGCTGCTCTTCGGCAGGAGCCGGCTGCAATGAACGCGCGTCGCCACGCAGTTTTCATCGAAGGCGTTGGCTTCTGGGCATCGCGTCTGCCCGGCTGGGCCACCGCTCGCGAAATTCTGTGCGGGCGGATGCCCGCGCCCGCTGTCGCGGCAACGCGGCCCTCGCCGACCCTGCTGCCACCGGCCGAGCGTCGGCGAGCGCCAGACACTGTCGCGCTCGCTCTCGAAGTGGCCGCGCGTGCGTGTGAGAATGCGGGGCGCGATCCCAAGACGCTGCCGTGCGTATTCGCGTCCACGCATGGCGACCTTGCCATCAGCGATGCGCTTTGCGACACGCTCGCGAAGACACCGATGCTCACGTCGCCCATCAAGTTCCATAATTCCGTGCACAACGCGGCTGCGGGGTACTGGACCATTGGCACGGGGTGCCTCAAGCCCTACACGTCGGTGAGCGGCTACTACTACACCTTCGGCGAGGGCTTGCTCGAAGCCGCGGTGCAAGCATTGAGCGAGAACACGCCCGTGCTGTACGTGGCGTTCGACATCGAAGCGCGCGGCCCGGTGGGCACCATGCAGCCGAGTCGCGGCGTGTTTGCCGGCGCGCTCGTGCTTTCGCCCCAGGCCGATGCGCGGCACATCGCGCGCCTTGCATTCGAAGTCCGCGAGGAAGCGGAGCCGCAACAGACCCGGCCGCGGCCCGAGAACGCCACTCTGGTCGAAGGCAACGCCATGGCAAACGGTCTCGCGCTGTTCGAGGTGCTGGCGGATGGCGTCGAACGAGACATTTCGCAGACGCTCGCGCCACACCTGTCGCTGCGCATGCGTGTAACGCCGGCGACCCTCGCGAACGAGTTGCCCCGGACCTTGCTGCAGAAAGCTCAATGATGGCTTCAGTGACAACAGCCGATGTCGTGATCATGGGCGGCGGCCTTGCCGGCCTCACGCTGGCGATTCAGCTGCGCAAGCGCCTGCCCTTGCTCGACATCGTGGTGCTCGAGCGGGTGCGCCATCCGGTGCGCGAGGCGGCGCACAAAGTGGGCGAGTCCTCGGTCGAGATCGGCGCGCACTATTTCGAAACCGTGCTCGGGCTCAAGGCGCATCTCGACCAGCACCAGCTGAAGAAATTCGGCTTCCGGTTTTTCTTCTCCGAAGGCACCGAGCATGTCGACCGCGTGGTCGAGCTCGGCGCGAGCCGCTATCTCGCGACGCCGAGCTATCAGCTCGACCGCGGTATCTTCGAGAATTTCCTCGCGCAGCATGCACAGTCGCTCGGCGTTCGCTTCATCGATGGCGCGCCGATCAATCGCGTGACGCTCGCGCAAGAGCAGTCCGGCGACTCCGCAAACCCCGCGACGACGCATGAAGTGGTGTTCGACCGGGACGGCGTCGAGCAGCGCATCGCGAGCGTCTGGCTCATCGACGCTTCCGGCCGCGCCGGTCTCCTGAAGCGCAAGCTCGATCTCGCCGAACCGAACGATCACGACGCCAACGCCATCTGGTTCCGCATCGGCACGCGCATCGACATGAACGAATGGTCCACGGATCAGGAGTGGCTCACGCGCTGCGATCCGCCGTACCGCTGGCTTTCCACCAATCATCTGTGTGGTGAAGGCTACTGGGCGTGGCTCATTCCGCTCGCGTCCGGCTCGCATTCGGTAGGCATCGTGGCGGATGCGAAGCTGCATCCGCTCAAGACCATGAACAGCTTCGAGCGCGCCATGGAGTGGTTCCGCGTTCACCAGCCGCGGCTTGCGCGCGAGCTCGAGGGCAAGCGCGAGCTGCTGCAGGACTTCGTTGCGCTGCGCCGCTTTTCATACGGCTGCAAGCGCGTGTTCAGCGGTTCACGCTGGGCGCTCACCGGCGAGGCCGGCGTGTTTCTCGATCCGTTCTACTCGCCCGGCAGCGATTTCATCGCCATCGCCAATACCTACATCACCGAGCTGGTCGCAAAGGACCGCGCGGGCGAGCACATCGCTCCGTACGCGCGCCTCTACGAGCAGTTCTATTTCTCTTTCTATCGCAGCACGCTCACGCTCTACACGGATCAGTACGCCATGTTTGGCGATCCGGAAGTGATGCCCGTGAAGGTGATCTGGGACTACACCTATTACTGGGGCGTGCTCTGCCAGCTGTTCTTCCAGCACCGGCTCACGGATCTCACCATGATGGCGCGCCTGCGCGAAGAGCTGTCGCTCACCATGGCACTGAACGTGGCCCTGCAGAACTTCATGCGTGAGTGGTCTCGCGTGAGCGCGAAGCGCAATCCGGCGCTGATGCTCGATCAGGCGAACCTCGAGTGGTTCGCTGAGCTGAACCGCGGCCTGCGCGATACCCTGGACGATGCGGCCTTCAAGGCGCGGCTGCGCGAAACCACCGCGCAACTCAAAGCACTCGCGGCGGAGATCGCCCTGACCGCGTTGGCCGATCATCCGCAACTCGATACCACCGAGATTCGTGCGCTGCTGGGAGATGACCTCTCGCGCCTGGCCGGCGCACTGCTGTTCCCAGCAAGCCGCGGCGATCGTTCCGCGGCGGCATGAACCTTTCGAAACGGAAGGCGTAGCCGGCATGTCGCATTCGCCGCTTCTACTGCAGCTCGTCATCATTCTGGGCACCGCGCGGTTGCTCGGGCTCGCCCTTCGCTATGTCGGGCAGCCGGCCGTCATCGGCGAGATGGCCGCGGGCATCGTGCTCGGGCCGATCGTATTCGGAGCGCTCGCGCCGGCGCTGCATGCGCAAGTGTTCGAGCCCACGTCGCGCCCGGCGCTCGAAGCGCTCTCACAACTGGGTCTCGTGCTGTTCATGTTCATTGTCGGCGCGGAGCTGCGCCTGCCTACCGGCGCACGCTCGCAGCTCGTCGCGGCAGGCTGGGTCGGCGTGCTATCGGTGCTGCTGCCCATGGGTCTGGGGATTGGCGTCGCCTGGCCGCTCTATCCGGCGCTTGCGCCGTCTGGCGTGACCTTCTGGCCGTTCGCGCTGTTCATGGCCGCCGCCATGTCCATCACAGCGTTCCCGGTTCTCGCGCGAATCCTGAAGGACCGCAACGAGACGCAGACGACGATCGGGCGTCTCGCGCTGACGTCAGCCGCTGTGGCCGACGTGCTCGCGTGGATATTGCTGGCGCTCGTCGTGGTGCTGGCCACGAGTGGGCACGACTGGAACCAGTTCATCCGGCTGCTCATCGGCGTGTTGCTGCTGGCTGCGATCGTGTTCGGCCTCTTCAGGCCG
>FTEO01000859.1_pt1 | contig 15964 bp, 9 predicted proteins | sample 1640211 | NCBI WGS metagenome assembly FTEO01 (sample SAMEA3914816, study PRJEB12502) | metagenome | biome: forest; material: soil | place: USA | collected 2011-09-16 | depth 0.3 m | reverse complement strand
GGTTTACGACGTGCGGCAACATCGCGACGAGGACTACCGGTACCGTGAGTGCTGCCGAAATCCAGAATTTGCGTCGGACGGCACTCAGATGACTGTTGTCTTCCGTCGCCGTCGGCAGCAGTGGCTCGAGCGCCATGCCGCAGATCGGGCAACTTCCGGGACCCACCTGACGGATCTGCGGGTGCATGGGACAGGTGTAGATCGCACCTTCTGCCCCTTCAGATGAGGTGGGTGCGCCATGGGAACCGTGCGCGCCATGACAGCAGGCTGCCGCGTGATCCCCATGAGCGTGCGTCGATGCGATCGGCTTCGCGCGTTCCGCTTCTGCAGTCACTTCGGGCGGACGCGTGTGGTCGCTTGCGCAGCAGGACCTGGCAGGGTGGTGATGATGAGCATCGGCGTTCACGTGTCTCCCGAAAGATGCCGCGGACGGCCTACACTGCCATTTCCGAGCGCCGGGCGGTGCGTTTCAGCCGTAACAGAGTCGGGCGCCCGAATGAATTGCAGTTTCCCGGACATCACTCAGAACCAGATTCGAATGCCAGCGAGCGCCTGCAGGTCACTCGCGTCCTCGCCCGATGCGCGCACGAGGTCGGCGGTATTGCCAAACTGCTTTACCCAAGCCACGCCGATGTAGGGCGCGACTTCCCGCCGAATTTCGTAGCGCAGTCTCAGGGCGAGCTGCAGATCCGAAATGCCGGAGCCAATGCGCTTCTCGGGATCGCTCTTCCCGTACGCGTTGAGCTCGATTTCGGGCTGCAGAATGAGCCGTTGCGAGAAGAGCAGTTCATAGTCGGCCTTGAAACGCGCGGCCGTTCGCCCGGCATCGCCCACGTAGGCGGTCGCTTCGATCTGGAAGAAATAGGGTGCCAGTCCCTCGACGCCCACGGCGGCCCAGTCGCGTGACGGCCCCTCTCCGAGGTCGTGCCGCACCCCGGTCTGCAGGTTCCACCAGCGGGCGATGGTGTAGTCCCAGAACGCCTCGATGCGTGCATCCTGTGTCGTGCCACCGCTGCGCTCGCCCTCGGTCTTGAGCCACAGCTTGTTGTAGTCGGTTCCGTACCAGGCCTCCGCATCCCATGCGAGTGCGCTGGAGCCGCCGCCATCGCGCCAGTCGAGCTGATCCAGCAAGACCTTGCCAACCGATGCGGTATCGTCCATCGCCATCATCTTGGCCATGGGTTTGTAGGGCATGTCGCGCACTTCCTGAGTCGGCGGATCGGGCGGCACGTGCTCGCGCTCGCTTTGGGTCGACTCCGGCGCCATTTCGTGATGCTCGGCTTCCTGCGCATGCGTCGCTCCGGCCATGAATAGAAACGCCGCGCAGATCGAGGTGAAGGTGGCAGTGATGGCTCTCATGAGTGATTCCCCACTACCGGCTCCCCCGGATGTGCAACGACCACCTCCCGAAACATGCCCGCCTCCATGTGATAGAGCAGATGGCAGTGGTATGCCCAACGACCGAGCGCATCGGCCGTGACGAGGTAGCTCACTTTCTGCCCCGGCTGCACGTTGACCGTGTGCTTGCGCACGAGGAACGATCCGTCCTCCGCGATGACTTCGCTCCACATCCCGTGCAGATGGATGGGGTGGCTCATCATTGAGTCGTTTACGAGCACGATGCGCAGCCGTTCACCGTGATTGAACCGAAGGGGCTCTGCCTCGGAGAACTTCTGGCCATTGAAGGACCAGATGAAGCGCTCCATGTGCCCGGTGAGGTGCAGCTCGACATCGCGGCCGGGTTCGCGATGATCGATCGGCCCGCCGAGCGTGTGCAGATCCGCGTACGTGAGCACGCGGCGACCGTTGTTGCGAAGTCCCGGACCCGGATCATCGAGTTTCGGTGAGGGTTGCATGGCCACCGAGTCGACGGTGGGGCCAAACATTCCGGCCCTGGCGCCCTGATCCGCCGCGCCGTGCCCCATGCCCGGCATTCCCGCCATGTCGCCGTGATCCATGCCGGGCATGCCTGCCATGCCCGCCATCCCGGACATGTCATGACCCATGCCGTGCGCCATTCCCATGTCGCTCATAGTGAGCAGCGCGCGCTGATCGAGCGGCGGCACCTCCGCCGCCATACCGGGTCGGGGTGCGAGCGTCGCGCGTGCATATCCTGAGCGATCCATCGATTGCGCGAAGATCGTGTACGCACGATCCTCCTTCGGCTCCACGATCACATCGAAGACTTCCGCTGTGCCGATGCGAAACTCATCGACGGTCACGGGCTCCACGTCCTGGCCGTCCGCAGCGACCACCGTGAGCTTCAGTCCCGGAATGCGAATGTCGAAGAAGCTCATGGAAGAGCCGTTGATAAAACGCAGGCGCACACGTTCACCGCGTTGGAAGAGCGCCGTCCAGTTGCCGCTGGGCGTTACCCCGTTCATCAAATACGTGTAGGTGGCCGCGCTCACATCGGCGAGGTCGGTCGGATCCATGCGCATCTCGCCCCACATGCGCCGATCCGCAACGGTCTCCTTCAGTCCTCTGTTGCGCACGTCGGCGAAGAAATCTCCAACCGTGCGTTTGCCGAAGTTGAAGGAGTCGCTCTGACGCTTCAGTGTCGCGAAGATGCGTTCGGGATCCGTGTCGGTCCAATCCGAAAGCAGGATCACGTGCTCCCGATCGCTCGCGTGACGCTCCCCGCCCGCGCGCTCGATGATGATCGGACCGTAAAGACCCGTTTGCTCCTGAAAGCGAGAGTGGGCGTGATACCAGTACGTGCCGTACTGGTTGACCTTGTACCGGTATGTGAAGGTCTGGCCCGGTGGAATGCCTTCAAAACTCAATCCCGGCACGCCATCCATGTCGGCTGGAATGATGAATCCATGCCAATGAATCGAGCTGCGCGCGGGCAGGCGATTGGTGACCCGAATCGTGACGGTCTCACCTTGCCGCATACGCAGAAGCGGCGCCGGCACCTGCCCATTCACGGCAGTCGCGGTTCGCTCGAGCCCGGTGTAGTTGACCGGAGTCTCTGCGATCGTCAGATCGAAATCGGGGCCGACGAGCACCGAACCGCCACGGTCCTGGGCTCCCCAGGAAGAATTGCGCATGGCGGCGAGCAGCATTGCGCCGCCCGCCATGCCTTGTACGAATCGCCGCCGTGTCACCACGGGTGGGGCAACTCTGGTCGATAGAAGCCTACGCATCGCAACTGCCTTGAATTAACGATCCGCTGAAGGTGGGAGAGCCGTCGCTTCGCCATCCACGGCTGCAGCCAATAGACGTTCGAGCGACTCGCTGCCGGGTTTGTGCCTTAACAGCTCGCGCAGCGCCTCGCGCCATCGTTGCAAGTCCAGGAGTTCAGCCGCCGCGCGGCGGACTGGCCAGTCTCAGGCGTTCAGATGGGCGGTCGGAAGAAGCGAAAACTGCGCTCGGGTGCGTCCGGGACGCTGTAGGCAAGCGTCACCGCCGGGGGCGGAACAGAAGGCGAGACGGGATTGATCTGTGATGCCAAGGCCGGCGCGTGGGCGCACGGGCACTTGCAGCCGCCGGAGCCGCAGCCGTCATCGTGCACGTGGTGGTGTGACGTCCCCTCGGCGGTCCTGGCGCCGGCGTCACTGGCTCGGCCGTGAGCCATCGCTGCGTGATCTGGACAGTGTGCCGCCAGAGCTGCAGCAGGGTTGCCGGACCCTCGTGCCTGAGCCGTTGGCACATGGCCCATCGAAGCCGCGAGCACTTGGCACAACAGCGCGAAAAAGACGATCAACCGGTGACATGGGAATCGCGACACAGTCGAAGCCTAGCGATTACTCATCTGCACGGCAAATAGGTAGCACGCGAGGTGCCACGGGCTTCCCAAGAAGCCTTCTGCGAAAACATTGGAGCTCACTTCAGGCTTCACGGTCGGAAAATTTGCACTGTGTTCTGCGGGCGGAGGCCCGCCGCCATCCGCTTTTGACAGGAGCTCGCGATGTCGATGGAACGTCGAGACTTAAGGCGTCATGCCGCGCGGCTGCCGCCCGCCGGCCGTCTGCGTGCAGATGGCTGAACTGGGATCGCTTCGAGCGATTTATGACACCATCCCTACTAGGGTCACGGCCGTATGCGCCGGAAGCAAAGGGAAACGGTGGGGAAACCAGTGTCGTTCGCGTGGAAGTGGCCACGACGTGGACGCACATTGCCGGTGCTCGCGCTCCTCTCTCTGCCTGCCATGGCCGCCGAACCGCAAGCGACTTCAACGGAGGCGCTCAAGAGGCTCAGCGTGGAGGAGCTGTTGAGTACGGAAGTGACCTCCGTGTCAAGGACCGAGGAATCACTCGGGAGCGCTGCGGCTGCCGTGACGGTTGTATCGGACGAAGATATCCGGCGTTCGGCTGCTACGACCGTGCCGGAGGCATTGCGGCTCGTTCCGGGCATCAATGTGGCGCGTCGCAACGCCAATTCCTGGGCCGTGAGCTCACGCGGCTTCAGCAGCGTCGACTCGGAGAAGCTGCTGGTGCTCAGCGATACCCGCAGCATCTACACACCACTGTTCGCGGGTGTGTTTTGGGACGTGCAGGACTATGTCATGGAAGACATCGATCGTATCGAGGTCATTCGCGGGCCGGGTGCCGCCTTGTGGGGCTCCAACGCGGTGAACGGCGTGATCAACATCACCACGAAGAGCGCGAAGGACACTCAGGGCCTCTTCCTCGAAGCCGACGCGGGGACCGAAGAGCGCGGTACCGCCGCTCGCTACGGCGGCAGCACGGACGCGGGGCTCTCCTACCGCGTATTCGGCAAATACTCCGATCACGATTCCACGCTCCACGCCAATAGCAGCACTTCCGATGACTGGCGCCTCGCCCATGGTGGATTTCGTGCGGACTGGGAAGCGAATCAGGAGGACAAGGTCACCGTTCAAGGGGACCTGTATCGTGGCGACATCGGGCAGCTGATCCCGGCGCTCGCGGTCGGTTTCCTGCCGCCACTTGGAGGGGATTTGCAGGAGCACGTGAGCGGCGGCAATGTTCTCGCGCGCTGGCAGCGCAAGCTTGGTGAGGCGTCGGATCTGCAATTGCGCGCGTATTACGATCGCACACACCGCGACGACCCGACCTATGTCGATGACCTCGACACGGTGGATCTCGATCTGCAGCATCGCTTCGCGCTGGCGTCGCGCCAGGAGGTCGTCTGGGGCCTCAACTACAGGCTCACCGCGGATCGCACCGAGGGCAAGGGATTCTTCGCCGGCGCACTGCAGCCGCGCTCTTCGGACGACACGCTTGTGAGCGCGTTCGTCCAGGACCAGATTTCCGTGTCCGACAAACTGCGCATCACGCTCGGCACGAAGCTGGAGCACAACGACTTCAGTGGCTACGAGGCGCAGCCGAGCGTGCGCGCCGCCTGGGACGTGGCCCCAGGCAAGACCCTGTGGGCGGCGGTGTCGCGCGCGGTCAGAGTTCCCACCCGAATCGAACGCGACATTTTCATCAACGCCAGCAATCCCGCGGCCAATGTCGTGGCGCGCCTGCAGGGTAACGAGGATTTTCATTCGGAAGAGCTCCTGGCCTACGAGCTCGGCTATCGCTGGCAGGTGCTCGAGACTCTTTCGGTCGACCTCGCGGCATTCCACAATCAGTATCGCGGGCTCGCGTCGCTCGAGCGGGGCACGCCGTTTTTCGAAGCCTCGAGCGGGCGCACGATCATTCCGATCATCAATCGCAACCTGACGGACGGTCAGGCAGAGGGTGCCGAGGCGCTCGCTGTCTTCTCGCCGCTGCGCGTTTGGCAGTTGACGGGCAGCTATTCGTACGTGTCGTTGAGTCTCGAGCCGCATGGGCTCGATCTGAACCGCGGTGCACTGGTAGAAGGCGCCACGCCGCGCCATCAATTCGGCTTGAAATCCTTTCTGGACTTGCCGGCCGGCTTCGAGCTCGATGCCCTGTTCCGCCGTCTCACCGCCGTGCGCAGCTCGCAGGATATCGTCACTGGAGAGGGAATCCCCGGATATTCCGAGCTGGACGTCCGCCTCGGTTGGCAGGGATGGCGGCGGCTGGAGCTCTCCCTGGTCGGGCAGAATCTCCTGCACAATCATCACATCGAATTCGGCAGCCCTGACGCGCGAGGCGAAATCGAACGCAGCCTCTACGGCAAGGTCGTCTGGCGGTACTGAGCGCCGACCTCTGGGTTGGCGTGCGGTATTCGTTCGTCGGCAAATAGTCGGGCCGCATGCGAATCCGGGTAAGCTCGTCCCATGCAAACCGAGGCGCGCTACACGAGAACCAGCATCTTCCTGCACTGGCTGCTGGCGGCCGCGCTTCTGGCGCAGATCGGATTCGGCTGGTTTCTGCAAGACGTGCCCCGAGGCACGCCGGACCGGACGATCTACACCAATCTGCACAAGTCGACGGGGATGATCATCGGCGTGCTGATCCTGCTCCGGCTGTGCTGGCGGCTGACGCATCGCGCGCCGGCTCTGCCGTCATCGATGCCGGCATGGGAGCGCGTCGCGGCGAAGTGGAGTCACATCCTGCTGTATGCGTGCATGCTGGTGATGCCGCTGTCCGGCTACATCGCCTCGAACTTCAGCAAGTACGGCGTGAACTTCTTCAACTCGATCAAGCTCGCGCCCTGGGGCGTTGATGACAAGCAGATCTACGCCTTCTTCAACACCACGCACGTGATCACGTCTTATCTCTTCGTCACGCTGATTACCCTGCACGTGATCGCGGCGTTGCGCCACCTCGTGGTTCGCGACCGGATCTTCAATCGGATGTGGCCGCAGCGTTCCGCTCCGCCGCTCTCGAGCTGACGGGCGGAACGCCACGTGCGCTGAGCAGCTATCGAACGTCGTCTTGGAGCGGCAGCACTCCGGTCTTCTCCATCCCGACGGCCTGCAGCTCGTCCGCCTCGAGACCGAGCATTTCCAGAATGGTCGGCGCGACCTGCGTCGTCTGCACGGCAGTGCTCACCGTGGCAGCGTGTGTTCCCGGGCGCATCACCAGCAGCGCCACGTGCGTGTCGTCTTCATTGAAGCCGCCGTGCTCGGCGATCTTGGTGGGCTTGTTCGCGTACACCACGCCGACATTGGGATTCAGAATGAAGTCGGGCACGCGCGCATCCGTGCGCGGATCGGCAAAGCGCAAGGCCAGCTCTGCGCCGGAATAGAACTTACCGATCCCGAGATTCGTTCCGGACTGCTGCTGCTCGATGAGACTGTCGATGACGGCGTTGGTGCTCGCCTGCTGCCCGGGTTTCAGCCACGCCAGCACGGCGTCATCGGCGATGTGAAACGCATCCGTCCCAGCGAAAGCATTCAGTGCAGGCGTGAGCGTGGCGCCGTCCGGAATGCGCGTGAAGCGCGCCGGATCAATCGGCGACTGGCCGTGCTTCGCGCTGATGATGACCGCGGTGGAGCTCGACAGGCCGTTATCGTCGAGCGCTTTCACGAACTGCCCGATCGCCTGATCCACGAACTGGATCGAGCTTGCGAGGCCGGCGCTCGGCGTCGCACGCGTGTCGAGGTAGCCGTTCCCCGGTAGTTTCTGCCCAACGCTGACGGCCTGGAAATTCATCCCGAATAGCGCCGGCGTCCCGACCCGCTTCGTTCCGGTATGGTCGAGGCCGCGGATCTCGTTGAGCGTGGCGGCAACCTTGATGCCGTCGTAGAACTGCACGGCCTGAATGGAGCCCGTGAAATCGATGGCAGGATTGATGAGGCCTGCGGGCGGATTCGCCGTCACGAGCGCGACGTTTGCGGCGCTGACCGGTGAGTTGATCTCGGGTGCGAAGAAGTCATCTACGTTCGTGCCCGGACCGTTCCGCGGGCCGCCCGCGCCGTTCACGAGGTCGTAGGCGGGATGCTTGTCCGTCCAGGCAGTGCGCATTCCGTGCTGATGGAGCACGCCAAATACCGTGTTCACGCGCACGAAGTTGTGAGGCCATAAGGGCTGGCATTCGCCATTCACGAGCATGCCCGGCAGCAGAGCCGGGTCGATCGCGTTCGCACTGTTCGTGGTGAAGCTTGCGGGAACGCCGCCATTGAGAAAGCTCAGGTCGTGGTCGAGGTTCTCGGCGAGCGCCGTTTCGGTGCCCGGTCCGTCCTTGCAGTTGGACCCGGGCGCGAAGAGCGTGCGGTCATAGGCGTCGTCGTAGTAGACACCCGTAGATTTCGGGGTCCCGCCCGTCAGCAAGGCGAGCGTGCCGGGAAACGAGTCTGATGGCATCGTTGTCGAGGCGTTGGAATACGTCACCGCGTGCCCGGTGAGTTTGGCAAGCTGCGGGCAAGTACCGGAGGCGGTGCAGTTCACAAGATCGATGGCGTGGAATCCATCGATGCTGATCAGCAGAACGTGGCGGACCGCATTATGTCGTTCGCCGTGTTCCTCTTCGGAGGAGCGGTTTTGCGCGTTGGCGCTGCTCAGGGCAGAGAGGCCGGCGAGGAGCAGAAGGCTGGCCGGTGCGCGTGGGATTCGAATCTGCATGGTGGATCTCCCGGAAGGCCGTACGTGACGAGCACGGGACGGTAGGAGCACGCGATGAAGGGCCCGTTACAATCCGGGCACCCCGGCGTTCGCGGGGAAATAAACTCTTCCGGGCGATTGAGATTCGTGAGGGGGGTGTCTAAGCCGCCACACGAAGCGTGCGGTCAGGGTTTCACCGCGTATCGGGCAACCCGCGATCGAGGGCGGTTGCGTCAGCTAAGCCGGGCAGGAATGTGCGGGGCGCCGCACAAGTACTGGATTCCGCCGCCGCTACTATCGAAAGCGTATCAAAGGTTAGTGCCGCTGCCCTTCGAGGAGATGAGATCCATGACTTTGAATCCCGTGTCTGCATCAAGCTCGGTCCCTGCCCAGGCGCCCCCCGTCGCGAAAACGAAGCCGGCAGCGGCCCCCGAGGCGGCACAGCCGACCCCGAGTCAGGCTAAAGCCAAGGTGATCTCGGCTACGATCAGTGCCGCAGCGACGGCGCTACAGGAAGCGACAGAGACCAGCGCTCAGACTGCAAAGGAAGCGGCCGGGGGCGACCGTCAGGCTCAGCGGATATTGACCAAACAGGCAGCGGCAGCGCAGAGCCATCAGCCAGGCCGCATCGTCAATACCAAAGCCTGAGGGCTCGTCATCTGCGGCTCACGATCAGCCGGTGCGGGTCGCGTGCTCGCAGCACCATGGGGATCCCGAGTCGCTGCAGCTCGTCGTAGGTCTGGGGTTCGAGCAGCGCCAGCGCCTGGTCGCTCGCGCGCCAACGGGCCTCGAAGTCGGAGAGCGAAGGGATTCCCTTCTCCGGTTCGAGCCTGAGCCCGAAGTCCAGCTCGTTTCGTTCATCGACCAGCGTCACCGTGCGATGTAAGTAGAAGGGCAGGGTCTGGTCGTAGGTGCGTACGCTGAAGACGGGCGCACTTTGCCGAAGCGAATGCGGCAACTGTGCCGCAAGCGATGCGCCGGAGAAGATCTGCGAGACGGCGTCAGCCCCGAACAGAAGCGCTGCGATGCACAGGTAGCTCGCGGACGCGATGATTGCGGTGGACGCGAGCGAGCTGCCGCGCATACGCCAGGCAAATGCGCCGCCAGCGAATGCCGCCAGGCCGATGGCGAGCTCAGTGGGCCACAAGGCCAGAAACAGCGAGCCGTGCGTCGGGTCCTGAACCAGAACCGGCGCGAGTGCGGCCGCCGCGGCGAGCCCGAGCCCCCCGATGACCAATCCAATGCTGGTGAGGTGAAGATCCCGACGGAGTGTCGATTCATCCGCGCTCGCCATGAGCAGCGCGAGCGGAGGAAACAGCGGCAGGATGTACGGCACCAGCTTGGAGTCAGATGCCGAGAAGAAGCACAAGGTTACGACGACCCACACCCACAGGAAGCGTCGTGCATTGAACTGGCCGCGAGCAGGGCTCGTGCGCCATCCGAACAGCACGGCTCGGCCTGCCGGCAGCAGCCACGGCAGGCATCCGACGACAAGAATCGGAATGAAGAACCACCACGGCTCGTAGCGATCGGAAATTCGGGTGAGGAAGCGCTGAAAATGCTCGCGGACGAAGAAGAAGTCGAAGAACTGCGGCACTTCGCGCTGCATGAGCACGAACCACGGCGCGGCAATCAGCAGCAACAACACTACGCCGCTCACGGGTGAGAGCCGGCGCCATACGGTGCGGTCGCCTTGCAGAAGCGAATAGAGCACGAGGGTCAGGCCTGGCAGGACCAGAGCCACGATTCCTTTCGTCAGTACGGCGAGCGCCGCGGCGACCCAGGCGCACCACATCCATCTGCGCGCGCGGGAAGGTTCGTCGCGATAGTGTTGCGCGAGGCAGAAGCTCGCGACCATGGTCGTCAGGAAGAACGTGAGGCTCATGTCGAGCGTCAGGTGATGGCTCACCAGAACGACCAACAGGCTGCTCGCCGTCATCAGCCCGGCACGCCATGCCGTGCTGCGTCCCCACAGACGGTCCGCGGTGAACCATGCGACGAGCACCGTCAGTAGCCCGCACACGCCGGTATACAAGCGTGCGGCCCACTCGGTCGCACCGAACACGGCAAAACTTGCTGCAGTGGCCCAGTACTGCAGCGGAGGCTTCTCGATGTAGACGAGCCCATTCAAGCGCGGCACGAGCCAGCTCCCGCTTGCGAGCATCTCGCGAGGAATCTCCGCGTAGCGACCCTCATCCGGATTGAACAGCGCGTGCGCGTCGAGCAGCACGAACCACGACAGGGCCCACGCCACGGCGATCCACGGCAATACCTTGCCGATCGCCGGCGCGGCCACGGTCACGTCGTTTGAGGTGCGCGCAGACACACTGGCAGATGAAACGCCCTCCGCATCCATGCGGTCAGACAGAAACAGCCTGATGCGTCACATCGGCCTCCGCGGTTTGATTCGGTCAGCAGCCCGGGATGAGGCTCACTTTCAAGACTAAGACCGCGCGCCGCGCGCGAATCAATCGGCGAACGGCGAATGATTCTCCGTGCACGCCCCCTCCAACCTGAACGAGCGAACCGCTCGCTAAACCCTGCCGCTCGGGTGCGGGGTGTTGAAGAGGGGTTTGCTTCCATGTCCATCGGTCCCTTGCGTCTCATTGCGGCTCTGCCGCTGATCTCTCTCTCCGTCGGGTGTGCAACAACGGGTCAACCGATCTGGGGTACGAATGCCACGCTTCACCCTGGCGCGCAGCGACTGGGTGAAGCGGCACTCGAGGCGGCGAAGAGCCCGAGAGTCTGGGCGCCCCTGGCCGGCGCGGCGGTGTTTCAGATCAACGGCTGGGATCGGAAGGTGTCGAACTGGGCCCGCGACAAGACGCCAGTCTTTGGCTCCCAACAGAACGCGTCGGACTGGAGCGATACGCTGCGGACCGCGTCCTCCGTCGCCTACTTCGCATCGGTGATCGCCACGCCTGGCGCGGATACGCCTGGCGATTGGATTATCGCCAAGAGCGAGGGTCTCGCGGTGGGGCTCGCTGCGGTGGGGGTGACGGGTATCGCCACCACCGCATTGAAGAAGACGACCGCACGAACACGACCGAACGGCGAGGGCACCGAGAGCTTTCCCTCGGGCCACACGTCGCACTCTGCCGTGAGCACCGGGCTCGCCCGCGACAACCTTGTCGACATCGACATGAACGAAGGCACGCGGCGCGCGCTCGGCTTCGGGCTCGACGCATTGACCGTCGGCACGGCGTGGGCACGCGTTGAAGCGGGCGCGCACTTTCCATCCGACACGCTCGCTGGCATGGCGCTGGGGAATTTCGTGAGTGCGTTCTTCGACAAGGCGTTCTTGCCGCATGCATCGAGCCGGCACGTGGCGTGGACGGTGACGCCGTCCCGGGGAGGTCTGGAACTGGATTGGCAGGCGACCTTCTGAATCGGCGGGCCCACGGCCCCCAACGCCCCCGGCCTGCCGCCGACCGTGTGTCGGCCGCGGAAACGTCCGCATCCGACCCTCAGCTTCTCCTAAGCCCGGCGTTGTATAAGGTGCGGGGACTCCGAAAATCCAGCCGTCATAATGAAGTTAACGCGCGTCGTGATCGTCTGCGCAGCCTGTGTGTGCGTGGCAGCTCTCCTTTGGCGCTCCGGACTCCTCGCGAAACCTGCCGCTGCCCCATCGAAGGGCATTCCCGTTCGAGTGGTGCACGCTGCCCGGCGCGATACCCCGACCTATCTGTCGAACATTGCCACCGTGCAGGCATTCAACACGGTGTTGGTGCGCGCCCGCGTCGATGGCCAGATCAGCCGCGTGTCGTTCGAGGAAGGCGCGGAGGTGAAGCGGGGCGATGTGCTGGTCGAGCTGGACCGACGGCCTTTCGAGGCGCAATGGCGCTCTGCGCTGGCCCAGATGGCGCGCGACAGCGCCCAGCTCGACAACGCCAAGCGGGATCTGGTGCGCTACGAATCGCTGGCCAAGCTGGATTCACTGGCGGCCCAGACACTCGACGCGACACGCTCGCAGGTAGCTCAGTTCGCTGCGGCGGTCGACGTGGATCAGGCGCAGGTGGATATGGCGCACCTGCAGCTGGCTTACGCCACGGTCACCGCGCCAATCGATGGTCGCGCGGGCGCACGGCTGGTCGATGTGGGAAATATTGTCCACGCTGGTGATGCCACGGGCTTCGTGGTGTTGACGCAGATCCATCCGATCGCGCTGAGTTTCTCCCTGCCCCAGAGCGCGCTTCCGAACCTTCGCGCGCAACAGGCCCGCCACCCGTTGCGAGTGGTGGCCGTGGAGCCGGGCAGCGAGCAGACCCTGGACGCAGGCGAGTTGACGCTCATCGACAATCAGATCGATGCCGGCACGGGCACCTTCCGCTGCAAAGCCGTGTTTCCCAACACGAAGGAAGTGCTCTGGCCAGGCCAGTTCGTGACGGTGCGTGTCGCGCTCGAAACGCTTCCCAACACGGTGGTGATTCCAACCGTTGCCGTTCAAGCAGGTCCGCAGGGTCCATTTGTCTACGTGGTGGCTGAGGGCCGACACGCCGAAGTTCGCGACGTCCAGACCGGGCAGACCTTCCAGGGTGAGACGACCATCTTGCAGGGGCTCAGTGGCGGGGAGACGGTGATCGTCGAAGGGCAGTTTCAGCTCGAACCGCATGCAGTGGTCGAGCCCACGGATTTCATCGCCGCGACCGCCGCGGCACGCTGATCGTCGGCCTCCGTTCGGAATGACACTTTGAATTTCTCCGCCTGGTTCATTCGGCGGCCCATCGCGACTTCGCTGTTCATGGCGGGCATCCTCTTTCTCGGCGTCGTCAGCTATACGCAGCTGCCGATTGCGGGCGTGCCGCAAGTTGATATTCCGACCATTTCCGTCACGACGGATCTGCCTGGGGCCAGCGCTGAGACCGTCGCTTCGTCCGTGACTTCTCCGCTCGAGCGTGCACTTTCGATCCTGCCGGGCGTCACCGCCATGACGTCGACCAGTTCGTATGGAGCGAGCGCGGTCGAAGTGCAGTTCGACCTGTCGCGAAGCGTGGATGCGGCCGCGGTTGACGTACAGGGGGCGATCAACGCCGCGACGGCGGACTTGCCGAAGAACCTGCCGCATCCGCCCATCTTCGAGAAGGCGAACCCGGCCGATGCGTTGTTGATGACGATCGCCGTGTACTCGGACACGTTGCCGATCGGCAAGGTCGATGATTACGTCGAGAATTATCTGACCCCGCAGATCTCGCAGGTCCGGGGCGTGGGTGTCGTCGACTATCACGGCCGCCAGAAGCCGGCCGTTCGCATTGCGGTGGATCCGGGGCGCATCGCGGCGCTCGGGTTGACGCTCGAGGATGTGCGCCGGCGAATCACGGAATCCACGGCAAACGGGCCCAAAGGCACGCTCAGCGGCGAGCGCCAGGCCGTTACGCTCGATGCCAACGATCAGCTCAGCGATGCCGCCGACTACGCGGCGTTATCCCTGACGAATGCGCGTGGCGCCGCGATTCACCTCAGTGATCTCGGCACTGTCGTCAACAGTGTGGAGGACGTCAGGCAAAGCGCCTGGATCGGAACTCACCAGGCGGTGATGATCGATGTGCACAAGCAGGTGGGTTACAACCTCAACGCCACGGTCACGAAGGTGAAGGAGATGTTGCCGGCGCTGCAACGACAGCTGCCCGCATCCGTTCATCTGGTTCTACTGCAGGACCGCACGCAGACGATTCGCGCCTCCGTACGGGATGTGTTGCTGACGCTCCTGCTGAGTTGTGTGCTCGTGGTGTTGGTCGTCTACGCTTTTCTGCGCACCGTCGGTGCGACCCTGATTCCCGCCGTGGCGATCCCGCTGTCGCTCTTTGGCACGATGGCCTTGCTGTACGTGCTCGGCTACACGCTGGATAACGTCTCGCTCATGGCACTCACGGTGTCCGTGGGATTCGTCGTCGACGATGCCATCGTGATGCTGGAGAACATCACACGCCACATTGAAAACGGCGAGGCGCCGCAGGAAGCGGCGTTGCGAGGGTCGCAGGAGATCGGCTTCACGATCGTGTCGATGACGATCTCGCTGATCGCGGTGTTCATCCCGCTGCTCTTCATGGGCGGCGTGGTCGGCCGGCTGTTTCATGAGTTTGCGTACACGGCCTCCATCGCCATCGTGCTCTCGGGGATCGTGTCGCTGACGCTCACCCCGGTGCTGTGCGCCCAGGTCATCCGCCGACAAACGGAACATCGTCCCGGGCGGCTGAGTCGGTGGGCGGAAGTCGCCTTCGACCGAATGCTCGAGCGCTACGCGCAAGGGTTGCGCTGGGCTCTGGCCCGGCAGCCGGCAGTGCTGGCGGTGATGCTCGGCACGGTGGCAATCACCATCGTGCTGTACGTGGTGATCCCCAAGGGATTCTTTCCGCAACAGGACAATGGGCTGATCACTGCTCAGGTGGAAGCCTCTCCGGACATCTCCTATCCGGCCATGCTGCGACAGATGCGGCAGGTCGCCGACATCGTCCGCAGCGATGCGGACATCGAGCACGTGTATTACTGGCTGGAGGGAAATCCATCCGCCAATATCGGGCGATTGCAGATCGACCTGAAGCCGTTCGGCTCGCGTCATGCCTCGGTCTACGAGGTGCTCGATCGTATCCAGGAGCGGGTCAAAGGCGTGCCCGAGATCAAGCTGCATCTGCAGGCGCGGCAGGATCTGCGCATCGGAACGCGCACCACGAAAACGCAATTCGAATACACCTTGAGCGATGCGAATCTGCCGGAGCTGCAGCAGTGGACGGCAACCATGCTCGCAGCGTTGCGCACGCTTCCGCAGATTCGGAACGTCGAGGGCGATCTGCAGGTGAGCGCGCCGCGCATGAAGATCTCGCTGGATCGGGACGCCATGGCCCGCCTCGGTGTGTCTGCGCAAAGCGTGGATGACACGCTGTACGATGCCTTCGGCCAGCGGCAGGTGGCGAGCTACTACACGCAGGTCGCGGTGTATCGGGTGATTCTCGAGGTCGATCCGCGCTTTCAGCTGGATGAGAACGCGCTGAAGCGCCTCTACGTGCCGGCAAATACCGGCCAACCCGTGCCGCTCGGTGCGTTCAGCGTGCTCGAGCTCACCCCGATGCCCCTGACCATCAATCACGACGGGCTGTTTCCCGCAGTGACACTCTCATTCAATCTCGCCCCGGGGCAGTCGCTCGGCCAGGCGACCGAGGCCATCAAGAACCAGGAGCGCTCGATGGGCCTGCCGGCGGGTTTGTCTTCGACCTTCACCGGCAGTGCGCGGGCTTTCGAGGAGTCCCTCGCCAGCCAGCCGTTTCTGATTCTCGCGGCGCTCGTCGCCATTTTCATCGTGCTCGGGGCGCTCTACGAGAGCTACATTCATCCCGTCACCATTCTGTCGACGCTGCCGTCAGCGGGTATCGGCAGTCTCCTCGCGCTGATTCTCCTGCACTACGAGTTCTCGCTCATCGCCTTGATCGGCGTGATCCTGCTGATCGGCATCGTGAAGAAGAACGGCATCATGATGGTCGACGTGGCGATCGCCGAGGAAGCCGCGGGCCGCTCGCCGGAAGACGCGATCTACCGCGCCTGCCTGCTGCGTTTCCGCCCGATCATGATGACCACGATGGCGGCGC
>FTEO01000768.1_pt1 | contig 16035 bp, 14 predicted proteins | sample 1640211 | NCBI WGS metagenome assembly FTEO01 (sample SAMEA3914816, study PRJEB12502) | metagenome | biome: forest; material: soil | place: USA | collected 2011-09-16 | depth 0.3 m | reverse complement strand
CTGGAACGCGACGAAGACCAGCTCGTACATCGGCGTGGCCTTGCTGAAGGTCGCGCCGAGCGAAAACACGCCGGTCGCGCACATGGTGTGGTACTGGGCCGGCCCGGATGCCTACACGAGCAAGGACGTGGTGGACGCGCAAAACGCCACCGCGGGCATGCTCTGGCAGTGGGGTGCGCTCGACTTCGCCGGCGGGACGGTCGTGCACATCAACTCGGGCGTTGCGGGCCTCGTGGCCGCGTTCATCCTCGGCAAGCGTGTCGGCCTCGGCAAAGAGTCCTTCACGCCGCATAGCCTGACGATGACCATGATCGGCGCCTCGCTGCTGTGGTTCGGCTGGTTCGGCTTCAACGCCGGCTCGGCTCTCGAAGCGGGTTCCTCCGCCACGCTGGCCTTCATGAACACTTACCTCGCGACGGCCTGCGCGGTGGTGTCCTGGACCTTCGCGGAGTGGCTGTTCAAGGGCAAGCCCTCGATGCTGGGTGCAGCCTCCGGCGCAGTGGCGGGCCTCGTGGCCATCACTCCGGCCGCGGGCAACGTCGGCATCCCGGGTGCGTTCGTCATCGGCCTCGGCGCCGGCGTCATCTGCCTCTGGGGCGTTACCGGCCTGAAGAAGATGATCGCGGCGGACGATGCGCTCGACGTGTTCGGCGTTCACGCGGTTGGCGGCATCTTCGGAGCGCTCATGACCGGCATCTTCAATGCGCCGAGCCTCGGCGGCCCCGGCCTCGTCACCGATTGGGTGACCGCCACGGTCGGCTACCCCGGAATCTGGGCACAGTTCCTGATCCAGGCCGAAGCGGTTGGCGTCGTGATCGTGTGGACCGGCGTGGTTGCCTTCATCGGCGCCATGATCGTGAAGTTCACCCTCGGCCTCAGGGTCACGGAAGAAGAAGAGCGCGAAGGCCTCGATATCTCCTCGCATGGGGAGCGCGCGTACACGACCTGATCAAAGGTCACGCGGCGGGCGCAGGAGTCTGTCCTGCCCTGCCTCGACTCTCGAACGAAGGGGCCCGCAAGGGCCCCTTCTCATTTCAGGCGGCGTCCGATGAGGTGCCCGTGTTATCGGCGACGCGGCGCGCGCGCTCCTCGGCAAGACCCAGGCTCATCAGCGCGTACTCGGTCATGCCGAGCGCGAGCTCCCGCTCACCCATCACCACGCGCCCCACGCCCTGCTTTTCGAAGTGCGCCATCTCGTGCTCGGTGTGCGTGCGGACGACCGTATCGATCCGCGGATTCCGGCGCCTTGCCACCTCCAGAATACGCCGGGCGGCGTAGCTGTCCGGCGAGGCGATGACCAGCAGCCGCGCGGTCTGGATTCCCGCCGCGTCCATGACACCCGTCGCCGACGCATCGCCGTACAGGGCCCGAATGCCCCGCTCGCGCAGCGAGTCCACCAAGTGCAGATCGCGCTCGATGACGACGTAAGGCAACTGCTGAGCGGCGAGCGCCGAACCAATCATGCCCCCCACGCGTCCGTATCCCACGATGATCGCGTGGTCGCGCAACGCGTTAGAGCGAGGATGATCCGGCAGCGTGGCCAGCCGCGACGCGCCGCGCTCAACGAGCGCAGAGAGCCATGGCCGCGCACGCACCCAGCGTGTGACTGGTGTGATGGTGCCGAATACGAACGGATTGATCGTGATCGAGATGATCGCGCCCGCGAGAATGAGGTCACGTCCCTGCGGTGGCAGCAGCCCGAGCGTGACGCCGAGCCCGGCAAGAATGAACGAGAACTCCCCGATCTGCGCAAGGCTCGCCGAGATCGTCAGCGCGGTGGCCACGGGATGCCGGAACAGCAGCACGATGACGAAGGCCGCGAGCGATTTTCCCACGACGATTGCCAGCACCACCGAGAGCACCGCCAGCGGCTCGCGCACCAGGATCGAGGGATCGAACAGCATCCCGACGGAGACGAAGAACAGCACCGCGAAGGCATCCTGCAGCGGCAACGAGTCCGCCGCCGCCTGATGACTCAATTCCGATTCGGAGAGCAGCACGCCGGCGAAGAAGGCGCCCAGCGCAAACGACACATCGAAGAGCGCCGCCGAGCCATACGCGATGCCGAGTGCAATCGCGAGCACGGCGAGCGTGAACAGCTCGCGTGACCCTGTGCGCGCCACCTTGTCCAACAGCCACGGCACGATCCGGCGTCCGCCGAACAGCATCAGCGCGATGAAGAGCGCGATCTTGCCGACCGTGATCCCGACACTCGTCAGCAGCGCCGTGACATTCACAGCCCCGTTCGCGGAGCCCTGCAACGTTTCGGCCAACGCCGGCAGGAGCACGAGGGCCAGCACCATCGCGAGGTCCTCGACGATGAGCCAGCCCACCGCGATGCGTCCGTGAGAGGAATCGAGCTCATTGCGCTGCTCGAGCGCCCGAAGGAGCACGACCGTGCTCGCCACAGAAAGGGCGAGTCCCAGCACGAGGCCGCCTCCGAGGCTCCATCCCCAGGACAACGCCATGAACGTGCCGATCGCCGTGGCCACCACGATCTGCGCGATGGCGCCGGGAATCGCGATCCATCTCACGGCCAGCAAAGTCTCCACCGAGAAGTGCAGGCCGACTCCGAACATCAGCAGGATGACGCCGATCTCCGCGAGCTGCGTGGCAATCTGGGCATCCCCGACGAACCCCGGCGTGAAGGGACCCACGGCGACCCCGGCGAGCACGTAGCCGACGATGGGCGGCAGGCGTACGCGGATCGCAAAGAATCCGAACACGCAGGCCAGAACGAAGCCCGTCGCCACCAGCGCGAGGAGTGCGGTATCGTGAGGCATGTCGCTTTTCCCTCGACTGTGACGCGTTTCACCCAGCGGAAACGACGGGACCGGCGATACTCCCGGAACCGGGGAGGCCTCCGCATATGTTTCGCATTCTAGCCATCAGCGCGATCCTGTTCGGAATCGTGTCCGTCGCGCAGGCGGACGTCTGGCGCTTGACCGATGCACAGGGTCACGTGCAGTACAGCGACAAGTGGGTACCGGGCTCGGTGCTCATCAAGACGGACAAGAACCATCCCGGCCCCGGAGCGCCCGACACGGATCAGCCGAGACCTGCGACTTCCGGCTCCGCCCCCGCCGAGGAGACGGACAAGCAGACCGAGCAGACCGTCAAGCAGGACATGGCGAAGGTCAAGCAGGAAAGGTGCAAGGAAGCGACGGACCGATACGACAAGTCGATCCAGAGCCGGCGCATCTATAAAGAAGGCAAGAACGGCGAGCGCGAGTACATGTCGGACGCCGAGATGGACGCCTACCGCGTCCAGCTTCTGAACGACCGTAAGGCCTACTGCGGCAAGTAGCCGACCGGTGACACGGCCTCACCTGTAATTTCCGGGCGCACGAGCCGCGCACACACTTTATAGTTCGCCCCCAGCCGCGCCGGCTGTAATGGAGGGCATGCAATGCGCGTGGGATTCATTGGTCTGGGTGCCATGGGATCGCACATGGCGCGCAATCTCCACCGGGCAGGTCTTCTCTCCGGTGTCTGGAATCGCACCCCCGAGAAGTCGCGAACCCTCGCGGCAGAGCTCGGCACCGTAGCGGCCGAGTCGCCCGAAGCCCTGGCTCGCGATGCGGATGTCGTGGTCCTGTGCGTATCGGCAGACCGCGACGTTCTGGATGTCGTCGCAGCGCTCGCCCCCGGTCTCGCTCCCCAATCTCTGGTGCTCGATTGCTCCACGGTCAGTGCTGAAACGGCGCGTCGCGCCGCGGAGCTCCTGCATCCGCGGCAAGTGGAGTTCCTCGATTGCCCGGTGAGCGGCGGCACCGAAGGTGCACGCGATGGCACGCTCGCCATCATGGTGGGCGGCACCGCGGAAGCGTTCGAACGCGCGCAACCCGTTCTCGCGGCGCTCGGCAAGACCATCGCACACTTCGGCGCCACCGGCAGCGGCCAGGCCGCCAAGGCGACCAACCAGATCATGTGCGCCGGGATCATCGAGGCCGTGTCGGAAGCCATGGCATTCGCGCGCGCGCAGAGCCTGCCGCTCGACAAGGTGGTGGACACTCTTGGCAAGGGCGCCGGCTCGAGCTGGTACTTCGTGCATCGCGCGCCGAACATGGTGCGAGGGACGTTCCCAGCGGGCTTCCGCGTGCGCCTGCATGCGAAGGATCTCGCCATCTGCCGCGACATGGCGGCGCGCTTCGGAGTGGCCCTGCCCGTGGTGGATCGCATGCTCGCCGAGTACGCAGAGCTGGTCGCCCGCGGCTACGGAGACGAAGACATCTCTGCCACGTTCCGTCTCAAGGCAGAATTGTTCGAACGGAGCCCCGGCACCGCACGCGACCCATGAAGACCGACGCCGCGAGCGACGACGACAAAGCGTACTACCTGCCCGACTTCTGCGCCCAGCGCGCAACGCTCGCCGTGGTGCTGATCGTCGAGCTGACGGCCTTCGTGCTCGTGCTCGCGAGCGGCAACGAGGTGCTCGGCTTCTGGCTCGACCTCTCGCGCATGTCGCTTTTCCTCCTGTGGATCGGGCTTGCCGGCGCGGCGCTGCTGTGCATCCTCAGCCGGTTTCTGAAGCACCTGAGTGCCGCGCAACTGTCCATGGCCACACTCGGCCTCATCGGCACGCTCATCGGCATCCTGTCGGCGCTCGCCTGGCTCATCGGCCGCTCGCAGTACGCTGCGAACTTCGACATTGCGCCGCTGTTCCCGCACGACGTCTGGGACTTCATCCTGCGCAACGTGACCATGGGGCTCGTGATCACCTCACTCGCGCTGCGTTACTTCTACGTGGCACGCGAGCGGCAGCGGAACGTCGAAATGCAGGCCCGCGCGCGCGTACATGCGCTGCAGGCTCGCATTCGCCCGCACTTTCTGTTCAACAGCATGAACACCATCGCCTCGCTCACCCGCACGGACCCGCAGCTCGCGGAACAGGCAGTACAGGACCTGGCGGATCTGTTCCGCGCGAATCTCAGCGAGAAGCGCAACACCATCACGCTCGAGCAGGAGCTGGAAGTGGCGCGCATCTATCAGCGCATCGAGGAATTGCGGCTCGGAGAGCGGCTGCACGTGGTGTGGAACATCGGGGAGCTGCCGATGAAAGCGCTGGTGCCGGGCTTGTTGCTGCAGCCCTTGCTCGAGAACGCCATCTATCACGGCGTCGAGCCGCAGCCTTTGGGTGGCGTCGTCACCGTCACCGGCGAGCTTACGGGGGGACTCATCACCATCGTGGTCCGCAACGCCGTCGCGCAAAAGGAATCTGACCGGGAAGGCAACAAGCTCGCGTTGCCGAACATCCGCGAGCGGCTCGCGCTCATGTATGGCAGCCGGGCACTCGTGAAAGCCGGCCGTTTCGATTCGGAGTACATCGTCACGCTTCGCTTTCCGCATATGGAAGATCGTGCGGAGCTCTCGGCATGAAGAGGGACGCCTGGTGACCTTGCGGGTGCTGATCGTCGACGATGAATCTCCGGCGCGGGAACGTCTGCGCAGCCTGCTCGAGGAGATCGGCAATCTCGACATCGTGGGAGAAGCTACCAACGGCGAGCAGGCGTTGAAGCTCGCCGTCGACGTGACGCCCGATGTGGTGCTGCTCGACGTGCGCATGCCCGTGATGGACGGCATCGAAGCCGCGCGCCAGCTCAACTCGCTGCTGGAGCCGCCCGCCGTCATCTTCGCCACGGCCTACGACGAATATGCAATGAAGGCGTTCGATGCCCAGGCCGTGGGCTATCTGCTGAAGCCGATCCGCAAGGAAAAGCTCGCCGCCGCACTGGCACAGGCCGGCAGGCTCACGCGTCCGCAGCTGCAGCGAATCGCGGAAACCAACGAGGGCCCGCTGCGTCGCACGCACATTGCCGCGCGACATCGCGAAGGCCTGCGGCTGATCCCGATCGAAGAGGTGATGTACTTCTTCGCCGAGCAGAAATACACCACGATCAAGCACGCCAAGGGCGAAGACCTCATCGAAGACTCGCTGCGCTCACTCGAAGAGGAGCTGGGCGCCACGTTCGTGCGCGTCCACCGCAATGCGCTCGTCAGCGTGCGCTACCTCGAAGGCATCGAGCGCAGCGCCGAAGGCCAGTATTTCGTGCGTCTGCGGGGATGCCCCGCGCCGCTGCAGGTGAGCCGCCGCATGGCCGGCGAGCTACGCGATCGATTCCGGATCTAGCGCTGGGCGTAGTCGAACGAGTCGAAATGGAGGCGGTCTTCGCTGACGCCGCGCGCGGGGAAGCTGGCGCGGATTGCCTCGATCATCGCCGGGGGGCCGGCGGCGTACACGTCGAAGCGCGCAAGGGACGGATGGTCTGCGAGCGCTGCCTCGTGCACCCAGCCGAGCCGCCGATGAGCGGCAGCCGCGTCGAGTGAGGCGGCCTCGGAGAGCACCACCGTGAAACGAAGGTGCGGATAGGTGCGCGCCCACTCGAGCACCAGGGCCTCTTCGTACACGTCCACGGCCTCGCGCGCGCCCCAGTACAGGTAAATCTCGCGCGTGGAACCGCGCTCGAGCGCGTGCCGCAGCATCGCCTTGATGGGGGCAAACCCGGTGCCGCCCGCGATCATGAGCGCGGGCACCGCGCTGTCGCGATAGATGAACTGCCCGATCGGGCCTTCGATCCGCAGCAGCGAGCCCACTTTCAACGTATCGAACAGTACCTGGGTGAAGTCGCCACCCGGCACACGCCGAATGTGCAGCTCCAGAAGGTCCGCATCGTGCGGCGGGCTCGCAATGGAAAAGCTGCGGCGCCGGCCACCATCGAGTAGCACGTCGAGGTACTGCCCGGGCCTGAACGGCAGGGACTCCACCGCCGGCAAGCGCAGGAACACCTGCATCACATCCGGCGCGAGACGCGTGAGCTTCGCGATCCGGCACGGCAGGGTCTTGATCTCGACGTCGCCTGCGTTCGCAATCAGCCGCACTTCGACGGTGAGATCGGACACGGCCCGCGCCTGGCAGAGCAGGATGTACCCCTGCCGTGCTTCCTGCTCCGTAAGCCCGGGCGTGCGCCCGTTCGGATAGTGAATCTCTCCCGAAATCAGCCGGGCGCGGCAGGACGCGCAGTGCCCGGACTTGCAGCTATGCGGCAGGTTCAACCCGGCGGCGAGCGCCGCATCGAGCACGGCCCGGCCCTCGGCCACCGCGACGGTGCGACCGTGCGGCTCGATGTGGACGGTGCGCTCCCGGGTTGCCATCAGCCTGAAGGCTGATCCTTCGAGCGACCTTTGAACAGCCGCGTGAGATAGCCGCCCCCGGCGATGACCGCGGCGATCAGGATCTTCTTGAACGCCAGGATCAGCGCGAACGCCTTGGCGAACAGCCCGAGCTTCGCGGCGACGCCACCCGCCACCAGCGCGCCGAGGCCATACGCCGCAAGCTTGTCCGAGCTCTTGTTGTATTCGTCGTAGCGCTGGCCGGCGTTGAAATCGGCGAGTCTGAGCAGCGATTGCATGTCTTGCTGAATGGCGGGCAGCTGGTTCACGGTGGCCACAGCATTCATCGACAGCACGCCCTCGCGACCGAGCACCCGCACGTCGTAGTTCAGCGTGTGCTGGTCGCCGCCGCCGAAGTCCAGCTCCTTGGCCCAGTACATCTTGTGCGCCGTGGAGTCGTACCTTGGCTCGGTGGCCCAGCCTATAAGATTCACGGTGCCGTACCCGGCTTTCTTGCGCTCATCGTTCGCTTCGCCGGTGGACTTCTTCATGTCCGCCATGAGCTCCTTGTAGTCGATCTTGCGAGCGTCGGAATCATCGACGTGCCCATCGTCGATGTACGAGAGCACGACGACCCACGCGTTCTCGGCAAACGGGTCAACCGCAGCTGGCACTACCGCACCCTGCGTGCCCTTGGCCGCCTCCGGCGGATTGCCCCAGGCGATGAGAAGCTTCTCGGTCTCCCGCGGATCGAGGTAGCGGTAATCCGAATCGAGACGCAGCGTCGCCACCTTGTTCGGCAGAACGATCGAGCCCGTCTGATAGTGCAGCTCCGGAGGCGCCCGGGCCGGTGCCGGCTCGGACTCCGCGGCGACTGCGGTGGATAGACCCAGGGCCGCGATGAGCCCGGCAATCCAGGACGGGTGCGACGAGCGAAAGGTCATTGCGAGACTCCCTGCCGTTTGCCGGCTTGCGTTTATTGATATGGGGCGTGTTTACGCGTCCGCTAGACTACGGGCCGGTTGTTCGCCCAGCCAAGGTTTGCCCGCATGTTTCAGAACCCGGATCACAGTGAGATCGAACGGTTGCTGCGCTCGGCACGCACGATTGCGGTGGTTGGACTCTCGGCGGACCCGACCCGGCCGAGCCATTCGGTGGCGCGCCGTCTGCAGGGATTCGGCTACCGGATCATCCCGGTGACGCCGAGCGCCGACACGATTCTGGGTGAACGCGCCGTGCCGGATCTCGACCACCTGGCCAATGTGCTGCAGCCCGGAGACACCGTCGACGTGGTCGAGGTGTTCCGCCGGCCCGAGCACGTCGCCGCCATTGTCGAGGACTGCATTCGCCTCGAGCTGCCGGCGCTCTGGCTGCAGGACGGGGTCATCGACGAAGCCGCCGCGACCCGCGCACAGGCGGCCGGCATCTTCACGGTGATGGACCGCTGCATGTTCCGCGACCGCGCGGCACTCGAGTCTCGGTCTTCCGGGTGACGACCGTCCGAATCGATTCGGGTATTCTCATCCGCATGCAGATCGAGTTCACGAAGATGCACGGGCTCGGCAACGACTTCATCGTGTTCGACGCGGCGCCCGGGGCTTCTCTGCCGTCGGTCGATCAGTGGAGGCGCCTGTCCGCGCGGCACACGGGCGTCGGGTTCGACCAGGCGCTGGTGCTCGAGCAGCCGAGGCGGCCCGATACGGCCGTGTTCTATCGCATCTTCAATGCGGATGGCGTCGAGGTCGAACAGTGTGGCAACGGCGCGCGCTGCATCGCCGCCTTGCTCCACCGCCGCGGCAAGGCAGACGCCGGCAGCATCACCCTGGACAGCCCCGCGGGGCTCATCCGGGCCCGGGTGCAGGACCCGCAAATGGTCTCGGTGGACATGGGCATTCCGAATTTCGATCCGAAATCCCTGCCGTTCGACGCCTCCAGTGAAGCTCACGTCTACCCGCTGGACGTGGCCGGCACGCAGGTCGAGATCGGCGCCGTGTCGATGGGCAATCCGCACGCGGTGCTCACAGTGCCGTCGGCGGAAGCGGCGCCGGTGGATCGGCTGGGCCCCGCCATCGAATCGCATCGGCGCTTCCCCAAGCGGGTGAACGTCGGCTTCATGGAAATTGTGGATCGCACGCATATCAACCTGCGCGTGTTCGAGCGTGGCACCGGCGAGACGCTAGCGTGCGGCACGGGTGCGTGCGCGGCGGTTGCCGTCGGCCGACATCACGGCAGACTGGACGCAGAGGTGCACGTGCGCGTGCGCGGCGGCGAGTTGCGCGTAAACTGGGCAGGTCCCGGGGAACACATCTGGCTCACCGGGCCGGCCGAAGTCTCTTTTGAAGGTCGCGTCGAGATTTAGGGCCTCGTTCGCACGAGGTGCCTGCAGGGGGCTCGGCGCTCACAAAATGTGGGAGCATGAATAGATGACGACACGAGAAGCTCGGGGCCTCGCCACCACGACGGAGTCGGAAGAAGAGACCGTCGCGCGTTACCTGCAGCACAACCCGGACTTCTTCGAGCGGCACCAGCCTCTGCTCGCACGGTTGCGGCTGCCGCATGTCCGCACCGGTTCGACCATCTCGCTCGTCGAGCGCCAGGTCGAAGTGCTGCGTGAGAAGCAGACGGCCGTCGAGCAGAAGCTCGCGGAATTCGTAAAGGTCGCGCGCGCGAACGACGCCATCGGCGAGAAAGTCCATCGCTTCACACGCCGCGTGCTGCGCGCCCCGACACGCGAAGCCGTGCTCGTGCAGGTGGAAGCGAGCCTGCGTGAAGACTTCGATGCCTTTCATTCCACGCTGCTGCTCATCGGCATTCCCGCTCCCGATGAATCCAGCCAGAACTTTCTTCGCACGCTCCCGCCGGATCATGCAGGCCTCAAGTCCTTCGAGACCCTGTTCGCGAGCGGCAAGCCGCGTTGCGGCCAGGTGCGCGACTCGCAGCGTGAGCTGCTGTTCGGTGCGGACGCGAACGATATCGGCTCCGTGGCACTCGTTCCGCTCGGCGACAAGGGCTCACTCGGTCTGCTCGCGCTCGGCAGCACGGACCGCGATCGCTTCCATCCCGGCATGAGCACTGAGTTCCTGGGGCGCATGGCCGAGCTGATCGCGGACGCGCTGGGTTCGCGCTGAGGGCGGACCGTGCGTCCGAGGCGTCAGCGGCCCGCGTGACGCCATGACCCCTGCCGCGCTCGAGTGGCTGAAGCGCTTCCGTCGTTACATGACGACGGAGCGCCAGCTCTCCGCCCACACGGATTCGAACTACGCGCGCGACCTCGAAGCCCTCGTCGACTTCTGCGGCAAGGAGCAGCTCGCCGACTGGCACCAGCTGGACAGCCAGCACGTGCGCTCTTTCGCCGCGCGCTCGCATGCGAAAGGACTCGCGCCGAAGAGCATCCAGCGGCGCCTGTCGGCCGTGCGCTCCTTCTTCGAGTTTCTCATCCGCGAAACCCTGAACTCGCGCGACCGGTTGGCGCGCGCCCAGCTCGACCGCGACGACGACGCCACCCGCAACGCAGAACAGGCGTTCAGCGAATCGCCGCACCTCACGAAGAATCCGGCTCAGGATATTCGTGCGCCCAAGGCAAAGCGCTCGCTGCCCAACACGCTGGACGCGGACCAGATGGCGCGGCTCCTCGAGATCCCCGCCGGGGATGCGCTCGTCGCCCGGGACCGGGCGATCATGGAGCTGCTGTATTCCTCGGGCCTGCGCCTCGCCGAGCTCGTCGGGCTCGACCTCGGCGACTTGCTGCCCGACCGCACCGTTCAGGTCATGGGCAAAGGCAAGAAAGGCCGCATCGTGCCGGTGGGCAGCAAAGCGGCTGAAGCCCTCGACGCGTGGAAGCGTGAGCGTGCCGGGGTGGCCGACGTGGGTGAGCTTGCGCTGTTCGTGGGGCGTAACGGGCGCCGGATCGGACCGCGTGCGGTGCAGTCTCGGGTGGCTTACTGGGCCCGCCGGCAGGGGCTCGGCGTGCACGTCCACCCGCACCTCTTCCGACATTCCTTCGCGTCGCATCTTCTTGAATCCAGTCAGGAACTTCGCGGAGTGCAGGAGCTGCTCGGGCACGCGGACATCGCCACCACGCAGATCTACACTCATCTTGATTTCCAGCACCTGGCCCGCATTTACGACGCGACACACCCGCGGGCGCGAAAGAAGGTCAAAGCCCCGGAGTGAAACCTGCTACCCGGGAGCCTCATGTCCGCTTCATCTTTCTTCGACCCGCACAGCACCACGATCCTGGCCGTTCGCAGGAACGGCGCGATCGCGATGGGGGGCGATGGTCAGGTCACGCTCGGCAACACCGTCATGAAGGGCAACGCCCGCAAGGTGCGCCGCCTCTTCAACGACAAGGTGCTCGCAGGTTTCGCCGGCGGCACGGCTGACGCGTTCACGCTCTTCGAGCGCTTCGAAGGCAAGCTCGAGAAGTACGGCAACCTCACGCGCGCCGCCATCGAGCTCGCGAAAGACTGGCGCTCGGATCGCTACCTGCGCCGCCTCGAAGCGCTGCTGCTGGTGGGCGACCAGGAGAAGCTGTTCGTCATCTCCGGCAACGGCGATGTCATCGAGCCCGAATATTCGGTCGCCGCCATCGGCTCGGGCGGCTCGTTCGCGCTCGCCGCGGCTCGCGCGCTCAGCGAGAGCTCGGATCTCGATGCGCGCAGCATCGTCGAGAAATCGATGGGCATCGCCGCCGACATCTGCATCTACACCAATCGTAATCTCATCATCGATGAGCTGAAGTAAATGTCATCCGCACTCACTCCCCGCGAAATCGTTCTCGAGCTCGATAAACACATCGTCGGCCAGCAGGCCGCCAAGCGCGCTGTGGCCATCGCCCTGCGCAATCGCTGGCGGCGCATGCAGGTGGGCGAGCCCCTGCGCCAGGAAATCACGCCAAAGAACATTCTGATGATCGGGCCCACCGGCGTCGGCAAGACCGAGATTGCGCGCCGTCTCGCCAAGCTCGCGAACGCGCCGTTCGTCAAAGTGGAAGCCACCAAGTTCACGGAAGTGGGCTACGTCGGTCGCGACGTCGATTCCATCGTGAAGGAGCTGGTGGACATCTCGGTGAAGATGACCCGCGAGCAGGAAGTGGAAAAGGTGCGCGTCCGCGCGGCAGATGCCGCCGAAGATCGCGTGCTGGATGCACTGCTGCCGCAGCCGCGGCGCATGGGCTTCTCGACGGACGAGCCGGCTCAGCCGCGAGACGCCGAAACGCGCCAGAAGATGCGCAAGATGTTGCGCGAAGGCTCGCTCGATGATCGTGAGATCGAGCTCGAGCTGCGCTCCCTGCCCGTGGGCGTGGAAATCATGGCTCCTCCCGGCATGGAAGAAATGCAGCAGCAGCTGCAGTCCATGTTCGCGAACCTCGGCGGCAACAGGACGAAGACCCGCAAGGTGCGCGTGAAGGATGCCACCAAGCTCCTCATCGATGAGGAGGCCGCGAAGCTCATCAACGAGGAAGAGTTGAAGGTTCAGGCGGTGGCGAACGCCGAGCAGAACGGCATCGTGTTCATCGACGAGATCGACAAGGTGACGCGCCGCCAGGAAACACTCGGCGCAGACGTGTCACGCGAAGGCGTGCAACGGGACCTTCTGCCACTCGTGGAAGGCTCGACGGTGTCGACGAAGTACGGGCCGGTGAAAACCGATCACGTGCTGTTCATCGCTTCGGGCGCGTTCAGCCTCTCGAAGCCCTCGGACCTGATTCCGGAGCTGCAGGGCCGCCTGCCCATTCGCGTGGAGCTCGATTCGCTCAAGGTGGAAGACTTCGTGCGCATCCTCACCGAGCCGGACGCATCGCTCACCGCGCAGTACGGCGCGCTGATGAATACCGAAGGCGTAAAGGTGCAGTTCGAAGCCAGCGGCGTTCGGCGCGTGGCCGAGATTGCACACCAGGTGAACGAGAGCACGGAGAACATCGGCGCCCGCCGCCTGCACACGGTGATGGAACGCCTGCTCGAGAGCGTGTCGTACGACGCCTCCGAACAGGGCGGCACCAGCCTCAGCATCGACGCGAAGTACGTCGACGATCATCTGGGCAACCTCGTGAAGGACGAGGATCTGAGCCGCTATATCCTGTAGCAACCCGACCCGGTTGCTGCACAAGGGAATTCGTCCCTGATGCAGGAGCCGGGCGTCGCCTTCTGACGAAGGAGACGCGGCCCGCTCACCAGATCTTGCAGAGATCTTCCGGCTTCTTCACGAGCTTCTGACCCGCCTTGCAGCTGAACGCCGCGGCGAACTCCGGCATGTTCACGACCACGCCATTGATGCGCTCGCGCGGCGGTGAATGCGGCTCGACGATGGCATTCACGCGCAGGTCCTCGGGTCGATCGTTGGCGCAAGCCCATTGCGCAAAGCCGACGAAGAAACGCTGCGCCGGGGTGAGGCCGTCCCGCTCGGCGAGGCGCATCGCCTTGGTCTGCTCTTGCCACGCCATCCACGCGAGCAGCTCGCCGCCGAGATCGGCAATGTCCTCACCGGAGGTGAGCGCGCCGTTGATCTTGATGTCGTCGACGATCGTCTCCTTCGAGTATTGATCCCGAATGCACTGCGCACGCTTCTCGAAGCTCTCGGCGTCTTTCTTCGTCCACCAGTCCCGCAGGTTGCCATCACCATCGTATTGGCGGCCCTGATCGTCGAAGGCATGCGTCAGCTCGTGGCCGATCGTGGCGCCCGTGTCGCCGTAGTTCGGTGCGTCGTCGAGCTTTGCGTCGAAGAGCGGCGGACTCAGCACACCTGCCGGAAAGTTGATGTCGTTCATCGAAGGGTTGTAGTAGGCATTCACGGTGGGCGCCGACATCTCCCATTCGCCGCGATCCACGGGCTTACCGATTTTCGCAGCCTGGCGCGCTGTCTCGAAGCGCGAGGCGCGCGCAACGTTCTCGAAGAAATCCGCGCGCTCGATATTGAGGCTCGAGTAGTCGCGCCACAGATCCGGATAACCCACCTTGTTGCGTACCTTCGCAAGCTTCGCGACGGCCTGCGCCTTCGTGGCCGGGCTCATCCAGTCGAGCTGCTCGATGCGCTGTCGCATGGCTGCCTCGACCTGCCGCGTCATGGTCACCGCTTTTTCCTTCGCGGCCGCGGGGAACGTGCGTGCGACGAACACCTGCCCCAGCGCCTCGCCGAGGTCCCGATCCACCCACGCCACGCATTTCTTCCAGCGCGGGCGATCTGTCTCGACGCCGCGCAGGTAATGCCGCTTGAACGCAAAGTCTTCGCTGACGAACGGCGAGGACAGGAGCGCCGCCGTCGAATCGACGAGCCCCCAGCGCAGATACACCTTGAGATTCGGCAGGCTCTCCTGCGCCAGCACCGCGTTCAGCGCCTTCATGAAGGCGGGCTGCGATACGTTGAGCCACGGCTGCGGATTGAGCCCGATCGACTTGAAGTACACGGGCCAGTTGATGCCGGGCGCGGATTTCGCCAGCGAGCCGACAGTGCCGCGGTGATACGTCTTGTAAGGGTCACGCTGCTCGACTCTCGTGAGAGATGATTTCGCGAGCGCGGTCTCGATGCGCAGCACCGTGGCCGCATTGGCCTTCGCAGTGGCAGGTGAATCGCCCAGCAACCCGAACATCTTCGCCACGTGCTCGGCGTAGCGCTTGCGGGTCTCCACGGACTTCGCATCCGTCTTGGTGTAGTAGTCGCGATCCGGAAGACCCAGGCCCCCTGCATCCACCGCTGCAATGACCTTGCTGGCATCGCGCGCGTCCTGCTCCACCCCGCTCGTGAAGAGCAGCCCGGAGCCCGGCACCCATTGGTGCAACTCGCCAATGAGCTTCGAAAGCTCCTGCTTGCTGTGCAGAGCGGCGATCCGTTCGAGGTCGCCTTTCAGAGGCGCGATGCCCGCGCGCTCTACGGCATCGGTATCCATGCAGGATTCGAAGTAGTCGCCAATCTTCTGCTGTGAAGCCGTGCGGGCGGAGTTGAGCTTCGCGGCGTCCTGAAGAATGCCCCACAGATAGCGCTGGTTGTCGACGGACAGCTTGGCGTAGACGTCCCAGCGGCTCTGATCCGCCGGGATAGGATTGCTCTTCATCCAGCCGCCACACGCGTAGGTGTACAGGTCCTCGCAAGGATCGACGGATCGGTCCATCGCGTTAACGTCGAGACTCGGCGTATACGGCAGGGATTGCAGCGGTTTGTCGGGGGCTGCAACCACGCGCGGCGGCGGCGCGATCGAAGACGGCGTCGATGCCGCACCGGTTGGCGTCTGTGCGACAGCCGCCACGGCGGCGATGCACAGAAGGCCGGCGCCCATGAGGAATCTCAGCATCGAATCTCCCGCTCGATCGCTCGTGCCGGCGAGTTTACACGCGAGCGGGCCGCGGCGTGCCCCGCCGCGAACCGTAGCGGTGTGCATAAACTTTGGTGAACTCGGCCCCGAGCAGGAAGATCTGTGCGGAGTAATACACCCAGATGAGCACGAGAATGACGGAACCGGCCGCACCATATGTCGATGTGATGGCACTGTTGCCGAGGTACAGGCCGATCATGAACTTGCCGACATTGAACAGCAGCGCCGTGACGAGCGCGCCGATGATCACGTCGCGCCACGCGATCCGGACGGCCGGCAGAATCTTGTAGATCATCGCGAAGAGCAGTGTCACGAGCGCGAAGGAGATCAGGAAGTTCAGCGCCTGCAGCACCGTGCCCGTGGCACTCCCGAGGATCCACTTCCGGCCGAGCACGCTCAGCACCGCACTGAGCGCAAGCGAGACCAGCAGCAGAAAGCCGAGGGACAGGATCAACCCCACCGAGAGCAACCGCTTGCGCACGAAGTACCAGAAGCCACTGGTACGCTCGGGCGGCGCATCCCAGATCTGATCGAGTCCATCCTTGAGCTCGACGAGCGCAGTGGTCGCACCGACGAACAACGTGGCGAAGCCGAGGAACGTTGCCACGGCGCCGGCGCCG
>FTEO01001231.1_pt1 | contig 16060 bp, 9 predicted proteins | sample 1640211 | NCBI WGS metagenome assembly FTEO01 (sample SAMEA3914816, study PRJEB12502) | metagenome | biome: forest; material: soil | place: USA | collected 2011-09-16 | depth 0.3 m | reverse complement strand
GCGCTCGCCGACCTCGAGCCGCTGGGGCGCCTGAAACCCGGCGCCGTCGTACTGCTCGAAAGCGTGGCACCCAATAACACGGCCGGGCAGCCGCTTCTCGTGTGGCAACACTACGGTCGCGGCACCAGCTACCTGCTGGGCACTGCCAGCACGTGGCGATGGAAGATGCGCCTGCCTCACGACGATCAACGGCATGCCACGTTCTGGCGCCAGCTGCTGCACGCTGTGGCCGCAGATGCGCCGCCTCGCCTCTCGCTCACGAGCACGCACAAGGTGTTCGACGACCAGCGCAAGGTTGCCGTCAGCGCCGAGCTGCACAACGAGAAATTCGAGCCCATCAACGATGCCGTGGTAGACCTCACGCTCACGTCCGATGAGGGCGTGACTTCGACGCGGCAGATGACGGCGTCGGGGCAAAGCGACGGCCGATACTCCGCCACCGTCGATGCGGAAGCGCCCGGCCTCTATCGGCTCACCATGAAGGCGACCGAAGGCAAGACAGACGTCGGCACGCTGCAGACGCACTTCCGCCGCAACGATGGCGTCGTGGAGCATTTCGGTACCCAGCAGAACCGGCCGCTGCTGGAGCGTGTCGCTGCTTCGACTGGTGGACGTTACTGGCGTCTCGACCAGCTGAGCGATCTGCCCGAGGCCATGCGTTACTCGAAAGCAGGTATCGTCGAGCGCCAGACGCTGGACCTCTGGAACGTCCCGGCACTGTTTCTTCTTCTGCTGCTCCTCAAAGCGGGCGAGTGGCTGCTGAGACTGAGGTGGAAAACGCTGTGAGCCCACTTCGTGCACTCCTGCTCACGTTCGCGCTGGCGGCACCGCCGGTGCACGCGGAGCTGCGCGTGTTCGTGGTGAGCGGGCTCGGCGGCGAGCCGGACTACGAACATCGATTTCAGCAGCAGGCCGAAGCGGTCGGCCGGGCGGCGTCGCGCGCCGGTGCGAAGCAAGATAGTGTCGTCGTGCTCACAGGCGAACGCGCGCGCCTCGAATCCCTGCAACGCGAGTTCGCGACGTTCGCAGGCAAAGTGCAGAAAGAGGATCAGGTCGCGGTCGTGCTGATCGGACACGGCGCCTACGACGGGCAGGACTACCGCTTCAATCTTCCGGGGCCCGACATCACCGGACGCGAGATCGGTGCGTTGCTCAACAAGCTCGCGGCGACTCAGCAGCTCGTGGTCGATGCCACGAGCGCGAGCGGCGCGATGGTCGAAGCGTGGAAGCGGCCGAACCGCATCGTCATCACTGCAACGAAGAGCGGCGGCGAGCGTAACGCCACGCGCTTCGCGCAGTACTGGATCGAGGCGTTGTCTTCCGCCGAAGCGGACCGCGACAAGAACGACATCGTCACGGCCGAAGAAGCTTACGAGTTCGCCTCCCGCAAAGTGGCGGACGCCTTCAAGGCGGATGCAGCGCTCGCCACCGAGCATTCGCGCATCGAAGGCGGCAACGCCACGGGTTTCGTCGTGGCGCGGCTGGGGAATGCGGCGGTGCTGCCGGACGATCCGGCCCTGAACGCGCTGGTCAAAGAACAGGCGGGGCTCGAGCAGCAGATCGAGCAGGTGAAGGGCCGCAAGGCCTCGCTCGATCGCGAGCAGTACTACAACGAGCTCGAGAAGGTGCTGATCACGCTGGCGCAGCTCGACCGGCGCATCGATGAACGCAAAGCCACTCTCCTGGGCACAACGCGGGACACGACTGCACGAGACTCCGATGGCTCTCAGAAGCGCTAGCCCCTTGTTCGAGCTCGTGATGCGGCAGCCTGCCAGAGGCGCGGCGCTTGCGTTTGTATTCCTGCTTGCGCTCGGCGCGGCCAACGCCGCGCGCGCGCAGGAGTTCGACTACGACCCGCAGCGCCCCGCCGAACTGCGCACGTGCGACGACGCTCGCGATCACGGCCGCATCGCTCAAGCACGCCCCTGCTACGAAGCGTTGCTGCGTTCGTCGAAAGACTTGCTGACTCAAGCCGAGGCTGCGTGGGCGATCGGTGACGTGCGGCGCGCGAACGATCTTTTCCGGGACGCCGTGCGTCTGGATGCCAAGAGCGTGCGCGGCCGCGTGCGCTGGGGCCGGCTCTATCTCTTCACGCATCAGTATGCCGACGCCGGCAACCTGTTCCGCGAAGCGCTCACGCTCGATCCCGACGACGTGTATGCCCGCCTCGGTACGGCGCACCTGCTCTCCGAGAGCTTCGACGGCGATGCCCGCACGCTCGTCTCGAAGCTGCTCGAGAAGGATGATGACCGCGCGCTCGCGCATCGCCTGATCGAAGGCCACCTGCTCTCCGCGCGGCTGGACCTGGACGACGGCCGCTTCGACTCGGCGCAACACTCCCTGGAGCACGCCATCGAGCTCGCCGATCAGCAGAAGCAGCCGCCGCTGGAAGCCTACGAGCTGCTGGCGGCGCTCGATCTGCTGCGCGGAGATGAGAAAGCGAGCCGCTGGACGGAGCGTTCGCTCGCGTACGACCCACGCTTCGGCGGCGTCTTCGAAACGCTCGCTCACTACGAAATCATGCGGCGTCGCTACGCCGAAGCGACAGGCTGGTTGCGCCGCGCCATCGAAGTGCAGCCCGATCTCTGGTCCGCGCACGCCGAGCTTGGCGTGAACCTGCTGCGCCTGGGGGACCTCGAGGGCTCGCGCAAGTCTCTGGAAGCGGCGTATGCGGGCGATCCGTTCAGCGCCACCACGGTGAATACGCTGCGCGTGCTCGACAAGCTCAAGGACTTCAGCGACGGGCGCAGCACCGGGCCGGACATCATCACGCGACTCGATCGCAAGGAAGCGGACGCGTTGCGGCCGTATGTGGAGGACGTGGCGCGCAACAGCATCGCAACCTACACGCGTCTCTTTGGCTTTCAGCTTCGGGAGCCCGTCACGATCGAGGTGTATCCCAATCACGATGACTTCGCGGTCCGCACGGCCGGTTTGCCGGGCATTGGTCTGCTCGGCGTCACCTTCGGCTATCTCGTGGCGATGGACAGCCCGTCCGGCCGCGCCACCGGAGACTTCCATTGGGGCAGCACGCTGTGGCACGAGATGGCGCACGTGTTCACGCTATCCGTGACGGATCATCGCGTGCCGCGCTGGTTGAGCGAAGGCATCTCGGTATTCGAGGAATGGCGCACGGGCCCGACGCCGGGCATCGCTGTGTCGCCACGCGCACTGGATATGTTTCGCGACGGTAAGTTCCTGCCCGTCGCCTCGCTGGATGAAGGTTTCATCCGCCCCGCGTACCCGGATCAGGTGCAGGTGTCGTACATGCAGGCCGGCCTCGTGTGCCTGTTCATCGAGCAGCACTGGGGGTTCGACAAGCTCGTGGCGCTGTTGCGCCAGTTCACGCACGACACGACCACCCGCGCCGCAGTCGAGACCACTTTCAAGATGCCGAGCGAGGACTTCGACAAGGAGTTCAACGCGTTCCTGAAGACGCGTTTCGCCTCGATTCTCGAGAACCCCAAGGAGTGGCAGAAGTCGATGACGGCCGCGCACGAAGCCGCGCAGAAGGAAGACTGGGCTGCAGTGATTCCACCTGCGAACCGCGCCGTTGAGCTCTTCCCGGACTACACGCTGGGCGGCAGCCCCTACTTGCTCCTTGCGCGCGCCTACGAGGAAACCGGCAAGCGTCCGGATGCCATCAAGTCCCTGCAGAAATATCGCGAGCTCGGCGGCTGGGATCCGGCCGCACTGAGGAAACTTGCCACGCTGCTCGATGAGACGGGCCAGACGCAACCGGCGCTCGATGTGTTGAGCGCGCTGCTGCTCATCGAGCCACTCGACGCCTCGCTGCACGCGATGCTCGGCGAGCGCTTCAACGCGGTCGGCAAGTCAGCCGAATCCCTGCGCGAATACCGTGTGCTGCTCGCGCTCGATGCTCACGACAGCGCCTCCGCTCACTTTGGCATCGCGCGTGCATTGAATTCCCTGGGCGACCGCGCGCAAAGCCGGCAGCAGCTGCTCGAGGCGCTCGAGACGGCGCCTCACTATCGGCCCGCCCAGGACCTCCTGCTCGAACTCACCGGAAAGCCAACGCCATGAACGACGTCGTGCCTCAGAACTTTGCGGGCGAGGACGCCCGGCAGCTCGTCGGCCTGTTTCGCGATCGGATCAGCGCGATCCGCGAACAGGTGCGACGGATCATCGTGGGCCAGGACGAGGTCGTGGACCATCTCCTGTTCACCATGCTCGTGGGCGGCCACTGCCTCATCACCGGCATGCCGGGAACGGCGAAGACGCTGTTGGTGAGAACGCTGGCCGATGCGCTCGGCCTGAGCTTCAAGCGCATCCAGTTCACGCCGGACCTCATGCCGACGGATGTGACCGGCACGGACATCATCGAAGAGGATCCGACGACGGGCCGGCGCCGCTGGACGTTCGTACCCGGGCCGCTGTTCGCGCACGTGCTGCTGGCGGACGAGATCAACCGCACGCCGCCGAAGACGCAGGCCGCATTGCTGGAAGCCATGCAGGAGCGCTCCGTCACCGTGCGCGGCAATACACGCACGATCGAAGCGCCGTTCTTCGTGCTCGCCACCCAGAACCCCATCGAGCTCGAAGGCACCTATCCGCTCCCCGAGGCGCAGCTCGATCGTTTCCTCTTCAACGTTCTGCTCGACTACCTGAGCGCGGAAGACGAACGCCTGGTCGTCGAACGCAACACGCTGCAGATGGCGCTGCCGACCATCGAGCCCTGCACCGGCCCCGAAGAAATCCTGAAGTTCCAGTGGCTCGTGCGTCAGGTGCCGGTATCCGAAGCCGTTCAGCGCAAGGCAGTGGATCTCGTGCGTGCCACGCGGCCGGTAGAGCCCGGCGCACCGGACGCGGTGAAGAAATACGTGCGCTATGGCGCGAGCGTTCGCGCCACGCAATTCCTCACGCTCTCTGCGAAAGCCCGGGCGCTGATGTCCGGCCGTTTCCACGTCACCGACGAAGATCTGAAGGTCCTGGCCCTGCCCGTGCTGCGCCACCGGGTGCTGACGAACTATCAGGCGGAATCGGATGGCATGACGGTCGAGAAAGTGCTGACCGATCTGGTCGATGGAATGCTGCCCTAGTGAGTGAAACCCCCACCGCACGGCTGCTGACGCCCGACGTGCTCGCCGGGCTCTCCAACCTCGAGCTCGTAGCGCGCACGGCGGTTGAAGGCTTTCTGATCGGCCTGCACCGCTCACCGCGTTTCGGCTTCAGCCAGCAGTTCGCGGAGTTTCGGGCGTATACGGAAGGGGATGATCCGCGCTTCGTGGACTGGAACGTCTTTGCGCGCACGGAGCGCACTTACATCCGGCGCTACCAGGGCGAGACGAATACGCGTCTGTTCGTGCTGCTCGATGCGAGCGCGTCGATGGGCTATCAATCCGACGCGAAGCTCGCGCGAGTGACCAAGCTTCAATACGGGAAGTTTCTGGCGGCCGCCCTCGCCTATCTCGCGACTCGTCAGCATGACCCGGTGGGGTTGATCGTGTTCGACGATGCCATTCGCAGTTACCGGCCGCCGTCGAGCCGCGTCGGGAGTCTGCAAGGCGTGCTGCACGCGCTCGATTCCACCACGGCCGGGCGGCGCACCGATCTCGAAGGCTGCTTTCAGAAATTTCGCGAGCACCTGAGCCGGCGCGGGCTCGTGGCGGTGATTTCGGATCTGTACTGCGATCCGGTGGCCATGAGCAAAGCCGTTCAGCCGCTCGCCTACACTGGCCACGACATCGTGTTCTTCCACGTGCTCGATCCGGGCGAGCTGCAGCCGCAGTGGCGCGACTCCGTGCTGTTCGAAGACATGGAGTCCGGGCAAACGATGGAGGTGTCCCCGGATTATCTCGAGGGCGACTACCGTAAACGCCTGGATGCGCACCTTGCAGGCGTGCGCAATGCAGCAGCCGGCGTGGGTGCCGATCTAGTGCTCGCGCGTACGGATGAGCCGCTCGACAACGCGCTGCGGCGCTATCTCATGTTCCGGCAGAGGCACTGAGCCATGCTGCTCGCGCCTCTCTTCCTGTTCGGTCTGCTCGCGGTCGGACTACCGTTGTGGCTGCACCGGTTTGCGCGGGACACGCGGACGAAGCAGCCGTTCGCATCGCTCATGCTGCTCGAAGCGAGCCAGATTCATCGCAGCCGCGAGCACACACTGCGCTACTGGTTGTTGCTCGCGTTGCGGATCGCCCTGCTCCTGCTGCTCGTCTTTGCGTTTGCTCAGCCGATGCTGCCGTGGAAGACGCCGCCGCTCGAAGCCGCCGACCGGACTCTCCAGGTGATTGTGCTGGATACGTCGCTCTCGATGCAGGAGGGCGAGCGCTGGAAACGCGCCGTCGAGAAAGCGCAGAGCCTCATCGGCGCGCTGCGTCCGGTGGACCAGGGCATGCTGGTGACGGCGGATTCGAAAGTGCGCGTGGTGAGCGGCCCCGTGAACCAGAGCGCCGCGGACGAGCTGCTGTCTGCGTTGGCGGCGGCAAAGCCCTCCGCCGCGCGGCTCGATTACGGAATGCTCATGACCAGCGCCACGTCGTGGCTCGGCAGCGGCAGCGAACGGCCACCCGTACAGCTCCACTTCATTACCGACGTGCAGCAATCTGCCACGCCGCTGCAGTTCGCCGACCTGGAACCGCCGCAAGGCGTGAAGCTGGTGATTGAAGACGTCGGCGACGCCGCCGCCACCAATCAGTACGTGAGATCCGTCGGACCGGATCCGCACGATTCAAATGCGCTCGAGGTTCGCGTAGCGGGCACCGCACCGCCAGGGCCGACACGAATGGTGGCGCTCGCGATCGATGGCAAGGAGGGCGGACGAAAGCCGCTCCTCGACGCCGAGGCAACGTTCAGCGATCTCGAAATGGGATCCGGCAATCACCGGGTCAGCGTGACACTCGAGCCTGCGGACTCATTGCCGCAGGACGATCGCTTCTATGCCGTGATCGAGCACCGCGAGCCGCGGGCGCTGATCATCGGCGCCAACAGCGGCGCGGATGATGTCTCATACTTTGCCGCAGCCGTCGGCGCCTTGACGAGCCCACGGCTGAACGTGGAACGCACCGGAGCGGATGCCGTCAGTCAGCGCGCGCTTGCAGACTACTCGGCGCTCGTCGTATCGGATGTAGGCGTGCTCGGCGGCCCGAGCGTCAGCGCGATTGAGCGCTACCTCGAAGGCGGCGGTGCCGTGCTCATGACGCTGGGTCCGCGCGCGGCGCAGCGAGACAAGATGCCGCTGAGCGGCCACACACGCGCCACTCGCGGCTTGAGTGCACAAGCAAGCGGCGGATTGCAGAGCAGCGGATCGAAAGGCGGCAACTCCGCAGGCGCGGGCGCCAACGCGGCGCGTGTTGCGGCGGTGGAGCAGAGCCACCCGGTGCTGCGCGACCCGGAAGGCTGGCGGAGCGTGCGCTTCTTTCGCTACGTCGCCATCGAACCGCAGACGGATGACACCGTGCTCATCCGCTTCGAAGATGGGCGGCCGTTGCTGATCGAGCGCCATGTCGGTGCAGGCCGCCTGCTCGTGCTCACCTCGCCGCTCGACCGCGACTGGAACGACCTCGCGATTCACCCCCTGTTCGTACGCTTCATCGGCGAAGCCGCGCGCTACCTCACGGCCGCGGCCTCCGCGCCCAACACAACCGTGGGCAGCGTTCTGCCAACCGGTGTGAATGGCCACAACGGTGCGCAAATCTTTGATCCGGATGGCCGGCGCGTGCTGGCGCTCGGGGATACCAGCGGCCAGACGCGCCTGATGGCAGACCGGATCGGCTTCTACGAAGTCCGCGGCGGTGGCCGCAGCGACTGGATCGCCGTGAACGCCGATCCGCGCGAATCCGATCTCACCCGCCTCTCGCCAGCCGGGCTCGAGCAGTGGAACAAGCTCCAGACGCCCGCCCGCCCGGCGGCGAGCGTCCAGCCTGCGAACGTGGGGACGACTTCGCAGCTCAAGGCCCTCTGGCCCTGGCTGTTGCTGATCGCGGTCACGCTTGCGTTTGTAGAGCCACTGGTGGCCAACTCTCATCTCCACGTCCGACGCGGGGTGACGTCTTGAGCGCAGGACAGCGACTCGAGCTATACCTGACTGAAGTACGGCAACGACTGCGTGCCGTCGTCGTCGCGCGCGCAAGTGCAGTCGTGGCGCTCACGGCGCTGCTCGTCACCGTCCTCGCAGTTGCAGCCCTGCGTAATCCAGGCTTTCCGTCCGGCGCGGTGCTGATCGCGCGTGTCGCGCTCATCGTGGCGCTCGCCGTCGCCGCCGGCGCCATGCTCTGGCAGCCGCTGCGCGCTCTGGCGCCAGCTCGTCGTGCCAAGACGCTGGAACGACACCTCCCCACGCAAAGCGGCCGCGTCGAGACCTATCTCGAGCTCGCCCGTCGGCGTGAACAGGGCTTCGACGCACCGCTGATCGATCTGCTGGCCGAAGACGCGCTGAGCGTCGCCGAGAAAGCGCCGGTCAGCGAAGCCGTCCCCCGGAAACGCATGTTCGTCCCTGCTGCGATCGGCGGCGCCGCCCTCATCGCGCTCGCCGCCTTGCTGCTGATCGGCAACTCGGAATGGAGCTTCGGCGGTCGCAACCTGTGGTTCGGTACGCCGATCCCCAAAGCGCAGATCGCGCTCCGGCAGATCAAAGTGACGCCGGGCAATGCGACGGTTCGCCGCAATCAGGACGTGCCGATTCGCGCCACGGTGAGCGGATTCAAGACAGGCGACGCCGAGGTGCACGTTCGCTACGGCGATGGGAAGGACTGGGAGCAGGCGCCGATGCGCGCCGGCCAGGACGGCGCCTTCGAATTCACGGTGTACGCGCTGCGCGAGCCGCTGAGTTACTACGTGACCTCACGCGGCACGAAGAGTGCCGAGCACCGCATCAGCGTTGCAGACGTGCCGCGCATCGAGAAGATGCGCCTCACCTACACCTATCCGTCGTGGACGGGTCTGCCCCAGGAAACCGATGAGAGCTCGCGCGACATTCGTGCGGTGGCCGGCACGAAGGTCAGCGTTGAGGTGCAGACGAGCGCGCCTATCGACTCTCCCACCCTCGTGGTCGATGGAGCAGCTTCCGGACTCGCACAGAATGGCACGTGGAGTCGCGGCACCCTCGAGCTGAAGAAAGACGGCCACTATCGCGTGAACGCCCGCGTGGGCGATGAGATGGTGCCGCTGTCAGACGAGTACGACATCGCGCTCGTGCAGGACCAGCAGCCCACCGTCGAATTCACGCGCCCGGGCCGGGATTCGCAGGCGAGCAGCATCGAGGAAGTGCCAGTCGAGGTGCATGCGAAGGATGACTTCCGCGTGGAGAACGTCGAGCTGCACTACTCCATCAATGGCGGCGCGTGGAAAGTGGCGCCACTCAAAGGCCGCGGCAAGGACGTGAATGGCGACACGATCCTGCGCCTGGAAGACATGACGGAGGCACCGGGAGCTCAGAGCAATCCGCATCTCACGCCCGGCGATCTCGTCACGTATTACGCCGTGGCGAAGGACCGGAAACAGGCCGTGCAGACGGATCTGTTCCTCATTCATGTGCAACCGTTCGAGCGGCGCTTCACGCAGGGCCAGGCCGGCGGCGCGGGCGGCGGCGGCGGAGGTGACGATCAACAGAACGCCATCTCGCAACGCCAGCGCGAAATTCTTCTCGCTACCTGGAATCTGCAGCGGATGCACGAGCGCGCGGATCGTGGCGGCAACGCTCGCGTGGAAGAACACGCGCGCATGCTTTCCGAGGCGCAGGGCACGCTTGCGGATCAGGCGAAGACACTCATCGAACGGGCCGAGGCGCGCGGCGTGGACGATGCCGACCCCAAGAACCGCGAGCTCATCGAGAATCTCCAGCAGGCCGCGCAGGCGATGCAGCCGGCCGCGAAACATCTCAATGACATCGCTCTGCCGGAAGCCATTCCGGATGAGCAGAAGGCGCTTCAGCATCTGCTGCGCGCCGAAGCGCTGTACACGGACATCGAGGTGCAGTTCCGCAACGCGAATGCCGGAGGTGGCGGCGGCCAGCAGGCCGGACGCGATCTCGCCGAGATGTTCGAGCTCGAGATGGATCTCGACAAGAACCAGTACGAAACCGAATCGCGCGCCGGCGGCGACGACTCCTCCCAGCAGCTCGACGATGCGCTGCGTAAGCTGCGCGAGCTCGCGCAACGCCAGGAGCGCCTCGCGCGCGAGGCGGCGCGGCAGCAGCAGGGTCCGCGTGAGTCCGAGAAGTGGCAGCAGGAGCAGCTGAAGCGCGAAACCGAAGACCTGCGCAAGCGTCTCGCGGACCTCGCGCAGCAGAACGCGAACTCACAATCCGCGCAGAACCAGAGTCGTGACCCGGGTCGCGGGCAGAGTCAGGGTCAGAGCCAGGGCGAAAGTCAGAATCAGGGGCAGGGCCAAGGGCAGAGCCAGGGCCGCGGCCAGAGCTCGTCTTCCACGGCCAGCACGGCCTCTGAAGCGTTGAATCAGGTCGAGCGCGCGCTCGAGAACATGCGCGGCGCCAGTGAAGGCGCGCAGAGTGCCCAGAAGAACGGCCAAAAGGACGGCGAGCAGAACGGCGCGAAAAATGGCCAGCCCAAGGGTCAGAGCGCCGCCCAGAACACCAGCGGCCCGAACAGTGCCGCGCAGTCGGCCCGCGCAGCGCAGCAGGCGAGCCGCGACCTGCAACAGGCGCTCGAACAACTCGAGCAGGGCCGGCGCGCCGGCATGGCCGGCACGTTCGAGCAACTTGCGCAACGCGCAGCGCAATTGACCGAAGAACAGCGGCGCAGCGAAGAGGAGCTCGTCTCTGCGTTCTCCCGGCAGCAGGGTCCGGGCAGCGGCACTCCCAATCAACCCGGCGCGAAGGGTCCCGGCAGATCGGGCGGCCTCACCTGGGAACGCGCCCAGCAGCTCGCCGATCAGAAGCGCAGTCTGCAGAACGAGATCGAAGCGTTGCAGCGGGACATGCAAACTTCCGCGCAGAATCATCGCGAAGATGCGCCCGAGGCTTCCGGACGCGTCGGCACCGCAGCGAAGGATCTGGCGGAGTCGGGGCTGAGCGCAGGACTCGCACGCAGCGCGATGGAGCTCGAGAGAGGCCGCGGCGTACAAGCCGCCGCCCGCGAGCGGCTCATCACCGATGCGCTGGAGAATCTGGAGAACGATCTGGGCCAGGCCGCTCGCGTAGCGGCGAATGAAGCCCGCCAGCGCGGCTCACAAAAGAATGAAGCGACGCCGGAAGAGTTGCTCGCGGAGCTGAGCGAGTTGCGCCGCGCCTGGCAGCTGGCGCAGGCCGGCCAGCCGCGGCTCTCACAACTCGATGGGCCACGCGGCCAGCGCGGCGCGAACGGCGAGCGAGGCGACAACGGTCAGCCCGATCCCAATGCACCTTCCAATGGCACGCGCCCGGGCGATGCCAACTCTGCCCAGAACGACAGCAACGGCAACGCATCGAACGGCGGCGACTCGGCAAGCCAGAATGGGCAGAGCGGATCCGCGCAGTCCGGCGGCTCGAATGCCCAGAGCGGTGGCAACGCCTCTGCGGGCGGCGCGATAGGTTCGCCGAATGGCGGCGGCAACTGGGGCGGCGCGCTGAACGGCGGCGGATACGGCGGCTATGCACGCGGCTTCATCGACGACGGCACGCGGCTGAACGCGTGGAACCCACCGCTCCGCGCGGGCGCATTGCGCCCGGTGGATTCTCCCGAGTATCGCCAGCAGGCCGAGGAGATTGCGAAGCGGCTGCGCAGCCTGCTGGATCGCATGCCCAAGGATTCCCTCGCGCCCGCAGACCTCAACGTGCTCCGCCAGCTCGCCAATCGCCTGCGCCAACGCGGCACCGGAACGGATCGCATGGGCGCGGAATACGAGCGTATGTTCGCTCAGGTCGATCAGCTGGAGCTCGCCGCGCTCAGTGCCATCGACAAGAACCGCGACAACGCAGCCACCCGCACGGCCAACCCGACGCCGGATTCCCCCGAATACCGCGAGACCGTCGCCGAGTACTACCGGCGACTGGGCACGACGAAGTAAGCTGCGGCTCTACGCGGCACGCCACCGCGACGCACGGCGAAGCGCTCGATGGCTACGAACTCCGAATATTTGCCAACGTACCTGCCTGATCCTGCCCGGCGCGTGAGCTGGTGGCCCGCCGTGTTTTCCATATTCGTCTTCGCGCTTCCTCTCGAAACGCTCTCGCGTCACCAGGCCGACACATTGCGCTGGATTGCAACCTGGGCGGCGTGCGCTACGTTTCTCGCGCTGTTTGCGGCCGTGCTGATAGCTCAGCATCAGAAGCGCTCAACGTTGTGGGCGCTGTCGTGCCTCATCGCGCTTGGCGTCGCCTTCACGCCGAGCATTGCGTCGGCGTGCGTATTCTGGGCATACGCGGCCTCCTTCGCTCCTTACGCCGTGCGCGGCCACATGAAGCCCACCGCGGCGCTGCTTCTGCTGATGATGGGGACCCTCGCCCTCGAAGCCTGGATCGGCGACCTGCCGTGGCAGCTGTGGGTGTTCTCCATGGCCTACATCGTCGTCATGGGTGTCGGCCAGACCTGGGCGGCGCGCCAGGCCTTCTCCGTCACACGGCTCGCGACGATCGCAGAACGCGAGCGCATCGCTCGCGACCTGCACGATGTGCTGGGGCACACGCTGTCTCTCATCATCCTGAAGTCGGAGCTCGCAGGAAGGGTGCTCGAGCAGGATCCGGCGCGCGCCAAAGCGGAGATCGGCGATGTGGAGCGCATCTCCCGCGAGGCACTCAACGAGGTGCGGCAGACGATCCGCGGGTACCGGGAATCGAGCCTGCATTCCGAGTTCGAGCGGGCGCGAACCGTGCTGCAGACCGCCGGCGTCGCTGTGGAATGCGACTACAAAGACGCCCCGCCGACGCCGGATCAACAAAGCGTTCTGAGCCTCGCCTTGCGCGAGGCCGTAACGAACGTCATTCGGCACGCGCAGGCGCGCACGTGCCGGCTGCAACTGCAGAAGATCGGCACCGAATATCAGCTCGAGATTCAGGACGACGGTCGCGGCAGCACGCAACCCGAGGGCAGCGGATTGCGCGGCATGCGTGAACGCATCGAGGCATGGGGTGGCACCGTGCTGGTGGACGCGGCCCACGGCACGAAGCTCACGATCACCTTGCCGCTGAAGGCGAGCGTGTCTGCGTGAGTGGCCTCAGGCCAGGCCAGCAGGCGATCCGCGTCGTCATCGCGGAAGATCAGGGCATGGTGCTCGGCGCCCTCGCCTCGCTGCTCGAGCTGGAAGGCGACATCGTCGTCGTCGCGCAGGCTCGCAATGGCCGCGAAGCACTGGAAGCGGTACGTCAGCACGCGCCCGATGTGTTCATCACCGACATCGAGATGCCCGAGATGACCGGGCTCGAGGTCGCGAGCAAGCTGAAAGGCAACGGCGTCACCCGCGTGATCATCATCACCACGTTCGCGCGCCCGGGATATCTGCGTCGCGCGCTCGAAGCCGGCGCGCTGGGATATCTGCTGAAAGACAGCCCGGCGCGCGAGCTGGCAGAAGCCGTGAGGCGTGTTCACCGCGGCATGCGGGTCGTGAACCCCGACCTCGCTGCCGAAGCACTGGGCGAAGCCGACCCGCTGACGGATCGCGAGCGGCAAGTGCTGCGCCTCGCCGGCGAAGGCCACAGCAGCGGCGACATCGCAGGGAAACTGTCGCTCTCCGAAGGCACCGTTCGCAATTATCTTTCCGAAGCCATCAGCAAGCTCGACGCGGCCAATCGCGTGGACGCCGCGCGCATCGCGCGTGCCAAGGGCTGGCTGTAGGCCGAGACACCTTGCTCGCACCGCATGACGCCGCCGCGAGCTCTGTCCGCGGCGGCCGATGACATTTGTCACATGATTCCGGTGACTGACCACACTGGCCGCCTTCCGTGAGTTCTCTCAGTATTCGCGCCAGCTAGGGAGGACGTGGCACATGCGAATTCTGCGCTTTCTGTTGTGGGGGTTGGTGGTCGGCGTGGCCCAGGGCCAGTCGCCGTCGAACGATGAAGGGGACGCGTTGTATCGCGAGCACTGCGCCAAGTGCCACGACACCGGCGTGCCGCGCGCGCCTGATCGGGCAACGATGGCGCGCATGTCGGCGGAAGCCATCCGGGTCGCGCTCACCGGCGGGAGCATGGTGTTGCAGGCCGCAGATCTGACGCCGCCACAACGCGACACCCTCGCTCACTTCCTCTCAAACAGCCCGGAGGGTCAAACCCCTGCGGCTGCGGCATCCACCACATGCCCCGCGAGCAGCGCGGCGTTCTCACCCAAAGACAAGCAACCGCACTGGAACGGCTGGGGTGTCGATGCCTCTCAGCAACGCTTCCAGCCTGCTGCGATGGCGCAGCTACCCGCCGCACAGGTGTCGAAGCTGAAGCTCAAATGGGCGTTCGGTTTCGCGGATGCGCCGCGCGCGTATTCGCAGCCCACCGTGGTCGGCGGTCGAGTATTCATTGGTAGCGCGGCTCGCAAGGTGTACTCGCTGGACGCAAGCAGCGGCTGCACTTACTGGACGTTCGAGCCGGAAGCTCCGGTTCGCGCGGCGCTGACCGTCGGCCCATCGGGCAAAGGCTGGGCTGTCTACTTCGCCGACGCGCACGCCACCGCATATGCCCTCGATGCCTCGAGCGGCACACTGCTTTGGAAGACTCGCGTGAACGAGCATCCGGTGGCCATGACGACCGGCTCGCCGACTCTCTACGACGGCAAGCTGTACGTACCGGCCTCCTCTGGCGAAGAAGCCATCGGAGCGGATCCAAAGTACGAGTGCTGCAAATTTCGCGGCAGCGTGACTGCGCTCGACGCCTCGAATGGCAAAGTACTATGGAAGGGCTACACCGTTGCCGATGAGCCCAAGCCGGTGCGCAAGAACGCACAGGGCACGCAGCTGTGGGGCCCCTCCGGCGCCGGCGTCTGGTCGTCTCCGACGGTCGATGTGAAGCGTCACATGATCTACGTGACGACGGGCGACAGCTACTCCGACCCGGTGGCGCCGACGTCCGATGCGTTCGTCGCCTTCGATGCCAGGAGCGGCAAGCTCATGTGGTCGCACCAGACGACGGCCGGCGACACATACACCATCGCGTGCGATCTGCCGCCGCCGATGAGAAGCAACTGCCCGACGACCGCTGGCCCGGACCACGATTTCGGCTCCTCAGCGATTCTCGTGGACCTCCCGCACGGCAAGCGCGCGCTCATCGCCGGCCAGAAGTCAGGTGTCGTGCACGCGATTGATCCGGATCGCAACGGTGCAGTGCTCTGGGAGAAGCGTCTGTCGCCAGGCGGCAAGAGCGGCGGTGTGCAGTGGGGTCCTGCTACGGACGGCGAGTACGTGTACGTGGCGATCTCGGATGTGGTGCAGAAGGTCGTGGCTCCCGGAACGCCCGGCGGGCAACCTACGATGTTCGGCATTCCATTCCAGCTCGATCCGCACGTCGGGGGCGGGCTCTATGCGCTCAAGCTCACCACGGGCGAGACCGTGTGGCACACGCCGCACCCCGGTTGCCTGGACAAGCCAGGATGCAGCCCCGCGCAATCCGCCGCTGTGTCCGCGATCCCCGGCGTTGTGTTCTCGGGGGGCCTCGATGGTCACCTGCGTGCCTATGCCGCCGCGACGGGGCAGATCCTCTGGGATACCGACACGGTGCAGGAATTCCAGACAGTGAATGGCGTGAAGGCCAACGGCGGCTCAATTGATGGGCCGGGGCCGGTGGTCGTGGGCGGCATGCTGTACGTCAACTCGGGCTACACCTATGTGGGCAGCATCCCGGGCAACGTGTTGCTCGCGTATTCGATAGACGGAAAGTAGCGACGCCCGCTGGCTGAGAGGTCTGACAGCCGTTTGGCACAGACCTCTGTGCTCTTAGCCGCCCGGCGGCTGGGAGAGGTGGCTATTGAGCGCACAGCCTCTTAGCATAGTTGGATGGCAACATGGATCGCGTTCCTCAGAGGCATCAACGTTGGCGGCAACTCGCTGCTGCCCATGAAGGAGCTCACAGCGCTGATGGAGAAGTCCGGTTGCGCCGACATCCGCACGTACATCCAGAGCGGCAACGTCGTGTTCAGCGCCACGAAGGCGCAGGCACAGCAACTGCCGAAGCACATCGGCGCGC
>FTEO01000563.1_pt1 | contig 16060 bp, 10 predicted proteins | sample 1640211 | NCBI WGS metagenome assembly FTEO01 (sample SAMEA3914816, study PRJEB12502) | metagenome | biome: forest; material: soil | place: USA | collected 2011-09-16 | depth 0.3 m | reverse complement strand
TTGCCGGCCGCCAGCTTGAATTGCGCGCCGTGCGTCGGGTTCGCCTCTCGCCAGGCCTTCACGGCCGCAACCGCGCGTTCGATGGTGCGAGCCCGATGGTCCTGCAGAAACAGCATGACGGGCACGACGGTGCAGTCCGCATTCAACAGGCCCGTGCTGGTTTCGATGTAACGCGTGGACTGCGTGAGCTGTGCCTGCTCGCGCGGAATGTTACGCCACTTGAGGCTGCCTTCATTCCAGCCGGCGATCGCCGTCTTTGCGATGAACGGCAGGGTGATCACCTCCTGCACGCCGGCGACGTTCTGCATCTTCCAGGCAAAGCGGTCGATGGCCGTCATGAGGTCGTAGCTCACGCATGCCGGTTCCGCCGTCTCGACGATGACGGTGAGAACATCGACGCCAATGGAGAACTTGGCTGTAATGATGTTGCTGTCGATGTTGTAGCGCGAATCCGGCCGCAGCTCCGGCACACCGGCTTGCGTGTCGCCAATCGGTGTCTCGCGTCCCTTCCACCCTCCGGCAACAGCGAGCAGTGCCGACAACACGATGATGATCAGCGCCGGCCCCCGATCCGTGATTCCCGCCAGCCGGTGCCACAACGAGGCCAGTGCGTCCTGACGACGCTCGACCCGCTTGCGATAGCCCTCGCCGAAGCGCACGTACGACACGAGCACAGGCAACAGCACGAGGTCCGTGAGAATGACGATGGCCACGCCGAGGCTCGCTGTGACCGCCATCTCGCGAATCACCTGCACCGGAATCAGCAGAATGGTGATGAAGCCAACGAGATCTGCCAGCAGCGCCACGATGGCGGGCGCAAGCAGCTGCCGGAACGTGCGGCGCGCGGCTTCCATGCTGTCGAGACCTGCAAACGCCGCGTCGCTCACCGCGCTGATCTTCTGCACACCGTGACTCACACCGATGGCAAAAATGAGGAACGGCACGAGCAAGCCGAGTGGATCGATGCCATAGCCCAGCACCACGAGCGACCCGAGCTGCCACACGACGGCGACCACCGAGCACACGACCGGAATCAATGCGACGCGCAGCGACTGGCAATACAGCCACACGGCGAGCAACGTCAGCACGAGCGTGCTCACTGCAAAGAACGCTACCGAGAGCGCGCCATCGGCGATGTCGCCCATGACCTTGGCGAAACCGATCACGCGCACGTCGACCCCTGCGCCAGTGCCCTCGATGCGCTTGCGAACCTTGTCTTCGAGATCGTGCGCCACCCGGATGGGATCAACGGGCACGCCGTTAGCGTCTTCCTCCAGCACGATTGCGCTGACCAGCGCGCCGGAGAAATCGTTCGCCACGAGGCGCCCCACGATGCCCGCCTTCAAGATGTTCTCGCGCACCCGCGCGAGGCTCTCGGGCGTCGGCTTGAAGTCCGCCGGTATGACGTTGCCGGCCTCGATGCCGTCCTCAACGACTTCGAGGTAGCGCACGTTCGGCGTGAACAGCGATTGCACGCGGCCGCGATCGATGCCGTCCATGACGATGACTTCGTCGGTCGCGCGCTTCAGCGCATCGAAGAACTGCGGCGTGAACATGTTGCCGTCGCGCGCGATCAGCGCGATGAGCACGCGATTGGCGCCCCGGAACTCGGCAACCTCGGGCGCGAGATACGTCTTCATGTACTCGTGCTGCTTCGGCAGCTGCTTCGTGAACGACGCATCGATGCGCAGCCCATGTGCCGCAAGCCCCGCAAACGCTGCGGTGAGCAGCACGAAGAGCACGATGATCGGCCCGCGGTGGCCGAAGATGCTGCGCTCGAGGCGCGCCGTCAGCGCGCCGGCCTCCGTGTTGGTGTTCACGGCTGCGCCTTGAGATCGATGAGCTTCACACCCGCCTCACCGACCATCACGAGCTCATTCGGCCCCACCGCGGCGAGCGCCGAGATTCCCTTTCGATCCGCCTGCTGCTCGAGCGTGTACGTCGCTCCACCATCCTCACTAACGAGCACTGCACCGGAAAGTCCGACGAGCACCACGCGATCCTTCGGTAACCGCACGGCATCGTTGAGCATCGCCTGCGTGCCGGTCTTGAGCTCGCTCCAGGTGTGCCCGCCATCCTCCGATCGAAACAGATGCCCTCTCAACCCATACGCGAGCAGTGCATCGCCATTGAGCGGCAGCACGCCGAAGAACGACCCTTCATACGGCGACGGCAGCTCGTTCCAGCTCGCGCCCGCATCATCCGACCGATACAGATGCCCCGCCTCCGCCGCAATGTAGAGCCGCGCGCCCGACGCCGCGACGATGCGATTGAGATGAAAATCCTGCGGCACCTCCTCGTCATCCCGCGCCCTCTTCTGCGACACCGCTTTCTGCGACGCCGGCTTCTCCAGTGGCCTCTGCGGCTCGAACTTCCGTTGCACCCACGTCGCGCCCAGATCGTTGCTCACGAAATACGCGCCATACGCCCCCACCGCAATCGCATCGCGCCCATTGCACACCACATCGAGCAACGGCTGCTGCGCCTCCGGCGCGTAGTGCCTCCGCACCCACGTCTCTCCCCCATCCGCCGTCACGATCACCACCTCATCGTGCCCAACCGCAATCCCGTGCGTCTCATCCGAAAAGCACACGCCCGTCAGCAGATCCTGCGTCGGCACACTCTTCGCCTGAACCCACGCCTGCCCGCGGTCACCACTCAACAACACGTGCCCCCGCTCACCCACCGCAACCACACGCGCGCCCGCGTTGGCCACATCAAGCAACAACGCACGCGACGCGAGCGGTGCTTGTTCGGCGGGCAGAGTGCCGGGATCCACCGCGGTTGTTGGCGCGGCATTGACGTTGGGTGCTGTTACGACGAACAGAAGCGTTAAGAGAGCGGGCGTGTTTCGCTTGGAGGTGGCGGAGCCCCGATCAGCAGGCTCCTGGCGAGGACCGCCCGCGAGACCGGTCCATCGGGGGCTTCTCAAACCGCATCCATGCGGTTTGAGATCCTCGCCAGGAGCCTGCTGACCGTGTCTCCGCGGGATTTCAGTGCCGCGCCGAACGCGATTCCAGATCAGCGCCACGCGTCCACCTCTTCCGGTTCTTCAGGGGCCGCGCGCAGAACATCAGCGGTGACGTGATGAGAGGGCTCGTGTGGGGATCTCAAAACGCATGGATGCGTTTTGAGAAGGCCCCGATGGACCGGTCTCGCGGCCGGTCCCCACACGAGTCCTCTCATCGCGGCGCCGCCTCCACCTCCACATCCCGGCTCCTGTCGCGGCAAATGCCGCTCAGCGAACCCCGCGTCTCTGCAGCGCATTGGGTTGGTAGTCCGCGGGCGTGCGTTTGATGGTGAAGTCGTAGGAGCGGGACTCTTCGTTCTGCAGGCCGAGGGCGAGGTAGCGGCCGTTCGAGAGGTCCATGACGAGCTCGAGGGTGGTCCAGAGGTTCGGGAGCTCGTAGTAGTTGATGACGTGGCCTTCCTGCACGCGGTAGAGCTGGCCGCGTCGGTCGTAGCAGTCCACGGCGAGAATCTGCCAGGAGTCTTCGTCGACGTAGAGGGTGCGCCGGCTGTAGAGATGGCTGGTGCCGGCCTTGAGCGTGGAGTCCACCACCCACACGCGATGCAGCTCGTAGCGCGCGAGGTCCTGGTTGATGTGGTTCTTCTTCAGCAGATCGTCGTACTTCACCGTGTTGCTGTGAAGTTTGTACGAGTTGTAGGGAACGTAGATCTCCTTCTTGCCGAGGAGCTTCCAGTCGTAGCGCTCCGGGGACCCGTTGTACATGTCGTACTGGTCGGAGGTGCGCAGGTCGTCCGCATTGGTGCCCGGGTTGTCGAAGGCGACGTTCGGCGCGCGCCGCACCCGGCGCTGGCCGGGGTTGTAAACCCACGCGCGCCGGTTCTCCTTGGATTGATCCAGTGTTTCGTGCACCAGCAGGATCTCGCCCGCGAGCCGCGCCGGCTGCGTGGTCTCCTGAATGAAGAAGGCGATGGTATTGTCGAGCGCCTGCTCCGTCATGCCCGCCTGCGAGTATTGGAACAGGAACTCGTCCCGGAATTTTACGAGGGTGTACGCGCCACCGGCCGTGACGGGCGCCTGGCCGATGGACCGCTGCGCCGTGTCCGCGCGAAACCGCAGCACGTGATTCCAGAAGACTTCCACGCCTTGCTTCGGAATCGGAAACGGAATGCCTTCGACAGCGCCGGTCACACCATTGCCGTTCGGCACGAGATTCGCGGTGGTGGCAACGCGCTTGGTCGCGTCATAGATCCGCTGCGGGAATGCAGCGCTCCGGCGCGTGGGATACACGATCATCTTGTACGTGCTCTTGTACGTCTGGAGCAGCTTCTTGTGCCCTTCCGTGAGCTTGTCCGCGTACTGCGCCATGTTGTCCGGGGTGATGGTGAACAGCGGCTTGTCGTTCGCGAACGGGTCCGGGTGATGCTCGCCGGTTTTGTAATTCGCAAAGCCCGCGTCCGCCGGCGTTTTGATGCCGCCGGTCCACGCGGGAATCGTGCCGTCCGCATTGCCGGCCTTCTCCGCGCCGAGCGGCGTGAGGTCCGCACCGAGCCGGGCCGCTTCCTGCGGGCTCACGGCGGCCCACGCGGGCAGGGATGCGCACAATGCGACGGCGGCGATCCAGATTTTACGATTCAGCATGGAGCGGCCCTCAGCTTTCAGAACGACACCTTGACGCTCGCCGCAGCGAAGTCACGGTCGTTGAGATCGTTCCAGCGGCCCGCGCCGCCGAATTGGGTGTAGGCGACATCGAGCTCCCACGTAGCGCGCAGACTCGCCCCGACGCCGACGGTGACTCCGTAGCGCCCGTCGATGAAATTGCCGCCGGGCCCCGGAGAGGTGCCCTTCACGTCCTGCGACCACGAGACGCGCGGCAGCAGAGTCCACGCCCCGATCAGATTGGGATACTCGAGACGGCCCGCCAGGCGATAGCCCCACGAGGTGGCATCAGGAAAGCGATCCGCCGGTTCGACTTCGCCAAAGTGCTTGCCGGCGAGCTCCGGGTTGCCGCTCACGGAGGTGCCGGGGCCGTTGTAGCGGATGCCGCGACCCGCCGGGCCACCCGTGAATTTGTTCTCGAGACCCGGGATGTAATCCACCGCGCTCTCGAACACCAGCACCATCTGGGACGCGCGGAAGATGTTCGCGATGGTCTTGGTGGCCGTGAACTGCGCCTGCCACGTGTCTTTCAGGCTGAAGCCCTGGATTTCCTGGTTGAGACCAAAGACTCCGAGCTGATTGCACCGCGTGAGCGTGGCGCCTGCGCCGGCCACACACGTCGAGGGCAGCGGCGTATTGCGAAGCGCCGCAATGCCGGACTCGAACGGCGCGAGTGCCGCGAACAGCAGCTCCACATCGTCGTACTGCAGCGGCTGGTTCTGGCGATACGCGACTTCACCCTGCAACGCGATGCCAGTCCTCTGGAGCTGCGTGTTGAAGGACACGCCGATCATCCGGATGTTTTCCGGAAACGACGTGAAGTATCCGGCTGTCTTCGCGTACTCATGCGTGCCGATGTTCGAGGCCTGCGTCGCCACGTCCCCACCCGCGAGCTGTGTGTTTGCACCGATGGTGGCGTACTGCTGCGCGAGGGTCGGATCGAGATTGCCTCCCGCCTGCTTCGAACGGCTCACACCAACGGCGGCTGCCGTGGCAACCGCGGCGTTGAACGGCAAGCCCGCCGCGAGCGCTTGTGCCGCGGCGCCAACGGCATTCAACGCGCCGAACGCATTGCCGAGCCCGGCCTGTGTGCCTGTCATGCCGGAAATCACGGGAAGACGGCTGTGATAGTTCAGGAAGTAGAGTCCGAGCTCCGTGCCGTTGTTGAAGTCCGGCAGGTAGAACTTGAAGTTGATGCCGTACTGGCCGCTGTTCTTCGGCTCGCGCGTATCGAGGCGCTTCACGTTCTGGAAATCCGGAATCAGCGGGCCGCCGAGCGGCCTGAAGTCCACGCCCTGATCGGAGAATGCGCCGAAGCCGAGCACCACGCGCTGCCCGCCCGGCACCGCGAAATCGTTCGTGCTGAAGTAGGAGCCGGCCGGCTCGGGCTTCGTGTCGTTCCAGTGCAGCAGGTAGACGAGCTGCGTGCTGAGATACTCGTTGAACTGCAGGTTGAAGACTGCCATTTCCTCGGGGAGGAACGCCTCCTTCAGCTCCGCGCCCGGCACGCGCAACGCCGCCACGTCGAAATGATTGATGGTGTTGAGCCCGCCCTGGATGAACGTGCTCTCGCCCCAGCTCAGCACCTGGCGGCCGAGGCGCAGCTCCGAGGGCATGCTGCCGAGGTCGAAGCGGGCGTAGGCGAACGCATCGAGCAGGCGCGTGTAGCTGCCGACCAGATCTTTCGCGGACTTCGACAGCGGCGTGCGATCGGTATCGTGATCTTCGGTCTGAAAGTCGTAGAGACCGGAACCGCGCAGGAAGGCGCCGAAGTGACCGGACTCTACCGACACCTCGCTCACGATCTTCAGCGCGCGGCTGACCAGGCCGCTGCGATAGTTGAGGTCACCGTCGTCGATGTTGGGTGAGCGGCCGCACCCGCCGTCGGCCGTGGCGATGAGATGGCAGTCCGGGTCGCCGACGCGCCAGGCCTGACCGTACGACAAGGTCGTGTCCCAGCTGCCCGTGATGCTGCCTGAGGAATTCTTGAAATCGGCTGCGTGTGCGCCGAGCGGCACCCCGAGCGCGCCGAGACTTGCCGCAATCGCCATCGCAATGAGACCACTGCGACACTGGATGTGCTCTTTCCTCATGCTCCCCCCGCTTTCGACTGGCCTCATGCCGCTTGCGTTGTTCTGCATGCACCGGCGCGCGCCCGCATTCGCGCGGAAGTATAGCCCTACACCGGAAGCCGCGGCACGCGAACCTGCGGCGCTCAGGTGTGCGTGACTTGCAGGATGCTGTGGCGGATCTGCTCGTTGAGCACGAGTTGGGCGTCGGAGGCGACGCGCATGAGCACGTCGTCGAACTCGAGCTTGCCCCCCGGGGAGACACGCACCACGCCGCGCGAACGCAGCAGGTCGATGAAGTTCTCGAACATGGCCCGGTCGAAGAACTCGGGCGAGTTGAAGCCATAGAGCAGGGCCATCCGCTGGCCCATGAGCTGGCAGCGCTGCTCCAGCGCAGACTGCGTGATCTCGCCGCTGCCGGCCTGCAGGAGCAGGGCCACAGCGAGGTAATAGCGCTCGATGGTCTGGATGGTCGCCTGCGCGAGCAGCGAGAGCTGAATCGCCTGCGCGGAATCCGGCGGCGGACGCCGCCATTCGCTGCCGCCGCCTGCGGCTTCGATCAGCCCGTGCTCCGCGAGCGTGGCGAGCACGCGTTCGACGACGCCAGGCAGCTCGCTCTCGTCCCAGCGCAGAAACAACTCCGAGGCGATGTACGGGTAGATGCGCCACGCGAGCCGCTGGATGTCCTCCGTGCGCATGGCGGGGTTGCTATCGAATGCACAGGCTATGAGCGAGGGCATGGCGAACAGGTGCAGCACGTTGTTGCGGAAGTAGGTTGCGAGCACCGCGTTTTCCGCCTGCATACGCACGAGATCCCCCAGCGGATGCTTCTCGCGAGAGATGATCTTCATCCCCTCGCCGTACGCCAGAATCTCTGCGGGCGTGAGCTTGGTGACAGTGACTCGGTCGCTGTACGGAAAGCTGCGCAACAGAGCGAGATAGAGCTCGAGCTGGCCCAGCAGGTCGAGCTCCGGCAGCGTCTGGCGCGGTGTGGCCAGCAGGGTAACCGCCAGCAGATTCACGGGCGACACTGCCGCGGCGGCATTGATGTTCCGCATGATGGTGGTCGCCAGCACGTCCACCGCCGGATTGATCCACGGCATCCGCGTGTCGTCTTCCAGCGCGCGCTTGCGCCATTGGGGGTCGAACTGCTCGAGCACGTTGCCGAGCAGCACCGGCTCGCCGATGTTCACGTACACGCGCCCGAACCGCTCGCGAAACTTCTTCAGCGTGCCCACCAGCCCGAGCACGCTCTCCTTTTCCTTCGGCTTGCCGGAAAGCTCGCCGATGTACGTTGTGCCCTCGAACACCCGCTCGTAGCCGAAGTACACCGGCAGGAACACCAGGGGCCGCTCCGGGTGGCGCAGGAAACTGCGCACGGTCATCGACAGCATCCCGGTCTTCGGCTGCAGCAGGCGGCCTGTGCGGCTACGGCCGCCTTCGATGAAGTATTCGATGGAATGCCCGCGCCCCATGATGGCGGCGAGATAGTTCATGAAGACCACGGTGTACAGCGAGCTGCCGCGGAAGCTGCGGCGGATGAAGAACGCGCCACCCTTGCGCAGGAAACGCCCGACGACCGGCAGATTGAGATTGATGCCCGCCGCAATGTGCGGAATGGCGTATCCCTGTTTGAAGATGGCATACGAGAGCAGCAGGTAATCCATGTGGCTGCGATGGCAGGGCACGTAGACGATCTCGTGGTCTTTCGCCAGCCGCTCCAGCGTCTCGATGTGCTCGACGACCACGCCGTCGTACAGTCGATTCCAGAGACGTGTGAACGCGAATTCCAGGAACCGCACGAACGCGTGCGAGTAGTTCGCCGCGATCTCCTGCGCGTACGTCTGGGCCTGCGTCATTGCCTGACGGCGCGTGATCTTCTTCTCGCGCATTTCCTGCGCAACGGCGGCGCGCACGGCGTGTGTGCGCAGCACGCGTGTAACCACGGTCCGGTGATGTGAGAGATCCGGCCCAATGCGCGCAGTTCGCTGCCACGCGTATTGCTTGCGAAGCGCGCGTGCCACGCGCCGCCCTTGCATCTCCACGCCTGCGTCTTCACCGAGCAGGCTTCGCAGAGACACGGGCTGGGCAATCTCGATCAGCGTATTGCGGCCGTTGAACAGCACTTGAAACAGCTTGCGCAGGCGACTGGTCAGCGCCCAGTCCTCGACCAGCAGCAGCTTGAAGAAGGATCCCTCCTTTTGCGGAGCGCGGCCCCAGTACACGGCTACCGGCACGAGGTCGACGTCGATGTCCGGATGAACACGCAGTGTGCGGACCATCTGCACCAGCGCCGCGGGCGGCCGCCGGTCGAGACGCTCATCCCAGATGCCCAGGGGCTGACTCAGATATAAAAAGGACCGCAGCTCGCGCGACTGCGCGATCAGCCGCTTCTGCGGACGGGGCAGCTTCAAGGACACGCAAGCGTTCTGCAGCACAGCCAGATCCGTGACGCTGCGGCGCTCGAGGACGTAGCAGATGGCGTTGGTGCGGCCGTGGAGGCGAGCGACGGCGTCTTCCGGACGCACGGTGAAGCGCACCCAGAGGGCCAGCAGCCGCCGCAAGAACCAGTGTCTCAACATGGGCTGCGCCCAACTCTCCGCGATCCGCGCCCCGCGGCGCGACGTTCAGCGCGAAGTCTATTCGAACGCGGGCGCGGGCAGGTCGAGCGCGATCAGAAAGTATTCGAAGAGGTATCGCACCGTGCGCAACTGGTTGTGCAGGCGGTGGTCGCTGTCGAGCAGGTGAAGGGCGGCGCCATATTCCTTCGCGAACCGCACGCTGTGGTCATAGGGGACCACATCGTCACGCCAGCCGTGCACGACGGTGGCCGGGCAATCGACCACGCCCGGGCGCAGCTCCGGCAGGCCATCCATATAGAGCGCGGGCGCCATGAGAAACACGCCGCGCGCGTGCAGCAGCGAGGCCGACGCCACGGACACGAAGCCACCCATGCTCGAGCCGACGAGGATGAGGTCCCCCTGCAGCTCCTTGCAGAAATCCACCAGCCGGGTGATGCGCTTGCGCGGATGATCGATGCCGCGGTAGTCCACGGACTCGGTCTCATAGCCTTCGCTGCGCGCCACTTCGGCGAGCGCGGAGATCTTGCGGCCCCACGGGCCGCTTTCCTGGCCGTGCGAAAAGACGACGTATCGGCTCACGGAGCCTCCGGAAGTCAGCGCGGCTTCCACAACAGTGCCTCGAGCGACTCGTTCTGCATGACCGCATACTCCCACTGGAGCCAGTCGATCCGCCAGCGCAAATCCGTTACGGCGTGACCTTCATCGCCTTCCGGCTTACAGTTGCGGGCGTTGACGAACACGACCTCATTCGGCCCCGTCCTCGAATCCTGGCGCCGCGGATCGACCTCGGCGTTCGGGCGCTGGCTGTTTGCGCGTGGCGTGTGCCGCCGGGCACCGTACTTCGGCACCCTCAAGCCGCGTTTTCTCGAGCTCGCGCCTGCGTTGTGCCGCGTGAGCATGCCCAAGCGCCGCCGGGTCGAGAATCACATCCGCACGGTGCACGCCCTCGCCATGGGCAATCTCTGCGAGCTCGCCGCGGGCATGGTCACGGAAGTCACGATTCCGCCGTCCATGCGCTGGTTGCCCCGAGGCATGACGATCGAATATCTGCGCAAGGCGGAGAGCGACGTCACGGCCACCGCGCGGCTCAGCAAGAGCGAATGGAACGGCGCGGCGGAGAACGTGGCCGTCCCCGTAAGCGTGGTGGACGCGACCGGCACGGAGGTCGTGCGCGCCGTCATCACCATGTACATTTCGCCGAAGAAATAGCCGCTACTGCACGATCACGCCACGCAGGATGGCGGTCTCGATCTCCCACTCGAGCCGACGACCCGAGGTGGCCTGGCGGTTCGGCCACGAGGGCCGGCTGATGCTCGAGCCCGCCTGGTGGGTCACGAGCCAGGCATGGAAATCGGACGGGCGGGTGATGGCGATGCCAAACAGAACCTTGATCTTGCCCTCGGCAATAGTGCGCGCGGAGTTGATCCGCTCATCGCAGATGACGAAGTAGCTCTCCTCCGGCGTCGAGCCGGCGAAGGCGCCCAGCTGGTCGAGCGCTTCCAGGAAACTCTCCACCTGTCTGCGCGCACGCTGCCAGGCGCTTTCCGCGTTCTGCTCGAAGATGAGCCAGCGCGTGCCGCTCTCGATACTCGCCGTAACGAACAAGGCGAGCCGCCGCGCGGAGAGATATTTCCAGTCGGGCGAACCCGAGCTGCCTGCCGCGAGTGAGCGCTGACTCACCGCGGCGCGCTGCGGCGGCCGCACTGACGCCAGCGTATTGACGCCGGCCTGCGCGAGGCGTGCCCGCTCCAGCTCAGTGACCACCGAGGCGGGCCGCAGGCCGGGCCGCAGAATGATGTCTTCACCTTCGGCGGCGGCCCACACGGGCCACGTTTCATCGTTACGGACGATCATGCCGGCGGCGGCACCGCATGAGCCGAAAGTCTCGTTTCGCGCGCGCAGCCGATCGATCGCCACCACGCGAGGGAAATACATCACCGCGTTCTCGCTGCGGAACGGCCATTCGCGCAGCTCGGTCAGCGCGACGCTTGCCGAGGTCCAGGTGGATGGGGGATCCACCACCAGCATTGCGTGCCGGTCGCGGCAGTAGCGCGCGGCGATCATCAGGGTGCTCAGGCCAACATCGCGATCGCGGGTCAGCGGCGGAATGCACAACAGATTGAACGTCGGCACGATCCTGAGCGCGAACATGCCGGTGGCGGCCGTGGCGGAGCCGATGATGTCGTAATCGGTGAGCGGCGCGCCGTCGTCCCCGTCCGAGTTCGAGTTGATGTAGCCGACGATCGGCGATTCCTGGTTGCGCACCGAGCGGTTCGGCCGTTCGGGCGGCACGTCGCCTGCGACGCGCGCCAGACGCGAATCCTGCAGCACATCGGCGACGAGGCGGCCGGATTCGGGCAGCACCGAGAGTCGCCGGAAGATTTCCTGCTCCTCGATCAGCTCGGAACCTGCCGCGCGCACCCGCTGCAGCACGAGATTGAAGCGATCCGGCTCGTTCTCGCCAATGCCGTCGTAGTCCACCGAGGCCCGCAGGTATTCGCGCGAGCCGGCGTTCAGGGCAACGAGTGTGAGCTGCCGTGCACCGGCCGTAAGAGTGAGCGTGGGAGGTTTTGCGCCGTTCGCCACGCGCACGACGAACGCTTCCTTGCCGCCGTTCTCGAAGAATTGCTCGATGGCGTACGACAGGGTGGACGGCTGCCACAGCCCGCCAAAAATCTGGGTGAACCCGGCGAAGCTTGCAACGGAAACGGGTCGATTGAGCGGGCCCTTCAGCGTGCGACCGATGAAGGCGGCGATGCCCGTGGACGCACGCTCGATGGCGTGGTCCGCCCCACTATGCTCAGCAATCTCGGTGCCGGAGACGCGGCGTTCGGCCACAAGGGCCTCTTGTTATAGCTCCCCTTAGAGCGCGCCGGACTCTAGCACAGCGCACACGGGCGCGTGAGTCACGACCCGGTGCTGCGTTCGTTCTGTGCGTCAGGAATGCGAGGCCAGGCGTTTCGCATCGGGCGGCGCGCTCGCTGCGCCACCCGTCGTGGCCGGCGTTTCTTTGCGCCGCTTCGCCTCTTCTTCGTCGGAACGTTCGGCATCCTCACGCTTGCGTGCGATCTCCGCGAGCATGAGTTTGAGCCATTCAGTCAATTGAGCCATGCGAAGGTGCCCGATCAGTTCTGCGGTGGCGCGCCGGCCGAACGCACGATGGCGTCGATGGCGGTCTGGGTGATCGGATGATAGCCCGGACGGGCCTTCGCGTAGGTGCTGCGCGCAAGCGCCGCACCGGTCGGTGTCTTCATCAGTTCCTCGTAGAGCGGCCGCACCAGTTTGCGGCGGCCGATGGTCAGCAGGTAGTGCTCGAGCGCCGGATAGGCAGGCGGGTAGCCGTTGCGAATCGCAATCTTGAACCAGCTGTGGGCAATCTCGGCGTTGCCGGACTTCGAGAGCCCGAACGCGTGGTCCAGCTCGTCGAGGCGCGCCGTCGGCACCGACTGCGGCATGTTGTCGAGAAATTGCAGCCACTCCTGCGTCACCCACGAGGCTGTGGGCAGCTGCGCCGTGGTGAGCTTGCCGGCCAGCCAGTCGGCGCGCGCCTGGTCGACCGGCGCAAATACATCCGCCGAAGGCAGCACGGCAAACCCGGGAATGCCGGGCTCGTAGACCCATGTGTGAATCTGCTGCTCGGTGACGGCGCCAGGTTTCGTCGCCAGCAGATTCGTGCGCAGGTAGGCGAGGAACTGCTCGGTGTAGATGCTCTGGAATGCGAAGTGGTCGAAGTAGCTGCGCAGGAAAGCATCCAGCGCGCTGCGGCCGAAACGGCTCTCGAGGAACTGCAGGAACAGCTTGCCCTTCTCGTACGCCACATCGGTGACGCCGTCGTCCGGGTCTTTGCCCCGCAGGTCGATGGCCAGGTGCTGCTCGGCTGGCGCGAGGTCTGCCAGGTCGCGACGCAGGGACTGAAGACCGAGCGCGTCCTCCATCTTTTCGCGGCGCTCGCCGTAAAGCGCTTCGAGGATGCGCCGCTCGAGATAGACGGTGAACCCTTCGTTCAGCCAGAAATCCCGCCACGTGGCGTTCGTCACGAGATTGCCGGACCAGGAGTGCGCGAGCTCGTGAGCGATGAGCGAGACGAGGCTTCGATCGCCGGCGATGACGGTCGGCGTGATGAACGACAGCCGCGGATTCTCCATGCCACCGTACGGCGCGGACGGAGGCAGGATCAGCAAGTCATAGCGGCCCCAGCGATAGGGGCCGAACAGCTTCTCGCACGTGGCAACGATGCTCTCGAGGTCGACGAATTCCTTCGCGGCAGCCTCGAGTACGGCGGGCTCGGTGTAAACGCCAGTGCGATCGCTGATGGCCCGAAAGGCGATGTCCCCCACCGCCAGGGCGATGAGATAGGACGGAATCGCTTCCGGCATTTCGAAGCGGTAGGCGGTGAGTCCGTGCGCGTCCGGCTTCGGATCGACGGGGCCGTGCGACGCGGACATGACGGCGACCAACCCATCGGGGACACGGATGGTGGCGCGATAGGTCTGTCGAACCTGTGGGCTGTCCTGAAGTGGAATCCAGCTTCGCGAGTGAATCGACTCGGATTGCGAAAAGAGGTACGGGTGTTTCTTGCCCGCGGTCTGCGCGGGAGTCAGCCACTGCAGGCCGGACGCCTGCGGCTCGGTGTGGTACTCGATGCGAACGACGGCATCGCCTTCGCCCGCCGGCATCTCGATGCGCAGGGGCTTGCCGAGAAACTCGCGCGCCTGGCCGAGCTTGAAAGCGAGCGGCGTCGCCGCACCCGCCTGGATCAACGAGACGGCGCCAATGTCGAGGTCGCGCGTGTCGAGAATCAGCGTGTGCGCGCTCTTGTCGAGGCGCGCCACGGTGAGATCCGCGCGGCCGGTGAGCCGGCGCGCCGCGAAATCCACCGTGAGATCGAGATCGACGTTCCTGACCCGGAACGCCGCCACGTTCGCGAACGAGTGATAGTCGACACCCGGCTGCAGAGCCTCAGCTGGGTGCGCCGCGTGCCACGGCGCTATCGCGGCGACCCATGCGAGCGCCGCGAGGCGAAACCCTGCGCGCAAGACTCAGGTGCCTGTTTTCGGCGGCGCCGCAGGAGTATTACCGGATGCGTTGCCTGTCGAAGGCGTGGCGGTGGCACCGGGCGAAGGCGTCTGGGGATCGCGATCCGACAGCATCTCGCGGAACGTCGCCTCATCCGGCGGCAGATCGGACTTGCCATCCCAGGACGCGCCATCGGGCACATGGTTCTGCACCTTCGGCGCACCGGCCACGACTTGATCGACGCTGCTGCCGCCGTTCGAAATGGAGAGCGGGATGCCCCGGGGCGCATGCGCCACGGCGGCCACGAGATCCCAATCCATCTCTTCGTTGCGCTTCTTCAGCTCTTTCTGGATATCCGCGCCGAGGGACTTCGAGACGAGCCGCTTCTGCGCCTTCTTCCAGTCGCGGGTGTCGTCTTCCAACACGTCGAACGCCTGCAGATAGAGCTGGTCGTTCTGCCAACCGAACACGAATGGCTCGTTGACCACGCGCACCTGCGTACCGATCCGCGCCATGTTGGACAGCAGCTCGATATCTTCTGGATAGAGACGGATGCACCCGTGGCTCGAACGCAGCCCGACGCCCGCAGGCTTGTTCGTGCCGTGAATCATGTAGCTCGGCCAGCCGAGATAGAACGCGTAGCGGCCGAGCGGATTGTCGGGACCCGGACCGATGACGCGCTCGAGCTCCTCGCCGTTCTCGCGATGCTCCTTGAGGATCGAGGCCGTGGGCCGCCACGTGGGATCCTTCTGCCCGCGCACGATCTTCGTCGTGCCCTGAGGCGTGGCCCAGCCGACGCGGCCGATGCCGATGGGAAAGGTGTAGACGACCTGCGGCTCGCCTTTCTTCACCGGCGGGAAGTAAAACAGCCGCATCTCCGGCACATTGATGATGATGCCGTCGCGCGGCGCATTCGGAATGATGAACTGCGAGGGGACGACGATCTGCTTGCCTTCACCGGGCAGCCACGGATCCACACCCGGGTTGGCGCGCACGATCTCCTCGTAGCCCACGTTGAAGCGGCGCGCGATGTCGGAGAGCGTGTCTTCCTTCGTGCTGGTGGTCACCTGCACGACGCCGATCAGATCCTGGTCCGGCGTGATTTCAAACTTGTGCGTGGGCACCGGCAGCGGTGTCACCTCCACGACGGGAGGCGGCGGAGGCTCGACTTTTTTCTGCGCGGACCACGGGCCGTTCAGGAGTGAGCAGGACACCAGCGCGAGGCTGGCGAGGATCGCGCCGGCCGCGCGCGTAACGGACATGGCTGACTTCATGCGGACGATTATGCCTCAGAGCGGCGATGTAGCCATCCGCCTACAAAAGCACCGGCTGATTGGGCAGCTCATCCGCGTCCGCGCCCTGGCCGGGGAAGTGTTTTTCGAGCAGATTGCCCACGCTGCGCACGCCCGCAACCGAGCCTTGAGCGAAGCGGCCCGCGCGATAATGCGCCTCGATTTCGCGGCAAATCTGCTCCCATTCGGCCTGCGGAACCCGGGCCGCAATGCCTCGATCCGCCAGGATCTCGACATCGCGATCCGCGAGCAGCACGTAGACGAGCACGCCGTTGTTGGCCGCCGTGTCCCATACGCCGAGGCGGCTGAACACTTCGAGTGCGCGTGCGCGTGGCGAAACCTGCTGCCACAACGCTTCCGCATCGAGTGCGGTCTCGACGACGAACCGGATCTCGCCGGAGTGCCGCGACTCGACTTCGCGGATCGCAGACTCGATTTCGGCAAGCACGGCGGGCGTGAAGTGCCGCCGCGTTT
>FTEO01000481.1_pt1 | contig 16061 bp, 14 predicted proteins | sample 1640211 | NCBI WGS metagenome assembly FTEO01 (sample SAMEA3914816, study PRJEB12502) | metagenome | biome: forest; material: soil | place: USA | collected 2011-09-16 | depth 0.3 m | reverse complement strand
TCGCCACGCAGCGGCTCGATCTGTCGAAGGTCGCCATCGGCGACAGCATTTGCGTGCAAGGCGTGTGTCTCACCGCCACTTCGCTCGCAGGAAACGCCTTCACGGCGGACGTTTCGCACGAAACACTCTCGCTGACGACGCTCGGTGAGCTTGGCGTCGATTCCCCGGTGAATCTCGAACCTTCGCTGCGCGCAGGCGATCCGCTCGGGGGTCATCTTGTGTCCGGGCACGTGGACGGCGTCGCTGAAGTCACGGCGCTTGCGAAAGATGGCGATTCCCTGCGCGTCACGATTACCGTGCCGGGCGCACTCGCCCGGTACATCGCGCGCAAAGGGTCGATAACCGTCGACGGCGTCAGCCTGACCGTGAACGATGTGGCCGGCGCGACATTTGGCGTCAATTTGATCCCGCACACACAGGCGGTGACGACGCTCGGCCGCCTCCGCGCCGGCGCCCGCGTGAATCTCGAAGTCGATACTGTGGCACGCTACGTCGAGCGGCTGACGCAGCCGTTCTCGGGCTAGCCGCCCGCGGCTGGCGTCCGTCCCTGAGGTACTATGTCGAACGTTTATTCTTTGCCGCCCCGGTCACCTGGGAGCGATCCGTTGCCCGCCAACTTCAGCAGCATCGATGACATCGTCGCCGACATGCGCGCCGGGCGCATGGTCATCATTCTCGACGACGAAGATCGTGAGAACGAAGGCGACTTCATCATGGCGGCGGAGCACGCGACCCCGGAAGCCGTGGCGTTCATGATTCGTCATTCGAGCGGCATCTTGTGCGTGCCGATGGAAGACGAACGGCTCGAGCAGCTCGACCTGCCGCAGATGGTGCCGAACAACGACGAGGCGTATCGCACGGCGTTTACGGTCTCTGTGGATTACCGCTTCGGCACCACTACGGGCGTGTCGTCGAGCGATCGCTCGGCCACCATCCGTGCGCTTGCCGATCCTGCGTCGACGGCCACGGATTTTGCGCGGCCGGGGCACATCTTTCCCTTGCGCCCTCACAAGGGCGGCGTGCTCGTGCGCGCAGGTCATACCGAAGCGGCGGTGGATCTCTGCACGCTCGCCGGCCTGCGCCCGACGGGCGTGTTGTGCGAGCTGATGAACGATGACGGCTCGATGGCACGTCGGCCGCAGATCGAAGAGTTCGCGCGCCAGCACAACCTGAAGATCGGCACCATCGCGGATCTCATTCGGTACCGCCTCCGTAACGAGCGCTCGGTGGAGCGTGTCTCGGAGCGCACCGTGCAGACGGAATTCGGTGAGTTCCGGCTGTATGCCTATGAGGATCGCGTACAGCGAACCGTGCATCTGGCCCTCGCGCACGGCCAGCTCGATGGCAAGACGGCGCCGCTCGTGCGCGTTCACATTGCCGATACCCTGCGCGATCTGCTTGGCGTGCGCGGTGATTCGCACGCATGGACGTTGCGCGCTGCTCTCGAACGCATTGCGCACGCCGGCAGTGGCGTGGTCGTGGTTCTGCGGGAGCAGGAGACCACAGCCGAGCTGTGCGACGCGCTGAGTGCGTTGGGCCCGTCCATCAGCGGCACGGTCTCGTCCACCAAGGCGGCGCCTCCAGTACACGGCATGGGCCGCGGCGGCCAGGTGCTGCGCACCTATGGCGTCGGCGCGCAGATCCTGAAGGATCTCGGCGTGCGCACGATGCGCGTGCTGTCGGCACCGAAGCAGATGCTCGGCATTTCCGCGTTCGGCCTCGAGATCGAAGGCTACGTTGGCGACGAATCATGAAGGGCGCATCTCCAGGCGTCAGCGCCATCCCTGGAATTCAGGGCGAGTTGTCTGCGGTGGGCCGGCGCGTGGCCGTCATTGCCTCGCGCTTCAATGAGTTCGTTGTGTCGGGGCTCGTGAACGGCGCCGCTGCCGCCTGGGCGAAGCACGGCGGAGTGGAGCAGGATCTGCTGATCATCCGGGTTCCCGGCGCGTTCGAGCTGCCGGTGGTGGCGAGCCACCTCGCAAAGAGTGGGCAATACGAAGCGATCGTGGCGCTGGGCTGTGTCATTCGCGGCGACACGGCGCACTTCGAATACGTGGCGGGCGAGTGCGCCCGCGGGTTGCAGAACGTAAATCTGGAGACGGGGGTTCCCGTCATCTTCGGCGTGCTCACCACAGAGAACGCTGAGCAGGCGCTGGAGCGTGCGGCGCCCGGCGGCAGCAACAAGGGTGGCGAGGCGATGGAGACGGCGCTGGAAATGGCCGATCTGCTCACGAAGCTCGGCACCCGGAGCACGAAGCATGTCGGGTGATTCCTCACCGCCGCGCGCCTCGTCGGCACAGCACGCAGCGCGGTTCGCGCAGGGCGCTAAGTCGCTCGCGCGCAAGCTTGCCATGCAGGCGCTCTACCGGTTGCAGATGAACGATGCGCCGTGGCAGGACCTCATCACGGAGTTCGCCACGGAAGAGGGCATGGACAAGGCGGACGACGGCTATTTCCGCGAGCTCATCGAGGGAATCGTAGGCGCGCGCGCGGCTCTCGATTCCGACCTCACCGGTTGGATGGACCGCAGCCCCGCGCTGCTCGACCCCATCGAGCACGCGGTGCTGTTCATCGGCGTTTATGAGCTCAAGTCCCGCCCCGAGATTCCGTACCGCGTCGTCATCAACGAGGGCGTCAGCCTCGCCAAGCGCTTCGGCGCAACGGACGGCCACAAGTTCGTGAATGCCGTGCTGGACCGGGCTGCTCGCACGCTACGCCCGCACGAGCACTGAGTCCGATGGCGCTGAACGAGCGCTCGCTCATCGCGCGGTACTTCCGGGACTGCGGTGCGCCGCGGGCGGACGTGGCCGTCGGCATCGGTGATGACGCTGCTTTACTCGATTTCCCCCCCGATATGCAGCTCGTCGCGAAGACGGACACGCTCGTGTCCGGCATACATTTCCTGCCGGATTCTGCGCCAGCGTCGATTGGTCACCGCGCGCTTGCTGTGAATCTCAGCGACGTGGCGGCGATGGGCGCGCAGCCTGCCTGGGCGTTGCTCGCGCTCACGTTGCCGAAGGTGGACGAGGCGTGGCTCGAAGCCTTCGCCTCCGGACTTGGCACGCTCGCGCGGCAGCATGGCGTGGCGCTGGTGGGTGGAGACACCACCTCTGGGCCGCTGTGCATCACCGTGCAGGTTCTCGGCTATGTACCCAGGCCTGCTGCGATGCTTCGTTCAGGTGGAAGTCCGGGCCACGTGGTGTTCGTGTCCGGCACGCCAGGCGATGCTGCGGCAGGGCTCTTGCTTGAGAAGGGGACACTCACTGCCGCATCGCCTGAGGCGGATGCCTATCTGCGGCAGCGCTTCCTGTTTCCTACGCCGCGCCTCGAGCTGGGTCAGCGGCTGCGCGCATACGCCAGCGCGTGCATCGACATCTCCGATGGATTGCTGGGCGATGCAGGCAAGCTCGCCGACGCCAGCCGCTGCGGAATCGCCATTCACTACGAACAATTGCCGATCTCACCGCAGCTCGCGTCGTCCACTGGCGACATGCGTGCGCGCGAGCTTGCGCTCACCGGTGGAGACGACTACGAGCTGTGCTTTGCAGTGCCGCCCGAGAACGTGGAGCGGTTGACGCACGATCTGCCGCCATCGCAATGGGACTATCGTCCCATCGGCCTGCTTCGGGAAGCCGCAGGCGCTGTCGTGACGCGCGACGGGACTGTGATGGACTTCTCGCATTCGGGGTTCGATCACTTCGGTTCCTGATCCTCTGGCGAGGTGCCCGTCGCACCGTTATCGCATCAACCGAAGCGTGCACGCACCGGGTGAGGGCCTGAGGCCCACATCACAGTCGCGGCGCACCTGCGGAACGTATCCTGCGCTCCGTTCACGGAAGCCAGCGCGTATGACTGTATCGACCCCTAAGACGGCGTCGGCTCGCAAGATTCCCGAGAAGATCGGCAAGTACGTGGTCGTCAACGAAGTCGGCCGCGGCAGCACGGGCATCGTCTACCTGTCGCACGACGCGTACTACGGCCGCGACGTTGCGATCAAGGTCTACAACATGGACTCGGGGGGCGATGAGGAAAAGGCGCGCATCGCGCGCAAGATGTTCCTCTCCGAAGCGCACCTCGTCGGGATGCTCCAGCATCCGCACATTCTTCCCATCTACGACGCAGGCGAAGAGAACGGCCGCTGCTACATCGTGACCGAGCACGTGCATGGGGCACGCACGCTCGCGGCGTATTGCCGGCCGGACAATCTCCTGCGTATCGACGACACGGTCGAGATCATCTACAAGTGCGCGAAGGCGCTGCACTACGCGCATTCGCGCGGTGTGATCCATCGGGACATCAAGCCCTCGAACATCATGCTGACGCAGGACAGTGACGTCCGCATCATCGATTTCGGCATCGCGCTGGTCCGGGATTCGGACATCTCGCGCATCGAAGGCATCGCTGGCAGCCCCTCGTACATGTCGCCCGAGCAGGTGCAGAGCTTTGAGCTCACCAACAGCTCGGATCTGTATTCGCTCGGGGCGGTGATGTACGAGCTGCTGACGGGCTCGCGCCCGTTCCGCGCCGGCAATCTACAGAAACTGCTGCATCAGATCGTCTACGCGACGCCGCCGCCGATCCATACGTTGCGCAAGGAGATCCCTGAGGATCTCGAGAACGTCGCGGCCACGGCACTGCAGAAAGATCCGAACAAGCGTTACAGGAGTGGCGTGGATTTCGCCGCCGAGCTCACGCGTTGTCATCAGAAGCTGCGCGAGCAGAATTCCCGCATCGACCGGCAGGAACAGTTCGGTGTGCTGCGTCGCCTGAAGTTCTTCCACGAGTTCTCGCACGCCGAGATCTGGGAAGTGCTGCGCGCCAGCAGCTGGCAGGACTACGCGCCGGGCGAGGAGATCGTCAAGGAAGGCGAGATGGATGATCGCTTCTACATCATCGTCTCGGGCCAGTGCGCCGTGGAGCGCCACAGCCACAAGGTCGGCGGGCTCGACACGGGCGATTGCTTCGGTGAAGCGAGCTATGTGCAGGGCGCCAAGCGCACGGCGACGATTCGCGCGGCGAGCGGCGTGACGGTTCTGAAAGTGAGCTCGACGCTTCTCGAGCAGGTGTCTGCGTCGTGCCAGCTTCGGTTCAACCGCGTGTTCCTGCGCAATCTCATCGGCCGCCTGCAGAGCGGCGAGACGCCTTCAACCTGATTCGTCTGGCAGCCGGCGCCATCGGCGACGCCGGTGGGTAGCCACGCGGCTGCCTTTCCGTGGCGGTGTCTGAGGCGCGTGGCAGAATAGGCGCAAGAACTCGAACAAGGATCCGGGATGCCTCGTTTTCGACCCCGTACGCGCCCGGGTGTGTCATGGCCTGGTGCGGTCCTCCTTCTCGTCACCTTCGTCATCTCGCATTCGGTCGGCGCGGCTCCCGCCACGGCAGAACTGCAGAAGCAGGTCCGCCCGGCGACCTTCGAGGTCGTCATGCGCAAGCCCGAGAACGACCCGCTGACATACGAGAAGCCCCTGCCGCTCGAGCTGTTGCCTTTCACCGAGCGGAACGACAAATACTGGTCCATGGGTACCGCGTTCGCGATCGGCCCTGAGGCCTATGTGTCAGCCGGGCACGTGATGCTGTCGGGCGTGGGAAGTCACTTCGGTATCCCCTCGCTGCGTGACTCGGATGGCAACGTGTACCCCGTGGACCGGGTGCTCAAGTTTTCCCTGCACGAAGATTTCATGGTGTTCACCGTCAGCAAAGCGCCTGCCGCGAAGCCGCTTGCGATCAGCACTGCACCCGCGGTCGACGACCCGGTGTTTGCTGTGGGCAACGCTCTTGGCGACGGAGTGGTGATCCGGGACGGATTGCTGACGTCCATGACGCCGGAAGATCAGGACGGGCGCTGGAAGTGGCTGCGATTCTCGGCCGCCGCCTCGCCAGGCAACAGCGGCGGACCGCTGCTCGATGCGCAGGGGCAGGTGATTGGCATCGTCATCGCACGCTCGCCGGGAGAGAATCTCAACTATGCGCTGCCCATCGAGCGCGTGACCGCGGACTCCGGCAAGGTGGCGATGTTCGATCTGCGCGAGTCGTTCGGCTTGCCGATGCTGAAGCAGACGCAGGTTGGCAGCTACAAGGACTCGTTCGATCTGCCGCAGCCCTATGCTGAGTTTGCGCGACGCGCGCTGGCATCGCGCCTGAAGTACTACGAAACGGAGCGCGACAGACTGCTTGCAGGCCAGGCGGATCAGCTCTTCCCGCGCGGCGAGTCCGCGAAAGTGCTCGCGATGGACAAGCGGCCCGAGAAACCGACTCTGGTGGTGCAGAAGGACGATCACTCGTGGGAGGCGAACAGCGGCACACTCGACGAGGAGGAGGATCTGCCCGACGAAGGCCGTGTCGCCTTGCGCTTCCTGAGCGGGACCGGCCTGTTCGAGCTGCAGCGCCCGAACACAGCGGCCGACGATGCGTTCTACGGCGACTCCAAAGCCTTCATGGATCTGCTGCTGAAGGGAATGAAGATCACCCGGCCCGTCGGCACGCAGTCGGTGCGGGTGACCTCCGCAGGTACTGCGGCACGGGACGTGCCCTTCGTCGATCGTTTCGGCCGCAAGTGGCAGCTGCGGGTATGGCCCATGAGCTTCATGGACGTCGACATGATCTCGCTCGCGTTACCGGCGCCGAACGGCTACGTGGGCATGATCCGATTCACGCCCTCGTCGGCCGTCGCGACGACGACTGAGGAAATACAGCTGCTCGCCGACTATTTTCAGACGTCGTATCGAGGCACGCTTCCACAGTGGCGTGCATTCCTCGCGCGGCGCGCTTTGCGTCCCGCGGTGTTCGATCACGTGAAGATCGTGTACGACGCGGCCAAAGGCCTGGAGTACGAATCACCGCGGCTCAAAGCCAGCGTGCCGCCGGATTTCCTGAAGATTTCGGATAACAGTCGGCTGACGCTCAACATGGTGCACGTCGTGGACGGCGACAAGCTCACCTGGGACGTCGGCGGCTTCACCCTCAACAAGGAGGATGACGGCGACACGTACGTTGGCGCGTATCGCCAGCCGCGCCCCGCCAAAGAAGCGGGAAAGGATCTGCTGCAGCGCTGGGACCACATGATCAAGGGAGACGGGGATTTCACAGGCGTCGCGGGCCATGACAGCGACTTCAAGGTCTTCTGGGTGCGCTCATCAGCGAGCCTGACGAAGGCGGGCGTCAGCGGCGTCGATCCTGCTGCCGGCGTGCTTTACGAGCTGGTGTACCGGACCACCGAGAGGATTCTGCCGCGCGATCTCGAAGACCGCCGGGCGAAGCTGACCCAAGACTTTCAGATCCTGGAGCACTGACATGTTCACAGCCGCGAGCCTGCGCATCCTGTGTTGCCGGAGCCCGCTGCTGCTTCCGTGGCTCGCAGTGCTGACGGCCGTGCCGTCGTACGCGGCCGACTTGCCGCCGACGAATCTCAACATGACGATCGACTCGGTGCAGACTTGGGATTCCGGCACCGACGCGTTTCAAAAGTTTGCCTGGGTCGCGCATTCGCTGAGCGAGACCCTCGGCAAGGACTCACGCGGGCGCACGGTCGATGACGACTGGAACGAGGTCGTGATGCCTCCCGATCTCGTGAAGCGTCTCGATGACCTGCGAGCGAAGGCGGGAGCTCAGTCGACGTCCGGCGATACTGCTGGTCTGCAGGGCACTTTCCACGAAGCCTCGCCGCTCCTGGAACTGGAAAGTTACCGGGCGATGCTCGTGATGAACTACTGGGGCAGCAGGTCCGCGCTCGGGTACCACCAGAGGATCCTGGAGCCGTGGCTCCTGCACGCTGCAGAGGAACAGAAGAAGGCGGTCGTCGACCATACGAGCGCCGCCGAACGCAGTCTGCTCGAAGCGCTCAACGCGGGCGTGGCCGAAAAGTCTTTCGGTTCAGGTCAGGATGCATTGGAGCGGCTGGCTGCGGCGAAGGCGGAGGCCGTTTCGTACTACAACGGGCAGCGCCGCGCGCTCGTGGATCAGCAGTCGAAGCTCCCCGAGGCCCCTGCGCTGAAGTCGCGGACGCGGGAGGCGACCTGTCCACCCCCCGTCGCGCCGCTTGCGGGAAAGGGAAGTCCGAGCCTCGCTCCGGACAATGCGGCCCCGGAGGAAGCCTATCCACCGCTGGCGAAGGCGAGTGGTGCCGAGGGCACCATCATGCTGGAGGTCGCCATCTCGGAAACGGGTTGCATGCAGCACGCGCAGGTGATCGGCACGTCGGGAGTCGATGAGCTCGATGAGGCCGCGCTGCGATGGGCGGAGAATGCCCGGTTCGTGCCGGCCGAGAAGGACCACAAGCCCGTCGCGGGCAGCATGAAATTCAGAATGAAGTTCGAGCTGCGCGACTGAGCGAGCCGGACGCTACCGGTCCGCCGACTTCTCCGCGTCCTTGTCGCGCTCGATGAGCGCATACGCCGAATGATTGTGGATTGACTCGAAGTTCTCGGCTTCGACCACGTAGGCGCCCACGCGCGCCTCATCGTTCAGCCGCTTCGCCACATCGCGCACGAGGTCTTCGACGAACTTCGGGTTGTCGTAGGCGTGCTCGGTGACGAACTTCTCGTCGGGCCGCTTGAGGATCCCATAGAGCTCGCACGAGGCTTCGCTCTCGGCGACGCGGATCAACTCCTCGATCCAGATGTGCTCGCGCAGCTTCGCCTTGATGGTGACGTGCGAGCGCTGGTTGTGTGCGCCGTAGTCCGAGATCTTCTTCGAGCAGGGGCACAGGCTCGTGACTGGCACCACCACCTGGATCCACATCTCCGTGCGCCCATTCTTGCGCTCGCCCGCAAGAGTCGCCCGGTAATCCATGAGACTCTCGACGCCCGACACCGGCGCCTTCTTCATGACGAAGAACGGGAAGCTCATCTCGATGTGACCTGCATCGGCTTCGAGACGGTCCGTCATCTTCTCCAGCATCGCGCGGAAGGACTCGACGGAGATCTCACGCTCGGCGTGGAGGATTTCCACGAACCGCGACATGTGCGTGCCCTTGAAGTTGTGCGGCAGGTTCACGTACATGTTGAACGTGGCGATGGTGTGCTGCTCGCCGGCCGAACGGTCCTTCACCCGCACGGGGTGGCGGATGTCCTTGATGCCCACGCGATTGATCGGGATGCGGCGCGTGTCGGCGCGGCCCTGAACGTCTTCCACCTCGGCGGTGTGCGACCGGGTGGTTTTGAGGGTGGCAATATCGGTCATGAACGCGTGAGCCTCGAATGATGTCGGCGGCCGTGCCGGAACGGGCCTGTAAGGCAATGTAGTGGTCGAACCGGATAGGTTCAACCCGCTTTCGAGAGAGGAGGCTAGGCCTCCCTGGCGGCGCGCGAACGGTCCTTGGCCTGCAGCGCCCACCAGCGCTCCACGGCGCCGGAAACGCCTGCGAAATCGAGCCCCGCGGCTGCGAGACATTCGTCGCGGGAGCCGTGCTCGATGAAGCGATCGGGTATACCGATATGCATTAACGGCATGGCCACACCCTCGGCGGCGAGCAACTCGCCGATGGCGGAGCCGGCACCGCCCGCGGTGACGTTCTCTTCCAGGGTGACGATGGCCCGATGGCGCCCGGCAATCTTCAGCACGAGCTCCTCATCGAGCGGCTTGATGAAGCGCATGTTCACGACGGTGGCATCCAGCCTGTCTGCAATCTTCTGTGCGGATTCCACGAGCGGACCAAACGCCAGCAGCGCAAGGCCGCTGCGGCCTTCGCGGCGGATCTCGCCACGACCCAGGGGCAACGCCGTCATCTCCCGTGTGATGGCGACCCCAGGCCCCGTGCCGCGTGGATAGCGGACGGCTGATGGCCCGGGCAGCGTGCTTGCCGTGAACAACATCTGGCGGCACTCATTTTCGTCCGCCGGCGCCATGACAGTGAGATTCGGAATGCATCGCAGGTACGTGAGGTCGTAGCTGCCCTGATGAGTGGCCCCGTCGCCGCCCACGAGACCTGCGCGATCGATGGCGAACACGACCGGCAGATTCTGCAGGGCCACATCGTGAATCACCTGATCGTAGGCGCGCTGCAGGAAGGTCGAGTAGATCGCCACGACCGGCTTCATGCCTTCGGCCGCAAGGCCGGCCGCAAACGTCACCGCGTGCTGTTCGGCGATGGCGACGTCGAAATACCGTTCGGGAAAACGCTTGGAAAACTCGACCAGGCCCGAGCCTTCACGCATGGCGGGCGTGATGCCGATGATGCGTTTGTCGTGCTCGGCGATGTCGCACAACCACTGGCCGAAGATCTGCGAGTACGACGGTCCGCTGCTCTTCTCCTTGAAGATGGTGCCGCTGACCGGATCGAACGGGCCCGGCCCGTGCCACTTGATCGGGTCGGCCTCCGCGGGCGCATAGCCCTTGCCCTTGCGCGTGACGACGTGCAGCAGCTGCGGCCCCTTGAGCTTGCGCAGATTGCGCAGTGTGCTCACGAGCGCCCGCACGTCGTGCCCGTCCACGGGGCCGATGTAGTTGAAGCCCATCTCTTCGAACAGCGTGCCGGCGAGCACCATGCCTTTCATGTGCTCTTCAGAACGCCGTGCCAGCTCCCACACCGTTGGCATGGGGCGGAGCATTTTCTTGCCACCCTCGCGCAGGTGCGCATACACGCGGCCCGAGAGCACGCGCGCAAAGTAGTTCGACAGCGCACCGACGTTCTCGGAAATCGACATGTCGTTGTCGTTCAGGATGACGAGCAGATCGTTCGGCAGCGAGCCCGCGTGATTCAACGCCTCGAAAGCCATGCCCGCGGTGAGCGCGCCGTCGCCGATCACGGCTACCGCCCGGCGCTTCTCGCCAAGCTGCGCAGCGGCCACGGCCATGCCGAGTGCCGCGCTGATGGAGGTGCTCGAGTGGCCAACACCGAAGGTGTCGTACTCGCTTTCGGAGCGAGCCGGGAACGGCGCGAGGCCGTCCTTCTGCTTGATGGTATGGAGCTGCTCGCCGCGCCCCGTCAGCACTTTGTGAGGGTAGGCCTGGTGCCCGACGTCCCACACGATGCGGTCGTCCGGCGTGTGATAGACATAATGCAGGGCGACCGTCAGCTCCACGGTGCCGAGGCCGGCGGCGAAATGCCCGCCGCGCGTGCTCACGCTCTGAATGAGGAATTCGCGCAGCTCTTTCGCAAGCTGGGGAAGCTTTGCTACGGGCAGACGACGCAAATCCGCCGGCGCGTCGATGGCATTGAGCAGCGGATAGCGCGCTTCGTCGGCAGGCATGGAAGGCAGTTTAGAGCGTCCGCTCAGTGAGCGCGACTGACGACGTAGCGCGCGAGGTCCGCCAGCGATTCGGCGCGTGAGCCAAGCGGAGCGAGCGCCGCAACTGCGCGGTCACACAGCTCCTGTGCCCGGACTCGGGCCGCGGGCAGGCCGACGGTGCTCGGATACGTGGGCTTGTTGCGCGCGATGTCCGCACCGGCGGATTTGCCGAGCACGGCGGTCTCCCCTTCGACGTCGAGAATGTCGTCCTGGATCTGGAATGCGAGACCGACGTCGCTGCCGAAGCGCCTCAGGGCGTCGAGCTCCGGCCCGGCCTGCAGCCCGGCTGCGAGCGCTCCGAGCAGCACGCTGCACGTGATGAGCGCTCCGGTCTTGCGTCGATGCATGTTCTCCACCGCCTCCGAAGAGAGCGTCTGGCCGACCGAGGCGAGGTCGATGGCCTGACCTCCGGCCATGCCGCTGGTGCCGCTGGCGTGCGCAAGGATGCGGATCATTTCCAGGCGGGAGGCCGCAGACAGAGATGCGGAGACGTCGTTGGCGAGCGCATCGAACGCCAGCGCCTGGAGCGCATCGCCGACCAGGATGGCAGTGGCTTCGTCGAAGGCGCGATGGCACGTGGGGCGTCCACGGCGAAGGTCGTCATCGTCCATTGCGGGAAGATCATCGTGAACGAGGCTGTACACGTGCACGAGCTCGACGGCCGCGGCCGGAAGGTCCAGGTGTTCGAGCGAGGCGCCCAGTGCCTGGCCTGTGGTGTACACGAGGATCGGTCGCAGCCGCTTGCCGCCGCCCAGCACGCTGTAGCGCATGCCTTCGCGCAGCCGGGCGGTGCCGGAGTCGGGCAGGGCCAGGCAGCGGTCGAGCACCTGCTCGATGCGGGCCTGGTAGTCGGCCAGAGGCAGGTTCATTCGTCGTCGGCCGGCGCGTCTTCGCCTTCCGGCTCGCTGAACGGCTGCAGCTCGGCCGGCTGGCCGCTCTTCTTCAGCAGAATCTCGACCTTCTGCTGGGCCGCCCGCAAGGAACTCTGGCAGTGACGGGTGAGCACGATGCCGCGCTCGAACGCCTTCAGCGCCTCATCGAGCGGCAGATCGCCGCGTTCCATGCGCTCGACCAGTTTCTCGAGCTCCCCGAGCGCCTGCTCGAAGTCGGGTTCTTTCGCGTTGGACGCCAACGGGTTACTCCTGAGAGGGGCGCCACGTTATACAGGCGCTCGCGCCAAGATCAAACACACGCGATGCGTTGCGAATGGCGGTTGACGGCCCAGCAGCTGCGGCATAGAGTTCCCGCCCACATTAGACACAGTCTAACGCGCTTCGTCCCCGCTCATGCGGGCCGATTGAAGCTTCATTCAGGAGAACGACAGTGGCAAATCTCAAAGGCAGCAAGACCGAAAAGAATCTGAAGGACGCCTTCGCCGGCGAATCGCAGGCGAACCGTCGCTACCTCTACTTCGCAGCCAAGGCGGATGTCGAGGGCTTCAACGACGTCTCGGCGGTGTTCCGCTCGACGGCGGAAGGCGAGACCGGGCACGCGCATGGGCATCTCGAGTATCTCGAAGCCGTGGGCGATCCCGCTACGGGGCTGCCCATCGGCGAGACGAAGCTGAACCTCAAGGCTGCGATTGCCGGCGAGACCCACGAGTACACCGACATGTACCCGGGCATGGCCAAGTCCGCGCGCGAGGAAGGCTTCGCCGAGATCGCGGACTGGTTCGAGACCCTGGCGAAGGCCGAGCGCTCGCACGCCAACCGCTTCCAGAAGGCACTGGACGGACTCTGAGCCGGTTCGGGCTTTGGGCCCGATCGGTGTGACCGCTGGCCTCGCATCCGAGGCCAGCATCCCGTCACGCGCTTGATCGCCGCGCGTCGCCTTCGTTGTCCGGAGTCGTTCACCCCAGATGAGCTCATCCGTTACCGGCGGTCGCGAGGGGAGCCTTGGGGCGCCTACTCGCCATCCCATCGACTGGAAAAATCCCGAGTTTTACGACGAGGCCGCGCTCACGAAGGAGCTCGAGCGCGTGTTCGACATCTGCCACGGGTGCCGGCGCTGCTTCAGCCTGTGCAATTCCTTCCCCACGCTGTTCGATGCGGTCGATAACTCGCCCACGGGCGAGGTGGATGGCGTCGACAAGAAAGTGTTCTGGGAGGTCGTGGACAACTGTTACCTGTGTGACATGTGCTTCATGACGAAGTGTCCGTACGTTCCGCCGCACCCGTGGAACGTGGACTTCCCGCACTTGATGCTGCGGGCGAAAGCCGTGCACGCGAAGCAGGAAGGTTTCCGCCTGCGCGACAGGGTGCTGGCCTCGACGGACGCCGTCGGCAAGATCGCGGGCATTCCCGTGGTGGTCGAGGTCGTCAACGCGGTGAACAAGTCCGCCGCCGGCCGCGCGCTACTCGAAAAGACGCTGGGAGTCGATCGCACAGCTCCGCTTCCGACGTTCCACTCGAACACTGCGCGCAAGCGCCTGCGCGATCGGATCGGCACCACCCGTTCGGAAGGCGCGGTAACCGTTCCCGTCGCGCCTGCGGCCGCTCCTGGCGCTGCGGCCGCGTCTTCGGAAGAGATCCGCGGCCGCGTCGCGCTCTTCACCACGTGCTACGGCAATCGCAACGAGCCCGAGCTCGACGAAGACCTCGTTGCCGTGTTCGAGCACAACGGCATTCCGGTTCGCCTCGTCGCGAAGGAAGCGTGTTGTGGGATGCCGCGCCTCGAGCTCGGTGACCTCGAATCCGTCGCTTGCGCGAAGGAAGCCAACATTCCGCAGCTGCTGCGAGTCATCGAAGACGGGTACGACATCGTCGCGCCGATTCCCTCGTGCGTGCTGATGTTCAAGCAGGAGCTGCCGCTCATGTTCCCCCAGGATGCGGACGTGCAGCGGGTGCGCTCGCGCATTTTCGATCCGTTCGAATACCTGATGCTGCGGCACCGCGCCGGCCTCCTGCGCACGGACTTCAAGCAGACCCTCGGCAAGGTGAGCTATCACGTGCCGTGTCACCTGCGCGTGCAGAACATCGGCCTCAAGACGCGGGATGTGCTGAAGCTCGTGCCGGACACTACGGTCGATGTCATCGAGCGCTGCTCCGGCCACAACGGGACCTACGCGGTGAAGAAGGAATTCCGCGCTGCGTCCGTGAAGATCGGCCGGCCCGTGATGACGCGCGTGGAGAACGCCCAGCCCGCCTACTATGCGAGCGACTGCCCGATGGCGGGCCACCAGATCGAAAGCGGCATGAAGGATGCGAAGCCGCCCACGCATCCCCTGAAACTGCTGCGCATTGCCTACGGCCTGTGAAATACGCAAGCCCTGTGCCGATGCGCCGCGTGACCTGAGCATCAAGCCATGGAAAAGCTATCCCCGTCCGATCTTCTGTCTCTCGAGCAATATGCGAAGCAGCGCCCCGCCATGCGGGCGCGGGTGATAGAGCACAAGCGCTCGCGGCAGCTCGCCGTCGGGCCCAATGCCATGTGGCTGTTCGAGGATCGGCTGACGATCCAGTACCAGGTGCAGGAGATGCTGCGCGCCGAGCGCATCTTCGAGCCCGAGGGCATCGCCGATGAGCTCGGGGCGTACAACCCGCTCATTCCAGACGGGCGCAACTGGAAGGTGACGCTGCTCATCGAGTTTACGGACGAGAACGAGCGTCGCATACGGCTCCAGCAGCTGAAGGGCATCGAGGACCGGTGCTGGGTGCAGGTGAGCGGCCAGGCCCGCGTGTTCGCGATCGCGGACGAGGATCTCGAGCGCGAAAACGACGAGAAGACCTCTTCGGTGCACTTCCTGCGCTTCGAGCTGACGCCGGCGATGGTGACCGCCCTCAAGGCCGGTGGGGCCCTGGGCGCGGGCGTCGATCACGACCAGTATCGCCACGAAATCAACCCAGTATCACCGGCAGTGCATGCCGCGCTGGTGGCGGATCTGAGCTGAGGCCGGCCGCGAGCGGCAGGTTTAGCCCATATCCCAGCTAGTGGGTCTGAGCTATATTCCCGGCCCGCGTCTGACAGCGCGGGCCCTGCATCCCTTTTTTCGCACGTAATTCGTCAAGGTAATGAGCCAGTCGTACACCGCGTCCGACATCGAAGTCCTGAGCGGCCTGGAGCCCGTGCGGCGCCGGCCAGGCATGTATACCCACACCTCGCGCCCGAACCACCTGGCGCATGAGGTCATCGACAACAGCGTCGATGAGGCCCTCGCCGGCCACGCCCGCGAAATCTCCGTCACGCTCTACAAGGACAACTCCCTTGAAGTGGTGGACGACGGGCGCGGCATGCCAGTCGATATCCACCCGAAAGAAAAGGTGAGCGGCGTAGAGCTGATCCTCACGCGCCTGCATGCGGGCGGTAAGTTCAGCGACAAGAACTATCAGTTCTCCGGCGGCCTGCACGGCGTCGGCGTCTCGGTGGTGAATGCGCTCTCGACTCACCTCGATGTCCGCATTCGCCGCGGCGGCAAGGAATACAGCATGAGCTTCAAGGACGGCAAACCCGTCTCGAAGCTCGAAGTGATCGGCACGGTCGGCCAGCGTAACACCGGCACGTCGGTGCACTTCTGGCCCGACGTGAAGTTCTTCGATTCGCCGAATTTCTCCGCGCCGCAGCTCAAGCATACGTTGAAGGCGAAGGCGGTGCTGTGCCCCGGCCTGCGCGTGAAGTTCTTCAACGAGCAGACGGGCGAGAAAGACGAGTGGTTTTTCTCCGGCGACCTCGGCGCGTACCTGCTCGATGAGCTGGGCAAGGTGGAGCGCCTGCCGGCCGAGCCGATCTCGGGCAAGAGCGAGCACGAGAACGACAACATCGACTACGCGCTGTGCTGGGCGCCCGATGCCGAGAATTTCGTCAGCGAGAGCTACGTCAACCTCATCCCGACGACGGAAG
>FTEO01000842.1_pt1 | contig 16119 bp, 9 predicted proteins | sample 1640211 | NCBI WGS metagenome assembly FTEO01 (sample SAMEA3914816, study PRJEB12502) | metagenome | biome: forest; material: soil | place: USA | collected 2011-09-16 | depth 0.3 m | reverse complement strand
TCCCCACTCGATGGGCGCATGGTCGGCCAACTCGGCGACGCGCGTCGCCGAGTTGGCCGACCATGCGCCCATCGAGTGGGGATGTTTTCTCGCGTACTGCTTCACCGCGTTGGCGACACGGCGATCGGAGTTCCCTTCGCGCAGCACGGGGTTCACGGCGCTGCCGAGCACCTTCGCGTAGCGGGTCTTGGTTTGCTTCTCCGCTTCGTCTTTCGGTGCCTCGGGATAGTCCGGAACCTTGTAGCCCTGAGACTGCAATTCCTTGATGGCCGCGTGCAGCTGCGGCACCGACGCGCTGATGTTCGGCAGCTTGATGATGTTGGCTTCCGGCGTTTTGGCCAGCTCGCCCAACTCCGCGAGATCATCGCTCTGGCGCTGGGTTGTCGTCAGCGCCTCCGGGAAATTGGCGAGGATGCGACCCGCCAGCGAAATGTCCCGCGTCTCCACGACGATGGCGGCCGCCTTGGTGAACGCCTGCACGAGCGGAAGCAGGGAATACGTTGCCAGCGCCGGAGCCTCATCGGTCAGCGTGTAGATGATCTTCGTATCGGTCATGGTCTTCCTCGAGGAGCGGCGGGAGTTCAGTCGCGCAGGGGAGTCGGTAATATACCAAGGCCCCGCCGTGAGCGGTCACCTGTGCGCCGCTGCATCATTCCAGTGCTACGGTGCCGGGCGCTCGCGCAGCGTCGAGCGGAGCTGGATGCCATCGTGGTTGCCCAGCAGCTCGGCGATCCAGTCGACGAAGACGCGGAGCTTGCTCGACAGGTGGCGGCTCTGCGGGTACACGACGTAGAGCGGGGAGGGTTCCGGAAACCAGTCGCCGAGGATGAGCTCGAGACTGCCGCGCTCCATCGCCTCCTTGAGAACGAAGGCGGGAATCCGCGCGATGCCGAGGCCCGCTTCGGCTGCGGCCACATAGCTGTTCTCGTCGTCGAGGGCGATGTGGCCACGAAGCGAAGCCTGGATGCGCGCGCCGTCCTTGGAGAAGACCCAGTCGGCGATCTTGCCCGTCCGGTGGGAGAAGTGATTGATACAGCGGTGCTGCGCGAGATCATCCGGATGACGCGGCTGGCCGTGCGCGGCAATGTAGGACGGCGCCGCGCAAGTGGCGAAATACAGAAAGCCCACGCGCCGTGCGACGTAGCTCGAGTCTTCGAGCTCGCCGCTCCAGATCGCGCAATCGATGCCTTCCTCGATGAGATCGGCGCGACGTTCGCTGCTCGCGAGCGCGAGCTCAATGTCCGGGTAGCGCGCGAAGAATTGCGGGAGCGCCGGCACGAACACCGAACGTGCCATGAGCGTCGGCACATCTACGCGCAGTCGGCCGTGTGGGGTGGCATGCTGTTTCGCGAGCGACTCTTCCGTCTCGCGAACCTCGGCCAGGATGCCGACGCAGCGTTCGTAGTACGCAAGCCCGTCCGGCGTCACGCTCACCTGGCGCGTGGTGCGGTTGAGCAGCTTCACGCCAAGCGCGGCCTCCAGCTTCTGGATCAGAGTCGTGGCGGTGGCCCTCGGGACCCCCAGGCTGTCTGCGGCGCGCGTGATTCCGCCCGTTTCGACGACCCGCACGAACACTTCCATCGCCTGCAGCTTGTCCATTCCCGTTGTTCAAAAACCTGAATAATGAATTCGTGTTCCGCGCTTTATGGCGGCCGTCTCGAATAATAGACTGCCGTCGTTGCCAATCCCAACGATACGAAAGGAAGCCATGAACCCGAACATCAAAAGCGTTACGGACTCGACATTCGAGACCGACGTCCTCGGCTCGCCAGTGCCGGTGCTGGTGGACTACTGGGCAGAGTGGTGCGGCCCGTGCAAGATGATCGCGCCGATACTCGATGAGTCGGCGGTGAGCTATGCCGGCCAGTTGAGCGTCGCCAAAATCAATATCGACGAGAACCCGAAGACGCCGAATCGGTTCCACGTCCGGGGTATTCCGACGTTGATGCTGTTCAAGGGCGGCGAGGTGGTTGCCACCAAGGTGGGTGCCCTCAGCAAGTCGCAGCTGGCCGCTTTCATCGACGCCAATTTGTAGCGCTGCGCTCAGGGAGGGATGGCGCGTACCGCCTCGGGCGCTGCCACCTCTCTCGCCGGCTGCAGCAGACTCAGCCCGGCGACGACGGCGAAATTTGCGCACAGCGCGATGAAGCCCGCGTTCACGCCAAAGTACGGATCCCGGCCACTCAGCATGAGCGCCGCCACGATGGCGATGCCCACGACGAGCCCGGAGAAAATGGCTGCAGCCGTTACGCGCTTGGAGTACAGCCCGAGCACGACACCCGGAAAAAACTGCGTGACGCCGGCATAGCCCAGGAGTAGCAGCGAAACGAGCGTCGTAGAGCTGAAGATCGCGAAGAACAACGCGACTGCCGTGATCACTGGCACCATGGCGCGCGCCAGCGCCGCCACACTGCTATCGCTCATGGCCGGCGCGAACAACGGCCGCCACACATTCTTCGCAAAGAGTGTGGCAGCAGTGAGGATCATCATGGCAGCGGGCACCATGGCCGTGAGCGCGCCCGCGCCACCGATGACGCCGAGCAGCCACGGTGGAAAAGTCTGTCTCACGAGTGTGAGCAGAGACAGATCGCCATTCGCGAGACCCGGAACGACGAGCAGCGCGGTCAACCCCACGAACAGGATCAGGGGCACCGTGATGCTATACAGAGGCAGGAGGATGGCGTTGCGCCGGAGTGTGTCGGCACTGCGGGCCGTGAGCGTGGCACCGAAACCAAATGGCCACATGTAGAATCCGAGCGCGCTCAGCAGAACGGTGGAGACAAACCACGCGTGGCCCAGATTCCGCGTGGCCCCCGGCATGACGAGCTGCTCGGGCTTCGCGCTCGCCACGGCGGCAAACAGCGGCGCCACTCCACCAAAGTGAATGTACGGTATCGCGATGCCAATGAAGAGCACCGCGAGAAGCAGTAGCCCGTCTTTCAGGATGCTCACCCACGCGACTCCGCGCACGCCGCTGGTGAAGACGAAGCCGGCCACCAGCGTGAAGGCAATGAGCATGGCGGGTGTGCGGCCGATGGCCTGAAAGCTCGCGACTTCCACAATGATGCCGAGCCCCGTGAGCTGGAGCTGCAGGTAGGGAATGATGAACGCGATACCGACCACCGCCACGAAGATAGCGAGGGGCTTGCTGCCGTAGCGCACACGAAAGAAGTCTGCTTGTGTCTGCAGGCCGTGCTTGCGGCCCGCTTCCCAGATGCGCGGCAGGATGTAGAACGACACGATGTACGCCAGAGGCTGGTAGGCGAGGATGTACAACGCGGGCGCGCCTCTCGAATACACCCAGCCGCTGGCACCGAGAAACGTGAACGTGGTGTAGATCTCGCCGGCCATCAGCAGCCAGATCAGTGCGGCCCCGAACCCGCGGCCCCCGACGGTCCATTGCTCGAGATCCATTTTCCGCCGGGCTCCGGCGTAGAGCCCGATGGCGGTACCGATGATCACGATAGCAAAGATGCCCGTGAGAGCGACGGTGCTGGCGCTCACGGTGCGCTACCGGCGGTGTACCGCACCTCGAGTCGATAGGACGCCCACAAGCAAAGGGGTGTCAGCAGAAGCCAGGTGATGAGCCAGAAGAAATTGAAGGGCAGCCCCAGCACGATGGGATGAATGCGATCCCACAGTGGCACGGAGAAACACGTTCCCACAAACGGCAGCGAGCTGATCAGCAAGCCCCCTGGGGAGTGGGTGCGACGAGATGCCGGGAGCTGGTGCATGAGGCGGGTTCCCCCGTTCTTATTATGGTGCTCGCCGGACGCCGCTGCGCTACGAGTACGTCTCCACGACGTCATACATTCCCGGCTCGAACTTCGCGAAGGTGAGCGCCTCCTGCAGGTAGGGCAGGGCCGCCGGATTCTCGCGCATCGCCTGGTAGTGCTCGACGCTGCGCCATTGCGCGTACATCGCAACCTTGGTGCCATCGAAGCTGCGATGAAGGCTGGCCGACACGAAGCCCGGCGCCTCACGCACGACCTCCGTGGCGCGGGCGAGCAAGTCGAGCAGGCGTGGTTGATGGGCCGGCTCGACCGTGAAAACGTTGATCAGCGTGACGAGCCCACTGTGCCTGGAGATCGTAGCAGTCATAGTCCACCCGTCATGAATACAAGTTTCGGCTTGATGGGCTCGGCACCGATGTAGCGGCCAAGTCGCCGCCAGCACATTACCGCGGATTGCGCCGCTGGGGCTATCCTATCCGGGCGCGATGCAGTCATTCTGGAAGGGTGGCTTGAAACATGGGACTGGATCGCTGCCAACAACAAACAAGGACACTCCCTATGGTCGTCTGGATCTCGTTCCGATCGCGTGTGATCGCCCGGGCCGTCGTCATGGTGTTGGTGATGGCGGCGTCATCCTCAGGGGTGAGGGCTGCAGAGGAGCCTGTCCCGAAGCCCGCGCAACCGGAGGCGCCGACGGCGGAGGGCGGCCTCGCTGAAGTTCTGATCACGGCCCGATTCAGAACCGAGAGCGTACAGCAGGCGCCCATCGCCATCACGGTGATCTCTGCCGAACAGATCGAGCAGCGCGGCTACGGCAACGTTACCGATGTCGCTGGGGCCGCGCCCAACGTGAACCTCGAGTCGGCCGGTTCAGGGTTCGGCAAGATGGCTTTCGTGTCGATCCGTGGCATCGGGCAGAGTGATTTCAAGTTCACGTTCGAGCCGGGCGTCGCCTTCTACATCGACGATGTGTATTTCGGCACGGTGTTCGGGTCGGTGTTCGATCTCACCGACATCGGCGGGGTGGAGATTCTGCGCGGGCCGCAGGGAACGCTGTTCGGCAAGAACACGGAAGGCGGCGCGGTGCGGATCTTCAGCAAGAAGCCGATGGGCGATGGTAGCGGTTACGCGGAAGTGGGCTTCGGCACCCGCCAGCGTGAACGGTTCAAGGCGGCTCTGGATGTTCCGCTCGTCCCCGACAAACTGTTCTTTCGCGTGTCGGGCGGTTCCAATCGCACCGATGGCTATATGGACGTGATCGACTTTGCGTGCGCCAACCCCACTCTGGCGGGGAGCCTCAAGTCGGCGGCCACCGGGAGCGGCTGCAAGATTGGAGAATACGGCGGCGATGATGTGCAGGTGGGTCGCGCAGCTCTGCGACTGCTCACTGGCGAGAACCTCGAGTTCAATCTGGCCGCGGACCTGACCAACGATCATGGCGAGGCGCCCGCCAACAAAGTGATCGCGATCGCACTGCCGCCGAATCCAACGGGAACGCCCGGCGTCCCCGGAACACAGATCTCCAACGCACTCGCGTTGTTCAGCACCGCGGCAACCAGGCCGCTGTTTGGCGTGCCGCTCGACTCGCGCTTCATGACCAGCAGTCCCTATAGCACGTACGGCACGTACACGGATCCAATCACGGGCATCGTGGGCCTCACCCGGAGCACCGTTTATTCCTCGGGTGTGGCGGGCACGGTGGATTGGGACGCGCCGTGGAACGGCGGGCACGTCAAATCGATTACGGCTTACCGCAAGTACCACGGCTCATTCACCCAGGACACCTCCGGCGCCCCGATTACCGGCAACATGCCCACCAATTTCGTGGAGCACCAACAGCTCAGCCAGGAGCTCCAGGTCAGTGGAGTGCTGGGGCAGGGCGCCCTCAACTGGACGGTCGGCGGCTATTTTCTGAACAGCCGTGATTTCAACAGCGGAATCGTCGATCAGCCCAGTAGCGTCGGCGGCCGCGGCATTCTCTTTCTGACCGGAGATCCCGCCAAATCGAAGGACGAGTCGGCTTTCGTGCACCTGGACTACCGGTTCTCGGAGAGCTGGAGCGCAGAGCTCGGCGCGCGCTATTCGCACGAAACGAAGAGCTACGAGTTCTACCGGTTCGAGCCGGACCTCGCAGGCGCGGTGCCCGCAGGGCTTTTCCCGACGAATCACGGCAACTATCTGGCGGGCTTCGCCCCGCCGTTTCCGACAGGCGAAGTCAGCATTTCGAGAGTGGATCCGAAGGCCGGGCTCTCCTATCAGTGGAGCCAGGACGTCATGGCCTACGTTCAGTACTCGACGGGCTACAAGTCGGGTGGCTTCAATCCGCGTCCGCTGACCCGCACGCAGGTGACGACGTTCGGCCCGGAGACCGTGAAGGCGTACGAGATGGGTTTGAAGAGCGAGTGGCTCGAGCACCGGCTACGGGCCAACCTTGCAGTCTTCAGCAGCAATTATCGCGATCTGCAGCTGCCCGTTGCGACCATCGACCCGGGCACGGGCTTCCCGGCCTTCCTCACGCAGAGCGTCGGTTCGGCGCGCATCGAGGGCGTGGAGATGGAGCTCGAGGCACGCCCCGCGCAAGGCCTCACGATCAATGGTTCGGTCGGCTATCTTCACTATCGCAACCGCAGCCTCGGTGGTGCTGCATACGACCCCGTGAAGAACCCGAGCGGCCCGACGCTCGACGACGTGCCGGCGCTCACGCCAAAGTGGAAGGGCAACCTCGGCGCCGAATACGCCGTGCGACTCGGCGGGTGGGGAACTCTGACGCCGCGAATCGACTACACCTATCAATCGAAGGTGTTCAACGATCCGCAGAACGAGCCGATCTCGATGCAGCCGGGCTACGGCATTCTCAACGCGCGTCTCGCGTGGGATGCGCCGCGCGGGGGCTGGCAGGCCGCCGTGTCGGGCTCCAACCTCACCAACAAGGTGTACTACCTCACGGAGCAGAACCTCCTATCGACGTACGACGTCGTGACAGGCCAGCCGGGAAGGCGGCGCGAAGTGCTGTTCACGGTACGAAAGACGTTCTGACGGCGAGCCGGTAGCCTGCTAGCGCAGGCCCACCAACCCCTGCACCGACTGCGTCAGCTTTGCGGGGTCATAGCCGAGGCCGTCTTTGAAAACGGTCTCGACCTTCTCGACGTCTTCGATGTTTGCCGCCGGGTTCCCCGCGATCACCACCAGATCCGCTACCTTGCCGGGGGCGATCGATCCCACCGCAGCGGCCTCGCCGAGAAAGATCGCGCCGTTCTGTGTCGCGATGTGAATCGCTTCGACAGGAGTGAAGCCCGCCTCCACCAGCAGCTCGAGGCCACGCTGGTCTCCATATCCCGGTAAGACGCCGCCGAACGATGTGGGATCGCAACCCGCAATCAGCAGGCCGCCGGCTTTGACGAACGCCCGCTCGAACTGCATTTCTTTCCGCAGCTCCGCCGCATCCAGGGGATCGTTCTTTTCGGCGATGGCGCCGCGGGTTCGCAGATAGCTCGACCAGGCCTGGGGTGTGAGCGCCTTCTCGGCTCGAGCCTGCTTCGCAAGCGGCGGCCGGTTCGCCACCGTGACTTCGAACACGGCGAGCGTGGACGTGATGGCGACGTGATGGGCAACGAGGTCGGCGATCATCGCCTGCACCGGCGCACTTTCTATGTCGACACGCTTGGCGAAGTCTTGTTCGGCTTCTGATGCGGGGCAGATGTCCGGCTTCTTGCCCGGATAGAACTCGGTATCCACGACGATGCCGTGTTCGAGATTGTCGATGCCCAGGGCGGCGGCTTGCCGAAACCCGACCGCACACAAGTGGCCCGTGAGCTTGAGCCCTCGCGCGTGAGCGTGTTCGATCGCCGCCTGCAACTCGTCGGACTTGATGCTCATGTACGCTTTGAAGGACGTGGCGCCTTCCTCCGCCCAGTAGTCGACGGTGCGGGCCGCATCGTCCGGGCCGGTTAAAGCGTGCAGCTGAGGAGCCTGCCCAAGGTAGTCGCCAATGTAGGGACCGGTGATGTGCAGTTTCGGCCCCGGTGTTTGTCCCGCATCGATCCGCTTCTTCAGGGACAGATCCGTGTACGGCTCCAGGCTTCCGGCGGTACGCGCGCTCGTGACGCCGCTCGCCAGATACAGTCGTGGCGCGCTGTCCGCCATCTCGCCCCAGAGCGGCAACCCGTCGCTCCCGCGTCCGGGCGTGGAATAGAAGAGGTGCTCGTGCATGCCGACGAGGCCGGGAATGATCGTCTTGCCGGTCAGATCCACAATCTTCGCGTTGCGAGGATAGGCCATGCGGACCTTGGCACTCTGGACGCGAAGGATCTTGCCACCCTCGATGTCGATGCGCTGATCCTCTGCAGGCGCGGCACCCGTGCCATCGATGACGCGGACATGCTCGAGCACCAGCGCGGGCGCGTCTTCGCTGACATAGGGTTTGAGAGCCGCGGGGGCCTGAGCGAATACCGCGCCGGCTGAAAGCACGAAGGCCGCGGGAAGGAAGCGCAGAAGGTGCATGCAGCGATCATATCAAGCGGACCGGCACCCGGATGCACTACGATGCATCGCGGTGAACGCAGCGATGCGTGGACGGGGAAACACATGGCCCGCAGCTCCGGCCCTCGAGCAAAACGCGACTCCTCCGGGGATCGCCAGATTCCGCCCATTGCGTCGGCCACGGAGTCGCTCGAGTCCATCCTCGCCCGGGAAAAGAATCCGGTAAAACGCTTCTTCAAAGCGTTGGGGCCGGGCCTCGTCAGCGGCGCCTCGGATGATGATCCCTCCGGCATCGGCACGTACGCTCAGGCGGGCGCGGCGCTCGGATTTTCCGCGTTATGGACGGCGCTCGTCACCTTTCCGATGATGTGGGCGGTCCAGTTCATGTGCGCCAGGATCGGCATGGTGAGCGGCACCGGCCTTGCGGGCGTGCTGCGCAAGCACTACTCGGGCTGGCTGCTGTATCCGGTGGTTGCCGGCCTCGTGATTGCGAACACGATCAACGCCGGCGTGGACATCGGCGCCATCGCGGCCGCAATCAATCTGCTCGTGCCGATTCCCGCTGTGGCGATGATCGTGCCGATCACGCTGATCCTGCTCGTGCTGCAGATCTGGGGCTCGTACCGGCTGATCGCCACCACGTTCAAATGGCTCACGTTCGCGCTGCTCGGCTACATCGTCGCCGCGTTTTTCGCGCATCCGAACTGGAGCGACGTCCTGCACGGCACGCTCGTTCCCAAGGTCAGTTTCGCGCGCCGCGATCTCGTCATTCTCGTGGCGATCCTGGGGACGACGATCACGCCCTATCTCTTCTTCTGGCAGGCAGATCAGGAAGTCGAGGAAGAAATTGCGATGGGCCGGCGCACGTTGTCGCAACGCCGCGGCGCTACGCGCACGGAGCTCAAGTACGCGAACTGGGATGTGGCAAGCGGCATGCTGTTCTCCAACGTGGTCATGTACTTCATCATGCTGACGACGGCAGCGACGCTGTTCAAAGCGGGCAAGGTGGATATCCAGTCCGCTGCCGACGCGGCCCAGGCGCTCAGGCCCCTGGCGGGCGATGCCGCGTACGTCCTGCTCGCGGTGGGTCTCATCGGCACGGGGTTCATGTGCGTCCCCATTCTGACGGCCTCGGCGGCCTACGCGCTGGCGGAGGCCCTGAACTGGAAACACGGGCTCGACCAGAAACCACGCCGCGCGCGACTCTTCTATATGGTGATCGCGCTCTCGACCCTCATCGGGATGCTGATCAATTTCGCGGGCGTGAATCCGATCACGGCGCTGGTGTGGACCGCCGTCATCAACGGGCTGGTCGCCCCGCCGATCCTGGTCGTGATCATGCTCATCGCCAACAACAAGTCGGTGCTCGGCAACAAGGTCAACGGTCGGACCCTCAACATCGCGGGCTGGGTCACGACGGCAATGATGTTTGCGGCGGCCTGCGCGCTCCTGCTCACCCTTCGGTAAATGCCTATGCACTAAAAGTTGGCATTCTCGGACGAGCGTCTCAGTGGGCAAGCCGCACACCCGTTAAGTTTCCGGCCGGGACGCGCCGCATCGCTGACTCGATATCGAGACGCTACGCAGGTGCCGCGCGAGTCGGGTGGTCGCGAGGCACTGAGAGAACGAGTTGAAGAAAGAATGGGTCGCTCTAGCGTTGCTGGTCTCGAGCCAGGGCGCCATGGCCGCGGAGCTGCCCTCTGCCGGCAGCCAGCTCCAGCAGATACCCTCTGCTCCCGCGCCTGAAAAGACCGCACCGCAGTTTCGAATCCAGGGAAGCGCTCCCCCGGCTGCAAGGCCAGGTGACGATGCGACCCTCGTCGTCAAACGCCTGCACATCGTCAACGCCAAGGCGTTCCCGGAAGCGGAGCTCGTTGCCACGACGGGATTCAAACCTGGCAGTGAGCTGACGCTGTCGGCGCTGCGCGGCCTCGCGGCCAGAATCGCGGACTACTACCACAGCCACGGTTACTTCCTGGCGCAAGCTGCATTGCCTGCGCAGGACATCGTCGACGGCGCGGTCACCATCGCCATCGTCGAGGGTCAGTATGGCAAGGTCGTGCTTCGCAACCAGAGCAGCCTTTCCGACGGACTGGCGCATCAGCTGCTCGAGGGCCTGAACAGTGGCGATGCCATCACCATCGCGCCGCTCGAAAGCCGGCTGCTGGAGCTCGCGGATCTGCCCGGCGTGGAGGTCAAATCGACGCTGGTGCCTGGCGCTTCCGTCGGCGCATCCGATCTGATCGTCGACGTAGCTCCCGGCAAGCGCCTGAGCGGTAGCGTCGATGCCGACAACTCCGGGAGCCGCTATACGGGCGCCCAGCGCCTGGGCGCAACACTCAATATCAACAACCCTTTCGGGCAAGGCGACGTCGCGACACTGCGCGCGCTCAGCTCGTTCGACGGACTGAACTACGGGCGTGCCGCCTATCAGCTGCAATTCGGCAAGGCGGATGCCGGCGTTGCCTATACCGCTCTTCATTACGAGCTGGGCCAGGAGTTCGATAGCCTGCAGGCTCACGGAACGGCACAGATTGCGACGCTGTACGGTCGGTATCCGCTGCTGCGTTCGCGCGGCAACAACCTGTACGCGCAGCTCAACCTCGATGCCAAGACATTCCGAGACGAAGTGGATGCCACAGCTCCTGCGGTCGTCACCGACAAGAAAGCCAAGGTGTCGATGCTGAGCCTGGTGGGAGATCACCGTGATGGCTTCGGCGGCGGTGGGCTGAGCACGTACTCGCTCACCTGGACCTCCGGCAGTCTCGCTCTTCAAAGTCCCCTGGCCCTGAGCGCGGATGCCACCACCGCGCAAACCAATGGTCACTACGACAAGCTGGGTTTCAACGCCATGCGGCTGCAGAGCGTGACCGGTTCTCTTTCGTTGTACGCCGCGCTCCAGGGGCAGCTCGCATCGCAGAACCTCGATGTCTCGGAAAAGATGGGGCTGGGCGGTGCGAGCGCCGTGCGCGCTTATCCGGAAGGCGAGGGCTACGTCGATCAGGGCTACGTGTTGAATGTGGAAGCGCGCCTGTCGCTTCCGAAGTGGGTAGAGCTCATGCCCGGGCAGTTGCAGCTGGTCGGTTTCCTCGACAGCGGCACTGGCCGCCCGAACAAGAACGCTTGGGATGGGGAACCGAATCGCCGCACGCTGAGCGGTGGCGGGCTGGGTCTCAATTGGTTCGAGGGCAGTCAATTCGCCGTGAAGGCGTACTACGCCCACAAGATCGGCGCCGCCGCCGCGACGTCGGCGCCGGACTCGGACGGCCGCTTCTGGATCAACGCCGCGAAGTATTTCTGACACCGTCTTTCAGATTGAAAAGTACCCGACCATGAATCACGTCTACCGTTCGATCTGGAACGCGAATACCGGCGCCGTCGCTGTCGCGCTGATATTCGCATCGGCCAGCCATGCCTCGCCAACAGGCGGCACGGTGGTGGCGGGCAACGCAAACATCACCAGTGCGCCGGGTAGCACCACGATCAATCAGACGAGCCAGAACGCTGCGCTCAACTGGCAGAGCTTCAATATCGGCGTCGGCGAGTCCGTTCGCTTCGTGCAGCCGAACAGCAGCGCGGTCGCGTTGAATCGCGTTCTGGGTGCGGATCCGTCGAGCATCCTCGGGAGCCTGTCGGCGAACGGCAAGGTGTTCCTGGCCAATCCGAACGGCATTCTGTTCGGGACGCGCGCGCAGGTGAACGTGGGCGGGCTCGTGGCCTCGACCCGCGACATCGCCGTCGCGGATTTCATCGCGGGCCGCTACAAGTTCAGCGGCACGAGCCGCGGCGCCGTCGTGAATCAGGGGTCGATCAATGCGGATGGCGGATCCGTTGCGTTGCTGGGCGCCAGTGTCAGCAATGAAGGCGTCATTGCCGCAAAACTCGGCACCGTAGCGCTCGCGGCCGGCGATGCCCTCACGCTCGATGTGGCCGGTGATGGTCTGCTGAACGTGACTGTCGATGCGGGCTCCGTTGGCGCCCTGGCGCAGAACGGTGGGCTCATCGAGGCCGATGGCGGACACGTGCTTTTGACGGCGCAGTCTGCAAGCGGTCTGCTGCCGTCTGCCGTGAACAACACGGGCCTGATCCAGGCGCAGACCATAGAGAAACACGGCGGCACCATCCGACTCATGGGCGACATGCAGTCGGGCACGGTGAACGTGGGCGGCACTCTCGACGCGAGCGCACCGACGGCGGGTCATGGCGGGTTCGTCGAAACATCGGCCGCACATGTGCAGGTTGCGCCGGCCGCTGTCGTCAAGACGTCCGCCGCACAAGGGAGCGGCGGCGAGTGGCTCATCGATCCTGTCGATTTCACCATTGCCGCGGGCGGCGGTGACATTACCGGCGCCACCCTTTCCACAAATCTCGGCGGCGGCAACGTGGTGATCCAGAGCACCAATGGTGGTGCGGGCACCGCAGGCGATGTGAATGTGAACGATGCGGTCAGCTGGAGCGCGAATCAACTCACGCTGAACGCTCAGAACAACATCAATATCAACAAGGCCATGAGTGGCTCCGGCACCGCGAGCCTCGCACTTGAATACGGTCAGGGCGCAGTCGCGGCGGGCAACACCAGCGCCGTGAATGTACACGCGGCTGTGGATCTTCCCACCGGCAACACTCTCAGCATGAAGCTGGGCTCAGACGGCGCCGTGGACACCTACTCCGTCATCAACGACATGACGGCCTTGCAGGCCATGAACAGCAACCTGGCCGGCAAGTACGCGCTGGGCAGCAATCTCGACGCGACGGGCGTAACGAGCTTCGCCCCGATCGGCCCAATGACCTGGTATGCCGATTATGGCAATCGATTCGCCGGCATTTTCGATGGGCTGGGCCACACCATCAACCATCTCACGATCACCAATCCCGTCAGCAACAACAACTATGTTGCGCTGTTCAACAGCACGAGCGAGACCAGCATCGTCCGGAACATCGGGTTGCTGGATGTGAATATCACGGGCGTGTACGAAGTCGCCCCGCTGGTTTCATTCAATTGGGGAACCGTCAGCAACAGTTTCGCCGTTGGAACGGTTCATGGCACGGGTGACGTCGGAGGCCTCGTGGGCTACCAGCGAGGTGGCACCATCGCGAACAGCTGGGCCAACGTCACGGCCACGGGTTCAGACTACGACGCATCGGTCGGCGGGCTCGCCGCGCAGAACGAGGGCGGATATATCCTCAACAGCTATGCCGTGGGCTCCGTGAGTGGCGGCGAAGTCGGCGGCCTGCTGGGGACCTCTCGAAACGGCACGATCACCAATAGCTACGCCACCGGCGCGGTGACGAGCCCCTCCAGCTACAGACCCGGGGGATTGGTCGGAGCGCAGTACTTCACGCCCATCGTGACGAACAGCTATTGGAACGTTACGACGAGCGGGCAGGCTGCCAGTTCCGGAGGCACAGGTCTCACCACGACGCAGCTCGAAGCCGCGCTGCCCACAGGCTTCTCCTCTGCAGTCTGGGGCAATGCCAACAACCAGACCGCGCCTTATCTGCTCGGTAATCGCGGGCCGGTGCTGATCGCCACGGATGCCACGAACACGGTCTACAACGTGGTCCTGAGTCTCGATGACCTGCAGGGCATGAATGCGCACCTGACGTTCAACTACGCGCTGGGCAACGACATCGATGCGAGCGCCACGAGCGGTTGGAACAGCGGCCTGGGCTTCGATCCCGTCGGCAGCTCAGCGCCGTTCATGGGCACCTTCGATGGCATGGGCCACATCATCAACGGTCTCACGATCAACCGGCCCTCCATGTTGTTCGTGGGACTCTTCTCCGATGCGCGCGGCGCGCTGCGTAGCGTCGGCCTGGAAAACAGCAACATTACCGGCAACGCCTATGTTGGGCCGTTGGCCGGAACCAGCGGCGGCAGCATCACCAATGCGCATGCGTCGGGCGCTGTCGTGTCCGTCAACAACGCCGGCGGCCTGGTCGGCAACAACGATGGCAGCATCAACACCAGTTGGTCCTCTGCGAGTGCCTCAGGCGGCTGGAGCGGTGGCATCGCGGGCAACAACAACGCGAACGGCACCATCAACAACAGTTACGCCACGGGCCATGTCGCCGGCGGCAGCTCTGGCGGCCTGATCGGCAGCAACTACGGCCGCGCCAGCAACGTGTATGCGACCGGCAGTGTCACGGGCAACGCGAACGGCGGCCTCATCGGCAGCCATGGTTCTCATGCCACCGTCAATGGTTATTGGGACACGGAAACTTCCGGGCAGACCTCGACCAATGGCAACGACTCCACGGGCCGCACGACTGCGCAGCTCGAAGCGGGGCTTCCGGGCGGCTTCTCGGCTTCGATCTGGGGCAATGCCGGTAACCACACCACGCCTTACCTGCTTAGCAACCCCGGCCCGGTGTTGATCAGCACCGACACGAGCACCACGTACTACAACATCATCCTCACCCTCAACCAGCTGCAGGGCATGAACGCGAATCTTGCCGGCAACTACGCGCTCGCCAACGACATCGACGCGAGCTCGACCAGCGGCTGGAACGGCGGCACCGGCTTCGTGCCGGTCGGTGACGGCACGACGTCGTTTGACGGGGCCTTCGATGGACTGGGGCACACCATTTCCGGGCTGACGATCAGCCGGGTCGTCGATAACGCAGGCCTGTTTGGCGTGGCCGGCGTTCCAGCGACAATCTCGAACCTGGTGCTCACCGGCACGAGCATCAACACCGTCAATCGCAAGAACCTCGGCACACTGGTCGGCCACAACTACGGCACGATCCGGAACGTCTTCAGCACAGCGTTGAACGTGTATGGCGGCCGGGAGGCCGGCGGCCTGGTGGGTCTCGACGAAGGCGCCATCAGCACGAGCGCCACGGGGACCGGCACTGTCGACGCGACGTTCTTCTCCGGCGGGCTGGTCGGGTCGCTCACCGGCAATGGCTCGATCAAGAACAGCTACTCCGGCGTCAATGCCGCCGAGTACCTGGAGGTCGGTGCGCTGGTGGGTGGCATGGATGGCTCGACCGTCATTGAAAACAGCTACGCCAGCGGGTCCGCATCCGGCTCCGGCGCGGGCGGCCTTGTGGGCTACATGAGCGGCGGCACGATCACCAACAGCTTCTGGAATTCCACGAACAACGCTGTGGGCATCCAGACCGGCAGCTCCGCCGGCGCCATCGGCTTGAGTGCCACGGCCATGAAGTCGCAGGCCAGCTTCACTCCGCAAGGCAGCGCCGCGGGGCAATGGGATTTCACGAACACCTGGGTCATGTACGAGGGCAACACCACGCCGCTGCTACGCACGTTCATGACGCCGCTGACGGTGACAGCGAGCAACGCCACCAAGACGTACGATGGGCTCGCTTACAGCGGCAGCGCTGGCGTGAGTTACTCCGTGATGCCAAACATGAGCAATCTCTTCGGCACGCTCATTTACAGCGGAGGTGTCGACGCCGGCACTTCTGCCAGAACGCCAAGTGGTCTCTATTCGAATCAGCTCGGGTATCTCGTCAGTTACGTGGCCGGCACACTGACGATCAATCCCTACGCGGTCAGTCTCACTGGCAGTCGCACTTATGACGGCACGAACATCCTGGCGGCGATCGACTTGAGCCTCGCCACGCTGGCGAACGGTGAGACGCTGACCTTGACGGGCAGCGGCACCGTCGCGAGCAAGAATGCGGGTGTTGGCAAGACCGTGAGTCTCGGAACGCTCGCTCTGGGCAATGGTACCGGGCTCGCCAGCAACTACACCTTCGTCGGCGGAACCCGCACGGCGGATATTACGAAAGCGGTTTTGACCGTCACCGCAGGCGCCGCGGACAAGGTCTACGATGGCAATACCAGTGCCAGCGCAACGCTGAGCGCACTCACAGGTTTGATCGGGACGGAGACGATCGGAGCTAGCGGAGTTGCGACGTTCAATAGCAAGGATGT
>FTEO01000488.1_pt1 | contig 16344 bp, 14 predicted proteins | sample 1640211 | NCBI WGS metagenome assembly FTEO01 (sample SAMEA3914816, study PRJEB12502) | metagenome | biome: forest; material: soil | place: USA | collected 2011-09-16 | depth 0.3 m | reverse complement strand
GTTCGACACGATGCCCCCCGTTGATCGCTCTGTGCCGTAGAAGCGGCACAAGCGCCACCCCGACCTGCAAGCGCCGGCCCGCTACGAGGCGGGCACTCTGCCCGCGCATCGCCCATCGCCAAGACGATGCGCTATAGAATGCCGTCGGCGTCAGATTGGGGGCAGACGATGACCTGCAACGCGGGCAACCGCTTCTACGTTTCACTTCTTCTGACGGTGCTGTCGATCTCCGGCACGGCACTCGCCGCGCCGGGCAACCTCAACGGTAGCGACGATCCCACTCTCGAGCTCACGCGACCCTTGAAAGGTGCCGGCCCCGCACCCGCGGGCTCCGCGCCGCCGAACGCCGATCCGCACAATTTCGAGGGAGTCTGGTGGCTGCAAGGATACGAGTACATGCTCGGTCCCGAGCCCGGCGTCGCGCCGCCGCTGAAGCCGGAATACATGCGCATTCTGGAGCAGCGCATTCGCGCCAAGAATCGCGGCACCCCCGAAGCGGACGCCTCCACGCAATGCCTGCCGCACGGCATGCCGCGACTGATGGAGAGCCCCTACCCGATCGAGATCGTCCAGACGGCCGGGCGCATGACGTTTCTGCACGAGGTCGCTCACAACATCCGCCGGATCTATCTCAATCGCCCGCATCCGCAGAATCTCACGCTCACCTACATGGGCGATTCAGTGGGGCACTGGGAAGGAGACACGCTGGTGGTCGACACCATCGGCCTGAACAACCGCACCTTCATAGATGACGAAGGCAGCAGTCATTCCGACAAGATCCACACGATCGAGCGCTACCGGAAGCTCGATGGCGGGGCGAAGCTCGAGCTGATCATGACCGTCGAGGATCCCGTGACGCTCGAACACGCGTACAGCTATCGCCGCATCTATCACTGGCGCCCGGAGATCCGGCCTCAGGAATACATCTGCGAAGAAAACAATCGGAATGCCCCCGTCGACGGCGTCACGGTGGCGAAATGAAGCGCGCGCCTGTTCTGGTCCTGGCGCTCGCTTGCATTCCTGTCTCGGCTTACGCAGCTCCGCCCAATCTCACGGGTGTGTGGTCCATCGTCGGTTATCACTCTGCGCTCAAGACCTCTGAAGGTTCCGCGCCGCCTCTCACGCCGGCCGCGAAGGCCCTCTACGACAAACATCTGAGCGATGCCGCCAAGGGCGACCACTCGTTCGACGAGACGGCGATCTGCCTGCCGCCCGGCCTGCCGCGTCTGATGCTGGTGAACAAGCCCTTCGAGATCCTGCAGCGAGACAAGGCGGTGTACTTCATCCACCAGCTCAACCGAATCCCGCGTCGCGCGTATTTCGGCGAGAAGCTGCCCGATGCACCGGATCCGCTCTACCTCGGCTTTTCAGTCGCTCACTGGGAAGGCGATGCGCTCGTGATCGACTCGTCCGGCTTCCGCGAAGGCACACTGCTGGATGACAGCGGCCTGCCCCACTCCGCGGCCCTGAAGCTCACGGAGCGCTACCAGCTCAGCAAGGACGGCAAGACGCTCCACGCGCGCTTCACCATCGACGATTCCGACACGTTCACCCGCCCCTGGTCCACCGAGGCGGAGTACATGAGCCGACCCGGGTTTGAAATACCCGAAGAGGTCTGCGCAGACAGCCTCAAGTCGACGCATCCGAAGATGCGGAAGTGAAAGCGCCGCCGTAACAGTTTGCGAAAGCGCGTCACGCATTCAATGACGGAGAAAGAATCATGTGGAAAGTATTCAACGTCACGATGCGCATCATCAGCAGCCTGCTCGGCGTCGCGATGGTGCTGATCGGCGTGGTCTGGATTCTCCAGGGTCTCAACCTGGCCTTCCGCGTCGGCTTCATGGTCGGTGACTACCACTGGACGATCTACGGGACGATCCTGGCACTCGTCGGCATCGGCCAGGTCGTCTGGAGCAACCGCCGGCAGGCCAGTCCGTAGAAAACGGGACGACGCAGTGCCGGCGGCCTCACGCCATGAATGTCTACGCGGGACGTTCAGGCGCTACGCGCCGCCGCCAGATCGAACGGTAACTTGCGCAGCTTGATGCCCGTAGCCGCGCGGATGGCATTGGCCACGGCCGGTGCGATCGGGGGTGTTCCCGGCTCCCCAACGCCGCTCGGCGGGTTGGTCGACGGCACAATGTACACCTCGATTGCGCGCGGCATTTCATTGATGCGCAGCACCGTGTACTGATGGAAGTTCGTCTGGTCGACGTATCCATCGGTCATCGTAATCTTCCCGTGAAGCGCCGCGGCGAGCCCAAAGCCGATGCAGCTCTCCATCTGCGCGCGCACGACATCAGGCGTAACGGCGAGGCCGCAATCCACGGCACACACCACGCGGTCCACCTGAATGACGTCCCCCTTCACGGTGACCTCCGCGACTTGCGCGACCACCGTGCCGAAAGATTCATGGATGGCAATGCCACGCCCGCGGCCTTTGCCTTTTTCGAGCGGCTGCTGCCAGCCCGCTTTCTCGGCGGCGAGTTTGAGAACGGCCGCATGCTTCGGATTCTTCGCGAGCAGGCCCAGCCGAAAGGCGACAGGATCCTGGCCAGCGGCTTCCGCAAGCTCATCGATGATCACTTCTTTCGAGAACGCCGTGTGCGAGTTGCCCACGGAACGCCACCAGAGCACGGGCACGCCGACCTTCGGATCCGTCCAGGTGACCAGCGCGTTTTCAATTGGATATTGCTCGGGCGCGCTCCCTTCAACCGCCGTGGGATCGACGCCGTCTTTGATCATGGCGGCGAACGCGGTGCCACCTATGATGGACTGACCGACCACGCGCTGCTGGAACCCGGCCACCTTCCCATCAGCAGTCACGCCCGCGGTGATGTGGTGATAGTTCAGCGGCCGATAGCGCCCGCCGGTGATATCGTCCTCACGCGTCCAGATGAGGCGCACGGGATACTTGCCGCCCGTGGCCTTCGCGATCGACGCCACCTCGGAGATGTAATCCGACTCCATATTCGCCCGCCGACCAAAGGTGCCGCCGGCCGCCAGCGAATAGATCGTCACCTGCTCGGGCTTCATTCCCGTGGCCGCGGCCGCGTTGGCTTGATCGATGGTCTGGAACTGCGCGCCGGCCCAGATCTCACAGCGATCCGCCGACAGGCGACACACGGCCGTCAGGGGTTCCATGGGCGCATGCGCGAGATACGGAAACTCGAATTCCGCGTCGATGGTTTTCGCGGCATGTTTGAGACCTGCCGCCGCATCCCCGCGCTTCACCGCGGTTGCGGCCTGGTCCGTGAGGCTCAGACGTTTGTACTCGGCCAGCAACTGGTCCGTGCCGCGCTTCTCCGCGGCATTCTCATCCCACGTGACCTTCAGCGCCTCCCGTCCTTTCTTGGCGGAATACATATCCTGAGCAACTACGGCTACACCGCGCGGAATCTGCACCACGTCCACGACGCCTTTGACGGCCTTCGCCGACTGAGCATCGATCGACTGCACTTTCCCGCCGAACCGCGGCGGACGCAGTACCACGGCCGTCATCATTCCTGGCAGCGCCACGTCAATGGCGAACTGCTGAGTGCCGGTGGACTTGGCATGGCTATCGAGCCGCGGCAGCTTGTCCCGGCCGATGAGCTTGAAGTCCGCCGGCTTCTTCAGCGTCACCTCTTTCGGTACAGGCTGCTTGCCCGCATCGGTGGCAAGCTCACCGAACGTGGCGTGCTTGCCTGACCTGTGCGCCACTACGCCTTCGCTCACGGTGATCTCGGATGCAGGCACCTTCCAGCGCTGCGCAGCCGCAGCGACGAGCATGGCGCGCGCTGTCGCGCCCGCGTGGCGCAACTGATCCCACGAATTGGCCATCGACGTCGAACCGCCGGTGCCCTGCACTGAGCCTTTCGGGTCGAAGGCGAAATTGCCGTACATCGGGACGCGCGCCGGCGCGCCTTCCGCGCGCATCTGGCTCCAATCCGCATCGAGCTCTTCCGCCACCACGGCGGAAAGGCCGGTCCACACACCCTGCCCCGCCTCCACGTGCTTCACGATGACGGTAACGGTGTTATCCGGATCGATACGGACGAATGGCATGGCAAGCGGAGTCGCTGCCGCAGCCGTGCTCGCGGCTTCGCCGCGTAGCGGAAGGAGTGTGCCCAGCGTGAGTCCCGCGCCGGCAAGCGTAGTCAGCTTGACGAACGTACGCCGCGTGAGGCCCGAGGCGGCCGGAAGAACCGAGGACAGATCGTCGATGTGTCGGAAGTACATGGTGTCGTTCCTCCGCTCAGCCGTTGGTCGCGGACGGGCCCGTGTTCGGCAGCGCGCCCGCGGCATCGTGAATGGCGGCGCGGATCCGCACATACGTTGCGCATCGACAGATGTTCCCCGCCATCGCCGAATCGATATCCGCATCGGTGGGCCGAGGGTTCGTGGCCAGCAGCGCGCTGGCCGACATGATCTGGCCACTCTGGCAGTAGCCGCACTGGGGCACGTCCCGCTCCACCCACGCCTGCTGCACGGCCTTGCCTGCCGGCGTCGACAGACCCTCGATGGTGACGACGTTCTTGCCTGCCACAGCGGAGACCGGTGTTACGCAGGAGCGCGTGGCACGCCCGTCGATGTGCACGGTGCATGCACCGCAAAGAGCCATGCCGCAGCCAAACTTGGTGCCGGTGAGCTGCAGATGATCCCGAATCGCCCACAGCAAGGGCATTTCGGGGTCGACGTCGAGCTCCTGGGGCTGTGCGTTGACGGTCAGTTTGATGGACATGGGAGGCTCCCTCGGGCAATGAGCACCGCACGGGTGCCGCTTCGCGTCGATTTTCGGCGCGGCTAGAATCAGTGCGCTATCTCTCATAGGGGAGAGATGCATCTAGGGCGAGAACCTCTCCTAGAGTACGTTACTGCACGGTGAGTTTCCCGGCCGTCTGAATGAAAACCTGGCTCGGCCTTGCGATGGTGTTCACACTGAGTGCCCAGGCGGCGAGCTCCGATACGCCCGTCGGGTACGAGACGTTCAGCGATCATCGCAGCGCGCCGTCCTATCGGTTGCTTGCCGAGACCGAGTCCGAGCAGGCGCATTCAGGCAACTCGATCTTCGATACCCCCTGGATTGCAGCGAGCACGCCCGAGGTCCCAGGTCGACCTGGTCTCGGGCCGTTGTTCAACGCGGCGTCCTGCAACGCGTGCCATCGCGATGAGGGACACGGACAAGGGCCCATCGGAGAGGGTCCGGTGCCGGTCGCACTGGTGATTCAACTGGAGTCGCAGTCGGCGGATGTCGGCGCGGAACCCAGGGGCGATCCGATATATGGGCGGGTCTTCAACACCGCATCATTGGCCGGAACGCAGGCCGAAGGCACCGTGTCGGTTCTGTACCGCGAAATTGTGGGCTATTACTACCCCGACGGCACGCCGTGGCACATGCGAGAGCCGCACTATCAACTCACGGGACTGAAACGCGGCCCCCTGGCACCCACGACCGTGATCAAGCCACGACTGGCGCCAGCACTGTTCGGCGTGGGTCTGCTTGAAGCGGTGCCCGAGACGGTGATCAACGATCGCGCGAATTTGCGCCAGGGCGCAAGAACGCACGGACGCCTGGGATGGCAGGCGGCATCCGTTTCAATACGCGATCAAACCACCAAGGCGCTCGCGTTTGAGATGGGCGTAACGTCCACCGATCGCTCCCACGACGATTGCACGGTCGCTGAAGCGGACTGTTTGCGTATCGATGGCCCTCCGGAAGCCTCAGAGCAACTGCTCGGTGCGCTGGTTGCCTTCCAGCGCACACTGGCTGTGCCAGTGTCGCCCATGCGCGCAGCCAAGGCTTCATCGGGGGCCGAGCTCTTCGAAGCCGTGGGATGCACCGCGTGTCATCGGCCGCAACTGCCTGTCGACATCGCTGAAGCCAGTGGGACGCCGACGCGCCGCGTCATTGCTCCCTACACAGACCTGCGACTTCACGACTTGGGCATCGAGATGGCCGACAGGACGGCCTCCGGAGCGATCGTTGCAACGAGATGGCGGACGGCACCCCTTTGGGGTCTGGGTTATCGAATGAAAGTCGAGAATAACCCCACGTTTCTGCACGATGGCCGGGCACGGTCCACCGAAGAGGCGATCCTCTGGCATTCGGGTGAGGCGGCCCCCGCACGAAACCGGTTCATGAAGCTCTGGCGACGACCGCGAGAAGTGCTGCTCCGCTGGCTTGAAACGCTGTGACCCGGTCCTAAAACTCCACGGCGGCATCGTTGAGCCAGCACTGCAAATAGTGCAGATAGCTTCGCGCCACGCCGAGCTCGAATCGCGACGGCTCCTCGACACACGCCATCACCAGCGGAATCTGAGCAAAGCGTGTGCGCGCACACTGGCCTGGCGGGAAGATCCGGGGATGGAGATCCAACCCACATCCTTTGGACAACAGGTCGCGGGCGGCGACGCCTCGCACTTCAAGCCACGCAAGCCCATCCGTCAGATCAACCAGCGCGAGGCCGTGTTCGTGCAGGTGCGGTTCAAGGTACTCACGCAGGTTTGAAGGCGTGTGCACGCGCGACACGATCAGCCATTCACCGGGGCCGACGCATAGAGCACGCATCGGGCCGGACGCGATGGCACCCACCTGCAATGGAAACTCCTGTCCGGCAAGTACAACGGGCTTCGGTCCGGTGGTTCGCTCCGGCAGCCATGATCTCAGCCGCAGCGTCGTCATGCCGCTGACCACGCCTATCTGCGTCGGTACATGCTCAGGCATTCACGCGATCTCCCGCGGGGTCGAAGAACGGCAAATCGACAACCTTCGCGCCCGTCACATTGCCGGCATCGTGCACGCTCACCTGCGCGCCAACGTGTTGCCGTCCGCCTCGAAGCAGCGCAAGCGCGATGGGCTCACCCGTCAGTACCGCGCGCCCAGCCGACGTGACCCATCCATCCGTAACTGCGTCCGAACGCATCAATCGCAGATGACTACCGACGACGATGTCGGTGCTCCCCACCAGACCTACGAGCTGGAGGCGATCGACTCGCACATTCTCCGGCAGTCGGAGCGAGCGCTTGCCGATGAAGTCGGAGGTCTTGCTCGCCGCGACTTTCCCCCAGCCCACATCGTCCGGAACCGTCGTTCCGTCAGTGTCCGTGCCGACGTGCAGAAACCCCTTTTCCAGGCGCATCAACAGCAGCGCGTCGAGGCCGAATGGCTGCAGATCGTGAGACCTGCCCGCTTCCAGCAGGGCTTCCCACAAATCCTGGCCGGCCTGGGCGGGTACATTGATCTCATAGGTCAGCTCACCGGTGAAGCTCACGCGATAGATGCGCGCGGCACGCCCGATCAGCCGACCTTCTCGCATTTCAAGATGCCGGAACGCCGCGGGCGACACATCGATGTCCGAGTCGAGTTTCATCAGAATGTCGCGCGCACGCGGCCCCGCAAGCGACACAGTCGCCCATTGGTCGGTGACCGACGTGAGCGCAACGCGAAGCTGCGGCCACTCGCATTGATGCCACTCCTCAAACCACGCTGCGACCCGGCCGGCATTGCCGGACGTCGTCGTGACCACGAAGTGATCCGGCGCGAGCATCACGACCGTGCCGTCGTCGAATACAACGCCCGACTCACGCAACATGAGTCCGTAGCGCACGCGACCCGGCTTCAGCGTTGCCAGATTGTTGATGTAGAAGTGTTGGAGAAACTCCAGCGCATCCGGCCCCTGCACCTCGATCTTGCCGAGCGGTGAGCCATCGAAAAGACCCGCCGCGGTGCGCACGGCACGGGCCTCCCGCGTAACGCCGTCGAGCCGGGATTCCCCGCGCTGCAGATAGACGGCCGGCCGCTTCCACTCACCGAAATCTTCCAGCAGCGCGCCGTGTGCCGAATGCCAATCGTGCATGGGCAGCAAACGACTCGGAGCGAACCGATCGCCCACCGCGCGACCCGCGATCGCACCGAGCGAAACCGGCGCAAACGGCGGACGCAACGTCGTGTGGCCGAGCTCCGAAGCGCTGCAACCGCGCAGGCGCGCAATGATTTCCAGCGAAGCGGGGCCCGAGGTCTTGCCCTGGTCCGCCGCCATGCCCACGGTGGTGAAGCGCTTCACGTGCTCGATCGAAGCGAAGTTCTCGCGCACGGCGAGCTCGAGGTCGGAGACCGTCACGTCATGCAGCAGATCGACCCACTGGCGCGTCGTACTGCCCACCGCGCTGACGCGAGGCCCAAGCGAAGTGGTATCGGCATCCCCGGCGGCACTGCCTACGATCTCGATCCCGGCGACGCCGCTCGCGGGTTCCAGAGCCCGCGAAGCCTCCCGATAGATCAGTTTTCCGCCGGACTGCGCAAACAGATGCAAAGCCGGATTCCATCCGCCCGAGACCAGCAATGCATCACACGTGAGCCATTGAGAGTGCTCCCGACCACCGTCGGCCGCGAGGCGACTGAACTTCACACTCGACAGCGCGCCGAAGCCACGGGTGTCGACGGGCATGCAGCCCGCATGAACCGGTATCGACAACGCCTGCATCTGTGCGAGGTGTTCCGTTGGCACGTGCGCTCGTGAATCGAGCAGCGCCACGGGTGCGACGCCCGCTTGTTGCAGCTCCCGAGCCACGGCGTATGCCGAATCATTGTTGGTGGCGATCACGATTCGCCTTCCGGGCGCAACGGCGTGGCAGACCAGGTGGCGCCGCGCCGCTCCAGCCAGCATGACACCGGGTCGATCGTTATTGCAGAACACCAGTGGTTGCTCCACGCCACCCGTCGCCAACACGAGTCGCTCGGTCCTCACCACCCAGTAACGCTCGCGGGCCGTTGCGCCGGGCTTGCAGGACTCGATGAGCGTGACGACCTTGTGGTCGTAACACCCGACCGCAAGCGTGCGAGTCATGACTCGGCACTCGGGCTCGCGCCGAAGCTCGTCGAGCGAGTGGTCAAACCATGCCGCCGCTGGCTCGCCATCGATGCTCGATCCATCCCACCGCGACTGACCGCCCAGCTCGGTGTCTTGGTCGACGAGGATGACGCGCTGCCCTGCCCTCGCCGCCACGAGCGCCGCGCGAATGCCGGCAACACCGCCTCCCACGACAAGTACATCGCAGTGCGCGTTACGAACCTCGTAGCGATCGGGGTCCGGGCCGGTCGGAGCGCGCCCCAGGCCCGCCAACCTTCGTATCACCGGCTCGTAAGGCTTCCAGCTCGGCCAGATGAACGTCTTGTTATAGAACCCGGCTGCGAACACGGGAGCCGCGAAATCCAGAGCGCGCAGCACGTCGAAGGAAACGCTTGGCCAGCCAGACTGGCTGAACGCCTGAAGTCCATCGTGGATCGGCACGAGCGTCGCACGCACCGACGGAACAGCATGTGCGCCGGAACCGAGCCGCACGAGTGCGTGTGGTTCCTCGATGCCGGCGCAGAACACGCCGCGCGGCCGATGGAACTTGAAACTGCGGCCAACCACGCGGATGCCGTTGGCCAGCAGTGCCGATGCGAGACTGTCGCCCACGAAACCGCGGAGACTGCGGCCGTCGAAGGTGAACTCCACGGTGCGCGAGCGGTCGATGAGGCCGCCGCGAGGCAACCGGAACGGACCGCGCGTCATGCTGGGCCCTTGTCTGCGACGTCCGGCTTGGGCGCACCCATCGCGTACACCGCGCGAATCTCATGCGTCACCGTGTCGCGCGCCAAGTTGAACCATCGTCCGCATCCATAGGCATGCAACCAGCGCTCGTAGTGAATGCCTTTGGGATTTTCGCGGTTGAACAGATAGTCGGCCCACTGCGCGTCGGAAACGTCGGGCGCGGGCCGAGCGATATGCGAAGGCCCGCCAAAAGTGAACTCGGGCTCGTCACGCACGCCGCAGAAAGGACAGGGTATTCGCAGCACGGCCTCGTCCTGCAGGCGCTAGTGGGCAACGCCCGCGGCCGCACCCTCGTCGATGAGCGCTCCGCGTGCAAAGCGATCCAGGCCGAACCGTTCGATCAGTGCATGCGGCCGATTGTGAACGATGGTGTGCGCCATGGTCTCGCCGCCCGCAGGAATCGCCTTGTACCCGCCTGTTCCCCAACCGCAGTTGATATACAGGCCCTCGATTGGAGTCAGCCCCATGATCGGCGTGGTGTCGGGCGTCACGTCCACCATCCCCGCCCACTGGCGCATCAGGCGAAGACGACTGAAGCTCGGAAACAACTCGAGCACCGCTCCGACCGTTGAATGCAGAAGCGGCAGCCCGCCTCGTTGTGCATAGGAGTTATAGGCATCGGCGCCCCCGCCAATCACCATCTCGCCGCGATCGCTCTGGCTCACGTAGGCGTGAATCGCGGCCGACATGACCACGACATCCAGCACCGGTTTCAGGGGTTCGGTCACCATCGCCTGCAGTGCCATGGTTGTAATCGGAAGCCGCAGCCCCGCGAGCTGCGCCAGAACGGTTGAGTGCCCCGCGACGGACATGACGATGCGATCGGAGGTGATGTTGCCGCGAGAGGTCTTCACGCCGCGCACACGGCCAGCCGCGATATCAAATCCCAGCACCTCGCAGCCCTGAATGATGTCAACGCCGAGCGCGCTGGCAGCGCGCGCGTATCCCCACACCACGGCATCATGCCGCGAGATGCCGCCACGCCGCTGGATGAAGCCCCCGACGATGGGAAAGCGCGATTGCAGATTGATGATGGGGACGAGCTTCCTGATCTGCGCGGGCGTGAGGACTTCCGAGTCCACGTCGTTCATGCGGATGGCATTCGCCCAGCGCCGGTTGATCTCGAGCTCGTGCTCGCTGTGCGCGAGCGCGATGAGCCCGCGCTGGCTCAGCATCACATTGAAGTTGAGCTCGCGACCCAGGCCCTCGTACAGCTTCAGGGAATGATCGTAGAACGCCGAGCTCACCGGGTAGAAATAGTTCGAGCGCGTCACCTGGGTATTGCGGCCCGAGTTGCCGCCGCCGATCCAGCCGCGCTCCAGCACGGCAACGTTTCGCACGCCGTGCTTTTTTGCCAGGTAGTACGCCGTAGCGAGCCCATGACCGCCGCCACCGATGACGACGACATCGTAGCCGGCCTTCAGGCGCGGCTCGCGCCACGCGGGCCGCCACGCTTTGTTTCCCCGCAGTGCATGGCGTACGACGTTGAGAAACGAATAGCGCTGCATCAGGCCTCCACGCGCTCGACGACTCTGGCCTCGTCCTGCCGGATCGTCCTTCCGCTCGTCCACAGATGCCATGCGGCCCAGAAGCCTGTCGGCGCGAGCAGCAGCAGCGCCCACCGCAGCGATTCATTCCCCGCACCGAAGGAGCCGGCAAACCAGTCACTCAACCAACCGATGATCTGCGGAGCGAGCACGAGATTGGCCACATTGGCGAGGAAGAGCAGGATCGCGCACGTGGTAGCGCGCATGTTTGCCGGCACCACGTTCTGAAGGAGCCCGAGTATCGGGCCGATATAGAAGTACACCGCGGGAACGAAGATCCACAAGAGTACGGTCGCCGCCTTCTCGGAGAGCACCCAGTACAACACGATGGACGGGATCGTCGTCAGCGCCGTGACCCAGCCGAGGAGTCGCGCCACGTAGCGCGGATCGGCGGCGGAGCGGCGACCCATGAACCAGCCGGCGACCAATGTGCCTGCCGTTCCGGCAATGAGATGCATAGGCCCCAGCAGTGCCCCGGCCTGCCCCACCGTCAGGTGATGCGAGCGCTGCAGAAAGGTGGGCGTCCACCACATCAATCCCCAACTCCAGAAGGTTGCGACGGATCCTCCCAGCACCAGATGAACCGCCGATCGTTGGGTGGCGATGAAGCGCAGGGTCGCGCGCAGCGTGCTTGGCTGAAGATCCGTCGATGTTGAATCAAGCTGCCCGCGACGCGGCTCGCGCACCGTCAGCCACACGATCAGGGCGACCACCAACCCCGGGATGCCGAGCACGAGAAATGCCGCGCGCCAGCCGCTGCGCTCCGCCGCCTCACCCGCAACGGACGAACCCAGCCATGCACCGAGGCTCGCGCCAAGCGCGAAAATCGTGAGCGCCATCGGCCGCCGTGCGGGAGGAAACTTGTCCGCGAGGATCGACGTGGAAGGCGGGGTTCCGCCCGCCTCGCCAATCCCAACTGCAAACCGCGCCAGCAACAGCTGCCAGTAGTTCTGGGCCAGGCCGCACAAGGCGGTCATACCGGACCACACGGCGAGCGCCACTGCGAGAATGTTCCGCCGGCTGGTGCGATCGGCGAGCGTCGCGATGGGTATTCCGACCGTCACATAGAACAGCGCGAGCGCGACGCCAGTGAGAAATGCGATGCCGCTGTCCGAGAGATGCAGCTCCAGCCGAATGGGCTCGATGAGCGTCGAGATCGAGAAGCGGTCTGCGATGTTCAGCGCGTACACGATGGTCAGGATGGCGAGCACGTACCAGCGGTCGCGGGGCGCAGCGGCGTCGGGCAGCTTGTCGGTCATTTATTCCATCATGCTACGAACCACGGCACGGTCAAGAGTATGCTTCGCGTGCCGCCGGTGCTCCAGAACTCCTACCGTCTGACTCACCGCGGTCAGAGAGGCCTGACGTATGTCCACAAGCACATTCATTGGCGACGGCATCGTAAACGTGAGCCGGCGCGACGTTCTGAAGGCCGGCGGCGCGCTGACCCTCTCGGTAGCGGTGCCGGGCCGATCCTTCGCCAACGCCGCTTCAGCCGGTGGTCCTGGGGCCGCGAATGCGAACGCCAAGGCGTTTTCTCTCGCACCCAACGATTTCGTGCGCGTCTCCTCAGACAACGTCGTCTCGATCGTCTCGAAGCATCTGGAGATGGGCCAAGGCATCTACACGGGCCTCGCCACGCTCGTGGCGGAAGAGCTCGATGCGAGCTGGGAACAACTGAGGGTAGAGGCTGCTCCTGCGGATGTGACGCGGTATGCCAACCTTTTCCTGAGGACTCAAGGCACCGGCGGCAGTACCTCGATGTCGAACTCGTTCGACCAGTTCCGCAAAGCCGGTGCCGCCGCCCGTTCCATGCTCGTGGGCGCGGCAGCGCAGCGTTGGAAGGTGCCGGCGAGCGAGCTGAGTGTTGCCGACGGTCGCATCAGCCACGCGGCGTCGCAACGCACGGCGCGCTTTGGCGAGCTCGTGGCCGATGCTGCGAAGCTGCCGGTGCCCAAGGAAGTGCAGCTCAAGGATCCGAAAGACTTCCGCTTCATCGGCAAACCCGCGCGGCGACTGGACACGCAGGCGAAGACGCACGGCACCGCCGTGTTCACGCAGGATATTCAGTTGCCTGGAATGCTTACCGCGGTCGTGGTCCATCCTGAACGGCTCGGCGCCAAGGTCCTGAGCTTCGATGCCACGAAGGCCAAGGCCGTGAAAGGCGTGCAAGCGGTCGTCGCGTTCGAAACGCCTGTCAGGAGTGGCGTCGCCGTCATCGCGCGCGATTTCTGGTCGGCACGCAAAGGGCGCGATGCGCTCAGCGTGCAATGGGATGAGTCCGCAGCATTGAAGACCAGCAGCTCGGAGATGTTCGCCGACTATCGCGCGCTCGCCGCGAAGCCCGGCCTGCGTGCCCGGTGGGACGGAGACCCCGAAGCCGCGTTGGGCCGCGCTGCCCGCACGCTCGAGGCGACTTACGAGTTTCCGTATCTCGCTCATGCTGCGATGGAGCCCATGAACTGCGTCGTGCGGTTGGGTACGAACGAATGCGAGGTCTGGAACGGAGAACAGCTGCAGACCGGCAACCAGGCCGCGCTCGCGAAGTTCCTGGGGATCCGGCCCGAAGACGTGCGTATCAACATGCTCTACGCGGGCGGAAGCTTCGGCCGACGTGGCAATTTCAGCAGCGACTACCATCTGGAAGCGGCCGCCATCGCGAAGGCGGCGGGCCTCACGGTGCCTCTGAAGCTCGTCTGGACGCGCGAGGATGACATGCGCGCCGGCTTCTACCGGCCGATGTACGTGCACTCGCTCACGGCCGGGCTCGACGAGAACAATCGCATCATCGCCTGGCGGCATCGCATCGTCGGGCAGTCCCTGGTCGCAGGCACGATGCTTCAGATGATGATTCGGGACGGCATCGACCCGACCTCGATCGAAGGCGCCAGCACCCTGCCCTACGACATTCCGAACCTGGGCGTGGAACTGCACACGGTGCAATCACCGGTGCCTGTGCAGTTCTTCAGGTCCGTCGGCTCGAGTCACACCGCGTTCGCAACGGAGTGCTTCCTCGACGATATCGCGCGATCCATCAAGGCCGACCCGGTTGCGTTGCGCCGCTCGCTACTCGCCAAGCATCCGCGCCACCTTGCCGTGCTCGACGCGGTGGCCGCACAGTCGAGCTGGGACAGTCCGCGCGCGCAGGGTCGCTATTTTGGTTTGGCCTTGCACGAGGCGTTCGGCTCGGTCGTCGCACAAGTTGCTGACGTGTCGCGCACTCCCGCTGGGCTCAGCCTCGAGAAGGTGTTTTGCGCCGTGGATTGCGGGCTCGCGGTGAACCCGAACATCATCGCCATGCAGCTCGAATCCGCCATCGGGTTCGGGCTCTCGGCGGCCTTGTCCGGTGCGATCACGTTCAAGGAGGGCCGCGTCGAACAGGGCAACTTCCACGACTACCCGGTGGTGCGCATGAACCAGATGCCGCGCATCGAGGTGCACATCGTGCCCACCGGCGCCACGCGGCCGAGCGGCATCGGCGAGCCGGGGGTTCCTGTCATTGGGCCGGCGCTGGCCAACGCGCTGGCCGCCATCGACGGCAAGCCTGTTCGGTCTCTACCGCTTTCAGCGCAGGGTGTGCGGCTGAGTTGATGCGATTTTCGTTCGGACCTTCCAGGACACCGTCATGAACCATCCGTTGCAATGTACGTGCGGCAAGGTCAAAGGATTCGTTGCCGATCCGCGAAGCGCCAACCGGGTCGTGTGCTACTGCCGCGATTGCCAGGCCTTCGCGCACTTTCTCGGGCACGCGAACGACGTGCTCGACGAGCGCGGCGGGTCGGACATCATTCAGATTCTTCCCAAGAACCTCACGTTTACTCAGGGGTTCGACGCGCTTGCGTGCCTACGACTCACGGAGAAAGGACTGGTTCGCTGGTATGCGAGCTGCTGCAACACGCCTATCGGTAACACGCTGGCGACGCCTGCGATTTCATTCATTGGGCTTGTGCATAACTGCCTGGAGCATGGCGGCATGACGCTTGACGAGGCCGTCGGCCCGGTTCGAGCGTGGATGAATACGAAAGGAGCGAAGGGCGATCCCAAGCCCAAGACGGCGGGGCAAGGCGCCGTGGGGTACTGGTTCGTCTCGAAGGTCCTGAAAGCCCGGATCAACGGCGACTACAAACGCACGCCGTTGTTTCGCCCGGATACGGGAACGCCGATCGTGACTCCGCGAGTGCTGAGCAGTGGGGAGCACGCGAGTGTGATGAAGGCTGTGCAAGGCGGCGATTGACGCCGCGGACTGCGCTGTTGCTTCACGTTCCACAGCTGTCGCTGCAAGCACATCCCCGGTCGTTTCACGCACCTACTTATCGGTCGCTGGATTTCGGGGCTTGTTGCCAACGTACGGGTCTCCGTTGTTGTGCGTGTAGCCTGCACGACCCTTGACAAGTTGCAGGTCGATCCCCGGATAGAACACTTCATCGTCGTCCGGGCGGCGAGTCCCCACTTCCAGAACGACGGCCTCTCGATCCGATCGGTTCTGCAGATGGTGCCCGTCTGCAACGCCGGCTTTGAATCCGGCACAGTCGCCTGCGCGGAGCGTCTCTTCTCCGGAATCCGTTACGAGAACGACTTCGCCTTCGACGATAAAGACGAATTCGTCCTCACCGGTATGCCAGTGTCGCTGGCTTGACCAGCATCCCGCCGGCAGGCGCGTCAGATTTACCCCGAACTGAGTCAGCCCAGCGAGATCTCCGACGCAACGACGGAATCGCCCCGCACACGGAGCATCATAGGGGGATGGATAACGCGAGCCGATGACCGTTGCTGCGGCGTTTACGTCAATTTTCTTCGGCATGCTCGTACTCCGTTGCAACGTAAGCGTTCATCTCGACCCTTCGATTGTCCGACTCGGGTGTGGCTGCCGGTCTCTCATCCGCCGGGCCTCAAATGACAAGCGCGCAAAACACGAACGTGGACACGGTTATCAGACAACAAAACGCTATTTCGATTGCGCGATCCATCCGTTCCCTCCGGGCGCTCCTCTGCTCTTGCGCTATTTTATCCCTCTCTCGCAATTCATCTCGCAGATCGTTGATTTCCTGTCGAAGATGAGCGGAGGCCGACTTTGACTCGCCTCTTAGCGTGTCGATATCCCGCTTTAGGACCTGTTGTTCAGAGGTCAGATCCGAACGCAGAACGCGCATTTCCCAGTGCACGCACGCAATCCCCGATGGGATTCCCGAGGAACATTGATCCATGGACACCTTCAGTAG
>FTEO01000763.1_pt1 | contig 16347 bp, 13 predicted proteins | sample 1640211 | NCBI WGS metagenome assembly FTEO01 (sample SAMEA3914816, study PRJEB12502) | metagenome | biome: forest; material: soil | place: USA | collected 2011-09-16 | depth 0.3 m | reverse complement strand
CTCGCGACGTACCCCTTTCCAGGGAATGTGCGCGAATTGGAGAACGTGCTCGAGCGTGCGCTCACCTTGTGCGTTGGCGGAGTCATCACGGTCGACAACATCAAAGTGCGCGCAACGGCGCGTCCCGAGACGGAAGCACTGCGCATGCCCCAGGCCACCCATGCCACGGGCGGCGCGCTCGGCGAGCAGCTCGAAGACATCGAACGCGATGCCATCCTGAAGGCCCTCGAGAAGACCCGCTATAACAAGACCGCCGCCGCGAAGCTCCTCGGGATGAGCTTTCGGGCGCTGCGCTATCGGGTGAAGAAGCTGGGAATCGAGTGAGCGGTCGCAGCTGCCTCGAGGCTCAGGCTTCTGACTTGCTGCAATGAAAGATGTCCTCGCTTGCGTCGAGCCCGTACGCAGCGACTAGATCGGGCCGAAGCTCGGCCGCGAAACGCACGATCCTGAGATCGAAGCCGGCCGCACGCAGCCGTTCCGCGTAGTCCCGGCCGTAGACGCGGACGTGATCCCACTGCCCGAACAAACGTGCCCGTTCGCGCGGGTCTGTCACTCGCGGGTCCTCGAACGTGCGATCCAACGACTGATCGAGCGGAACCTGCAGTATTGCCCAGCCACCCGGCCGCAGGACTCTGTACAGCTCGCGCATCGCGCAGCCATCGTCATCGACATGCTCGAGCACGTGACTGCAGAGAATCACATCGAATGAAGCATCCGGGAACCGGATGTCGGTGATGTCCATCCGCGTCATGGCCGTGCTCGATGAGCGGTCCGAGCTCAGGTAATCGATATTCGGGCTGCGAGCCAACTCCGGCTGCAGGCAGTCCTCCGGCGCTATGTGGAGAACGCGCAGACGGTCCTTGAACAGGTTTGTCCGCTGGTGGAGATACAAGTGAAGAAGGCGTTGGCGCTCGCGCGAATCGCATCCTGGGCAGGCCGCCACGCGCGGTGGCGATCCAACTGGCAGAAATCGCGAGAAGCGCCCACCGCAGCACGGGCAACTGACGTTAGCGCCACGAAAGAATCGCGAGCGCACATTGAGATACAGGAGCCGAGCGGGCAGCGCGACGCCAGGAGGCAGAAACGTGAGCGCCTTTCGAGCGATTGCAATCGAATCCATACTTCAATCTGCCATCCGGTCGACGCACTTACAGTAGCATCCAGCAGCGGCTCCAGACATCGAATAGCCCTATTTTCTGTGACGTAGCGCGGGAACGTTATGAAATTGGCACGGTACTCTGAGCGCCCTGCGGGCGAACGCCAGCGCGCGTTCATCCTCGCCGCCACCGCCTGAAGCCATGAAGGACATCGTAGAAAACCGTCAGCGGATCTCACTTGGACGCAAGGTGCGCATTGCCCGCCTCGCGCTCAGTGAAAACGGGCCGCTATGGTGTACGTTCCTGCTGCTGTACTACACCTCGAGCAGCCTCGCGAATGGCGCGTTCAGCATCATGGACCGCATGCGCCGCACGCGCGGTCTGCCAGGGCTGAACAGTCGTGCCCTGAACAAGGAGATCTGGGAGGCGTGGAACTGGAGCGCGGCCGGCGAAGAATGGAGCGTGTCGCCGGAGTGGAAGGACTCGATCGTGCGCTGCCTGCTCGAGAAATACATTCCGGCGGGCAGCGAGATTCTCGAGATCGGACCCGGCGGCGGCCGCTGGACGGGTGCTTTGCTGCAGCGGGCGCGGACCTATCTCGGCGTCGACATCGCCGCCGCGTGCGTCGAGCACTGCCGCAAGCGTTTTGGCGGTGACCCTCACGCTCGCTTCGAAGTCGGTTCGGGCACGGACCTCGCTGCGGTCGCCGACGCTTCAGTGGAGGCGATCTGGAGTTACGACGTCTTCGTGCACATCAACCGGGCCGAGGTCAGCCGGTACGCCGCCGAATTCCAGCGCGTGCTGCGTCCCGGCGGGATCGCTGTTCTGCATCACGGCGGCGTCGGTGGTGCAAAAGGGGGTTGGCGCAGCGACCTCACCGCACAGGCGTTCGAGGAAATCCTGACGCAGCACGGCCTGAAGATTCTTCACTCCATCACGGAGTGGAAGGATGGCGATACCGTGCGTCGGCTCGACTACGACGACTTGATTACCGTCTTCGCCAGGTGATTGCGCGGCTCGTCGGGCTCGCCCGCCCGCGGCTGCGACTCGAGCCGATCGCGCTGGTCGCTCATGAACATGTTGAGCAGGAACGAGCTGAACACGGCATTGAGGCCGAGGACGATCATCAACGTCGCCACGAACGCGACATGAACCGTCTCCTCCTGCGCACTGCCGACGCTTCGTAGCCACTTCCACAGCACGAAGCCATCCGTCGTGAAGCCGACGCCGATGAGCACGAGACCGACGACAACCCCGCCTTCGAGGGTGAACTCCTTCAACGCCCAGCGCTGAATGCGGGAGTCGACGTACGGCGGTCGTGATGCGGCGATGACCTTCGCCAGTATCCCGAGGTGAATCACGTTGAAGCCCGTCAGCGTGAGCAGGCATCCGAGGGCGAGGAAGTGAATTCCAACGTAGTGGCCCGACACCAGAATCGGCCCGCGCGCCAGCGCTGCAACGAGCGCAATGCCCAGGATCATCATCAGTCCGCCCGGAGCGAGATAGAGATAGTTGGGCGCGTACGTAAAGATGAATCGCAGATGCCGCCAGCCATCGCGAAACGGCCGCAGGTGCGGTGGACGATCGCGGCCGTCGCGCTGCAGCCTTGCGGGCACCTCGGCGATGCGCAGCCCGGCACGCACGGCGTTCACGACCATCTCGGTTGCGAACTCCATGCCGGGGGTGCGCAGCTGCATGCGCGCGAAGGCCTGCCTGGTGAAGCCACGCATGCCACAGTGGAAGTCGCCCACCGGGGCTCGATGGATCACCCGCGCAAGCGTGGACAGGATCGGGTTGCCGACGTACCGGTTCATCAGCGGCATCGCGCCGGGATCGATGCGTCCCTCGAAGCGGTTGCCCATCACCAGGTCGTAGCCTTCCTGGATCTTCGCAATGAAAGCGCCCATGCCGAGCCAGTCGTAGGAATCGTCGGCATCCGCCATGACGATGATCTCGCCCTCGGCGGCATTGATGCCGGCCATCAGCGCGGCGCCGTAACCCTTCACGGACTCATGCACGACGCGTGCACCGAGCTGGCGAGCGATCTCGACCGAACTATCGACGGAGCCATTGTCCGCGACGACCACCTCGCCCTCGATCCCGAGCGAACGGAAGCAGGCCTGCGCCTTCTGGATGCACCGCGCGAGCGTGCGCTCCTCGTTCAGGCAAGGCATGACAGCGGTAACCAGCGGGCGGCCCATTGGGTGTAGGTCTCGGTCGAGTGTCGAAAATCCCGCACGGATGTTGGGCCGTCAGGGCGACTCGTGGCAAGTGGCGGAATCGCCTGCGTGAGCGCGCGAATGTGAGCCGCTGCACATCTCGCGCTCGAGGTCGCGTGTTGGGCCGGTTCGATTCGCAGTATGCTCCGGCGGAAGATCAACCTACGTCTGCAAGCGGCGACCGTTGTCGAGCCCAGTCAAAGTTTCGGTGGTGATGCCGGTCTACCGGCCGAATCCGCAGTACCTGGCCGAAGCCGTCGATAGCGTGCTCGCGCAGACGCTGTGCGACTGGGAGCTCATCATCGTCGAGGATCCGTCGGACCAGACGAGCCGGGCGATCCTCGAGCAGCGCCGCGATCCCCGCATCCGCTACCTCCTCAACTCTGAACGAACCGGTCTCGCCCGTCAGCACAACCGCGCGGTTGCCGAGGCGCGCGCGCCGCTCATCGCCCGGTTCGACGCAGACGATATCTGCGAACCGGATCGGCTCCAAAAGCAGGCTGCCTTTCTCGACAGCCATCCCGAAGTCGACGTGGTGGCCAGTCAGCTGCGCATCATCGACGCGGCAGGCACTACGATCGGTACGCGAACCTATCCTCAAGAGCACGCCGCCATCCTGCGAGCGATGCGCCGCTACAATCCTATCTCCGGTTCGAATGTGATGTTCCGAAGCAAGGTCGCAGCAGAGGTCGGAGGCTGGCGCGAAGGAGTCGATCGGCCCGGGCAGGACTACGAGTGGTATAGCCGGGTCGCCGCGCGCGGCTGTCGCTTCGCCGTTCTGCCGGATTACCTGGTCCGCTACCGCCGCCACGGCGAGCAGATCAAACAGCGCAAGCTACGGGGGACGCTGCTGACGTCACTCGAGGTCAAGCGCCGCTACTGGCTCGCCTCGATGGATCCGATTTCGATGCTGGTCTTTGCAGGCGAGGCCGTGATGCTCGCCATGCCCGGCCGATTCGTGCTGTGGGTGCTGAAGGCGGTCCGGTACAAGTAACGGTCATGTGCGGCGGAGCGCGCGGACGGGCGCAATCATGCCGCGCATGAGCATCATCAGGCTTCGCCGGATGCTGTTCGAGAACGGAGCGACGACCAGCGTCGCGCCGACGATGCCAACTAGCGCCGCCGTGGCCGCGCCCACCGCGCCGTACCGCGGGATCAGCATCAGGTTGGCCAGCACATTCAGCCCACAACCCGCGATCTCGACGGCGAGCGCTGCGGGAAGAGCGCCCTCTGCGAGAAGCCAACGCTGACGCACGACACCGAAGAACATGAACACCGGCATCCAGGAGAGGATGGCGAGGGGCGCGGCGGCCGCTGCGTAGGCGTTGCCGACCAGCAGTCGCACCAGGAACGAGGACAGCAGCGTCAGCGGCACGGCGATGGTGATCGCGAGCCATAGCAGGAAATCATAGAGCCGCTGGATCTGAACTTCGTAACGCGCGGGATCCTGCGCTCGCAGTTTGATCATGGCGGGGAAAATCGACATCGCCACGACCGTCGGCAAGATGTACGTCGCCTCGATGACCCGCACGGCCACGGCGTATGCGCCCACCTCGGCGTAGCCCGCCATCTGGCCCAGCATCACCTGATCGAGCCGCTGCGACACCGCAAGGACGCCCGCAGACAGAAGCAGCGGCCAGCCGTCCGACAGCAGCGCCTTGGCGCGAGCCACCGTTGCGCGCAATTTTGCGAGCCGCTGGCCGGAGCGACGATAAGCGACGAGCATCGCGACCGTCAGCACGGCGGACTCCGCCAGATTCGCCCAGGCAAACGCGATCAGGGGCGCGCGGGCGAGGATCAGAACAATGCGGACGAGGGTGATCGCGAAGAAAGCCCCAAGCCGGGCCACGACGGTGTAGCGCGACGCGACGTTGGCCTGGAACCAGCAGTCGATGGAATCCGTCGCCAGGAGCAGCTGCCCCACCGCGATGATGATGATCAACGCCGTGGCACGCGGGTCGGAAGGCTGGACCAGAGCGATCGCCCCGGTGACGACCAGCATCAGCACGAGCCCGCCCACGACTCGGAGCAACAGCAGCGTGCCCACCGTCTCGTCGCGGCCGCTGGGATTGCGGATGATGTCGCGAACCGCGATCCCGTCGATGCCGAGCGTCGTGATGAACGCAAACACGAGCACGAACGCATTCGCGTAGTTGAGAAGTCCATACCCGTGCGGACCAACGTAGCGTGCGATCCAGACGCCGACCGCAAAGCCGACGGCGTGCCGTAGAATCCGCTCCGAGAAGATCCAGCCGGTGTTGTCGATGACCTTCAGCAGGTAGCTTCGCCCCGCAATGCGCCGGCGAAGGAAGCCTGGAAGATAGTGCAGCAGCCAGGACGAGATCATTGCGGAGCAGGCGCTTGATAGTGGAACCGGCCCGAACGGTAGCGGTTTTCTGCAACACCTTCTTGCCTTACTCGCAGACCTTCGTCTGGGACGAGCTCCGCGCGCATGAGCGCTATCGGGTGGAAGTCTTCGCCTGGAAACGCCGCAACGAAACACTCTTCCCGGGCCCGGTTCACGTGGCCCGTCCGTGGTATCCCCTGACGCGCCGGAGTCGCACCTTCGAAAAGCGCTTCACCACCGGCGACATCGCCCTCGTGCACGCACACTTCGGTTGGGCGGGGGTACCCGCAGCGGGATTTGCCCAGCGGCACAAGGTGCCACTCGTGGTCAGCTTTCACGGCTACGACGTCGCTCTGCTGGCCGGCCGTGGCTTCGGCCCCCCAGCAGTGTGGCCCTACACGCTTCACGCGCAGCACATGCTGGAATCGATGCATCTTGGACTCTGCGCATCCGGCGAGCTGCTCGAGATGCTCGTGGCGGCCGGCGTTCCGCGAGAGCGGCTGGTGGAGCATCGCCTTGGCGTGGATCTCGAGCGTTTCGCCGCGGCGGCGCGCGACCCACTGCAGCTTCGCGTCGCGATGGTCGGCCGCTTCGTCGCAAAGAAGGGGTTCGCCGATGGCATCCGCGCCTTCGCCAGCGCAGCGCGCGAGATCGGCGAATCCGCGAGCCTTGCGATCGCCGGCAGCGGCCCGCTCGAGAAGAATCTGCGAGATCTGGTGCGCTCCCTCGACATCGAGGCTCGCGTGCGTTTTCTCGGCGCGCTGCCTCACGCCGCCGTGGCCGAGCTGCTGTCGCACTCCGACATCCTGCTCGCGCCGAGTGCCGTGGCGAGCGACGGCGATCGCGATTCGGGGCTGATGTCGGTGAAAGAGGCCAGTGCCAGCGAGTGCATTCCCATTGCAACCCGCCATGGAGGAATTCCGTCCATCATCGACGACGGGGTCACTGGTTACCTCGTTGCTGAGCATGACATCGCAACGCTTGCAGGGCATCTCGTGGCGCTCGCGCGCAATGCCGACGCGCGACGTGCCATGGGTCGCGCCGCTCGCGAGAAGATGGCGCGTCAGTTCGAGCTGCGCAGCTCCGTTCGGGAGCTCGAGAGCTACTACGATGAAACGATTCGCCGCCACACGCCGAGCGAAAGGTTGTCGGTCGGGATCGAGGTCTCCCGCCCGTCGAGCCAGTAATAGAAGCGGCCCAGCCGACTATCGACAACGGGCACCGTGACGTAGCGGTTCAGCCAGCGATAGAGGAACTGCCGCCCGACGAGATCGAGGCCCGATCCCGTGAGGAGGCGTTGATAGGTCCGCAGGCATCGCATCCGGACATGTTCGGCAGCGCGTGCATCCGCTGGCGCTTCCAGGCGATCGGTCATCAGCAGCAGGCCCGAGGGGCCGACATTCGACGCGATGAATCGCAAGGCGCGCTCGAACGCGTTGTCGTCCACGATGTGATACATCACGTCCCACACGTTAACGACGTCGAAGGAGCCGATCGGCTTCGCCTCCGCCGCCGACACATCCATGACGTGGTACTCACCGGGGTATGTCTTCTTCAGCTGCTCGATCCCGGTGGCCGAGATGTCGGCTCCCGTGACCTGCGCGCCCCGATCCCGATACCAGCGGACGAAATGCCCGTTGCCGCAGCCGACGTCGAGGACTTTTCTGTCTCGTAGCGGACGGTCGCCGAGCGCGCGCAGCAGGGCCCGCTCTTTCGCACGGTACAGCCAGCGGTTGTAACCCTCTGCAAAAGAGATGTGTCCGGTACCGCGCAGTCCGGCGTGTTGTGCCAGGCGGGCGTCCCAGTACTCCTTGGGGTCGTATCGGCTGCTCATGGGTCCTGAGATGGCTTCGAATCAGGCGCGGGTCACAATGCCCGCCGTAATCCTGCGGATAGAATGGCGGCCCAGGCAACTGTTTGATGCCGCGCTAGTCACGTTTTTCGAGGTTTTCGATGCTCGAGATGGCAACGTCCCCGGAAAAGACCCGTGGCCAGTGGCGTCTGTTCGGCAACGAGCCGGCCGTGGCCGGGTTCGCGATGCTCGTTGCGTTGCTGATCACTGGCAGCATCGTCCTGCTGCAGAGGAACCTGCGAGCCGGGCAGTACGATCCTGAGGGCGTCACGATCTTCTATCGGCTGTTCATATTCGAGGACTACCCGGCTTCGTTCCTGTTCATCGCGACCCTGCTGATCGCGGCAGTTCCGCAAGCGCAGCGCACGGCCGTCGCGCTATCGCGATCGATCGGGGAACACCCGCTGCTCGTTTCGGTCGTCACCTGCGTCGTGCTCGCCGCTGGTGCGGTCTGGGTGTATCACGCGCATCCCCTTTCGATGGACGAGTCGGCTCCTTACATGCAGAGCAAGGTATTCGCCGCTGGCAAGCTGCTCGGACAGTACCCGCCGGACTTACTCGACTGGCTGATCTACCCGCCGTTCCAGAACTATTTCATCCAGGTGTCGCACCAGACCGGCGAGATCGCGTCGTCTTACTGGCCAGGATTCGCGCTGCTGTTGACGCCGTTCATGGCCGCCGGTGTTCCCTGGCTGTGCAATCCGGTTCTGGGAGCACTGTCAGTGTGGGTGATTCACCGGCTGACGCTCCGCCTGACCCGCTCGGTTGAAGCAGCGGGCGCGTCTGCGTTGTTCACACTCGCCTCAGCCGCGTTCGTCATGAACGCAATCAGCTTCTACTCCATGGCGGCGCATCTGCTCTGCAACGCGGTGTTTGCGTTGCTTCTGCTGAGGCCGACACCCGGCCGCTGCGTTGCCGCGGGATTCATCGGCGGGTTGGCGCTGACGCTGCACAACCCCATTCCTCATATGCTGTTTGCCGCGGTCTGGCTTCTTTGGCTCGCCACGCAAAAGAATCGATGGATTCTCCTGGGATCCATCGCAGCAGGCTATCTGCCGTGGATCATCGTCGTCGGCCTCGGCTGGAGCCACTTGCTTCACAGCCTGATGGAGGGCTCGACTGCGACCGCTCAATCGGTGGCTGGCGGACGGTCCCAGATCGCCGAAGCCCTGAAAACGCTCGGCAACGTCTTCAAGCTGCCGGGTCCGACGCAGCTCGAGGACCGATTGATTGCTGTGTCGAAGATCTGGCTCTGGGCGGCCCCGTTGTCCGTGTTGCTCGCGGCTTTGGGATTCTGGCGGCATCGGGGCGATACCCACTTCCGCCTGCTCGTCGCCTCCGCAGCCGTGACTTTTGTGGGCTATCTTTTCGTACCCCTCAACCAGGGCCATGGCTGGGGGTTCCGATACTTCCATTCCGTCTGGTTCGTGCTGCCGATATTCGCCGCAGCAGCCCTTGCACCCGCGCGCAAAGAGCCCGCGACGGACGCCGGATCAGAAGCGAATTCTCTCGGTCGATGGACACTGGCCGGAGCGCTTGGCGGACTCCTGATCATGACGCCGTATTTCGCATGGCAGGTCCACACCTTTATCGGCTCCGACCTCGCCCAGATCCCGGCGACGGATCACGGGCAGCCGCGAGTTATTTTCATCAACTCGAGCATTGGCTACTACAGGCAGGATCTGGTGCAGAACGATCCCTTTCTGCGCGAATCCCCGATCCGCATGGTCACACACGGACGCAGCGAAGATGCGCGGATGATGGCGCAGCAGTTTCCGGATTTCGTGCTGTTGACGCAGAGCCCGCGCGGATCGGTTTGGGGCTACCGCGGCAACGTCGAGCCACCGCGCCTGAAAGGCCGATGAGCCGCTCCTTGTCGGAAACCTCGTGCGCTGACTCACGTTCAGCCAGACCGCAGTCCCACATAATGCCGCGATGGAGACTGCTGACCCTAAGAACGCCGTGATGTTGCCGACGACAGCTCACATTCCTTCGGATGCACCAGACTCAACGGCGTGGTCGCTCGAACGCGCCCTGCCAGCCGCGGCCCTGCTGTGCGCGCTGCTTGCGGCATGGGCAATTCAGCACGGCTACCGGGGCCTGGCCCACGACTCGCAGCTGTACACGTTGCAGGCGTTGTCACACCTCGATCCGTCACTATTCGCCCACGACATCTTTCTGCGCTTCGGATCGCAGGACCGATTCACGATCTTCAGTCCGTTGTATGCCGCGGCCATGCGGTGGTTCGGCATCGAGAATGCCGCGATGGTGCTGACCCTGATCTCGCAGGTCGGATTCTTCGCGGCCACGGCCGCGCTGGCCCGCACTCTCATGCCCTCGCGCTTCGTGTGGCTTGGCCTGATGTTCGTCTGCGCGATGCCGGGCTTCTATGGCGGCGGAAACGTGTTCGCCCTGGTGGAAGACTTCGCGACACCCCGGCTGGCCGCGGAGGCGTTCGTGCTCGCAGGGCTGGCAGCGTTTCTCAATCGGCGATACGCACTTTCCGCAGTACTCGGACTGGCTGCCGTTGCGCTGCATCCGCTGATGGCCGCTGGCGGCGTTTTCGTTGCACTCTGCATGTCGCCACCTCGCATGAGAGGGTGGCTGATTGCAGGCGCTTTGTTGGGCGGCGGCGCGCTCTTTGGTGCCATGGCACTCCAGGGGATGCAGCTGCGCTTCGATGACGCGTGGTTGCGGCTCCTGCGCATGGGCACGCGCTACTTGTTTCCTTCCGAGTGGACCAGCGAGTCGTGGATGGGCGCGCTGGTCCCGCTGACCACGCTGATAGTCGGCGCTCTTGCACTGGAGCGCTCGACAGCACGCACGATCTGCCGAGCAAGCGCCATCGCCGCAGTTGTGGGCATAGCGCTCAGCTACGTTGCTGGGGATTTGCTGCGCATCGTACTTGTCGTGCAAGCCCAGACGTGGCGCTGGATTTGGATCGCAAGCCTGATAGCCATTCTGCTGCTGCCGCTCATTGCGCACAGTTTGTGGTCACGGGACGAGTTGGCGCGAGCAACGCTACTTCTGCTCGCGGCATCGTGGCTGTGGGGCAGGGAAGTCTACGTGATTGAGATCTCGGCACTGACGCTCTTGGCTGCGGTGGCCGCAACTCGCAGCGCAATCGTTCTGCCCGCCCGAGCGAGGCGGCTGATCTTCCTGGGCGCTTCGGGTCTCTTCGTAGTTGCGGCGGTCTACCACGTCGCAACCGCCATGTTGTTCGCAAAGGCAGTGCCCAACCAGACCGATGTGCCGGAGTTCCTGAGGAGCATCCGTGCGCTCGTAGACAATGGCGTCTTGCTGTGCGCCGCGCTCCTGCTGGTATTCACCGGCGTCAGCACGGCATCGTCACGCTCGCGCCTCGCCGGCGTGACTGCGGTGTGCATCGTCGCGCTTGGAAGCGTCATGCCATTCGCAGTGCAGGAGTACTTGACGCGATCGTACGATCGCAAGACGTATGATGCGTTCGCCAGTTGGCGCGCCCGGATTCCGCCCAGCGCCGAAGTCCTGTGGTTCAACTTCCCGGCCGGGAGCTGGTTCCTGCTGCAGCGACCCAGCTACCTGTCGAATCTGCAGGAAGCGTCGGGACTATTCTCACGCCCGGCCGCGATGGCGATGAAGCATAGAGTCGATGCGCTCATGCCCTTCCTCGTCGCCACCGAGACTGGCGTCGCCTGGACCGAGCAGAAGGAGAATGAGTTCGACATCGATGCTCATGTCTCTCTCGCCGCGTTGTGTGCGGCGGTACCCGACCTCCGCTTCGTCGTAACGAGCAACGACGTGGCCGCACACCCGATCGCTGCGGCGCCGCCGGCTGTCTCGCGGAAGTACCATGATTTGCGGCTCTACCGCTGCGACGCACCCAATGGCTGACGCGAGCCGGCTGCGCCGCGAGCTTGGGGCATACGGTGTGGCTTCGGCTATGGGACTGATCACCGACATGGCGTTGCTGGCCCTCCTGGTCACCCAAGCTCACTTGCACTATCTGGCAGCGGCGACAATTTCGTTCGTCTGCGGCGGCGTGGTGATGTACGTGGCCTCCGTCACACGCGTGTTCCATTTTCGGCGCATCGGCAATCGCGCACTCGAGCTGGCATGTTTCGTAGCTCTGGGTGCCATAGGTCTCGTTGTCAACGCAGCCGTGATATACGTCGCCGTCGCGGTCGGCGAGATCCATTTCATGGCCGGCAAGCTGCTGGCGGCGGGATGCACGTTTGGCACGAACTTCCTGTTACGGAGGCGTCTCCTGTTTTCGCCCGTTGCGCATTCGCAGCCAGAGACAACCCGTAACGAGAGTCGCTGATGTCCAGGACCGCTGTCATCGTTGGGGCCGGACCCGCAGGTCTCACCGCGGCATGGGAACTGCTGCAGAGATCCGACGTGCGGCCCATTCTCTTCGAGGCGGATCACCAGGTCGGTGGCATCTCGAGAACGATCAACTATCGCGGCAACCGTATGGACCTCGGAGGACATCGCTTCTTCTCCAAGTCCGATTGGGTGATGAAGTGGTGGCAGAACATGCTGCCCATCGCGGAAGGGAATGCCGAGGCGCCACTCGATCTCGCCTATCAAGGGCAGCGTACGAGTGTGCGTCCCGCAGCCAGTAATACGGCTGACACGGAGCGGGTCATGCTCGTCCGCTCGCGCCTTTCGCGCATCTTTTATCGCCGACGGTTCTTCGACTACCCGTTGAAGCTCAACTGGGCCACGCTCAAGAATCTCGGCGCCACGTATACCGCACAAATCGGCGCCAGCTACATAGGCGCCCAGATCGCGCCGCGCTCCCCCGAATCAACGCTCGAGGATTTTCTCGTCAATCGCTTCGGCGACAAGCTGTACCGAACGTTCTTCAAGGATTACACGGAGAAGGTCTGGGGCGTGCCCTGCGCGGAAATTTCCGCCGAATGGGGCGCGCAGCGGATCAAGGGGCTCTCGATCGGCAAGGCAATTCTGCATGCGCTTTCGAAGCCGTCCCGCGCCGTCGGGGACACACGTCAGAAGGGCACCGAAACCAGCCTGATCGAACGCTTTCTGTATCCGAAACTCGGCCCCGGGCAGATGTGGGAGGAGGTCGCGCGCCGGGTCACCACCGAGGGCGGACAGCTGCACCTGCGGCACAAAGTGGTGAAGCTGTATCGCCGGGAAAACCGCATCGAGGCCGTCGACGTGCTCGAGCTGGAAACCGGGTCGGTTCGCCGCGTGGCGTGCGACTGCCTGATCTCCACGATGCCAGTCAAAGAGCTGGTTGGGCTCCTGGGGCCTCCGGACGCAGCAGTGGCGAGCATCGCGAGCGCACTCCCGTATCGCGATTTCATGACGGCCGGCTTGCTGGTGAAGCGTATGCGGCCCACGGCGGACGCCCTCGCGTCTGCCAACGGTATGCCGCCCGACAACTGGATATACGTGCAGGAGCCCGATGTGATGCTGGGACGCCTGCAGATATTCAACAACTGGAGTCCGTACCTGGTCGCCGACCCGGCCACAATCTGGCTGGGGCTCGAGTACTTCTGCAACGAGGGAGACGCGCAGTGGAGCATGAGCGATGGCACGTTCCTGGATTCGGCGAGCCGGGAGCTTGCGAAGCTCGGCCTGATTGATCTGCGCGACGTGCTGGACGGCACAGTCGTGCGCGTGCCCAAGGCCTATCCCGCGTACTTCGGCGCTTACAGCGGCATCAGCCGGGTGCGCACGTTCCTCGACGGCTTTCCGAACGTCTTTCCCGTCGGCCGAAACGGCATGCATCGGTACAACAACCAGGATCACTCGATGCTCGCCGCCAACGCCGCGGTCGATTGCATCGTGGCGGGCACCGCCGACAAGACGGGCCTATGGTCAGTGAACGTCGAAGACGAATACCACGAGGAAGACTCCAGGGCGGTGGCAAGCCCGGTGGGTCCGGCGCGCATCGCCCGAACGCGTACGGCGCAGTGACAATTCGCGTCAGTTACTGACACGGTGACGCGCTCGGCGTCGTCGGGAGCTGACGACTCTAAGTCAAATACAGGTGTACGGAAGTGTTCCGAGAGCCTGTGAAATCATCGTGTTATCTGTTCTCTGAGCTTTGGCACATGCCTTGCACCCCGAGACGCGCAGGCGAAAGAACGCCGCTGCCCCAATCTAGTTGTTCTCAGGAGAACTCCGCATGAAGTCTGTGCAAAAGGGTTTCACCCTCATCGAGTTGATGATCGTGGTTGCGATCATCGGCATTCTCGCCGCGATCGCGATCCCGGCCTACCAGGACTACACGATCCGCGCTCAGGTCACGGAAGGCCTCAACCTGGCGAGCGCTCTCAAGGCGAACGTCGCCGAGTACTACGCTCAGAATGGCGCATGGCCGGTCGCAATCGGTCCCGACACGACTGCCAACACCCTCGGAATCAACACGAAACCGAGCGGCAAGTACGTGCAGCAGGTCGATGTGGGCAACGGCACGATCAAGATCACGTACTCGGGCACCGCGCCTTTCACGGCCAACAAGAACATCGACGGGCAGATACTCGACTTGCGCCCGACCGTCAGCACCAATGGTGACGTGATCTGGACTTGCGGCAAGAAGACGTCGGTCGGAATTGACCCGAGTGGCGCCACCGCGGCCGATGCCGACGGCACCACCGTGACTGCGAAATACCTGCCGTCGAACTGCCGACTCTGATCCCTGGTCAATCTCTGCTCTCGCAGCAGTAATGGGAGACCCCTCCATCCGGAGGGGTTTCTTTTTTTGGGAAACTAGTCACTCGCGCACCGCAGGCGTTGTGCGACCATCCGCCCAGATTTGACAATTGCCTCAGGGGTCTTCTGCAGTAGACTACGGGCTCGGATCGTGGGTCGCTTGCCCATAACTCCATGAATGAAAACGCTTCTTTAGCGCTCGGGGGCCAACGCTCCGGGCTGGGTGGTCTGCCTCAACGCCTCGTCCAGGACGGAGTGGTGGAAGAGGCTGCAATGCTTGAGGCGCTGAACGCTGCGCGTGAGCGCAAGACGAGCGTCGTCACGCAGCTCGTCTCGAGCGGTGCCGCCAACGCGCGCGATATCGCCATCGCGGCCTCCACTGAATTCGGTGTACCGCTGTTCGACCTGGACGCGGTCAGTACCGATCTCGACATCGTCCGCCTCGTCAGCGACAAGCTGCTCGCGAAACATCGCGTGCTGCCGGTGTTCCGTCGGGGTAAGCGCCTGTTCCTCGCGGTCGCAGACCCGACGAACCTGCACGCCATCGACGAGATCAAGTTCGCCACCGGGCTCGGCGTCGAGGCCGTGGTCGTCGAAGACGATAAGCTGCAGAAGGCTGTCGACAAGGCCATCGAACAAGCCGACGCGCAGATGCCGAACCTCGGGGACGACGAGGGCGTCGATCTCGAGAGCCTCGAAGTCACCGCCGGTGAAGATGAGCTCGACGACAAGGTCAGCCGGGATGACGTCGAAGACGCGCCCATCGTGCGCTTCGTCAACAAGCTGATGCTCGATGCCATTCGCCGCGGCGCTTCCGACATTCACTTCGAGCCGTACGAAAAGATCTATCGTGTGCGGTTCCGCATGGACGGCGTGCTGAAAGAGATTGCGCAGCCGCCCGTGCAGCTCGCCGGGAAGCTGTCGGCCCGCCTGAAGGTCATGTCGCGCCTGGACATCGCCGAGCGTCGCGTGCCGCAGGACGGCCGCATCAAGATGAAGCTGTCGAAGAATCGGTCCATCGACTTCCGCGTGAGCACGTGTCCCACGTTGTTCGGCGAAAAGATCGTGTTGCGTATTCTCGATGCTTCGCAGGCCATGATGGGCATCGAGTCGCTCGGTTACGAGCCCTTCCAGAAGGCGCTGTACGAGAAGACCCTCGCTCGTCCGCAGGGCATGATCCTGGTCACGGGCCCGACGGGTAGCGGCAAGACGGTGTCGCTGTACACCGGCCTCAACATTCTCAATCGCGAAGACACCAACATTTCGACGGCCGAAGACCCGTCCGAAATCAATCTGCCGGGCGTCAACCAGGTGAACGTGAATGCCAAGGTCGGCCTCACGTTTGCCGCGGCCATGCGCGCGTTCCTGCGCCAGGACCCAGACGTCATCATGGTCGGTGAGATCCGGGACCTCGAGACGGCAGAAATCGCCATCAAGGCCGCGCAAACCGGCCACTTGGTGCTCTCGACGCTGCACACGAACGATGCCCCACAGACGCTCACTCGACTGATCGACATGGGCGTGAAGCCCTACGCCATCGCAACGTCCGTCAGTCTCATCATCGCGCAGCGCCTCGCGCGCAAGCTCTGCACCCAGTGCAAGGTGCCACTCGATATCCCGAAGGAAGCACTGCTGAAGGAAGGCTTTCAGGAAGCGGAGTCCGCCGGGGGAATGCGCATCTACGGCCCCAAGGGCTGCACAGCCTGCACAGACGGCTACAAGGGTCGCGTCGGCATCTACCAGGTGCTGCCCGTCACCGACGCGATCGCCCGCATCATTCTCGCCGGCGGCAGCGCCGTGGAGATTGGCGACCAGGCGGACAAGGAAGGTGTGTGGGACCTGCGTCGCTCCGGCCTTGAGAAGGTCAAAGCGGGCATGACCAGTCTCGAAGAGATCAACAGCGTCACCATCGAATGACGCCAGGGTGAAAGTGCATGGCTCAGGCAGCAACTGCAACCGTCAAGACCATCAAGCGGGACATTCCTTTCACGTGGGAGGGAATGGACAAGAAGGGCAATCGCGTCAAGGGCAAAAGCCTCGCGCCGGATGAGGTCGCGCTCCGCGCGGACCTGCGTCGGCAGGGCATCGCGGCCTCGCGCATCAAGAAGCAGGGCAATGCCTTCAAGGCCGGCGGCAAACCGAACGCGCAGGACATTGCCGTAT
>FTEO01001325.1_pt1 | contig 16631 bp, 15 predicted proteins | sample 1640211 | NCBI WGS metagenome assembly FTEO01 (sample SAMEA3914816, study PRJEB12502) | metagenome | biome: forest; material: soil | place: USA | collected 2011-09-16 | depth 0.3 m | reverse complement strand
GCGGGAGCCACACCCATGCCCTTGAGTCCGAAACGCACGGTGACCGGGCCTGAGACCTTGGCGCCATCCTTCGGGCTGACGATGTACACCTCGGCGCCGGCAGGTGAGGGTGTGCGGTCCTGGGCCCAGGCGACGGAGGCCGCAAGAGCCAGGCAGGCGAAAACCACGCTCTTCGCGGGCCGGGCAAGGGCGACTGCAATCATACGCATGGCGACTTTCTCCATTGAATTGACTGGCGGGCCGCTCTTTGCGCATGGCCCGCGAGTCGCAGCTTAAGTCAGCCCGCGTCCTCGGGCGAACCTTTTGAGGCAGGCGGCCACGCCGCGTCAGGCAACGTGCGCACTCCGAGCTGCCTGCTCCTCCGGTTGAGCGAGCGTGCCGAGTTCATGTGGGGCGAAGTCATCGACATGGATCAGGTGCATGCACTTGCGGTCGTACTCGCGCAAGGCTGCCGCTTCCGTATCGCTGAGGATGCCGGCGGCCACGGCCTGTTGGATCTGGCCTGGAAGGTCGAGCGCCGTGATCTTGCCCGTCTTGACTCCCTCCACGCGGATTCGCTTCTCGATCGCCTCTGCGCCTTCCGCCAGTAGCAGCGCTTCCTGAAGCAGTCCGAGCGGATTGGTCGGTTCCAGCGTCCAGTAGATGTACTGACACAAGCGTTCGCGCGCCTCGGTCGGGGTTGTCACGAGCTTCGCGACGGTGCGTCCCAACCTGTCCCCGGGCGCGGAATACGCACGTCCGCGCGTGAAGATGAGCGCGCGCATCGTGCCGGCGAGAAAACGATTGGGGAAGTTTCGCAGGAACCCGTGCATCTGCTCCTGGGCGTGATAGAGAAGGTTGCGGCACGCCCACTCGACGATGGGCAGATCCTCGTCGGGGCGTCCCTGATTCTCATGATGCTTGAGCACCATCGATGCGAGATACATGCAGGACAACACGTCGCCGAGGCGTGCGGAGAGATTCTCCTTCTTCTTCAGGTAACCGCCGAGAGTGAGCATCGCAACATCCACTGCGAATGCAAATGATGCGCTGAAACGGACGATGTGCTGGTAATACCGGACGGTCGGGCCCGTTACCGGAACGGACGTGAAGCGGGCGTGCGTGAGCGCCATGATGAGCGATCGCACGGCGTTTGAAATGGTGAATCCGATGTGGCCGAACAGCGCGCGGTCGAATTCATCGACCCCCTGCGCGCGATCGGGATTGCGCGCCGCTGTCATTTCGCGCAGGACGAACGGATGGCACCGCACAGCCCCCTGTCCAAAGATGATCAGGCTGCGGGTCAGCAGATTGGCTCCCTCGACGGTGATCGCCACCGGTAGAGCCTGGTATCCGCGGGCGAGATAATTCCTCGGCCCGAGGCAGATGCCCTTGCCGCCATGCACGTCCATCGCATCGTTCGCCACCTGGCGGCCCATTTCGGTGACGTGATACTTGAGCATCGCCGAGGGGACGGAGGGCTTCTCGCCGCCGTCGATCGCACCGGCCGTGACCGAGCGCGCGGCATCCATCGTGTACGTGAGGCCGACCATGCGGGCGAGCACCGATTCCACGCCCTCGAACCGGCCGACCGGCATGTTGAACTGGCGCCGGATGCGGGCATACGCGCCGGTCGACCAGCTGGCCGCTTTGGCACCTCCGGTGGCGTTCGAGGGCAAAGAGATACAGCGCCCGACGGACAGCTGCTCGACCAGCATGCGCCACCCCGAGCCTGCCATCTTCGGGCCGCCGATGATGACATCCAGCGGTACGAACACGTCCTTGCCCTGAATGGGACCGTTCTGGAACGGGACGTTGAGCGGAAAGTGGCGACGGCCAATCGTCACGCCTGGCGCGGTGCGCGGAATGAGCGCGCACGTGATACCGATGTCGGTCTTGCTGCCGAGCAGCTTCTCGGGATCAAACATGCGGAACGCAAGTCCGACGACCGTCGCGATCGGCGCAAGCGTGATGTAGCGTTTGTTGAAATTCAACTTCAGGCCGACGATTTCACGGCCTTGCCAGATGCCGCGGCAGACCACGCCCGTGTCGGGTATGGAGGCGGCGTCGGAACCGGCCCGCGGACTCGTCAACGCGAAACAGGGGATTTCCTCGCCACGCGCGAGGCGTGGTAGGTAATGATCCTTCTGCTCCTGCGTGCCGTAGTGATTGAGCAGCTCCGCTGGCCCCAGGGAGTTGGGGACGGCAACGGTGGAGGAGGCGGTGGCGCTGCGGCTGGCAATCTTGGACAGCACGCACGAGTGCGCGTACGCGGAAAATTCAAGGCCCCCGTACCGCTTCGGGATGATCATCGCGAAGAATCCCTTCGATTTGAGCAACTCCCACACGTGTGGCGGCAAATCTCCCCGCTCGTGCGTGATGTGCCAGTCATCGAGCATCCGGCACAGCTCCTCGCAGGGTCCATCCAGGAAGGCCTGCTCTTCGGGGGACAGCCGGGGCGGCTTGGCGGACAGGAGCTTCGACCATTGCGGTGCGCCCGTGAACAACTCGCCATCCCACCAGACCGTGCCCGCTTCGAGCGCTTCGCGCTCGGTCTGCGACATCGCGGGCAGGAGTTTGAGATACGCGCGCATGAAAGGGCGTGTGATCACGGTCTTGCGCAGCGGCCGCACGTTCAGAAACCACAACGAAGCCAACAGCACCCACAGGAATCCCTTCCAGACGCCGGCGGGCGCGCCCTGCGCGCCCAGGTAGGTATACACAGAGAGCAGCACGGTGAAGGTAGCCGTGAAGGCAAGCAGCGACAGGCGTCTGTACGCGAGAAACAGCATCGCTGCGATGAAGATCAGCGTGATGACGCCGCCAACCTGCGTGACGGCGTAGGCGGCGGCTGCGACGAGTAGAACGGTAATGACCGCGCCGAGCATATGCCTTCCTCAGCGCTTCTTGTCGCCAGGTCCGGGAGACGATTTGCGCCGGTAGTACAAACCCGTGACGGCGACCACGCTGAGCCAGGCGATCACCAGCACTGCAACCGCCGACCAGCGGTCTTCATTCACAAACAGGTGCTGCTCGTTGCCAAAGTAGATCAGGAACAGGCCAAAGACCAGCGAGGTGCTGGCCCAGGCGAGGTGTGTGGGGCCGACGGACGGTACGGTCTTCATATGCGGATCATCCCAGGAGTGCCTTGACGCCCTCGCGTTCCTCGCGAAGCTCGGAATCGGTCGCATCCATGCGCCGGCGGCTGAATTCGTCCACGGCGAGACCCTGGACGATCTTATATTCGCCGCCCTGGACGGTGACCGGATAGGAGTAGATCACGCCTTCCCGGATTCCGTAGCTGCCATCGGACGGGACTCCCATGCTGACCCAGTCTCCGGCAGCCGTCCCGTGGACCCAAGTGTGGATATGGTCGAGTGCGGCGGAGGCAGCCGAGGCCGCCGATGAGGAGCCGCGTGCCTTGATCACGGCCGCGCCGCGTTGCTGCACGACAGGAATGAACGAATCTTCGATCCACTTGGGCTCGACGAGAGACTTTGCCGGTTTGCCGCCAACCAGGGTGTGACTGATGTCGGGGTACTGGGTCGCCGAGTGATTGCCCCATACGGTCATGCGACGGATGGCGGACACGTGCGTTCCAGTCTTTTCCGCGAGCTGTGAGATCGCTCGGTTGTGATCGAGGCGCGTCATCGCCGTGAAATTGCGAGGGTTTAGATCCTTCGCATTCGCGCGCGCGATCAGCGCGTTGGTATTGGCAGGGTTGCCAACCACGAGCACCCTCACACTGCGGTCCGCCACTTCGTTGAGCGCTTTTCCCTGCGCCGAAAAAATCTGGGCATTGGCCAACAGCAGGTCCTTGCGTTCCATTCCAGGTCCGCGAGGCCGCGCGCCGACGAGCATGGCGGCGTGGCAATCCCGGAATGCCACCTTCGCATCGTCGGTCGCCACGATCCTGTTCAGCGTCGGAAACGCGCAGTCGTTCAATTCCATCACGACGCCCAGCAGACCCGGCAGAGCGGGAGTGATCTCGAGCAGCTGAAGATTCACGGGCTGCTCCGGACCCAGCATCTGTCCCGAAGCGACGCGGAAGGCGAGGGCATAGCCGATCTGGCCGGCGGCGCCGGTGATGGCGACGTTCAAGGCTGGCTTCATGGCGCGCTCGATTCCCAAAGGCAAAAAGGGCCGGAATTGTAGCCCCCGGCGCGACCAATCGACCCTGCATACGCATCTTCTTCAAGAAAAGCGGTGATATGGCTTGACACTAATCTAGTGATGTAGTTATATATAACACCATGACGGGCGGGAACTGCATGGGGCAGAAGACCGCCCGGACTGAAGGAGAGAACGATGAGCGCGATCAATAGCACTGTGAAGCATGTCGTATGCGGTGTTGCAGCCATGGTTATCAGCCTGAGCATGAGCTGGAGCATGGTCAAGGCCACGGCGACCTACCCGTACCTGGGCGGAACCATCATCGCCCCGCCGGCGGCGGCGAAGGTGGCGACCCAGCCGCCACATGCATGGTTTGGGCAGCCCTCCCCCGCTGTTTTGGTAGATTAGTCCGCTAACCTCGCGGCACACCGACTTGAGGCCAATCGGAGCTTTGATGGATCCGCAGTGGGACGACAGCCTGCCGATATACCGGCAACTGCGGGACCGGGTGGTGGCGATGATCCTCGAGGGCGTCCTCAAGGAGGGCGACCCGCTTCCCTCGGTCCGCAGCGTCGCGGCGGAATTCCGTCTGAACCCCCTTACCGTGCTCAAGGGGTACCAGCAGCTCGTCGACGAGCTGCTCGTGGAGAAGCGCCGCGGCCGCGGCATGTACGTGAGCGACGGGGCGCGCAAAGCGCTCATGAAGGACGAGCGGCAGCGTTTTCTGGAAGATGAATGGCCCAAGGTTCTCGCGACGATCCAGCGACTGGGCCTGTCCGTACCGGATCTGCTGCGCACCGGCGCGCCGGCACCCACGGCACCTTATCCGACGCAGGTCGGCGCAGCCTCGGGCACGGCGCCGGGCTCCACGCCGGCACCCAACGACGGCGACCTCAATGACAAAAATGATTGAAGCCCGGAGTCTCACCAAGGCCTTTGGCGCACTGCGGGCGCTCGATGGCGTGAGCTTCACGGTGGAGCCCGGAAGGATCGTCGGACTCATCGGTCCGAACGGGGCAGGCAAGACCACCGCGCTCAAGGCCATTCTGGGCCTGACACCCTTCGCCGGGCAGCTGCAGGTCCTCGGCCGTGACCCGCGAGCTCAGCGGGATGAATTGATGCGGGACGTGTGCTTCATTGCGGACGTGGCGGTCCTGCCGAAATGGCTGCGAGTGAGCCAGGCCCTGGAGTTCGTTGCCGCCGTGCATCCGCGTTTCGACCGCTCGCGGGCGGAAGCCTTTCTGAGCAAGACCGACATTCCCCGCAAGAGCCGGGTTCGCGAGCTTTCCAAAGGAATGGTCACCCAGCTGCACCTCGCTCTGATCCTGGCGATCGATGCGCGTCTGCTCGTGCTGGATGAGCCGACCCTCGGGCTTGACCTGCTGTTCCGGCGGCAGTTCTACGACACCCTGCTCAACGATTACTTCACCGACGAGCGCGCGATTCTCCTGACAACGCATCAGGTTGAGGAAATCGAGAATCTTCTCACCGACGTGTTGTTCATCAATCACGGCCGGATCGTGCTCGACAGCTCGGTGGAAGGGATCGCTGAGCGCTTCGTGCAGGTCGCCGTCGGCCCGGATCTGCTGGCGCGCGCCCGCGAGCTCAAACCTTTCCACGAGCGGGAAGTCTTCGGGCGGACCGCCATGCTGTTCGAGGGCCGGACCGCCGCCGAGCTCACCGGACTCGGCGACCTGCGCACTCCGTCGATCGCGGATCTTTTTGTTGCGAAGATGCAGGGAGGGACACCATGAGCGACGCGGCAGCCGAGGCCCCCGTGTCCGACAATCAGGCTCACGACCGTCGCACGGCCATCTCCGCGCCGCGGGTATTGATCACCCTGATCCGCCGTGAGCTCTGGGAACATCGCGCGATGTGGATCGTGCCGCTCCTGCTGTCCGCACTCATCGTGCTGTCGGCTTTTCTATCGTATTTCGGTACGGGCGGCTTCAGCAGGAATGGCCCATTCCCGTGGTCCGCCGGCGCGGCAGCGCCTTCCCAAGGGGATCCGCGCGCCGTTGGCATCGCACTGTTCGGCCTTCGCCAGTGGGCGCTCAGTGTCCCCTTGTATCTGTCCGCGACGGTGATCCTGTACTTCTATCTCCTGTCCTCGCTGTTCGATGAGCGCAAGGACCGCAGCATTCTGTTCTGGAAATCCCTGCCGGTGTCGGATGCCGCGACCGTGGGCTCCAAGCTGCTTGTCGCCATGCTCGTCGTACCGCTGGGAATTTTTGCGCTCGCGCTGGTCGATCATCTGCTGTTCGTCGCCATCTGGAATGCGCGTGCGCTGGCCGGATCGCTGATCGTCAATCCCTTCGTCTGGGACACCGTGGCGTGGCTCAAGGTGGAGGCCTTCCTGCTGACCAGCGTCGTCATGTCGGTGCTCTGGTATGCGCCCGTGACCGCCTACCTGTTGCTCATTTCCGCCTGGGCACGCCGCAACCCATTTTTATGGGCGGTGCTGCCGCCGCTGATACTGGCCGTCGTGGAGCGCGTCGCATTCGGAACGACGTACGTGTGGTCCGCGTTCACATATCGGCTGAGCGGCATCTGGAAAGCGCTCGGGTTCGACTCGATGAATCGGGCGACGGTGAGCGTCGGGCGCGGACACCTTCCGGATCTGGCGCGGATGTTCGACACGCTCGACTTCGGCAGGCTGTGCGCCAACACCGATCTATGGGCGGGTCTGATCATCGCGGGCGCGCTCGCCTACGCCGCGGGTCGCGTGCGCCGCTACCGCGACGACACCTGAGTTTGCCCCGCGCGGGCAAGCGCAGGCGCTGCGAGAGAGTAAATTGACACGCAGTCCCACCGATCGCGTTTATCATTCCCGTACACCTTGATTCGGCTGCGGGGTTCACGAGCGCTTGGACAGTCTCCTCGACGTACGGCGCGGTGAGGGCAGTCTCGAGCTGCAGTTGTCGGGCGAGTGGCGTGCGTTGCGGCTTCCCGAGATCGATGCCGCTCTCGCGGCGGTCGATCTCGCCGGGGTGCGCAAAGTCGTCATCGTAACGCAGGGACTCGCTGCGCTGGACCTCTCCGGAGCCTGGCGGCTGCGCCAATTGCTGCGGCAGCTGGCATCGCAACACGCCGAAGTCAACTTTCGCGGTCCCGAGCCGGATCAGCTGCGACTGGTAGATCAAACGTTGTCGGACGCCGTGACCGGTTCGGCCGCCGCCGCCATCGCCGGCACAACTCCGGCGGGCAGGTTTGCGGACGTCGAAGAGGCCGCGATTCGCCCGCTGATCAGACTTGGGCGGGGAGCGGTGCGGTTCGTTCGCCACCTGCGCTCCGGCGTGGCCTTCCTCGGGAGGGTGAGTGTCACGGCCGCACGGGCGAGCGTGCACCCGAGACGTTTCCGGCCGATTTCAGTTGCACGGCACGTCTATGACACCGGCATCACGGCCATGCCGATCGTCGCACTGATCGCTTTTCTGATCAGCGTCATCATTGCCTATATGAGCGCGCAGCAACTGCGCAATTTCGGGGCGGAGATTTTCGTCGTCGATCTGGTGACGATTGGCGTGCTACGCGAGCTGGGAGTGCTGCTGACCGCGATCATCGTCGCCGGGCGCTCCGGGAGTGCATTCTCGGCGGAAATCGGCGCAATGAAACTCAACGAGGAGGTCGATGCGCTGTACGCGACCGGTGTGGATCCGATCGAGGTGCTGGTTCTGCCGCGGGTGTTGGGGCTGATCATCGCCCTGCCGCTGCTCACGGTGATCGCCGACATCATCGGGCTCATGGGCGGAGCGCTCCTGTGCCGGTTCCTGCTCGACATGCCGCTCAGCCAGTTCGTCAACCGCGTGGATGTGGCCATCTCGCCGACGACATTCTGGGTCGGACTGATCAAGTCGCCGGTGTTTGCGCTGCTGATCGCGATGGTCGGGGCCTACAGGGGCATGCAGGTGCGCGGCTCGTCGCGGCAGCTCGGGCGGCTGACGACGGTGGCGGTCGTACAGGCCATCTTCCTGGTCATTCTCGCCGATGCGATCTTTGCCGTGCTTTTCATGGAGCTCGACATTTGAGGTACCCCGTCCTCGAGGTTCACGGACTCGTCAACCGCTTCGGCACGCAGGTCGTGCACGAAGCGCTCGACATGGAGGTTCATGAGGATGAGGTGTTCGGCATCGTCGGGGCTTCCGGCGCCGGCAAGTCCGTACTGCTCAGGAGTGTCCTGGGCCTGCAGCGCCCCCACGCGGGCGTGATCCGGATAGAGGGCCAGGACATCACCCAGATGTCGACCGCGCAGCTGCGTTCGGTCAAAGCACGCTACGGCGTCACCTTTCAGCAAGGCGCCCTGTTCTCCTCGCTCAACGTGCTGCAGAACGTCCAGCTGCCCATGATCGAGCACGTGCGGCTGACCTCGGAGGAGCAGGACGAGCTGGCGATGCTCAAGATCCGCCTGGTCGGTCTTTCCCCCGATGCGGCCCTCAAAATGCCTTCACAACTGTCCGGCGGCATGATCAAGCGTGCCGCCCTGGCCCGCGCGCTCGCGCTCGATCCCAGGCTGTTATTTCTGGATGAGCCGACCTCGGGGCTCGACCCGATCAGTGCCGCGGAATTCGACGAGTTGGTGCTCAATCTGCAAAGGCAATTGCACCTCACCGTCGTGATGATCACCCACGATCTGGACACCATCTTCCGTACCTGCAATCGTGTGGGAGTGATCGTCGATCGCCACATGGAATCCGATACGCTGGAGCGTATCGTCGAAAACCCCCACCCGTGGATCCAGGCTTATTTCCACGGCGCGCGCGCGCACGCGCCTGGAGCAATCGCATGGAGCGTGAGGCCAATTACGCCGCCGTAGGTGCGTTCGTGCTGATCGTCGCTCTCGTCGGGGCACTCTTCGTGTACTGGTATTCGGACAGCCGCGAGCACAAGAGCTACCAGCGCTACGAGATCTACTTCGACGGCAGCGTGAGCGGGCTCGATCGGGGCGCGGCCGTGCGCTACCTGGGCGTGAATGTGGGGCGCGTCGTGGACATGCGCGTCGATCCGCAGGACTCGAGCCGGGTCCAGGTCATTGCCGACATCGACTCCTCGGCGCCGATCTCGGGCGAGACGGTCGCCGAGCTGTCCCTACAGGGCGTGACCGGTCTTCTTTATATCGACCTGCGCAAGGTGCGTGAGAGCCGGCAGCTGCTGCCGGCCGTCGCGAGCCAGAAGTATCCGGTCATTCGTTCGGCCCAGTCGCGTTTCGATGTGCTGCTCGCCAGCCTCCCGGAGCTGGTCGCTGCCGCCAGCAACGTCGTCGATCGAGCCGGCCGGCTTCTCAATGATCGCAACCTCGATTCGCTCGCACATTCGTTTGCGAACATCGAGAAGGCGACGGGCGGTTTGCCGGAGACGCTACGCGAGGTCAACTCGCTCGTGCTCGATCTGAGGAATGCTACCAGGGAGCTGACGGCGACGGCGGATAGCACTCATTCGGTCGTGGCGGCGGCAGGGCCCGAAATCGTTGCGGCCGTTCAGCATGCACGCACCGCCGCCGACCATCTCTCCGCGGCCACCGGGCGGCTGGATCAGATCATCGAGGACAACCGCCAGGACATTCGCTCGTTCACGCGTGAGGGACTTCCGGACCTGGAGCGGTTTCTGCGCGAGGGACGGGCGGCGGCCGAGGATATCCGGGAGCTGTCGCGCAGCCTGCGCGAGAATCCATCCCAACTCCTTTATCAGCCCTCCGAGCGTGGCGTGGAGATTCCCCGATGATGCGAGCGGTCGTGATTTCCGGGCTGTTCGCCTTGTCCGGCTGCTCCGGCCTGTTGCACAGCAGCGCAGCGTTGGAGCAAGTGTATTTCCTGCGGGCGAAAGCCACTGAAGAGACCGGCGACCCCCGCCCCCCGATCGCGGCCTCGATTCACGTGGGTCGGCCGGTCGCCGGTCCCGGCCTGGATTCCTCGCATATCCTGCTACTCGAGCCGGACAGGCGGATGAGCTACTACACCGCCAGCCGCTGGCCGGCCCCGTTGCCCGAGGTGGTGGAGGATCTGGCATCCCAGGTGCTGCGCGCTTCGGGATCCTGGTCCAACGTGCAAAGCTCGGAGAGTCCGTTCCCTTCCGACTACCTGCTGCAGATCCATATTCGCCGCTTCGAGGCGGACTACTCGACCGCGGGCGTCAAGGGGGGCGGCCGAGCGGTAGCGGGGAGCGGGCCTGCAGCACCCGAGGTCCGCGTGATTCTCGATTGTACGATCGGCAAGCGCTCCGGACGGGAGGTCGTGGCCACGTTCGTCGCGGAGGGCCACGCGGTCGCGGCGGCGAATCGGCTGAACGCCGTGGTGGCCGCCTTCGAAGAGGCTACCAATGTCGCGCTGTTCTCGCTGTCCAGTCACACCGAGGAGGCAGTGGGCGCGGCCGGTCAGAAAGTCGACAACCCCGTGCCTTCCATCACCCGGTAGAGCCAGTAGCGCGACTGGGCCGGTTCGGCGTAAACCGCGAAGTCGGCGGTGTATTCGATCCCGAGTCCTGCCCGGTTGCTCCACAGGGTCTCGAAGTATTCGAGGACTTGCGCCGCGAGCGCGGAGCCGCGTCCGACGTCGATGGCCAGGTTGGCTTCCAGATTGTAGTCGGCGAGGTTGCGTCGCGTAAGGTTCGCCGAGCCCAGGGTCAGCCACAGCCGCTTCGGCCCGTAGACCATCACGAGCTTGGTATGAAACTGCTCGCCGTGCGTGCGGTACCAGCGTACGTGAATGCCGCCGTCGCTGGCTGATACCAGCTCGCTCGCCACGGATGTGTTGGGAATGCCGGACTTCTCGTGACCGAACGCATCCTTGTTGGGATCGAGAATGAGGCGAATGGCCACGCCGCGCCGGCTGGCCTCCAGCAGTGATTCGACGACGGAGCGATCGGAAAGATAGAACATCGCGATGTCGACGTTGTCGCCCCTGCCGGCGGCATCAACGCGTCCGAGCATGTCCGCGAGGATGGCTCCCTCGGTCACCACTTTCACACCCGCAACGCGCTCGCCGGCAGGGCCGTTTTCCGCCGCGGCAAAGTCGAGCGTGGCCTCCCTCGCCCCGACAGGGATCGTCTCACCGGGCAGATCGATATGGCCCTTCCATCCGGAGAACCGCGCGACCGACAGCTCGCTCTGCAGAAGCGGTGCGAGAGCCGGCCCACTGACTGTCGCCGCCACGTTGGAATGCGCACTGCTGCCGTCGTGCGGATTTGCCGAGCCGATCACTCCGATCAGCCCCTCGTGCCCATCATCCGCGATGATCCCCTTTCGGTGGTTGGCCTTGAAGTTGGCAAGCCTCGCCCAGGCCCCGAAAGTGATCGGGGCATCGTCCTCATCCAGTGGGTTCGGCAACCAGCCGGAGCCTCGGCCCCCGCCGTTCCACCACCGGAGCGCCAACCGCCAGACTCCGGAGTAGATGAAATTCGAGTCCCGCAGGAGGTCCAGATCCGTCACCGTCACATCAACGCCGGCGGCGCGCAGGAGAATCCAATCCCGCGAGGGCACGCTGCCGTAAGCTTCGTTGATCGGATCGGTGAGAAACAAAACCTTCAGGTCAGGGTGCGCGCGCCGCTGCTGGATGAGCGCGTCCCGTAGTTCGCCGGAAATCGAGCGCAGGGGTGCCGCAGGCCCCGCCAGCGAGCCGCGCTGCTCACCGAACAGGAAATAGTCCAGTACGACGAAGTGGCGGGCGGAGCGAACCACCTTCAACACTTCATCGAAAATCCCCTGGCTGACCACCGGCCGGCCATAGGCATCCGCCGCCGTGATATCGGCGATGAAGGTCACGTCTTGCGCGGGCACCGGGTACCACGCAGAGGCGACGCGCGTACCCGCGGGGAGCGATTTGTGCGCCTGCCAGTACGAAGTGCCTATCCAAGCGACGGCGACAGCGGCGAGAAGCAGCCGCCGCCAGAGGCGAAAGCGCGAAAGGGTCAGCATTCGGGGGCGAAAAGGGCCCGTGGAGCTCAGGCCGAGCGGCTGGCCAGCTCGTCTGCGTGCGGAATCAGATGCCCGAAGGGTGCGGTGCCTGCGGCCTGACGAGTCAGAAGTGCGAGCAGCTCCTCCGACGTGCACGGCTCCCCGAACAGCTTGCCCTGCGCATAGTGGCAGTTGTGCCGGCGCAGGAACTCGAGATGGCGCAGGGACTCGACACCCTCCGCCACCACCTCCATCCCCAGACTTCGTCCCATCTCGATGATCGTGCGGACGATCGTGGCATCGCCCGCATCCTCGCTCACGTCACGCACGAACGACTGGTCGATCTTCAGAGTGCCGATCGGGAACTGCTGGAGCGCGGACAGGGAGGAGTAGCCCGTGCCGAAATCATCGATCGACAGGTGCAAACCCATGGCGTACAGCTCATCCAGCAGCCGTACTGTGCGTTTGGCATCCGCCATCAGCGTCGTCTCCGTGATCTCTAGCTCGAAGGATGTCGGGGAGACGCCGTGCCGGCGGAATACCGAGCGGCAGCGCAGGATGAAGCTCGCCTGTCGCAACTGCTTCAGGGACAGGTTCAGCGAGACGCGCCCGGGATCGCCGCCTTCGCTTTGCATGTGGCGATAATCCATGCACACGCGGTTCAACACCCATTCCCCGATATCCAGAATCAGGTTGGTTTCCTCCGCGAGCGGGATGAAGTGGGACGGCGGGATGTCACCGTGCCCGGGAAGCCGCCAGCGCAGCAGGGCCTCGGCGCCGATGATCCGGCCGTTGCGCAGATCAACCTTCGGCTGGTAGCGGATCACCAGCTCGTCGCGCTCCAGGGCGCGACGCAATTTGCTCTTCAGCATCAGACGCTCGACGGCTGCCGCGTTCATCTCCGGGGAGTAGAAGGCGAAGGTGTTGCCGCCGTTCTGCTTCGAGTAGTACATCGCCGCATCCGCGTTACGGATGAGATCGATGACGTTCTCGGCATCCCGCGGGCAGAAGGCTATACCGATGCTCGCAGTGAGAAACACTTCGTGCTGGTTCAGCTGAAATGCGCGCGCAACCTCCGTGAGAATGGAGCGAGCCAGATGGGCGATCGGTCCGCGATTGTCGGCATCCGCCGGCAGCCCGTCCACGAACAGGGCGAACTCATCGCCGGCCAGCCGCCCGACGACCGTGTCCTTCGGCAGGGCCCGTGTGAGACGTTCGGCCAGCACCTCCAGCACGCGATCGCCGGATCCGTGGCCGAAGGTATCGTTGACCTCCTTGAAGCGATCCATATCCAGATACAGGAGTGCGACCACCTGGCCGCTGCGCAGGGAACGCGCGATCGTCTGCTGCAGCAGATGGTGGAACTGCATCCGATTCGGAATCTTCGTCAGTGCATCATATCGGGCGAGATAACGGATGCGCCGCTCCGCGCGCTTGCGGTCCGTAATGTTGCGGGCGACGAAGATATTCCCCTGGAACTGCGGATCGTCGCTCGCAATGTGCGAGCCCGTCAGCGACACCGGAATCGTCTGACCGTTGCGTGTACGGATGACCGTCTCGCGCGTTTCCTGTGCCGCCTGCAGAAGATCGAAGCCCTCGCGTTCGCGCTCATCGAGGACGGCAATGATGCTGCGGCCGAGAATCTCTTCCTCGCCGTAGGCAAGAAGCTTGCAGGCAGCGGAATTCGCGACCTTGATGACCCCGTCGGGCGAGGTGACGAACACGGCGTCCGTCATGCTGTTCAGCACGCTGTGCAGATAGTTCTTGTTGATGGTGCCTTGCCGCAGACGGCCGCGCATGCGCTCGAGTGCCTGTTGCAGTTCACCGAGCTCATCCCGGCGGCGCACTTCCAGGGGCCGCGTGTAGTCGCCCTGTCCGATGCGTTCAACGCCTTTGATGAGCGTCACGATCGGCATCTCGAGCCGGCGTGCCGCGCGCCAGGCGAGCGCTGCGCCCACGAGGCCGCCGAAAACGGCGAGGCCCCCGGCAAGGATCAGCATGTCCTGAAGCTGCGAGTTTTTCGCGAACGCCATCCGCGCGGAGAGCGTCGTGGTCGTAGGCGGTGCCGCCTGCTCCAACACCAGGCGGAGTTGGCCGAAGGTGTGGGGGGTTGCCGCTCCGGGGATGCTCTCGACCATCTCCCGAACGGGCTCGGTTGCCTCGGAGCGCAGCACGTCGGAACGCGCCTGGGTCGGGCGCTTCCAACTGAAGAGGATGGTGCCCGCAGTATCGGTAACGGCGATCTCGGTGACGGTCTCATCGTCGAGGAAGGGTTGGAGGTGCCGCGAGAGGGCTGCCGCGTCACGCGTGCGGACCGCCGCCGCAGCGGCATCCGCTGCATGTCGGGCGGTCTCGGTGGCCCGCGCGCCAAGCTCCGTTGCGACCCGCTCGCGCACCGAGCTCTCGGCCATGCTACCGAGGCGACGCGAGCTGACGTCGCCCTGCCAGGCAAACAACGCCGTGAGGACGACCATGGCCAGCAACACGACGACGAAGGCCGCGCTGGCATACTTCAACTTGAGGCTGACGGCGGTCACGAGCATTCCGGCAGCATCCCATTGCCGCCGCGGGTTCCCCTGCATTGATCGGAATTTGTAAGGTCTCAAGGATATTAACCGGCACCTGCCCGGGCCGCCACCCATGCCCGGAAGGGGCGCGGTGTCTGGTTGGCCCAAAACCGGCCTCTCGCAGCCGTATCTACTAGAATCGGCCCGGAAATGTTCAATTCACTGGAGCTGACAGGACGGGCGGTCACGCATGTCACCGACGTGCCCGGACTCCGATGTGCGCTGCACGCAGGGACCGCTTCGGCGCTGGTGACCCTCGCGGCCGCCGCGCGCGAGGAAGGCATCGAACTGCTCGTCGCCTCGGGCTTCCGCGACTTCGAGCGGCAGGTGGCCCTCTGGAACGGCAAATTCCTGGGCGAGCGCGCGCTGCTGGACAGGCATGGGCGCGAGCTCGATCGCTCGGGTTTGGATGAGCCCGCGCTGATCGAGGCCATCCTCAACTGGTCCGCGCTGCCCGGGGCGAGCCGCCATCACTGGGGAACCGACGTCGACGTGGTCGATGCCGCAGCCGTCCCGGACGGTTATCGGCCGAGACTGGTGGCGGAGGAGTTCGCCGAGCGTGGTGTTTTCGCGAAACTTGACCGCTGGCTCGCTACCAACATGCACCGGTTTGGCTTTTTCCGACCGTATTCCAGCGAGCGGGGCGGGGTGCTTCCCGAGCCGTGGCATTTGAGCTACGCACCGGCGTCCGTCCCGGCGCTCGAGGCGCTGACCGAGGCCGTCCTGGCCGAGGCCATCGGGCCCAGCCGCATGTGTGGCAAGGAATCTGTGCTCGCTCGGCTGTCCCAGATCCACGCCCGTTATGTGAAGGCCGTGGATGCGCCCTAGCGCCCGGACCAGACCTTCTTGATGTAACCGAGCATCAGGCCGCGCATCGTCGACATCGGGTCAGTGGACGCGGCGAAGATCGGCGGATTGCGCCGGAGCAGGCGCCAGTTCTCGCTGCGCAGGATCTGGCGCAGGTACGTCACATTGCGGTCGATGGCCTCCATGTAGGGATTCGAGCCGCCATAGAGGTTCTCGAAGTGGCGGTAGGCGCCGCGAAACTCCCCGTCCAGGCGCTTCGCTTTGACTTCCGCCACGAAATCCGGCGTCTGGCGGAGCAGATCCAGGCCGGAAGCGTATTTCACCTGTCGCCCGCCGTTTGCGGCGAGGGGCAGAGCCACCCCGCCGAGAACGAATTCCGCGTACAGGCGATCGCGGCACTTCTCGAGGTAACAGCGGTCGGCCATCTGGCCCACCATGTCGGCCGTGCCGATGAGATGGCCGAGCGTGATGTCGCGCGGGTCGGAGACCCGTGCCTCGATCTTCGGAAAGGGCAGCTCGTAGCCCGTGAAATGGATGATCTCGCGGCCGACCGGTATCCAGCGGGCGAGCCCGACGACAGGGAGAAACTCTTCCAGGAACGTCGCGCCTCGAGAAACGTGCGTGCGCGTGAATTCGGCCCCGTTGCGGGATTCCCTCTCGTCCACGCGACGCAGGTACCCGACGTCGTGGAACAATCCAACGACGATTCCGACAATGGCGCGCTCGCCACCCAGTCTCGTGTCCTCACCGGCCTGCCGCTCGAACCCGACGATCAACCGTGCCAGTGCCAGCGTGACGTCGAGCGTGTGTTGGCGGTCGTGGTAGACCGTGTCGACGCCGTAATAGCCGGGGATATCGCCCGCGAACAGCCGTTCGAAATGCTCGAAGGCGAGCCTCAGGGGATCGAGCGGTTGCTGCGGCCAGGTCGAACGATAGAGGTCCTCTACCGCGGCGAGCACCGCCTGCGGCGAGCTCACCTGAACGGTATTGGTGACGTCGAAATCGCTTCGCCGGGTGTTCGTCATTTTTCGGAGTAATTATGCGGCTCGACGGCCGATTTGACGCTCGAAGTCTAGGCAGCCCCCCGGCGGAAACCCGCGACGCGCCGCACACTTTTGAGAGTGTTTTACGCACCGACCTCACTTTGACCGGGGCTTAGGGGGGCGGAAGACTCTACGCAGTAGCAGCAAAATCGTGGCGGGCTCGGCGGGTTCGCCGGCTGGCGGGTTCGCGGGCTAGGCGGGTTCGCGGGCTAGGCGTTGGCGAGAACCTCCGGCTTC
>FTEO01001339.1_pt1 | contig 16661 bp, 17 predicted proteins | sample 1640211 | NCBI WGS metagenome assembly FTEO01 (sample SAMEA3914816, study PRJEB12502) | metagenome | biome: forest; material: soil | place: USA | collected 2011-09-16 | depth 0.3 m | reverse complement strand
GTTGGACGCGACTTCCTTCACCATCTGCGCGCCCATGTTCTCGAACTTGTCCTTGAGCTCGATTTCCTTCGCGACCGACACTCCGTCCTTGGTGACGGTGGGTGCGCCGAAGCTCTTCTCGAGCACTGCATTGCGGCCCTTCGGGCCGAGCGTCGCCTTCACTGCATTGGCGAGAATATTCACGCCCCTGAACATGCGCTGACGCGCGTCGTCGCTGAAACGGACATCTTTGGCTGCCATTGCCGTAATCCTCTAAAGTTATGTGCCGGGCAAAAGCCACACTTTTTGCTCCGGCGCGCAAAAGCCCCGGAGGGGACTTCTTGCTGTGAATTATTTGCTTTCGATGACGGCCATGACGTCTTCTTCGCGCATGACCAGCAGATCTTCGCCGTCGAGCTTGACCTCGGTTCCGCTGTACTTGCCGAACAGGATCTTGTCGCCGACCTTCACATCCAGGGGACGGACGTTGCCGTCTTCCAGAATCTTGCCTTTGCCGACCGCCATAATCTTCCCCTGAACGGGCTTTTCGGCCGCGGTATCGGGAATGACAATTCCGCCCGGCGAGGTACGATCCTCTTCCAGACGTTTCACGATGACGCGGTCATGAAGAGGACGAATCTTCATGGGGGACGCTCCTTTCTCTTAGAGTTCGATGAATGATTGGATTGGGACGCTCGAGGGGAGCCGCCATTAGCACTCTCCCCCAGCGGCTGCTAATGATAGGCGGCGAAGTCGCGAATTCAAGCCCGGCAGCGGATTTTTTTGACGGTTACGGCCTAAATCCTATGAACCCGGAGGTTATTGTGGTGCTCAGCACCTGCCCGGACGAGGCCACCGCCGAGCGGATCGCCCGCGAGCTGGTGGAATCCGGGCTGGCCGCCTGCGTCAATCGGGTCCAGGGAGTGCGATCGACCTATCGCTGGGAAGGCCGCCTGGAGGATGAACCCGAAGTGCTCCTGATCATCAAAACGCTCGCCACGCGCTACCAGACCCTCGAAATGCGGCTCAAGTCACTTCATCCCGGCCAGGTACCGGAAATCATCGCCTTACCGGTGCTGGGGGGCTCTTCCGATTACCTCGCCTGGCTACGGACGGCGGCATCATGAAGCAGGTCATTAAACATATTTCGGACTCAGGCCTTTGCAGAGCTCGCTTTGCGGATCTGCGGGGCGTTCGAGCCGGGCACAGAGGGTGGCTCCTGCCTGTCGTGGCCGCCCTGCTCGTGGGTCTAAGCGAGGCGAACGCCGTTGCCGCGGACGCCCCGCGGAACGGTATCGACGCCGTGCTTGCCGCGGGGCGCGAGAAATCGAACGACGGTGATTTTCTGCCGCCCGATCTTGCGTTCCGTCTCCTGGCGGTAGCGGATGGACCCGATCGGGTTCGGCTGGTCTGGCAGATTGCGGACGGGTATTACCTCTATCGGACTCGTGTCAAGACACAGACCACGAGCGATCGCGCACAGTTGGGCGCGCTTGCGATGCCCACCGGGCAAACGAAGACGGACGACTACTTCGGCAAGCAGGAGGTGTATCACCGCGAGCTCACGGCAACACTACCTGTGGCGCGCTCCGGGAGAATCTCGCTCGATCTGCCGCTGAAAGTGACTTACCAGGGGTGCGCGGATGCGGGCCTCTGCTATCCGCCGATAGTGAAGAGCATCAACGTCAGCCTGCCGGCGGCTACGGGAGGCGCCGGGGGAACCTCGAGTGCGGCAGGCGCGGCAGCCGCTGGCGCCATCGGCGGAAACTCCTCCAGCACAGGCTTTGTCTCGGACCAGGACCGCTATGCCTCGGTCATTCGCGACAGCAACCTCGTGTGGGTCATTCTCTTCTTTCTGGCGGCCGGAATCGGCTTGTCATTTACGCCCTGTGTGCTGCCGATGGTTCCGATCGTGTCCGGCATCATCGTCGGAGACGGCACCACCCGCGTCACGACCCAGCGCGCATTCCTCCTCTCGCTCACCTACGTGCTCGGTATGGCCCTGACCTACACGGCGGCCGGCATCGCGGTCGCGGCCGGTGGACAGCAGGTTCAGGCGGCATTCCAACAGCCCTGGATCCTGATGCTGTTCGCCGCCCTGTTCGTGGTGCTCGCCCTGTCCATGTTCGGGCTGTTCACTTTGCAGATGCCCGCGGCGATCCAGACACGCCTCGCCTCGGTCAGCAACCGTCAATCCGCCGGATCCTATGGCGGTGTGGGCATCATGGGCGCGTTGTCTGCACTCATCGTGACAACCTGCGTCGCTCCGGCGCTCGTCGGTGCGCTGCTTTTCATAGGCCAGAGCGGCAACCTGCTGCGCGGCGGTATCGCCCTGTTCGCCATGGGATTGGGCATGGGCACGCCGCTCCTCGTGGTCGGCGCCTCGGCCGGCAAGCTGCTACCCAAAGCCGGTCCCTGGATGGACCTCATCAAGAGACTATTCGGCGCGCTCATGTTGGCCGTCGCCGCCTGGATGCTCTCCCGGATTGTTCCCGACCGATTCTCGCTGTTGCTCTGGAGCGTGCCGTTGGCTGCGGCCACGATCGTCCTGTGGACAGGCGCGCGCAGCGTGCGTGGCAGCATGCTTCTAGTTCGGATCGCAGCCGCGGCCGCGAGCGCGTACGCCGGCCTGATGATCGCCGGCGGAATCATGGGCAATACGGATCCGCTCTCGCCCTTGACACGAAGCGCGGCCAGCGACCGGCACGATCTACCGTTTCGCGCGATCAAATCCCTCGACGACCTGCAGCGCGCGGTGGCCGATGCCAAGTCGCACCGTAAGGGCGTTCTGCTCGATTTCTATGCCGATTGGTGCGTCTCCTGCAAGGAGATGGAGCGCTACACGTTCACCGATTCGACAGTTCAATCCGCGCTGGATGGAACCATCCTGCTGCGGGCTGATGTCACGGACAACAACGCCGACGACCAGGCCCTGCTCCGGCACTTCGGCATCTTCGGACCGCCCACCATTGCCCTGTACGGCGCCGACGGCCAGGAGCGGCGGAATTTTCGCGTCGTGGGCTACATGAAGGCGACGGATTTTGCCGCCCTCCTGCATCAGGCACTCGCATCGTCCGTTGCCCTCTCCAAGGCACCGACCGCGAAGACCCGACCCACACTGCAGGCTGCGCAGAGTCCTCAAGAACCCGCGACGTGACCGACGACTCCCGTTCGCGCGCTCCGCGCCCGGTCACTATCCGTACCCTGCAAGTCTGCGCGCTGCTTGCGGTGGCTGGCGCCGGTGGCTTTCTCGCCTATCGGCTTACTGCATACCACCCAGCCGCGCTGTCGGTCGTTCCGAAGACCTCCCGCACGCTGAAGCACGCACCGCAGGGACCACCAGCCCCACCAGCGGCATCCGCGCCCGCGCGTCAGATACCCGAGGTGGTGCCGGATATCACCCTTACGGATGCCGCTGGCGCTCGCCGCAGCCTGTCGGAATGGAAAGGCCGGCCGACGGTGATCAATTTCTGGGCGACCTGGTGCGAGCCGTGTCGCCGGGAGATGCCCCTGCTGCAGAGGTTGCGCCGCGAACACACGGTCGACGGCGTCGAAGTGATCGGCATCGCCGTCGATTTTCGGGATACGGTGCTCAAGTACGCGCAAACGATGCATATCGACTATCCTTTGCTCATCGGGGAGCAGGACGCCCTGGAGGCGGTGGGGGCATTCGGCATGGACATGGTGTTTCCCTTCACGGTCTTCGCTGACAGCCAGGCCCGGATCGTGACCCTGAAGGTCGGGGAGCTGCATGCGGATGAGGCCACCTTCATCCTCGCGCGGGTCCGTGACCTGGACGCCGGGCGCCTGGGATTGTCCGTGGCGAGGCGGGAGATAGCCGAACAGATCCGCAAGCTCGCCGCGGATCGGGCGCCAGATGAGCCGCGAGGGCTGAGAATCCAAGATCGTCGAGAATCGGACCAAGAAGTACCCTAATCGGTCCAAATTAGGTTACATTCGCGGCCGTTTATGAAATTGCTGCTGCTGAACGGCCCGAATCTCAACCTGCTGGGCAGCCGGGAACCCGGGATCTACGGGGCCGACACCCTGGCGGCGATCGAGAGCCGCGCCGCCGAATTAGCCCGCGAAGCCGGCCATGAGCTGGTGGCCTTCCAGAGCAACGCGGAGCACGAGCTCGTCGAGCGCATTCACGCCGCCTCCGCAGATGCGGTGGCCTATATCGTAATCAACCCCGGGGCGTTCACGCACACCAGCGTTGCCCTGCGCGATGCGCTCCTGGCCGTCCGCATTCCATTCATCGAAGTGCACCTGTCGAATCCTCAGGCCCGCGAGCCGTTCCGACATCATTCGTATTTCGCGGACATCGCCTCCGGTTGCATCGCCGGCCTGGGGGCGTTCGGCTACGAGCTCGCCGTACGGGCCGCCGTCCGGCAGCTCGCCTGAGATTCTGCGCCGCGGCGCCGACCGATCCATTCGAACATCAAGGGGAGCTCTCCTTAAGCCATGGACATTCGGAAAATCAAAAAACTGATCGAGCTGCTGGAGGAATCCGGCATCGCAGAGATCGAGATCAAGGAAGGCGAAGAGGCCGTCCGCATCAGCCGCATGCCCACGGGGCCCGCGGCGCATATGCATCATCATCCGATGGCCGGTGTGCCGATGCCCGCCCAGGCCGAGATTCCCAAAGTGGCGGCTCCGGTCGCTGCGGTGCCCCCAAAGCCGCGGCCCAACGAGCATGTGATCACCGCCCCGATGGTCGGCACGTTCTACGCATCCCAGTCTCCGGGGGCCAAGGCGTTCATCGAGATCGGCGATGAGGTCAAGGTCGGCCAGGTTCTGTGCATCATCGAGGCGATGAAGATGATGAACCAGATCGAAGCGGACAAGGCCGGCCGGGTGACCTCGATCATGGCCAGAAACGGCGACCCGGTCGAGTTCGGCCAGCCGCTGTTCGTCGTCGAGTAAGCGCCCGCCATGCTGGAGAAGGTTGTCATCGCCAACCGCGGCGAGATCGCACTGCGGATTCTGCGGGCTTGCCGTGAGCTCGGCATCAAGACCGTCGCGGTCCATTCGACCGCAGACTACAGCTTGAAGCACGTGCTGCTCGCGGACGAGTCAGTCTGTATCGGACCGCCGCCCGCCTCCGGCAGCTATCTCAACATGCCGGCGATCATCAGCGCCGCCGAGGTCACCGACTCGGTCGCCATCCATCCCGGCTACGGCTTCCTGTCCGAAAACGCGGACTTCGCAGAGCGTGTCGAGAACAGCGGCTTCGTCTTCATCGGTCCCAGGGCGGAGACCATCCGCAAGATGGGCGACAAGGTTTCCGCGATCCGAATGATGAAGGCTCACGAGGTGCCCTGCGTGCCCGGCTCCGACGGACCCCTTGGAGAGGATGCCGACGAAAATCTGCGCGTCGCGCGCGACATCGGCTATCCGGTCATCATCAAGGCGTCGGGCGGCGGTGGCGGACGCGGCATGCGCGTCGTACACAGCGAAGCATCGCTGTTGAACGCGATTGGCATCACGAAGGCGGAGGCCCGCGCCGCGTTCGGCAACGATCAGGTCTACATGGAGAAGTTTCTCGACCGCCCACGGCACATCGAGTTTCAGGTGCTGGCGGACGGCCAGGGAAACGTCATCCACCTCGGTGAGCGGGACTGCTCCATGCAGCGCCGCCATCAGAAGGTCATCGAGGAAGCGCCGGCGCCGGGAATCACTGCGCGGCAGCGTCGGATCATGGGCGATCGCTGCGTGGAGGCGTGCAGGGCGGTCGGCTATCGCAGCGCCGGCACGCTCGAGTTCCTTTATCAGGACGGCGAGTTCTACTTCATAGAGATGAACACCCGCATCCAGGTGGAACACCCGGTCACCGAGCTGATAACAGGGATCGATCTCGTGAAAGCTCAGCTGCTGATCGCCGCGGGCGAGCGCCTTCCGTACGTGCAGAGCGATGTGCAGATTCGCGGTCACGCCATCGAGTGCCGCATCAATGCGGAAGATCCGAAGACGTTCATGCCGTCCCCCGGGCCGATCCGCTTGTGGCACGCCCCGGGCGGCCCCGGTGTGCGTGTCGACAGTCACATCTACTCCGGATACAACGTTCCGCCCAACTACGACTCCCTCATTGGCAAGATCATCACGCAGGGCGACACGCGTGAGACGGCGATCGCGCGCATGAAGAATGCGCTCGCGGAGATGGTGATCGAGGGAATCAAGACCAACGTGGCGCTGCATCAGGAGATCTTCAACCACGCCGCCTTCCAGAAGGGCGGCACCGACATTCATTACCTGGAGCGGCGCCTGGGATTACGATGATCTCCTGCAGATCTGGATCTTTAACATCCGCTTCGCGATCAGTTCGCCATGCCTGGCTTGTTCGAGCTCTCGTTCGATCTCGGCACACTGGATCCTGAAACAGCGGAGGCAGCGTGCTTCGAGTGCGGCGCGGGAGCTGTCACGTTCGTCGACGCGCACGATGACCCGGTGCTCGAGCCGCTTCCGGGCGAGTTCCGGTTGTGGCCGGCAACGCGCCTGAAGGCGCTGTTCGCAGGCGTCGGCGAGGGTCGTGATGAGCCGGCCAGCGCGCTCGCCCAGGAGCTCGCCGCGCGAGCGGGCATACCCTGCCAACTGATCCGGATTCAACCCATCCAGGATCGGGTCTGGGAGCGCGAGTGGCTGCGCGACTTCCACGCGATGCGCTTCGGCCGGCGTCTTTGGGTGTGTCCCCGACACGAGCAGGTGACCCAAGAGGACGCCGTGGTGGTGCGCCTGGATCCCGGGCTTGCGTTCGGAACCGGCACACATCCCACCACTGCGCTTTGCCTCCAGTGGCTCGATGCCCACCTCGAGCCGGGGGCGCGCGTGATCGATTACGGCTGCGGATCCGGGCTTCTGGCGATCGCTGCCGTCAAGCTCGGAGCTGCCGAGGCTCACTGTTTCGACATCGATCCCCAAGCCCTCAGCGCAACTGGCGACAATGCGGAAGGCAACGGACTCGGTTCGCGCATCCGTATTCACGAGTCGGCACGGACACTCCCCTGCGACGTCGATGTGCTTTTGTCGAACATACTCTCGGGACCCTTGTGCGAGCTCGCGCCGCGATTCGCCTCCCTGGTTCGCCCGGAGGGCGCCATCGTGCTCGCCGGCCTGCTGAGCGCGCAAGGCTCCGACGTGACACGCGCTTACAGCGCGTGTTTTGATATACGTCCTTTCGGAGAGCGCGAGGGTTGGGTCGGCCTTTCGGGACGACGCCGTTCATGTATACCGTCTGCCCCAAATGCGCCTTGACGCTCGTGGTAACTGCCGCGGACCTGCGCGTCGCGCAGGGCTTTGTCCGCTGCGGCCGTTGCTCAAACGTTTTTAACGCGCTGGCGCGTCTCTCCGAAGACCGCAATGCGGTCGCGGAGGGCACGGCCTCCGCCACGCTGTCGCAACCGAGCCCGCCGCTACCCCCGGAGGAGATAGCGCCGCCGGCTCCCGAGCCGCCGGCCCCGCAAGCCATGCAGGAGGAGGAGGATTCGATTCCCGAGACCGCGCTCGAATTCAATCCGGCGGCGACGGATGTGTCCAAGGTATTCGTCGAGCAGGCACCGGACCCGCAATGGAGCGCAGCGACCGGAAAATTCAAAGCGCTCATCCGCAAGACGCAGAACGCAGGCGCCGCCGGGGCGGGTGCGAGTGGCAGTGCAGGTGCCCGTGCCGGCGCTACGACTGCGAAGACGGATGGCGCTCCACGGCCGATTCCGTCGCAAGCGACTCCTGCGCCGACACCTCCTCGCCAGCACGCCACCCCTGCGCAAGCGCCTTCTCCGCAGTCCGCTCGCCAGCCTGTCTCTTCGCAGCCGCGGGCGGATTCGCAGGCGATGCCCGCAAGCCCAGTGCCGCCGTCTACACCACAACACTCCCCTTCTGCCGCAGCGCACGTGCCACCCACGCAGCCGAGTGACACGGAGTCGCAGTTCGACATAGAGGTGGATGCCGCGTTTCTTGCGGCCACCGCGCAGCTCAAACCGCTTCTCACAACGGTTGTGCAATCGAACCCACCGGCCGATATCGAGACCCCGGACCTCCCGGTTCGGCCGCGGCCGGAGTCGAAGGTGGTGGCGGCGCCACGTTCGACGTCCACGCGGCCCGGGCTCCCGTCCGCGTCAGCGCCCGGACCCGCATCCGCACACGCATCCGCACACGCACACGCACACGCATCCGCATCCGCACACGCACACGCATCCGCATCCGCACACGCACACGCACACGCACACGCACCCGCATCCGCACACGCACGCGCGCCTGCACACGGATCTGCGCCCCTACCCGCCTCCGCGGATATTGTTGGCATCGACGGCGCGAATGTTGTGGCGAGCACACATCCGACACCGCTGGGCGCGCTCGAGCGCGAGAGCGTGGACGAACGCTCGCCCCTCGCCCACCTGTGGAGTGCCGGCACCGGAGCGCTTGCGATTCTGCTTGCAGCGCAGATCGTGCATCACTACCGTCACGACCTCGCCGCCAACGAGCAGCTCTACAAACCGCTCACAGCCGTGTATTCCGCACTGGGAATACCGCTCGTTCCTCGCTGGAGTCTCACGGCCTACGATGTCCGTCAGCTTGGAGCGGCCGCGGACAACGCCAACGCCGGACAAATCACAGTGCGCGCCAGCGTCAAGAACACCGCGAAGCAGGCACAGCCACTGCCCTTGTTGCGGGTGACGCTTCAGGATCGGTTCGGAAACCGGATCGCGGCTCGCGATGTCCCCCCACAGTCCTACCTTCCACGCGCCATTCCGCCGTCGTCATTTCTGTCCGCCGGACAGCGGATCGATGCCGAGATGGCCTTCGTTGATCCGGGCTCGAACGCTGTGGGGTTCGAAATCGACGCCTGCCTGCCTGCGCCCGGCGGGTCAATCGCCTGTGCAAACGACGGCAGCGCGCGTTGACGCCTCCGGGTTCAATTTCCGTGCGCATCGGCCCTTACGTTCTGCCTTCGTCGGCCGTGCTGGCTCCCATGGCTGGAGTGACGGACCGTCCGTTTCGGATCTTGTGTCGCAAGCTCGGTGCCGGCCTCGCCGCATCCGAGATGCTCACGGCGGATACACGGCTGTGGAACACACCGAAGTCTCGGTTGCGAATGAGCCACGAAGGTGAGCCCGAACCGCGCGTGGTGCAACTCGCCGGCGCAGACGCCGACGAGCTGGCCCAGGCCGCGCGCATCAACGTCGAGCTCGGTGCTCAGATCATCGACCTCAACATGGGCTGTCCCGCGAAAAAAGTCTGCGGCAGGCTCTGTGGCTCGGCCCTGCTGAAGGATGAGTCGCTGGTCGCACGCCTGCTCGAGGCGGTCGTGAACGCCGTCGATGTCCCCGTAACGCTCAAGATCCGGACGGGTTGGGATCGCAACAGCCGCAACGGCGTTGCGATCGCGCAGCTCGCCGAAGCCTGCGGCGTTCAGGCTCTGGCCGTGCACGGACGCACACGGGCGGATTTTTATCAAGGAGATGCGGAGTACGAGACGATCCGCGACATCAAATCCGTGGTGCGGATACCAGTGTTTGCGAATGGAGACGTCGGATCGGAGCAAAAGGCTCGCGAGGTGCTTGATTTCACGGGCGCTGAAGGAGTAATGCTCGGCCGCGCGAGTCATGGCGCGCCATGGATCTTTCGCTCTGTCAACGCATATCTGCAGGACCGAATTGCCGCTCCTGCGCTCCCGCGCGCCGAGGTGCGTGATATTATCCTCGCGCATCTTGACTCCCTGTACATGTTCTACGGCGAGGACACCGGAGTCCGGATCGCGCGCAAACATCTCGGCTGGTATTTCGAACAGCTTCTGCCCTCTGCGGCGAACGTCCGGCGCAGTCTGATGGTGGCTGAGAACACGGCCGCGCAGTTCGCGCTGACGGGGGAGCATCTCAAAGAATGGGTGGGAGGGACCGCGCAGGCGGCCTGACGGACTGATCTTCGGTGGGGACCACACATGACCGCGAAAAAGAAAAGCCGGGCTCGGGGAGAGTCGGGCGCCAGGTTGAACGGCAGAGAGCTGCCTCTGCGTAATCACGCCGAACGTGCGCTGAGCGACTACTTCACCACCCTGAATGGCGACCGGCCCGCGCATCTGTACGATCTCGTCCTGCGCGAGGTGGAAGAGCCGCTGTTCCGGGTGGTCCTTGACTACGCCGAAGGCAATCAGAGTCGCGCTGCGGGTATCCTCGGAATCAACCGGGGCACGCTGCGCAAGAAGCTGAAGCAATTTGGCCTCGCCGGCTGAAAATGCGGCCACGGCGCGATGACCGGCGTGTTACTGCCCGTACGCCGCGCGCTCCTCTCCGTTTCCGACAAAGCGGGTATCGTCGAGCTGGGCGGTGAGCTGGCGAGCCGCGGGATCGAGATCCTCTCCACGGGCGGGACGGCTCGCCTGCTGGCGAGCAACGGAATCGCCGTGCGCGAAGTCTCGAGCGTCACTGGGTTTCCCGAGATCATGGACGGTCGGGTGAAGACGCTGCACCCCAAGATTCACGGTGGGCTGCTGGGACGCCGCGGCGTCGATGACGCGGTGATGCAGGAGCATCAGATCGAGCCGATCGACCTTCTGGTCGTAAATCTTTATCCTTTCGCCGAGACGATCGCGCGGCCCGGCTGCACGTACGCGCAAGCGGTGGAGAATATTGATATCGGCGGTCCGGCCATGCTGCGCGGGGCCGCGAAGAACCACGAGTTCGTCGCCGTCACGGTGGATCCGGCAGACTATCCGATCCTGGTCGCGGAACTGGCGTCGCAGAGTGGCTGTACGTCGCTCGCAACGCGGTCGCGCCTTGCCGCAAAAGCGTTCGCCCATACCGCACGCTACGACAGCGTGGTCGCGCAGTATTTACTCTCCGTGCACGGCGACCGGACGACAAGATTTCCGGGCACGCTGCCCCTGATATTCGACAAGGTCCAGGACCTCCGGTACGGCGAGAACCCGCATCAGCAGGCGGCTTTCTATCGAGACCCCGCATCACGCGGTGCGAGCGTCGCCACCGCGCATCGGCTCCAAGGCAAAGACCTTTCGTTCAACAACATCGCTGACGCCGACACAGCCGTGGAGTGCGTGCGTCAATTCGACGATCCCGCCTGCGTCATCGTCAAGCACTCCAATCCCTGCGGCGTGGCGGTGGCAGCCTCGCCGCTGGAAGCGTACGACCGCGCCTACCGGACGGACCCAACGTCGGCGTTTGGTGGAATCATTGCATTCAACCGGGAGTTGGACGAGGTTACCGCGGGGGCGATCGTCGACCGTCAGTTCGTCGAAGTTCTCGCCGCGCCCTCCATTTCAGCTGCGGCCGAGAACGTGCTTGCTGCGAAGCCGAACGTCCGCGTCCTCGCGCTGGGTGATCTCGGGCAGACCCCCCCTGACGAGCTTGAATATCGAAGTGTCACGAACGGACTTCTCGCGCAAACGCGAGATACCGGAGAGATTTCCGCATCCGACCTCACGGTTGTGACGCGACGCAAGCCATCGCCTTCGGAGATCGCGGATCTGCTGTTTGCCTGGCGCGTGTGCAAGTTCGTGAAGTCCAATGCCATCGTGTTCGGGCGGGAGCGAGCGACCATCGGCGTCGGTGCAGGTCAGATGAGCCGCGTCTATTCGACGCGCATCGCCGCGATGAAGGCCGAGGACGAGAACCTGACGGTCCAGGGTTCCGTCATGGCCTCTGACGCCTTTTTTCCCTTCCGCGACGGCGTCGACGTGGCCGCGGAATACGGCATCAGGGCCGTGATTCAGCCCGGTGGGTCGAAGCGCGACACCGAAGTCATCGTGGCCGCCGACGAGCACGGCATGGCGATGGTGTTCACGGGCATGCGCCATTTCCGTCATTGAGCGGGCAGCGCGCACTTCGACCATGAAAATTCTCATCATCGGATCGGGTGGCCGCGAGCACGCTCTGGCCTGGAAATGCGCAGCCTCGGCGCGAGTTTCCGACGTGCTGGTGGCTCCCGGCAATGCCGGCACGGCGGCGGAACCCAAGGTACGCAATGTCCAGGTGGCCGCCGAGGATTTTGCCGGACTCACGACGCTGGCCCGCTCGGAACGCATCGATCTGACGATCGTCGGGCCGGAGACCCCGCTCGTCGCGGGCATCGTTGATGAGTTCACCGCCCGCGGCCTCAAATGCTTCGGCCCGCGCAAAGCTGCGGCACGGCTCGAGGGCTCGAAAGCCTACACGAAGGAGTTTCTGCGCCGACACCGCATTCCGACGGCAGCTTATGCGACCTTCACGCGCGCGACCTTCGAACCGGACTACATCCGCAGGCAACGAACGCCGATCGTGGTCAAGGCGAGCGGACTTGCCGCAGGCAAGGGTGTGATCATTGCGGAGTCCGCGCAGGAAGCCATCACGGTCACCGAGGCGATGTTCGCCGGACAGTTCGGCTCCTCGGGACAGGAAGTGGTGATCGAGGAGTTCCTGCCCGGCGAAGAGTTGAGCTTCATAGTGATGGCCGACGGCCGTCATGTGTTGCCGCTCGCCACGTCGCAGGATCACAAGCGCCTCAAGGACGCCGATCGCGGTCCGAATACCGGTGGTATGGGTGCGTATTCGCCGGCGCCGGTGGCAACGGCGGACATTTACGCGCGCATCATGCGCGAAGTCATCGAGCCAACCATCCGCGGTCTGGCGGAAGACGGAACGCCGTACACTGGATTTCTCTACGCCGGCCTGATGATTGCACCGGATGGCACGCCGAACGTCATCGAGTACAACTGCCGGTTCGGCGATCCGGAGGCACAGCCGGTCATGGTGCGACTGCGGAGCGACTTGACCGTGTTGTGCGAAGCCGCCCTCGAGGGCACCCTGAACGCCGTCACGGCGGAATGGGATCGACGCGCCGCCCTCGGCGTCGTTATGGCCGCCGAGGGTTATCCGGACGGCGTCCGCAAGGGCGATGCCATCCAAGGTCTCGACCGCGCGGCTTCACTTCCGGGAAAGGTCTTCCACGCCGGTACCGTTCTGGAGAACGGCAGAGTGCTCACGCACGGGGGCCGGGTGCTCTGCGCCGTCGGACTGGGAGACAGCGTCAGCGCCGCCCAGGCCGAAGCGTACGCCCTGGTCGACTCGATCAGCTGGACCGGGATGCAGTACCGGCGGGACATCGGTTATCGGGCCATTGCACGTGAGCGAATGGGATCTACCTGACCCACACGTGGTGACGCTGGAGGTGTTGCCTGCGGACATCGACGCGTACGAGCACGTCAATAACTCGGTTTACCTCGCCTGGTTCGATCGCGCGGCCTGGTCGCATTCCGCCACCCTTGGAATTTCTCCGGCCGAGTGTGTCGCCCTACGCCGCGGGATGGCCGCACATCGAACGGAAATAGACTATGTGCGCGCCGCCATCCTGGCAGATCGGGTGAGCGTGGGAACCTGGATCGTCGCGGCGGACGGCAAGTTGCGCGTCGAGCGCCGCTTCCAGGTACGGCGCGCGCCGGATGGACAATTGCTGGCGCGCGCCCGTACCGAATACGTCTGCATCAATCTCGATTCCGGACGCGCGGCGCGGATGCCCGAATTGTTCTCGTCGGCCTACGTTCCCACGGCGCGCGGTCCGGCCGACTGAGGATCAGCCGGCCCTTCGCGTCATCGAGCACGACCGCGGCGAAAGAGATTGACGAGCGCGAGCAGAATCACGGCTCCGAGGAACGAGACACCGAGGCCTGCGATGCTGAAATCGCCTTGATTGATCGTCCCCGCCCCCACCAAAGGGCTGATCAGCCAGCCGCCGAGCAACGCACCGATGATGCCGACGACGATGTTCAGCAGGACGCCCTCGCTGGTCCGCATGACCAGGCTGGCGAGCCAACCGATGATCCCGCCCATGATCAGCCAGATGATGAGATTCATATGAGATCTCCACACACGCCCGGGTTTGAGCGCCGATGCACTTAATTCGTGAGAGGGGCGCTTAGTTCCCCGCGCCGTTGCACCAGGCGGGAGCAGGCCCTCGGCCTGTAATTACTACATGCCGGAGGGCCGACGCCCCGCGGAGCCGCGATCCCGGCGAGCAATTGCGCCGCCGGCTTCGAGACACAGCCTCAATCCGCGCCGCAATCCTTCGCACGCCCCCCGGGGACGCGTGGCACGCTCATTGCATCTATTCTCCACAAACGACGAAAGGGGAGCATGACGATGAGGGAAGGCAACGTGTCGGCGGAGAAGATCTCATCGTGGCTCGCGAATCAGTATTGCGCCTCGGTGGCCGCCACACTGCTGGCTCGAACCGAATATTTCGAGCTCCTCGAGGACGCGATGGTGCCGTCGGCGCAGCTCGTCAAAGCGCTTTCCGCGTGGCGCCAGTGTGCCTCGCAGGTGGAGGTTCTCGGCGGCATGGTCGGGACGGCTTGAGCGGTGGCTAGTAGCTGACGCGGAAGAAGGCTTCGGGACCGCGCACGCTCAGATCTACCACGCCGGGAAAGCTGCCTCCGTGGATGCTCAGCGAGGGCTTCAACTCGCTATATCCCACGCCGAGCGCAAAGTTGGGACGCCAGCGGTACTGGAGGTCGCCGTGGTAGTCGCCGAGCGATCCTGAGAAATTATGGACTGTGGCGCGCAGGTATTGCGCACGCGCGACGAAAGCGAAGCGCGTGGAGATCCGCCAGGTTCCATCAAGGGCGATCGTGGGGAAGGCCGCGACACCCGACACGTCTTGTGACAGCTGGCGCGCCGGAACGCGGCCGCGAGCTTCGCCCTGGAGCAGATACGCACCGAGCCCGACGCCGAGCTCGAAGCGCTCCCGCTTGAGCAGCGAGTACGAGTACGTCAGCCCGAACATCCGCCAATCAAGCGAGGTGAGGGCCAGATCGTTGACCAGAAAGGTCTGATCGGCGAAATTAATCGGTCGCGTGAGCACTTTCTGCCCGTTGCGGTCCGATTCGAAGAAATCCACTCGCAGGCGGTTGCGCTCGCGCAGGCGGAACATGAGCTCCATTCTTCCCTGATACACGCGATTGCGCAGGCCGAGGTCGCTTTCCGCGCTGACCAGCGTACCGGGAAGGTTGCCGGAGTTGTCGACGCGCAGACTCGTCCGCACCGAGGAGGAAAAAAAGGTTCCCCGGACGTAGAAGCGGTCGGTGATCGGGCTCGGCACCAGGCGCTTCTTCTGCGGCGGCAGGGGCGCCCCCGAATATTTGTCGCGCTCGGCCGCGAAGGCAGGAGCCGCGGATACCGTCAGAAGCACCGCGGCAAGGGTGCTCCAGGTGCGTAGGCGTGACTCCAACACAAACCCCTTAAGGCCTAATGGGCCGCGCGAATCTTACTGATTCGCGCGGCTACAGTGCCAGAGTCTGCATATCGCGACGTGACGGAGTTCTCCGCCAGCCGCCCCACCCAGGCTTCGGGAGGGTTTGACCGCTCGATCGATCAGCGCTTCATCGCCTCGAAGAATTCGCTGTTCGACTTGGTGTCCTTCATCTTGTCGAGCAGGAACTCGATGGCGGCAAGCTCGTCCATCGGGTGCAGGAGCTTGCGCAGGATCCACATCTTCGCGAGCTCCCCCTGGTCGGTGATGAGCTCCTCCTTGCGCGTACCGGAGCGATTGATGTTGACGGCCGGGAACACCCGCTTCTCGGAGATACGACGGTCCAGGTGGATTTCGCTGTTGCCCGTGCCCTTGAATTCCTCGTAGATCACGTCGTCCATCTTGGATCCCGTGTCGACCAGCGCCGTGGCGAGAATCGTGAGACTGCCGCCTTCCTCGATGTTGCGGGCGGCACCGAAAAAGCGCTTCGGCCGCTGCAGGGCGTTGGCATCGACGCCACCGGTCAGCACCTTGCCGGACGAGGGCACGACGGTGTTGTACGCGCGTGCGAGGCGGGTGATCGAATCAAGAAGGATGACTACATCCTTCTTGTGCTCGACCAGGCGCTTGGCCTTCTCGATGACCATCTCGGCCACCTGAACGTGGCGTGCCGCGGGCTCATCAAACGTGCTCGACACCACCTCACCCTTCACCGTGCGCTGCATCTCGGTGACCTCTTCCGGCCGCTCGTCGATGAGCAGCACGATGAGATAGACCTCGGGATGGTTGGAGGTGATCGCGGTGGCGATGTTCTGCAACAGCATCGTCTTGCCGGCCTTCGGCGGGGAGACGATGAGGCCGCGTTGGCCCTTGCCGATGGGAGCCACGAGATCGATCGCGCGGGCGGTAAGGTCCTCGGTGGAACCGTTGCCGCGCTCGAGCTTCAATCGCTTGGTCGGATGGAACGGTGTCAGATTCTCGAACAGCACCTTGTTGCGCGAGCTGTCCGGAGAGTCGAAATTGATCTCGCCGACTTTCAGAAGCGCAAAATAGCGCTCGCCGTCCTTCGGAGGACGAATCAGGCCGGAGATCGTGTCGCCGGTGCGCAGGTTGAAGCGCCGGATCTGGCTCGGGCTGACATAGATGTCGTCCGGTCCGGCGAGATATGACCCATCGGAGGAGCGCAGGAACCCGAATCCGTCCTGCAGGATCTCCAGCACGCCGTCGCCGTAGATGTTCTCGCCGTTGCGGGCATGCGCCTTCAGAATCGAGAAAATGATGTCCTGCTTGCGCGAGCGGGCGAGATTCTCCAGCCCCATCGATTCGGCGAGCTTCACCAGCTCGTGGATCGGCCGCGACTTCAGCTCGGTGAGATTCATCGAGCTGCGCGACTGGGTGAGCTCTGCCGGACTGATGATCTCCGCGTCGTCGGCGTCGAACGCCTCCGGCTC
>FTEO01001118.1_pt1 | contig 16672 bp, 15 predicted proteins | sample 1640211 | NCBI WGS metagenome assembly FTEO01 (sample SAMEA3914816, study PRJEB12502) | metagenome | biome: forest; material: soil | place: USA | collected 2011-09-16 | depth 0.3 m | reverse complement strand
ATGAGGGAATTCTAGCAGTCGCCGACGACGGACCGCTGTGCATCTCCAAGCGCCCGGATCTATTCGATAAATTATGACACCGGCACGCACCGACCTCTCGCCCCGCCCGCCGCGAGAGCCCTCGCGAGTTCCACGATGGTCAGCGGAGCGGAACCTTCGGCGTTGTTCGCGGCCACTACGTGAACGTCGCGCCCTGCCGACAGCGCGGGCTGGATCATCCGCACGATACGGCTACGGTTCGGCTCATCCGGCTGCACGAGTCGGTCGAAGGGCGAGAAGCGCGCGCCGGCGCTGTCATAGTCATCTCCAGGCGGCACCAGGGGAATCGCCGAACAGGCTGTGCTGCGCCGAAAGACTGTTCCATGAAGTCCGTTATTCGAGCGCGCGTCGCTCCCACCCGCCAGGCGTCTGCACCAGCTCGTACGTCGGCCAATAATGCTTATCGAGCTTCAGCGTGATGACTTCCGGTGCGTTGTTCCAGGTGATGGTCTTGAGCCGGACGGACGCGCGATCGGGACGGCCGCCGACCGCCTTGAGGAACGCGTCGAGATCGGGCGTCGGCACCCCATCGACTTCAACGATTCGTCGGCCTGGATACAGGCCGTATCGGGTCGCCGGCGAACCATACGCAAAATAGCCCACGTACACACCGAATGGTGCAATCCCGCGCTGGGCGCTCATGGCTCGATGAGGCGCTTGCAGCGTGGCCCCCCCCCACTCCACGAGGCGATCGATATCGGAGCCCGGCAACTCCACGGTCGGGACGTCGAGAGTCTCTTCCCCGCGTCCACGCCACACGGTCACCTTCACCGACTGCTTGTCGGCGGCCGCACGCTCGACCTCCCGGAACCGCGTGACGACGTTTCCGTCGATCGCGAGCACGAGGTCTCCCTGTTTGAGCACGCGCGCCGCGGGCGAGCCGCCCACCATGCGCACGACGGTCAGGGCCTGACGCTGTGTCGAATCGTGCAGGGACAGCTTCTTCGTCCAGTCCTCGGACAAGCCGATTTCCCGGGCGCTCGCCAGAGGCTGCACGGAGAACTCCGCTTCCAGGGAATGCAGGGGCCGGTCGGTCCGCACGCGCTCGAGCATGTCGGCGACGAGATCGATCGGCACTCCGCGATTGTCCTGTGTCAGCTCGCGCCCGCTCTCGTAGGCGAAGCTCGACCAGAGTCCCAGGACGTTGCCGGCCTTATCGGCCAGCACCCCATCGAATTCGAGTGGCGGATTCACGACCTGTATCGCCTCGAGATTGCTGTCCCGAAACCGCATGGTGCGTGACAGGGGCAGCTCGAGCGGATCGATGCTGGCGATCTGGGTGTTGCGCGAGCGCAGCTCGCTGTCACCGCTCATGCCGACGACCCAGACACTCTCGCCGGCGAGCAGCCCGCGCGGTGTCAGCTTCGCCGATTTCACCGGAGTGGTACCGACCAGCTTCGGATCGTAGGCGACGAGGGCGAGGTTGTGCTGCGGATGGATGTATACGACGCGACCGGGTACCTGCAAGGTGCCTGCGAAGGTGATGGTGACGTCGCCGACGCCTACCGGCACCGTATTCCGATCGACGACGACGAAGCCTCGTTGGGCGTCCACGACAAGCCCGGTGCCGTGGTAGTTGCGCTCGGTGATGCCCGAAACGGAATACGGCATGTCGAACGTAACGACGACGAGCGAGGGCGCCAGCGCCGTCAGCCGCGAGTCCTTGTACTTCGGAAACTCCGTCGAGCCGACCTCTTTCGGCTTCGGCGCAGGACCCGCCGGCAGTGCCTCGCAATCCCACACTCCCTGGGCGTCGTCCCGCTCACAATGGTGTGCAGGGAACCAACGGCGGTCCATGCGCAGGGAACGCAGCTGACTGCCGTTCGGATCATCAATCGTGATGAAACGGACCGTCGCACGATCTCCATCGCCGAGATCCTTGAGTCCTGTTTCGAGGTCGGCGAGGCTGTTGACTGGGCGGTTGTCCATCATGGTGATGATGGCGCCGCGCGGGATTCCGGCCGCGCTCAGCGCATACCCGGGATTCGCAACGTAGGCCCCGCGGGCCGGCACGTTGAAATGACGCGCCTGCTGATACGAAAGGGTATTCACGACGGCGTCGCTGAATTCGGCGTACGCGCTCGGCGTGATGGTATGCAGATCGGCGACGGGCACCTTCGCCGCAATCGCCTTTCCGCCGCGTTCCAATTCGAGCTCCACCTGGCTGCCGACCGATGAATCCAGCGTCTCCGACAGCGGCTCGAACTGAGTGACATATTGGCCGTTGACGCGCGTCAACACATCACCCGGCTGCAGAACGTTCTCGCTGGGCGAGCCCGGCAACACTTCGGTGACCACCAGCATGCCGGTGTACTGGGGAAACAGCTTGCGTACCGCCGCTTCGGTGTTGGAGCTTAGGCCGAGACGCTTCAGCTCGTCGTAGGGCGTGTAGTTGAAAACCGTCTCGATCGTGCCGCGAGTGACCGGCTTGCCCTGCTGGATGAGCTGCAGCGCCCGCCGTACCCGTCCCAGCGGCAGATAGAAGCTGGACGCGGAGCCGTTCGCGCCGCCCGCGTTCAATGCGACTACGCGCCCACGGATGTCGATGACCGGCGATCCGGACGAGCCTCCCGACGTGCCCGAGGCTGCCTGGAGGTAGAAGGTGTTGAAGTCGTTGTACTTGCCGAGACCGTACTCGGGCGCGTCGCGATCGAGTCGCGCGAGCGTGCCGGCGAGGATCGACAGCTGCTCACCCGCGTTGTTGCCGACAACACGGATCTCGCGTCCGATCTGCGCTCCTTCGGGATACAGCGGCAATGCCTTGGGCTTGATGAAATGCAGCTTGCTCGGATCGTAGTGGTAGAAGCCAAAGTCATGTACGGGATCGCGGTAAACGGGATACAGCTGCACCTCTTCCCGGTTCAGGAAGGTCGCTTCGGAAGTCACGGGGCCGGGTGTCACGACATGACGGTTGGTCAGGATCAGCCCACGCTCCGCGTCTACGACGAATCCTGTTGCCTGTGCCGTTGCGTTCCATTCCGTGTCGAATGCACGGGTCGCATCGATATTGATGGAGACGACGCTGCCCGCAATCCGCTCGAGCGTGGACGCCCAGTCGGGGTTCTCCTCTACGGCCACGGCCTGCTGAGCGACTTGCGCCGCCTGCTGCGCGCCGCCGGGCGAGGGGGGAGTTGGCGGCTGCACCGGGAGCAGCTGCGAAGGACCCTGCTGGGCGGGTACCTGCTGGGCGGCCGTCTGGCGGGCCGGTGGCGCGGCGTTCGGAGCGGGCGGAGGATCTCGTGCTAGGCACACTCCGGTGCAGGATGCGATAAGGCACAGCCAGAGCAGTCTTCCAGGTCGCATAGAACTCCTGAAGTTGAGGTAAGCGTCCCGCCGCCGGCCCGTCTACCGGCCGAGCAGAACGAGCAGCCAGACGGCGGTGAACAGCACGAACGACATGAACACGGCGGCCGAACCGATGTCCTTGGCCAAGCCGGCGAGCGCGTGCCGCTCGAAACCGATGCGGTCCACCGTCGCTTCGATTGCGCTGTTGACGAGCTCCACGACCAGAATGAGCAGCACCGGACCAATGAGCAGCGCGCGTTCGACCCCAGTGTGCCCGAGCCATAAGCCCAGAGGTATGACGAGCCCCGCAAAAGCGAGTTCCTGACGAAACGCCGCTTCCTCCCGAAACGCGCCCACGAGCCCACGCCAGCTCGCGCCCACGGCGCGCAGCACGCGGGTCGCGCCTCGAGGTTTGTAACGATCTACGACTGTGCCGTTGGCTTCCACGTCAGATCCAGCTGTTTGGCGGCCCGAACGTCGTCCAGGCGGCGAAGCGGCATGGTATGCGGTGCGCTCGTCACACGCTCGGGTTCTTGGGCTGCCTCGCTCAGGATCTGAACCATGGCCGCGACGAAGCTGTCCAGGATATCCTTACTCTCCGTCTCGGTCGGCTCGATGAGCAGGCACTCGGGCACGAGCAGTGGAAAGTATGTCGTCGGAGCGTGAAAGCCGTGGTCCAGCAGACGCTTGGCAAAGTCCATCGCGGTCACGCCGAGCTCACGGGCCTGGCGCTTCAGAGTAATGATGAACTCGTGGCTCGCCCGGCGCGCAGGGTAGGCGGCGTCGAAACCGGCCTGCCTCAGGCGCGCCAGCAGATAGTTGGCATTCAAAGTGGCGTACTCCCCGACCTGACTCATCCCTTCACGACCGAGCATGCGCATATAGATGTACGCGCGCAGCAGCACACCGGAGTTGCCCATGAATGCCGACAGCCGTCCGATTGACTGGGGCAGGTCCTTCTCGCAGAGCCAGCGATAGCGTTCGCCTTCCCGTCCGACGATCGGAATCGGCATGAAGGGAAGGAGTCGGGTCCCGACGCCTACCGCGCCCGCTCCGGGGCCCCCGCCACCGTGCGGTGTCGAGAAGGTCTTGTGCAGGTTCATGTGAATGACATCAAAGCCCATGTCCCCGGGACGGACCTTCCCGAGAATGGCGTTCAGATTGGCGCCGTCGTAATACAACAGCCCCCCGGCGGCATGCACGATCCCCGCGACCTCCTCGATGCGTCGCTCGAAGACACCCAGAGTCGAGGGGTTGGTGAGCATGATGCCCGCGGTCTGCGGACCCACCACCGCCCGCAGCGCCTCGAGATCGACATCCCCCGCCGCATCCACCGGGATCTCGCGTACGACGCAGCCGCACATGGTCGCGGTCGCGGGATTTGTGCCGTGGGCCGCTTCGGGGACGATGATCTCGTTACGCGCCAGATCGCCCCGCGACCGGTGATACGCGCGGATCATCGCGACGCCGGCGAACTCGCCGTGAGCGCCCGCCATGGGGCTCAGTGCCACGCCCTGCATCCCGGTCACTTCCCTGAGCATTTCCTGCAGCTCGTACAGGCAGGCCAGAAAGCCCTGACCGTGCGATTCCGGCGCGAAGGGGTGCCGTCCCAGGAACTCGGGCAGCATCGCGTACTGATTGCAGGCCTTGGGGTTGTACTTCATCGTGCACGACCCGAGAGGATAGAAGTGCGTATCGATCGAGAAGTTGAGCTGCGAAAGACGGGTGAAATGCCGGACGGCCTCGAGCTCGCTCACTTCAGGCAATAGCGGCCGCTTCGTTCGCCGCAGCGCAGCGGGCAGGTCGGCCAGTGAGGCGCCCGTCGGCGGGTGCGGCCATTGGTCCACGGCTCCCCGGCCGGGACGGGAGTATTCGAAGATCAGCTTCTCACGATTTTGCATACCGGCTCCCTCACGCCGCCCGGGCGGCTTGCAGTGCGTCGCCGAGCGCTGCGACATAACTGTCGATATCCGCTGACGTCTTGGTCTCGGTGGCGCACACCAGGAGCGCGCCACCCAGCTGCGGATAGTGCTCGGACAGATCCAGCCCGCCGAGGATGCCGCGGCCGGCGAGCGCCTTGAGCACCGGCGCGACCGGCCGGTCGAACGACAGCACGGTCTCGTGAAAGCAGGGGCCTGCAAACATCGGGCGCACGCCGTCGAGTCGCGTGAGTGCGGTGACCAGCTCGCGCGTGCGCGCATGAGAAGCCGCAGCCACGCGCTCGAGTCCCTCCGGACCCAGCAGCGACATGTAGATCGTCGCCGCGGTCATCAACAGACCCTGGTTGGTGCAGATGTTCGAAGTCGCCTTCGCCCGGCGAATGTGCTGCTCGCGCGCCTGCAAGGTGAGGGTGAAGCCCGGACGCCCGCTCAGGTCGACGGTTCGCCCGACGATGCGGCCCGGCATCTGACGGACGAACTCCATGCGGCAGGTCATGAACCCGACGTATGGTCCCCCGGAGGACAAGGGAACGCCGAGCGGCTGGCCCTCGCCGACCGCGATATCCGCACCCTTCGTGCCCCATTCCCCGGGCGGTTTCACAAGAGCCAGCGAGGTCGGATTGACGACTGCGATGACCAGGATGCCGCGCACATGCGCCCAATCGGTCAGCGCGTCGACGTCCTCGAGCTGCCCGAAAAAATTCGGTTGCTGAATGACCAGTGCCGTGACGTCCTGTCCTTCGTACCGGCTCAACGCCTCCAACGGCGTTGCGCCGTGAGTCGGGCTGTAGGGGACTTCCTCGAAACGCAGCCCTTGATTTCCGGCGGCCGCGACAGCCACCTTGCGGTAGTGGGGATGCACGGCGGTCGGCATCAGAATCCGCTGCGACTTCGATCTGCGGTTCGCGCGGACGGCCATGAGGCTCGCTTCGGCAACGGCCGAAGCGCCGTCGTACATCGATGCATTGGAGACCTCCATTCCCGTAAGGCTCGCGATCATCGTCTGAAACTCGTAGATCAGCTGCAGCGTGCCCTGGCTCGCTTCCGCCTGGTAGGGCGTATACGCGCTGTAGAATTCGCCCCGGGTCGTGATGGCCCACACCGCCGCCGGGATGTGATGCTCATAAGCGCCGGCGCCGATGAAACACAACGGCCGTCCGTCCTGACGGGCGCGCTCGCTCATCAGCCGGCCGATTTCCATCTCGTTCAGCTGCGAGGGGATTCCCTGCAACGACTGCACGCGCAACGACGCCGGTATCTCATCGAACAGCTGATCCGTGCTGGAAACGCCGATCGTGGCCAGCATCGCCTCGACGTCGGCGGGTGTGTGAGGGATGAAGGCCATTACACGGCCTCCGCGGCCAGGAAGCTCTCGTAGTCAGCGGCTGAGAGCAAGGCGGCGACCGCAGCCGCGCTCTCGGGCCGCACCCGCATCAGCCAGCCGGCTCCGTACGGATCCTGGTTGACGACTTCGGGCTCGGCGGCGAGCCGCGGGTTGCCGACCGTGACTGTGCAGGCGATGGGCGCGTAAACATCGGATGCGGCCTTCACGGACTCGACCACGGCACACGCCTCACCGGCCGTCAGGTTGCGGCCGCCTTCCGGGACTTCCACGAAAACGAGATCGCCCAACGAGTGTTGCGCATGATCGGTGATGCCGATCTCCACGGCCCCGTCCGGCAGGTTGCGCAGCCATTCGTGAGACTTCGTGTAGCGAAGATCGGCGGGAACGTGGCTCATCGGTCACTCTCCGTGGCTTCGGGCTCGACCAGTAAGGATTTGCCGTGGCGCACGAACGGCGGCCGCACGACGCGGGCCTCAAGAAGCTTGCCGCGAACGTCGACCTGGACCTTCGCTGGGGTGGCTGCCGGCACGCGCGCGAACGCGATCGAGCGCTCGAGAGTCGGCGAGTACGTGCCGCTGGTGATCTGCCCTTCACCCACACCCGGTACCACGACTCTGTGATGGCTGCGCAATACGCCGCGATCTTCGAGCACCAGCCCGACCAGCCGGGCACCCACGCCCGCAGCTCGAATCCGCTCCAGGGCCGTGCGTCCGATGAAGTCGCGCTCGCGCGGCTCCAGGGCAACCGTCCACGACAATCCCGACTCGAACGGATTCGTGCTCTCGTCCATGTCGTTGCCGTAGAGATTCATTCCCGCTTCGAGGCGGAGTGTGTCGCGTGCGCCGAGTCCACAAGAGGCGACGCCAAAGTCGTTCAGCTTGCGCCACGCATCGCCGACCGCGGCCGCCGGCATCATGACTTCGAATCCATCTTCGCCCGTGTAGCCGGTGCGAGCGACAAAGCAGTCCTCGATCTCCCGCCCGCAGAACGGCTGCAATGCCAGGGCTTCCGAGGCCCCCTGCGGCGACAGCAGCTCCACGGTTTGCGTTCGCGCCTGCGGTCCCTGGATCGCGAGCATGGCAAGATCGGTGCGCTCGATGACCTCGACGTCGAGCTCGCCCGCATGGCGACGAATCCATTCCAGGTCCTTGTCGCGCGTGCCGGCATTCACGACCGCGCGGAAAAACGTGTCGTCCAGGAAGTAGACGATGGTGTCGTCGATCACTCCGCCCGCCTCATTCAGCAGGCACCCGTAGAGCGCCTTGCCCGGTTGCTTCAGTTTCCCGACATCGTTGGCCAGCAATCTCTGAAGAAAGCCCCGGACGCGGACGCCCTTGAGATCCACGACACACATATGAGAGACATCGAACACGCCGGCAGCACGGCGCACGGCATGATGCTCGGCGATCTGCGAGGCGTACTGCACAGGCATGTCCCAGCCACCGAAATCGACAATGCGGGCACCGAGCTCCCGGTGGAGCGCGAACAGGGGTGTCTTTCTTCCCACGATTCCTCCGGTCACCGTGCGAGCGTCAGCCGCGCACAAAAAAAGGGGGCAGGTACGAAGTCGTACCTGCCGCCCCTCTGTCCTGTGACCTGAGAGATCAGGCGCTCGAGCTGCGCCGCTCCCCTTCGGTGGGTGGAGTACAAGTCCACCGCTCTCCAGAGCCCGCACGGAAACGTGCGAGCGTTTCCGCAGTCTGCCGTTCATTGGCCTGAGCGTTTCCGGGCGGAACTTGCGCCTTCGGCGTTCCGGCTCGCGCCGGACTCTCTCCGAACAGACTGATCAAGCGGACGGCAGACATGATAGCAGCTCAACCGGTAATCGCCCAAGCTCGCAGCCGCCTGGCACCCGCCAAGGCCGGGCCCGGGGAATGGCGGGAGTCAGTCGGCCGGCGGTCCGTAGATCGCATCGCGCAGCTCTTGCGGAAACGCGCCGGACATTCCTTCGAGCGCCGTGTTGGTGAGCGCTACGACCGACAGCCGTCGTTGCGGATCGACGAACCAGCGATGGCCATAGACGCCGCCCCAGTCGATCGTGCCGGCCGATTGCGGCGTCAGCGCGGCGTTCGGATCGGTCACGATCGCGAAACCGAACCCGAATGCGATACCCGGACCCCGGAACGTGGGCAGCTCGGCGATCTGGTTGGTCATCATGGCCTGGACACTGCGGCGCTCGAGAATCGGCGCGCCTCCTTTGCGCAACGCTTCCAGGAAGCGCAGGAAGTCATCGCCGCTACCCACCATGCCGACGCCGCCGGCGGGATACGCGTGCGGATTCAGTGCCCTGCGCGGAGAAAACCGGATGCCGCCGCCGGTGCCAAAAGGCACGACCGCCGGATCCGACATGAGAGCCGGCTCCGGCTTGCCGTCGACATACGGAACGGCCAGGCGGGTAGGCTCCCGACAGTAAAAAGCCGTATCGCTCATGTTCAAGGGCCCGGTCACTCGTTGCTTCACGACATCCGCGAGCGGCGCGTTCCCAGCGCGCTCGAGCACCGCACCGAGGACGTCGAGGCCTACGGAATACATCCAACTCTTGCCCGGCTCATAGAGCAGGGGCACAGAGGCGATGCGGCGGACATTCTTATCGAGCGAAACCGGCGACTCGTCCAGGCCGTCCGAGACGTGCGCCTGGTGATAAGGACCCTCGGGTCCTTCGAGAAAGCCGTAGCCCAACCCGGCGGTGTGAGTCAGCAACTGCTTCACGGTAATTGCCGGCAGGCTGCCGTCCGGCATCTTCGGTCGGAAGTCGGGCAGCCATTTCGTCACGGGATCATCCAGCGCAAGCTTGCCTCGCTCGGTGAGGGACATCGCGGCGGCGGACACGAGGGGCTTCGTCAGGGAGGACAGCCGGAAGATTCGCTCCGTGCTCATCTGGGTACGCGTCTCACGGTTCGCCAAGCCGGCCGCACGGCGGTAGGCCACTCGTCCGTCGTGCGAGATGAGCACGACGGTTCCTACGATCCGCTTCTCAGCAATCGCGCGGTCGATGACCGCATCCACCCGGCTCAGGGCCGGCCCACCTGGCTCCAGCAACTTGCTTCCCCCAATGGATTCAGCTTCGGGAGCACGTGACGAGACCCGTTGCCAGAACGGCGTAAACTCGTCCCTGGGGCAGCGGGGGCGCCGTCCTGGCGCGCACGCTGTGGCAACGCGGACTCGTCACGTGCTCCCTGCTCAAATCTACCCCCGTGCGAACGCTTTTCGGCAACCGCGGTAGAATTGGGGACCATCCTTCCGGCTTGAATCCCATGTCATCTCCCCGTCGCTCTTCCGTTCAGGTTTCAGTCGGCTCGGTCCGCGTGGGCGGCAATGCTCCGATCGTAGTCCAGTCCATGACGAACACGGACACTGCGGATGTCGAGGGGACGGTTCAACAGGTCAGGGCGCTTGCCGGTGCCGGTTCCGAGCTCGTGCGGGTCACCGTCAACCCGAGCGAGGCAGCGGCGGCCGTGGCCCCGATTCGGGAGCGGCTCGAGAAGATCGGCCTGACCGTTCCTCTGATCGGTGACTTTCATTTCAACGGCCACAAGCTCCTGCACGAGCAGCCCGCGTGCGCCGAGGCGCTGGCCAAGTACCGGATAAACCCCGGGAACGTCGGCCGCGGAAGCAAACGGGACCCGCAATTCGCGCAGCTGATCGAGACCGCCTGCCGCTACCGCAAACCCGTCCGGATCGGAGTCAACTGGGGAAGCCTGGATCAGGACCTGCTCACCCGTCTCATGGACGAGAACTCCGCGAGCGCCCAGCCGCTGACGGCCCAGCAGGTGATGCGCAATGCCGTCGTCCTGTCGGCCCTCGAGAGCGCACGGCGCGCCGAGGAGCTTGGCCTTTCCCATGACAGCATCATCCTGTCGGCGAAAGTCAGCGGCGTGCAGGATCTGATCGCGATCTATCGCGCGCTCGGCCAGCGCTGCGACTATCCGCTGCACCTGGGCCTGACCGAAGCCGGCATGGGCTCGAAGGGCATCGTCGCCTCGACCGCCGGTATGGCCGTGCTGCTCCAGGAAGGCATCGGCGACACGATCCGCGCGTCGCTCACGCCGGAGCCGGGCGGCGATCGAACGCAGGAGGTCATCGTCGCCCAGGAAATCCTGCAGACGATGGGTTTGCGAGCCTTCACTCCCCTGGTGGTCGCCTGCCCGGGCTGCGGGCGCACCACGAGCACCTTCTTTCAGGAGCTGGCGCAACGGATTCAGTCGCACATCCGGCATCGAATGCCGGCGTGGCGCCGGAGCTTCGAGGGTGTCGAGGACATGACGGTCGCGGTGATGGGCTGCGTGGTGAACGGTCCAGGCGAAAGCAAACACGCGAATATCGGGATCAGCCTGCCGGGTACAGGCGAGCGACCGGTGGCTCCGGTGTACGTCGACGGCGAGAAGACTGTCACGCTCAAGGGCGATCACATCGCGGAGGAATTTCAGGAGCTCGTCGAGAATTACGTGGCGCGAAAGTTCTCGCGCAGGCGAACGACCCCCGAGGAGAAGTTCACATGAGCGAACTCACACGCAAGCGCTGTCAGCCCTGCGAGGGCGGAGTTCCACCCCTGAGCGATACGGAAGCGCAACGGCTGCTCGGCAAGCTCGCCGCCGGCTGGGTCCTTTCAAAGGAACCGCCCGTGATTCGGCGGGAGCTCAAGTTCAAGGACTTCTACCGGACGATGAGCTTCGTCAACGCGCTCGCGCACGTGGCAAACATCGAAGATCATCACCCGGACCTGGAAGTGGGCTACGGATATTGCCGCGTCCAGTTCTCGACGCACGCCATCCACGGTCTGTCGGAAAACGATTTCATCTGCGCCGCGAAGATCGACCAGATACCGCTGGTCTAGCTCGGCAGCGCTGCGCGCGGGAGCTCTCCACTCAGGCCCAGGGCGCGGCCGATGAAGAACCGCTTCAGCGGCTGACTGCGATTGACCCAGCCAAGACCCCGCTGCGCCAGTCGCGACACGGATCCTGAGCCGTGAGCCAGGTAGCGATCGAACGCATCGATGGCCGCGCCGATGAATGCGACTTCGCTCTTGCGCCAGCGCTCGTACTGCCGCAGCACGCGAATGGCCCCGATGTCTTCCTTCTCGCGGACTGCGTCGAAGAGTGTCTGGGCGAGTGCCGCGGCATCGAGCAATCCGAGATTGACGCCTTGACCCGCAAGGGGATGCACCACGTGCGCCGCATCGCCTATGAGAGCGCACCTCTGTGCCACGTAGCGTTGCGCCGTCACGCGGCGCAATGGAAACGAACCCCGCTCGCTTACGAGCCGGGTCGCACCGAGGACAAAGTCGGATGCCCGATTCAACTCAACCGAGAATTCCTCCGGCGAAGCGGCGAGCAACACGCTCGCGACCCCGTCGTCAGCGGACCACACGATCGAGCTCGTTCCATCCGCGAGCGGAAGGAACGCCAGCGTGCCGTCGCGCATGAACCGCTGCCATGCCGTGCTCTCGTGTGATTTTTCGGTGGCGACCGTGGCCACGATGGCGGTCTGCCGATAGTCCGACGACTCGGTGGTGAGGCCCACTGCCTGCCGCACGGCCGAATGAGCACCGTCCGCCCCGACCACGAGCCGTGCCGAAAGCTTCGTGCCGCTGGTTTCCACGCTGACCCGGTCGGAACCGATTTCCAGTCCAACGAGCTGCGTCGACTCGATGCCGCCGCCGCCCTCCGCGTGCGCATCCAGAAGCGCCCCTTGCAGTCGCAGGGTCTCCGCGATAAGGCCGAGGTTGGGCTCGCCCACCTCCGCCGCATCAAACACCAGAGCTGCCGGGCCTCTGGGTCCGCCGCTTTCATGCCACACGCACATCCGCTCATAGCCGCACAGCCGCGAGGCATCCAGTCGACTCCACGCGCCCGCCGTTCTGACAATTCGTTCACTGGCCCGCGATATGGCCACGACGCGCGAGTCGATCGGCGCATCGCTTCTCGACGGACGAGGCGGTCTGGGTTCCAGGACGGCCACGCGCAAGGGTCTGGCGGCGTTGCGAGACCCGCGTGCCAGCAATGCACCGAGACAGGCACCCGCTGGGCCGCCGCCAACGATCAGTACATCCAGAGTCTCGTCGTTCATCGCGAGACCTCGCGAGCAGCGAGTCCCCTGGCGAGCCGGGGTGTTCTTCCTCCGAACCCGGCGCTCACCCGCGCCAGCGCACTCTTGGCCGGAGGTGTCAGATCGAACAGCAGCAGCCCCAGGTTGCGGAAGGCTCCGACGCCCGGACGCGAATCCCCGAAGAGTCTCACGAGGCGGTCCGTAAATCGCACCACGCCGCTGCGATCGGCGGCACGCCATTCCGCGAATCTGTGTAACAGCGAGGGCGATCCAGCGTCGCCGCGATCGTTCGCGAGCACCTCCGCCAGGATCGCCGCATCCCGCAGTCCCAGGTTGAATCCCTGCCCGGCCACCGGATGCAGCGCCTGCGCGGCGTTGCCGACCAAGACGGTGCGGGTCGCGGTCGTCGTCGTCGCACGCGACAGCTTCAGTGGATATGACGTCCTGCGGCCTGCCCGCCTGAACTGCCCCGCCCGCCATCCGAACTCGCTCTGCAGCTCGCCCAGAAAGTCGTCCTCACTGAGCGACAGGAGAGCGGCGGATCGATCCGGCCGAGTGGCCCAAACGACACCATGACTTCCGTCGTATAACGGCAACACAGCCAGCGGTCCGGAGGGCGTGAACCGCTCGTAGGCGGTCCCATCCTGGGGCCGATCGGTTGTGACATGCGTCACGATCGCCACTTGAGCGTAGTCCTCAACATCGGCTTCGATTCCTGCGGCAGCGCGCACAGTGGACTGCGCCCCATCCGCGGCCACGACCACCCGGGCATTGAATTCCTCACGCGCACCGGTCTCCGAAGCAATCGTGAGGCGCACGCCCTCAGGCGTGATATGGACCGCCTCAGGCCTCGCAGGAACCCGCAGGGTCAGGGAGTGGAGGGTCGCAATCCTTCCCCACAGCGCGGCTCCAATGACGCTGTTGGTGACGACGTAACCGAACGCTTCGATGCCCTGCTCGTCGGCTCGCAGCCGTGCGAACCCGAAACGACCGGCGTCGGAGACATGAATGGTGCGGATGGCGGCCGCCCGGGTCGCGATCGCGGGCCAAACCTGCAAAGCCTGGAAGATCCGGCGGCTCGCATTGCCGAGCGCGGTGGTGCGATCGTCGAAACTGGATTGCGCCCCAGAGTCCGGCGCCGTGCTCTCAACCAACAACATCGACCGTCCGCTGTCGGCCAGTGCGAGGGCCAGGCTTGCGCCCACCAGGCCGCCGCCGATGATCGCCACGTCAACCTGGGTCATGGATCGCTCCACCCGCTCGCCCGGTCAGTGCGCTCATGCGGCCCGCTTCATGCTCCGGCCATCACCGCTTCGATCTCATCCGCGTCCTTCGGCGCGCGGGCGGTGAGCACTTCGACCCCCTTCTTCGTGACGACCACATCGTCCTCGATGCGGATGCCGATGTCGTGAAAGCGCTTGGGCACACCCCGCGAGCCGGCCGGAATGTAGATGCCGGGTTCGATCGTCATGACCATGCCCGGCTCGAGCACGCGCCATTCATCGCCGACCTTGTAATCGCCGACATCATGTACGTCCATGCCGAGCCAATGCCCGGTGCGATGCATGAAGAACCGGCGATACGCGCCTTCGCGCTCGAGCTTTGCGACGCGTCCCTTCAGCAGGCCGAGCTTCACGAGCCCCTGAGTCACCACGTGCACCGCAGCGTTGTGTGGATCGTTCCAATGGTTCCCGGGACGCACTTTCTCGATCGCCGCCAGGTTCGCTTCAAGCACGACGTCGTAGACAGCGCGCTGTTCCGGCGTGAATCGGCCGTTCACCGGATACGTCCTCGTGATGTCCGAGGCGTACGACTGGTACTCGCAGCCAGCATCGACCAGCAGCAGGTCACCCTCGTTCAGCGTCTCGTTGTTCTCCCGATAGTGCAGGATGCAACTGTTCGGACCACCGCCCACGATGGGGTGATACGACGTGTCCGCGTTGTGGCGGCGGAACTCGTGAACGAGTTCCGCCATGACCTCGTATTCCTTGCGGCCGGGACGGCAGAAGCGCATGGCGCGGACGTGTGCGCGGGATGCGATGCGGGCCGATTCGCGCATAACGTCGACCTCGACGCGCGACTTGAACAGGCGCATGTCGTGAAGCACGTGATCGAGCGCGACGAATTCCTGAGGCGGATGCCGGCCGTTGCGTGCTTGAGTGCGCAGACCGTTGACCCACCCGACCATCCTCTGGTCGAAGTCCGCATACACGCCCATCTCGTAGAACACGCGCTCCCGATTCTCCAGGAGGCCGGGAAGGATGTCGTCGAGGTCGGTGATCGGAAACGCATCGTCCGCGCCGAAGTCGCGGACGGCGCCCAGCGGGCCGGCTCTGCGGCCATCCCAGGTTTCCCGCGCCGGATCGCGATCGCGAACGAACAGTATGTATTCCGCCTGCGCTCTTCCCGGTATCAGCACGGCGACGGATTCGGGCTCTGCAAATCCTGTGACGTACCAGAAGTCGCTGTCCTGCCGAAAGTCGTACTCGACGTCGTTGTTGCGGTGGCGAACCGGGGCGGCCGGCAGGATAGCGATCGAGTCGCGTCCCATCAACCGCATGAGCTGACGGCGACGGCGCGCGAATTCATCCCGTCCGACGGGTTTGACGAGCTTGGGGGCTTGCGGGCGCTTTGCGGGCTTGTGGGACTTCGGGATCTTCAATGCAGTGCCGCCTCCGGCGGTGGGGGCTGGTCCCGGAGCGGTTCCAGCTCTTCGAATACCAGCTGCACCCCGACGCGCACGAACTCTACGAGCTCCGCGTAGGCGCTCTCGTTGGTCTCCGTGTTCTGGCCTTCGTCCACGCCGACATGCGTGATCTCGGTCATGTCGCGAACGATCTCGCCGATTTCCCCGGGCAGCGCACTCGCATCCTGGATGGCACTTGTGCCCAGCCCGTAGAGAAACCCCTGACACCACTGCCCCAGCGCGGACGTGCGGGCATCGATGGACTCGTCGTCCTCGGGCAACAGGAGCTCAAACTCCATCTCGGAGCCTTCGAGGGCGCCTGCGGTGTCCAGATACAGCTGGCGGAGGGAGGCCGTCGAAAGCGCATCCGCGCGCCCCTCCGGAAGAATCTCGTGCACCCAGTCTTCAAACCGGTATCCCACGGCCGCACACAGGCAGCCCGCGAGGGTGCCGTGCGCCTCGGCTGCATCCGCTAGGGAGCGCTGTTCGGTCAGGAGGCGCTGGATGTCCGTGTAGTTCGCCGGGTGCATGGTCGTGGCTCATTATGCCTGAAGCGAATGCGCCTTAAGATTGACCGCGCGAAGAGTGGGGCTCTATAGTCCTGCCGCATGAGCGACACAACAAAAACTCAGCTCGATCTCGAGCTCGTGCGACTGTCCAAACGCCTCGAGGAGCTGGTGACCACGGTGGACCAGCTGAAGGAGGAGAATCGCGCGTTGCGGCAGCGACACGAATCGCTGGCCACCGAGCGCGCCTCACTTCTGCATAAGAACGAGCAGGTCCGCACTCGCGTGGAAGCGATGATCGGGCGGCTGAAGACCCTGGAGCACGGCGCATGAGCCAGGACACCGCCCGCGTCAGCGTTCGGATCATGGAGAAAGAGTACGTGGTTGCCTGTCCGTACGAGGAACGCTCCGCGCTGCTCGACTCGGCCGAATTCCTGAACACCCGCATGCGCGAGATCCGTGACAGCGGCAAAGTGGTCGGTCACGATCGGATCGCCGTCATGGTCGCGCTGAATCTCGCCAATGAGCTGATGCGCATCAAGAATCGGGATGCGAAGCTGGAGAACGAGGTCGTCGGACGCGTACGCACCATGCGGGAGCGCGTGGAAGGTGCCCTCGAGAAGGGCCAGCAACTGGAACTCTGAGCTTTCGGGTTTTAGTGTAGAGTCATTGCCAGCGTCGCCTGCGGTGTTCGACACGCGAATCGGGTTACCTCGGACCCTAATTGAAACACCCCGGGACACATGGGCTTGAGGACAGAATTGTGCAAGTCCGCCTCGAGCGGAAAGCCTTCCCTGTCACAGCTCGTCCCACTTGTTGCTCCGGT
>FTEO01000525.1_pt1 | contig 16710 bp, 14 predicted proteins | sample 1640211 | NCBI WGS metagenome assembly FTEO01 (sample SAMEA3914816, study PRJEB12502) | metagenome | biome: forest; material: soil | place: USA | collected 2011-09-16 | depth 0.3 m | reverse complement strand
GTTCGCGGTGTCGCAATCGCTCGCCACGTTGCGCACGCGGGCCGTCGCAACATCTCTGCTCCTGTTCGTGCAGACCTTCGTGGGCCTCGGGCTCGGGCCATACGTGGCGGGGGTCATCAGCGAATACCTGAAGCCGACGCTCGGGCTGCACGAGTCCATGCGCTACGGACTCATGCTCGTGGGGCTCGTGAACCTGTGGGCCGCCGCGCATTATTTCATCGGCGCGCGCACCATCCGGCAGAACTGGGCGGAGACCGAAGCGTTGAATCGCGCCCAGTCTGTGTGAGACCACGCTGTGTGACACCAGGCTGCTGAACGACGTCAGGATTCGGCGCGGCGTCGGAATTCTGCTGGCGACATCCCCACGCGCTCGCTGAAGAAGCGCGAGAAGTACGCCGGGTCGCTGAAACCCAGGTCGTACGCCGTCTCCGCAATCGTCATGTTCGTGTACATCAGACTGCGCTTTGCCTCGAGGATCAGCCGCTCGTGCACGATGTGCGTCGGCGGGCCGCCGGTGACTTCGAGGCACGCGCCACGCAGGCGCGCCGGCGTCACACCGAGCGCTTTCGCGTAACGATTCACTTCCCATCCTGAGCGCAGATGGGCTTCCACGGCCTGCCGAAAGCGCGCAACGAGCGCAGCGCGCGGGCCTCGCGTTCCGCGCGGACCCATCGCAAGCTCGTGTGTCGCGCGGACCGCGCTCACGAGTAACGTGATGAGTCGCGCCTCGGTGGCGGCCGTGTGCGCCGGCGCCACCCATTGAAACTCGCGCTGCAGGCGGACGACGGCTTCCTCGAGCTCATGAGCTTCGAGCGCGCTTTGCGTGAGATCCACCGGCAAGGCACCCTCGAACAGCGTGCGGAATGCAGGCTCCCGCTGCGCCAGATCCGCAAGCGCGGATTCGGCGACGGTGACGACATAGCCGCGCGTCTCTTTCTCGAACACGAAGGCATGCACGACGCCGGCTGGCACCACGAGCAGCGCAGGGGCCGCAAATTTGTGAGTGGTGCTCTCGGCGCGCATTTCACCGCCGCCCTCGAGGATCACCAGCAGCTGATGCAGGTCGCGGTGGGTGTGCGGGCGGATCTTCCAGTCGTGCAGGCGGCTGCGATCCGCAATGGTCTCGATATGCACGAACCGCGCATCCACCTGCCGGGGCGGCTCGCCATACAAGAAGAATCGGGGGACGGATGCTGCCCTGGCCATGCGGAGGATTATGGAGCACCTCGGCCGTGAAAATAGTCCAAGACGTCCGTGGCTTCGTGCATGGCCGGCAAGCGGCCTCCGGCCGAAGCTTCCGGCCATGCGAACACAGGTTGCCATCATCGGCGCGGGCCCCGCGGGGCTGCTCCTGGCTCAGCTGCTGCACCTGCGCGGCATCGACTCCGTGGTGCTGGAGATCAAGAGCCGGCACTACATCGAGCATCGCGTGCGGGCCGGCGTGCTCGAATACCAGACCGTCGACATTCTGAATGCCGCAGGCGTTGGCGAACGCATGATGCGCGAAGGTCTGCGCCACACCGGCGTCGAGCTGCGTTTTGCAGGCCGCGGCCATCGCATCGATTTCGGCGCGCTGACCGGGCACGGGCTGACGATCTACGGTCAGCAGGAAGTCGTGAAGGACCTCGTGGCGGCGCGGGTCGCAAGCGCACGGCCGCTGCATTTCGAAGTGACGGACGTGAGCGTGCACGGCGCCGACACGGATGCACCGGAAGTGCGGTTTCGCGAGCAGGGGGGCTCGCAGACCGTGCTCCAGTGCGATTTCATTGCCGGGTGCGACGGATTCCACGGGGTCTGCCGGTCGAGCATCCCGGAGAGCGTGCAGCGCGTCTTCGAGCGCGTCTATCCGTTCGCGTGGCTCGGGATTCTGGCCGACGTACCGCCCGCATCTGACGAGCTGATCTACGCCAATCACGAGCTCGGGTTTGCGCTGCTCAGCATGCGCTCGCCCACGATCAGCCGTCTGTACCTGCAATGCGCGCCGGACGAGTCGCTCGAGGAGTGGCCGGACGAGCGCATCTGGAGTGAGCTTGCGACGCGCCTCTCCACCCGCGAGGGGTTCGATCTGCCCATGGGCCCGATCCTGCAGAAGGGCGTGACGCCCATGCGCAGCTTCGTGGTCGAGCCGATGCAGTACGGCCGGCTCTTCCTGGCCGGGGATTCGGCGCACATCGTGCCGCCCACCGGCGCCAAGGGAATGAACTCCGCCGTGGCGGACGTGTACGTGCTATCCGACGCATTGGGCCACTACTACGGTTGCGCCACAGGCGCGGCGCGCATGGACAAGCTCAACTCGTACTCCGCGCGATGTCTGCGGCGCATCTGGAAGGTACAGCGCTTCTCCTGGTGGGTGACCACGCTGCTCCATCGCTCCGAAGCAGACAATGATTTCGACCGGCGGCGGCAGCTTGCCGAGCTCGACTACCTCACCACTTCGCCGGCCGCGGCATTGACGTTTGCCGAGAATTACGTCGGCCTGCCCATGGGCTGAAGTGATGCACCCGCGCGGCGCTGTTGTTGACGCGCGTAGTGCCAGCCCCGAACATCGCGCGATGATTCCAGAGCCCGCGCGCACCTCCACGCTGATCCTCATTCCTGGCCTTCTGTGCGATGCCACCGTCTGGCCCAGCCAGCGCGCCGCGCTCGAAGATCTGGCCGATGTCCGTGTCGCCGAGCACGGCTTGCACGACACCCTTCCCGGCATTGCCCAGAGCATCCTCGCAACCGCTCCGCCCCGGTTTGCCGTGGCCGGCCATTCGATGGGCGGGCGCATCGCGCTCGAGATATTCCGCGCAGCGCCTGAGCGGCTGATCGGCATGGCGCTCATGGATACGGGCCACAAGCCCGTGCCAGCCGGAAAAGCGGGCGAGGAGGAGGCGGCCGGGCGCTACGCGCTGCTCGCAACGGCGCGGCGCGATGGCATGCGTGCAATGGGCCGCCTGTGGGTGCAGGGCATGGTGCATCCGTCACGGCTTGGCGACGCGGCGCTCATCGACGGGATTCTCGATATGTTCGAGTCGAAGTCACCGGAGCTGTATGCGGCGCAGATTCATGCGCTGCTGAATCGGCCGGATGGCGCGCCGCTGCTGCCCCTGATCCATTGCCCGACGCTCGTGTTGTGCGGTCACGATGATTCGTGGTCGCCGGTGCAGCGTCATCGCGAGATCGCCGCGGCGATTCCGCGCAGCACCTTTGTGGACATTCCCAACTGCGGTCACATGTCGACGCTCGAGCGGCCGGACGCCGTGAACGTCGCGATGCGTGCGTGGCTGCAGTCCGTTGTGTCGGAACAGGACGGAACCGGGAGTGCGGGGACTTCGCGTCCGCGCGCTGCTGCGGCGAGTGGTGGGAAGTGAGTACGCCTCAGGCGGTGGCAGGCGAGCGGCCCAACCTGAAACGAGTCGCGGTGATTGGCTTCGGCGAAGCGGGATCCATCCTGGCCGCAGATCTCGTTGCCGCCGGCTGCGAAGTGGCGACGTATGACATTCTCTTCGACGATTCGCGGGCTCGTGCAGCGATGCGCGAGAAAGCTGAGCGGCTGCGCGTGCGCCCGGCCGACACGCTCCCCGGCGCCATGGCCGACGCCAATCTCGTCATCTCGGCGGTGACGGCTGAATCGTCCGGCGACGTCGCCTCCCTCGCTGCGGAGAGTCTCCGCGCCGGCCAAGTATTTCTCGACATCAATTCAGTGTCGCCCGGCAAGAAGCAATCGAGCGCGCTCAAGGTCGAGAGTTCAGGCGCTGATTACGTCGAAGCGGCGGTGATGGCGCCCGTTCCTCCGCAAAGACTGAAAGTGCCCATGCTGCTCGGGGGTGCGCGCGCCGCAGCCATTGCGCCGGCGCTGAACGCGCTCGGCATGAATGCGAAAGCCATCGCTGCCGACATCGGCATCGCCTCGGCCGTGAAGATGTGCCGCAGTGTCATGATCAAAGGCATCGAGTCGCTGGCGGTCGAATCAATGCTGGCCGCGCGCAAGTTCGGCGCCGAAGACCAGGTGCTGGCCTCGCTCAGCCAGACGTTCCCGGGTATCGGCTGGGACAAAGGCCTGCCCGACTATCTGATCAGCCGCGCCGCCGAGCATGGCCGGCGCCGCGCCGCTGAGATGCGCGAAGTGGCGCGCACGTTGGAGGACATCGGCATCGAGCCGACGATGGCGGCGGCCACCGCCGTTCGGCAGGACAAGCTCATCGATGAGATGAGTGCCGCCGGCCTCGACTACCGGCAGGATCAAGCCTTCTCCTGGCGCGCGCTCGCAGACGCGCTCGCTCTCGCTGCAAAACGGTAACCGCATGGCCAAGTACCAACCCGCCCTGAAGCTGTCCGAGCTCGTCGCGATAGACATGCATACGCATGCGAGCATCTCGCAGCGGACGCCGCGCGATCCGTGCTCCATGATTCTCGACGAAGCCATGTCGAAGTACTTCAAGTCGCGCGTGCCGCCGACGATTCCGGAAGTGGCGCAGTACTACCGCGAGCGCAAGCTCGCTGCCGTGATCTTCACGGTGGACGGTGAAGCCGAGGTCGGCCACATCCGCATTGCCAACGAGGAAGTGGCGGAAGTCGCGGCGGAACACAACGATGTGCTGATTCCCTTCGCGAGCATCGACCCGGCGAAAGGCAAGATGGGCGCACGCGAGGCCCGCCGGCTCATCAACGATTACGGGGTGCGCGGCTTCAAGTTCCACCCCTCGATGCAGGGCTTCTATCCGAACGACCGCAAGGCATACGTGCTGTACGAAGCCATTGCCGAGGCGAAGTTGCCCGCGCTGTTCCACACGGGTCAGACAGGCGTAGGCGCCCGTGTGCGCGGGGGCATGGGCATTCGCCTCAAATACTCGAATCCGCTGTTCCTCGATGACGTGGCGGTGGATTTCCCGGACATGCCGATCATCCTCGCGCACCCCTCGTTCCCGTGGCAGGACGAGGCCTTGGCGGTGGCTACGCACAAACCGAATGTCTACATTGATTTGTCGGGTTGGTCGCCGAAATACTTCCCGCCGAATCTCGTGCAGTACGCCAACACGCTCCTCAAGGATCGAATGCTGTTCGGCTCGGACTATCCGGCCATCACGCCGGATCGCTGGATCAGCGACTTCGAGTCGCTGCCCATGAAGCCGGAAGTGCGCCCGCTCATCATGAAAGAGAACGCGATCAAGCTGCTGGGGCTGAGCTAGCGATGGCGGTGCCCGCCTCAATGAATGCCGTCGAGATCACGCATCCGGGTCCGCCCGAGGTGTTGCGGCTCGGGACGCGGCCTGTCCCTGGGCTGCGCAGTGGCGAGGTGCTCATCAAAGTCGCCGCGGCGGGCGTCAACCGGCCGGACGTCTTGCAACGCATGGGGTTTTATCCGCCTCCGAAAGGCGCTACCGACATTCCGGGGCTCGAAGTCGCGGGCGAGATCGTTCAAGTGGCGCCGGATGTCGACGCGGCGCGTCTTGGCGAGCGGGTCTGCGCGCTTGTCGTCGGAGGCGGGTACGCCGAATACGTCGCGGCGCCATTCGTTCAGTGCCTGCCGGTGCCCGCAACGTTCTCGCTGGTCGAGGCCGCGGCACTTCCGGAGACTTTCTTCACCGTGTACCTGAATGTCGTCGAGCGCGCTGAACTGCAGGCGGGCGACACGCTACTCATTCATGGAGGAAGCAGCGGCATCGGCACCACGGCCATCATGCTTGGCAAGGCGATGGGTGCGCGTGTATTCGTTACTGCCGGCACGGCACGCAAGTGCGCGGCGTGCATCGAGCTCGGGGCGGATCGCGCGTTCAATTATCGAGAGGAGGACTTCGTGAAAGGGGTGCTCGAGGCCACCGAGCAGCGCGGGGTGGATGTCATTCTCGACATGGTTGGGGGCGAGTACATGCCTCGTAACATCACCGCAGCCGCGGTCGATGGGCGGATCGCCCTGATCGCAACCCAAGGCGGCACGCACGCGAATGTCGACCTGAGGGCCGTGCTGGTGAAGCGCCTGAAGATCGCCGGGGCGACGCTGCGTCCCCAGTCGGTTGAAAGGAAAGGGCGGTTAGCCGAGGCTTTACGGGAGCATGTCTGGCCGCTCCTCGGAACGAAGGGCCTTCGTCCCCACATTCACGCCCAGTACCCTCTGGCTGCGGCTTCGGAAGCCCACCGGCTCATGGAGTCCGGCGAGCATGTCGGCAAGATCGTTCTGACGACCTGAGAGGGGTCGCCGAGCCCCATAAGGACTGGCCGCAATCGGCATAGCGGTTCACATAAGAGATCGGATTTTGGGGTAAAGTCCGTGCGCTCGGACGTCCAGATCGTCCCTGGAGAGACATAAGATGATCGACCCTCGGCTCCTCTACGGCCTGACTGATCTGCCCTGGTGGGGCTACGCCCTCGTCACGTACGGTTTGATCCAGGTCATGTTCCTGGGCATCACGCTCTACCTGCACCGGGATCAGTCGCATGGCGGCCTGGAGCTTCATCCGATCCTGCGGCACTTCTTCCGTTTCTGGCTCTGGCTCTGCTCGGGCACCGTCACCAAGGAATGGGTGGCCGTTCACCGCCGTCACCATGCGTATGCCGACCAGGTGGGCGATCCGCACAGCCCGGTCGTCTTCGGTCTGAAGAAAGTCGTTCTCGAAGGCTACGAGCTGTACGTCGAGGGCGCCCGCAACAAGGAAATTCTCGAGAACTACGGGCGCGGTACGCCGGATGACTGGATGGAGCGCAACGTCTACGGGCGCTTCCCCAAGATGGGCATCGTGCTGTACTCGATCATCCAGCTGGTCCTGTTCGGCGTTCCGGCCATCCTGATGGTTGCGATCCAGCTCGTCGCGCAGCCGTTCTTCGCTGCCGGCGTCATCAACGGTCTCGGTCATCACACGGGCTATCGCAGCTTCGAGATGGCGTCCGCGGCCACCAACATCATTCCGTGGGGTCTCTTCATCGCCGGTGAAGAGCTGCACAACAATCATCATGCCTTCCCGTGGTCGGCCCGGTTCTCCCTGCAGCGCTGGGAATTCGACATGGGCTGGCTGTTCATCGTCGTCTTCAGTGCGCTCGGCCTCGCGAAGGTGAAGCGCGTCGCGCCGCGTCCGCACTTCGAGCCGAAGAAGACGCTGGACACGGATACCGTGCAGGCGTTGTTCACGAACCGCATGCACGTGCTGCGTGACTATGCGCGTCGCGTCGTTCGCCCCGTGTGCCGGGATCTCGCCAGGCGCGAACCGCCGGGCGCCGTGCCGGACATCGCACCGAAGCTGCTGATCCGCCATCCGGCGTTGCTCGCCGAGCAGGCGCATCGTTCGCTGCGTGACCTTCTCGAGCGGCACAAAGAGCTCAAGACCGTTCACGAATTCCGCGAGCGCCTGACGCAGCTCTGGAACGACGCCAATCACGCTCACGCGGTGACGCAGCTGCGCGAGTGGTGTGCTCAGGCGGAAGCGAGCGGCATTCGCTCGCTGCGTGAGTTCGCCGACAGCCTGCCTGCTTACTCGCGCGCGCCGGCGTAACGTCCTGGTTCACGATCCCAACGCCGGGGCTGAGGTTCAGCCCCGGCGTTTTCGTTTTGGGAACGCTATTTCATCGGCAGCGTGGTTGAGCGGGTCACCGTGCGCACCGCGAAGCTCGAATGCACGCGGGCGACGCTCGGGAGGCGGGTCAACTGCTGATGGAGGCGTTCGAAGTCGGCAAGATCCGCCACGACCACGCGCAGCAGATAGTCGAAGTCACCCGTCATCAGGTAGCACTCCATGACTTCCTGGAGCTTGTGGACGGCCGTCTCGAAGGCCTCGAGGCCCGCCTGGGCCTGCCGGTCGAGCGTGATGTTGACGAAGACGTTGACCGGATAGCCCGCCTTCTGCTGGCTCAGGATGGCCGTATAGCCCTCGATGAGCCCCGATTCCTCGAGCGCCCGCACCCGACGCAGACAGGCGGATTCCGACAGGCTCACCCGCTCGGCGAGGCTCGTATTGGTGATCCGCGCATCCTGCTGGAGCAGCTTGAGGATGGCGCGATCGTAGCGGTCCAGCTCCACGCGCGCAGGATTCCTTCGTGATGGGGGTAGTTCGCGGTGGATTCTGCCACGCAGGGCGCGTGGCGACGAGCAGTACGCAAGGCGCCACGGAGTCCGGCTCGTAAGCTGAGCCCCTGTCCAGGGCCGCATCGAGGCCCCCCAATCCGGAGCCACATCATGCGAATCGGCGTTCCCCGCGAGATCAAGGTGCACGAATACCGGGTGGGCCTCGTGCCGGCCGGAGTGCGCGAGCTGACCATGCATGGGCACGAGGTCATCGTCGAGAGCGGGGCGGCCGGCGGCATTGGCGTGGACGACGCGCATTACGAGGCGTGTGGAGCGAAGGTCGTCAGCACGGCAGCGCAGGTATTCGCCATGGCCGACCTGATCGTGAAGGTGAAGGAACCGCAGCCCGCTGAATGCCAGATGCTGCGTCCGGGCCAGGTGCTGTTCACCTACCTGCATCTCGCGGCCGACCGCGAGCAGGCCCTGGGCCTCATGAAGTCCGGCGCCACCGCCATTGCCTATGAAACGGTCACCGGCCGAAACAACTCATTACCGCTCCTCACGCCGATGAGTGAGGTCGCGGGCCGCATGTCCATCCAGGTGGGCGCGGCTTGCTTGCAGAAGGCGCAGGGTGGGTTCGGCGTTCTTCTGGGCGGCGTGCCGGGCGTCCCGCCAGCGAAAGTCGTCATTCTGGGCGGCGGCGTCGCGGGAACGCACGCCGCTGAAATGGCCGTTGGCCTGCGTGCGGACGTGACGGTGGTGGACCGCTCAGTCGATCGCCTTCGCGAGCTCTCGTCCATGTTCGGAGGCGCGCTGCGGACGGCCTATTCCACCGCCGAGACCATCGAACGCCTCGTGCTGGATGCAGACCTCGTGGTCGGCGCCGTGCTGGTGGTGGGCGCTGCGGCCCCGAAGCTCGTGACGCGAGCCATGGTCAAGCGCATGAAGGCGGGGGCCGTGCTCGTCGACATCGCCATCGACCAGGGCGGCTGCTTCGAGACCAGCCATCCGACCACGCACGCCGAGCCCACTTTCGTGGTGGACGGGGTGATCCACTATTGCGTGGCGAACATGCCGGGCGCCGTGCCGCGCACCTCCACGTTCGCTCTCACGAACGCGACGCTGCCCTACGTCCGGGCCATTGCGGACCACGGCTGGGAGGCCGCCCTGCGCCAGGATGCGGGTCTCGCGGCGGGTTTGAACGTGCATGCCGGCAAAATCATTCACCAGGCAGTTGCCGCTGCGCTGGGTCTCTCGTAGGACTGGATCGTACCGCCTGGCTGCCGGTAGGCTACGCGTCCCCGCCGTGCTTGGCGTGCGGCACCCATCCCGTTTGCATCGAAAGGAAACTCCGATGAAGGTCATTCTGCTCGCCAGCGCTCTCACCCTGACCGCGGCAACGGCGTTTGCGGCGCCCGTGTCGTACAAAGTCGATCCGGCCCACACGTATCCCAGCTTCGAAGCCGATCACATGGGCGGCGTCTCCGTGTGGCGCGGCAAGTTCAACACGAGCTCCGGCACGATCGTGTACGACAAGGAAGCCAAGACCGGCACCATCGACATCACCATCGACATGACCTCGCTCAACTTCGGCCACGACAAGCTGAACGAGCACGCCATGAAGGACCCGAACATGTTCGATGTGGCCAAGTACCCGACGGCCACCTTCAAAGGCAAGCTCGCGAAGTTCAACGGCGCGACCCCGACCGAAGCGGACGGCGAGCTGACGATGCACGGCGTGACGAAGCCCGTCCCCCTGAAGATCAACTCCTTCCTCTGCAAGCCGCACCCGATGACGAAGAAGGAAGTCTGCGGCGCGGACGCCTCGGCGATCATCAACCGCGGTGATTTCGGCGTGAATTACGCCCTCGCGGCGCCCTTCAACTTCAAGCCGGACGTGAAGCTGTCGATCCAGGTCGAAGCCAATATCGAAGGCTGACGGCCTGCGGGCTCGGCAGCTCACTGCCGAGCCCTTCCCATCTGTATGACGCGCGGTCTCATCCGGGGCCGCGCGTCATATGCTAATTCCCAAGAAGTCTGGCGCCGAAGGCCCTGTTCGCACGGAGCGAGAGGGGGCCTCAGGTAAACTTCCGCGCGAGGTCGTTCGACGTGCCGGACAGTCAGCTTCTAGAAATCATGGTCTCCGCTGCCATCGAGGCGGGCCGCGTCGCGTGCGTCGTCTACCGCAGCGGCTTCGAGGTCCATACCAAGCAGGACGAGTCCCCGGTAACGGCAGCAGATCACGCCGCCGAGGCGATCATTCTTGCGCGGCTGGCGCAGGCCTCGCCGGACGTGCCGGTCGTGGCCGAAGAGCAGGCGGCAGCGGGGCATATCCCGCAGATCGGCAGGACCTTCTTCCTCGTCGATCCGCTCGATGGCACCAAGGAATTCATCCAGCGGCGGGGGGACTTCACCGTCAACATCGCGCTGGTTCGGGATGGCGTGCCGGAGCTGGGCGTGGTGTATGCGCCGGCGAGGGGTCGTTTGTTTGCGGGCGATGTGCGAGCCCGCGCTGCCTTCCGCAGCGAGCAATCGCCCGACGCAGGCGAGCAGGCGGCACGAACACCCATCCGCGTGCGGACTCCGCCGCCGGGCGGGCTGACAGTGGTTGCGTCGCGCTCCCACCGGACGCCCGAGACCGATGCGTACCTGGAACAGGTCAAGGTGGCGGAGCTGGTGTCGGTGGGCTCGTCGCTCAAGTTCTGCCTCGTTGCGGCAGGGGAAGCGGACCTTTACCCGCGCCTCGGGCCGACCATGGAGTGGGATACGGCGGCAGGCCATGCCGTGCTCGCCGCTGCAGGCGGCACGGTCGTGAATGTGGACGGTTCGCCGTTTCGTTACGGGAAGGCGGGGTTTCGCAATCCGTCGTTCATTGCGACGGCGTCGCTGCAGGTCCTGCCGCAAGGGCCGCGGCCGGGCGTGAATGCGTAGTTGATCGGGGTGTCATGAGTCTCCAGGGAATATGAACGCAGTTCTGAACAAAGGCGCACTGTCGGTGCACCTGAAGCAGCTCGAAGCCGAATCCATCGCGATCATTCGCGAGGTGGCGGCCGAGTTTCGCAATCCGGTGATGCTGTATTCGATCGGCAAGGATTCCGGGGTGATGCTGCACCTCGCATTGAAGGCGTTCTATCCGTCGAAGCCGCCGTTCCCGCTGCTGCACGTGGACACCACCTGGAAATTCCGGGACATGATTCGCCACCGCGACCAGATTGCAGAAGCGTATGGCGTGAAGCTGCTCGTCTACACGAACCCCGAAGGGGCGACACGCGGCATCAACCCGATTGCATCGGGCTCTCAGCTGCACACGCAGGTGATGAAGACGGACGCGCTGAAGCAAGCGCTCGACAAGTACGGTTTCGACGCCGCCTTCGGCGGTGCGCGCCGCGATGAGGAAAAGAGCCGCGCGAAAGAGCGCGTGTTCTCGTTCCGCTCCGCCGGCCATGTATGGGATCCGCGCAATCAGCGGCCCGAGCTCTGGCATCTCTACAACACGCGCATCAACAAGGGCGAGACGATTCGTGTCTTCCCGCTTTCGAACTGGACCGAGCTCGATATCTGGCAGTACACGCGCGCGGAGAACATTCCGGTGGTGCCGCTGTACTTCGCAGCGCCCCGGCCGGTGGTGAAGCGCGACGGGGTGTGGATCATGCGCGATGACGAGCGCCTCCCGCTCCGGGCCGGTGAGATCCCTGAAACGAAGATGATCCGCTTCCGCTCGCTCGGGGATTATCCGTTGTCTGCCGCGATCGAGAGCACGGCCGCCTCGCTCGATGACATCATCGAGGAAATGCTGGCCACGCGAACCTCCGAGCGCGCCGGCCGTCTCATCGACAGCGACGAGGCCGCCTCGATGGAAAAGAAGAAGCGCGAGGGCTACTTCTGATGACTGCTGCCATTCCACGTCACGTTACGGTGGGCACTGCCGGCCCCGATGGCCCGATGAAAGGGCTGCTGCGCTTTCTGACATGCGGTTCGGTGGACGACGGCAAGTCCACGCTCATCGGCCGCCTGCTGTACGACACCAAGCTGATCCTCGAAGACCAGCTCGTGGCGCTCGAGCGCGATAGCAGAAAGTACGGCACGACAGAAGAAGACATCGACTTCGCGCTGCTGGTGGATGGCCTCGAGGCCGAGCGCGAGCAGGGCATCACCATCGATGTGGCGTACCGGTTCTTCAGCACGCCACGGCGCTCGTTCATCGTGGCGGATACGCCGGGGCACGAGCAGTACACGCGCAACATGGCGACCGGCGCTTCGAACTCCCACGCCGCGGTGATTCTGATCGACGCGCGCAAAGGCGTGCTCACGCAGACGCGCCGGCACAGCTACATCTGTTCGCTGCTCGGCATCCGGCACATTGCGGTGGCCGTGAACAAGATCGACCTGGTGGAATTCTCGGGCGAGCGCTTCCACCACATCATGGGCGACTACTTCGGCTTCGCGCAGTCGCTGGGCTTCGCCTCCATCACACCGATTCCGTTGTCTGCGCGTTTCGGGGATAACGTGACCGCGCGCTCCGAGCGGATGCGCTGGTATGACGGTCCGACGCTGCTCGAATACCTGGAAGGCGTGGACGCCGAGCAGAGCCTGACGGAGAAGCCGTTCCGCTTCCCGGTGCAGTGGGTGAACCGACCGAACCTCGATTTTCGCGGCTTCTCCGGCACGGTCGTGTCCGGGTCGATCCGCGAGGGCGACAAGGTGGTGGTGGCGGCGTCGGGCAAGGAATCGTCCGTCACACGCATCGTCACGGCGGATGGCGATCTGCCCGAGGCACGCGCCGGGGATGCCGTTACGCTCACGCTTGCAGACGAAATCGACGTGGCGCGCGGCGATGTGCTGGCGCGCTCCGACAGTCGGCCGGAAGTGGTGGATCAGTTCGCCGCTCACGTGCTGTGGATGGCGGAAGAAGCCATGCTGCCGGGCCGCTCCTATCTTCTGCGGATCGGCACGAAATACGTGCCGGCGCGCATCACGAACCTCAAGCACAAGGTGGACGTGAACACGCTCGAGCACATTGCCGCGAAGACTCTCGCGCTCAATGAGATCGGGCTCTGCAACATCGCAACGGCAACCCCGGTGGCGTTCGACCCGTACGTCGACAACCGCGAAATGGGCGCGTTCATTCTCATCGATCGCTTCACGAACGCGACCGCCGGCGCCGGGATGATCACGTTCGGCCTGCGTCGGGCGACGAACATCCATCGCCAGGATCTGCTCATCGACAAAGGCGCGCGCGGCCTGCAGAACGGGCACAAGCCGGCGATCCTCTGGTTCACCGGTCTGTCCGGCTCGGGCAAGAGCACGATTGCGAACATCGTGGAGCGCGAGCTGCACGCGCGCGGCGCTCACACCTACATGCTCGATGGCGACAACGTGCGCCACGGCCTGAACCGCGACCTCGGATTCACGGATGCGGATCGCGTCGAGAACATCCGGCGTGTCGGTGAGGTGGCGAAGCTGTTCGTCGACGCCGGCCTGATCGTGCTCTGCTCGTTCATCTCGCCGTTCCGCGCAGAACGGCGCATGGTGCGGGAGCTCGTGGGCACGGAGGAATTCGTCGAAGTGTTCGTCGATACCTCGCTCGATGAATGCATGCGGCGCGACCCGAAGGGGCTCTACGCGCGCGCGAAAGAAGGCAAGATCAAGAACTTCACGGGCATCGATTCCCCGTACGAAGCGCCTGAAAATCCTGATGTGATCGTCAACACTGGCGACGGCACGGCCGAGGAAGCCGCACGGCGTGTGCTGGAAGCGCTGCGGGAGCGGCTGATCGTCAGCTAGTGCGCGCGCCTACGATCCCGGCGACGCGCTCCGCAATGGCGAGCGAGGCCGTAAGACCGGGCGATTCGATTCCGAACAGATTGATCACCGACGCCACGCCGTGCGTGGCCGGCCCCTCGATGCGAAAGTCCGCGTTCGGCTCACCCGGCCCCGAGATCTTCGGGCGGATACCGGAATAGGCGGGCTCGAGAGCGCCGTCCGCGAGCGCAGGCCAGTAGTGGCGCACGGCGCCATAGAAACGCTCGCTGCGTTTGGGGTCGACGCTGTAGTCGCACGTGTCGACCCACTGCACGTCCGGTCCGAAGCGGGCGCGGCCAGCGAGATCCAGCGTGAGGTGCACCCCGAGGCCGCCCGGCTCAGGAACGGGATAGACGAGCCGCGTGAACGGTGACTTGCCTGCCAGCGTGAAGTAGCTGCCCTTGGCGAACCAGGCACGCGGCACATGCGCAGCAGGAAAACCTTCGATGTTCCCTGCAAGGGCAGGCGCGTGCAGTCCGGCGCAATTGATGAGCGTCCGTGCGCTGAGCTCGTCGTCTGCGCCTTGCACGGCCAGCGAAAGGCCGCTGCTCGTGATACGCGCGGCGGTCACCCGACTGTCACACACCAGTGTTGCGCCGTGTTGCTCGGCTTCACCGAGCAGCGTGAGCATGTAGGTGTGTGAATCGATGATGCCAGTGGTGGGAGAGTGAAGGGCGCCCACGCATTTGAGCGCAGGCTCCATGGCACAGGCCTGTGCGCCCGATAGCAGGGTGAGGGCAACGCCATTCGCAGCAGCGGCCGCCTGGATCTTCGTCAGCTCGCCGAGCTGGGCCTCCGTCGTCGCGACGATGAGCTTCCCGCACCGTTTGTGCGGCACGCCGCGGGATTCGCAGTACTCGTAGAGCTTCTCGCGCCCGGACACGCAGAGCTGGGCCTTCAGCGAGCCGCGCGGATAGTAGATGCCGGCGTGGATGACTTCGCTGTTGCGCGAGCTGGTTTCGGTGCCGAACGCATCCGCCGCCTCGAGAATGAGCACGTCGCGACCGCTTTGCGCCACGGCGCGCGCTATGGCGAGGCCGATGACGCCCGCGCCGACAACAATGACGTCCACCTGATCCATCGGCCGCATAGTAAACTCGGCCGCGCGTCTGTGCTCATGACGTCGTGCTCACCTCCAATCCGCCATGCAGATCTCCGAGCTCTCGATCCACCGGCCGATCTTCGCCACCGTCCTCAGCATGATGCTGCTCGTGGTCGGGCTCATCGGCCTCACCCGGCTCTGGGCGGGCATCCGCGAGCTGCCGGACGTGAATCCGCCCGTGGTCTCCATCGAGACCCGCTACCGGGGCGCCTCGCCGCAGATCATCGAGACCAAGGTCACGCAGCCGATCGAGGACCGCATCGCCGGCATCGAGCACATCGACAAGCTGCGCTCCTCGAGCTCGGATGAGCGCTCGCAGATCTCGGTGGAGTTCGACCTCGACCGCAACATCGACGAAGCGGCGAACGACATCCGGGATCGCGTCGGGCGCGTGGTGAGCACGCTGCCCGAAGAATCGGATCCGCCGGAAATCACCAAGGCGGACGCGAACGCCGAGCCCATCATCTTCGTGAATCTCTCGAGCGACACGCTGGGGAGTCTCGAGCTCACGGACTATGCCGAGCGTTACGTGGTCGATCGATTCGCCGCGCTGCCGGGCGTGGCCCGCGTGCGTCTCACGGGCGATCGGCGCTACGCCATGCGTATCTGGATCGATCGCACCGCGCTTGCGGCGCGGGCACTCACGGTAAACGACGTGGAGGCGGCGCTTCGCAGGGAGAACGTGCAGATCCCGGCGGGCCGCATCGAGTCGAAGAACCGCGAGTTCGTGCTGAACACGGAGACGGGCTTCGAATCCCCGGATGACTTCAGGAGTCTTCCCATCGGGCGCGGGCCGGACGGCTACGTCGTGAAACTCTCTGACGTGGCGGACGTGCAGCTGGCTGCGGAAAACGAGCGCACCATCGCCCGCACGAACCGCATTCCCGGCGTCACGGTGGGCCTCGAAGCGCAGGCGAATGCCAACGCGCTCGAGGTCGCAAAAGCGGTGCGCGCCGAGATTGCGGCACTCAACAAGGACCTGCCGGCCGGAACGCAGCTCGGCATCAACATCGATCGCGCGGTGTTCATCGAGGCGTCGCTGCATGAGGTGCTGATCGCGCTCGCCATCTCGTTCACGCTCGTGCTCACGGTGCTGTACGCGTTCCTCGGGAACTGGCGCGCCACGCTCATTCCGGCGATCACCATTCCCATCTCGATCCTGGCGGCCTGTGCAGCCATGAGCGCCATGGGCATTACCCTCAACGTGCTCACGCTGCTCGGCATGGTGCTGGCGATTGGTCTCGTGGTGGATGACGCCATCGTCGTGCTGGAGAACATCTATCGGCGCATCGAGCATGGCGAGCCGAGCCTGCTCGCAGCGATCGACGGCAGTCGTGAGATCGGCTTCGCAGTCATTGCGACCACGCTCGTGCTGTCTGCCGTGTTCGTGCCCATTTCTTTCCTCGGTGGGCGTGTAGGCCGGCTGTTCAGCGAGTTCGGCTTCACACTTGCGGCGGCGATCCTGTTTTCCTGCCTGATTGCGCTGACGCTGACGCCGATGTTGACGTCCCAGCTCTTCAAAGCAGGCGCTACTCGCAGCCGCGTGAGCGATCACGTGGCCGAATTGTTCGAGACGCTGTCACGGTGGTACCGGAAGGTGCTGCGCTCCGTCCTCAAGCGCTGCTGGATGGTCGTCACCGTAGCCACCCTGACATTCGCGGGGGCCATCGCCGTGATGGCCACTTTTCGGAGCGAAAGCACGCCGGACGACGACCGCGGTGCCGTGCGTATCGTGCTCGTGGGCCCCGAAGGCGCGTCGCTGTCTTACATGGATGGCTACGCGCGCCAGCTCGAAGACATCGTCGCGGAAGAGGCGAAGCACGGAGAC
>FTEO01000527.1_pt1 | contig 16786 bp, 16 predicted proteins | sample 1640211 | NCBI WGS metagenome assembly FTEO01 (sample SAMEA3914816, study PRJEB12502) | metagenome | biome: forest; material: soil | place: USA | collected 2011-09-16 | depth 0.3 m | reverse complement strand
CTGATGACGATGTTCGCGTAGCCACCGACGTTCGTGGCCGCGGGCGTGCCTGACAGCTTGCCCGTGCTCGCGCTGAACGTGGCCCAGGCGGGCTTGTTCATGATGGCGAACGTGAGCGCGTCACCGTCCTTGTCCGCGGCCACGAACGTCGGTGGCTACGCGAACATCGTCATCAGCGTCAGCGATGGGAAGACGAGCACGTCGCTCACGGCGTTCAACATCACTGTGCAGCAAGTCGTCACGGGCTCGGCCACGATCTCGTGGACGCCGCCGACTCAGAACACCGATGGCACGGCACTGACGAATCTTGCGGGCTATCGCATCACTTACGGCACGTCGCAGAACGCGCTCACCCAGACCGTTCAGGTCCCAACGGTGGGCGTGACGAGCTACACCGTCGACAATCTCACGCAGGGCACGTGGTACTTCGCCATGAAGTCCTACACGACCACCGGCACCGAGAGTGCGCTCTCGACGCTGGCGAGCAAGACGATCCAATAAACCGAAAGAGTGGCGGAGAGAGGGGCGCCCGGTGATTCCTCACCGGGCGCCTGGATCAACGCTCGCGCAAGCGCGGAGCTCGAATTCCCGCGGCGCGCCGCTCAGCTGCGTCTCAGGATGCCTGGCCCGAGCTCCGCTACGGAGTTGCAACCGAGCTGGCCCAGCACGCGATCGATTTCCGCAGTGAGAATCTCGAGCGCACGAGTCACGCCGCGCTCACCGCCGGAAATCAGTCCATAGAGTGTTGCGCGGCCGAGCATCGCCGCATTTGCACCCAGGGCGATGGCTTTCACGACGTCCGCGCCACGACGAAAGCCGCCGTCGACGATGATCGTCATCTTCGCGCCGACCGCCTTCGCAATCTCTTCGACCATCTCGATGGGCGCGACGCAGGAGTCGAGCTGCCGGCCGCCGTGGTTCGTCAGCACGACGCCATCGCACCCGAGGCTCGCGGCGCGCTCCGCGTCTGCCACGCTCAGCACACCCTTGATGAGCAGCTTCCGGTCCCACATCCCGCGCAGCCACTGGATGTCGTCCCACGTGAGGCAGGGGCCGAACAATGTCGGGATGACGGTGCTGCCGCCGATGGCGCTCGCCGCACCCGGCGGTAGAAAGGGCGCGAAATTCACGAACTCCGGCATGCCGTGCTGCAAGACCACTTCTCGCAGCCAGCCCGGGTGGCGCAGCGTGTCGAGCATGTTCGGGAACGTGGGCTTGCCGGGGCGGATGTAATTCCGCCGATCCCATTCCCGGTAACCGAACACGTTCGCATCCGTGGTGAAGACGAGCGCTTCGTAACCCGCGTCGTACGCGCGTTTGACGATGTTCTCGGCAATCTTCCGGTCGCGCATCACATAGAGCTGCATCCACAGGCGGCCGCCCGCCTCGGCCGCGACCGTCTCGAGTTTCGTCGTCGACACGGTGCTCAGGCAGAACGGAATACCCGCGCGCGCGGCGGCCTTGGCGAGCAGAACGTCTCCCTGGTAACGCAGGATGCCGTTCATGCCCGTGGGCGCGATGACGAGCGGACTCTGGATCTCGCGGCCAAACAGCGCGGTGCGCTGCTGCCGTTGCTGCGTATCGACGAGCGTGTTCGGTATGAATCGATACGACTCGAATGCGGCTCGATTGTGGCGCAGGCTGGCCTCGTCTTCGGAGCCCCCCTCCACGTACTCGAACACGAAGTGCGGCAGGCGCCGCCGCGCAATCTCGCGCAAGTGTGAAATGTTGAGAGCGCGCTCGATGTTCGAGCTGCTGAACGGTCTACGTCGCCACGGCATATCGGATGATTCTCCCCCCACGAACTGTAGCATCTGTGGAAACGAAGCTACTGTCCGAAGAAGGGCCGCAGGCCACTTTTTCCAATGAGCTAGTCGTATGCCGGGCCGTCGATGCGATATCCGGCGGCGCGCATCATGGCGAGGCCGCCCTCACGGCCGAGCAACCGCTCGATGCGCTGAATGGCGAGCGTGGTGTGGTTCTTCGCAAGCGCATCCACCGCTGCCGCCATCCACACCTTGCGCGCCCGGTCGTTCAGCTCCTTCAGGCGCGGGGACTCCGCTGACACGGCATCCACGCACGCGGCCACCTGATCCGGGAACGGCAGCGCACGCAGCGCATCGACATCGCCCACCGCCCACGCATTGGCGCGAGCTTTCATGGCATCCACATCGATCTCGAGCCGCGCAACCGTCGCCTCGAGACAGGCGAGCTGCGCTGGCCGCGGCGTATCGCCCACTGCCTGCAGCGTGCCTCTTGGGTCTTCGAGTTGCATCTGGATCTTGCGAATCTTCACGTCGTGCTTGCGAGCGAGCTTCAGGACGATCTGCTGAATGTCGGAGGACGAGCTGAGCCCCGCCGAATCGACGGCCTCGGTAAACAGGCGAGCCGCTGCGAACATCGGCTGCATCTTTTCGATGTGCTCGTCGCGGCGCGCGTACTTGTTCTTCAGCGCCTCGAAGCGCGCATAGAGCGGCGGCGGCAATACGTCCTTCAGCTTCTCGCCATCGTCATTCTTCTGGATCCGCCGCCACTGCATGTACAGCCGGATCGCGGTGATCGGGCCGATGTCCGCATCCACACCAATCCTCCCCGGCAGCACTTCCTGCGCTTCGGCCAGCACGTCCTCAACGGGCTTCGACCGCCAGGTCATCTTCTTCGGCAAGGGTTGCAGCGTGCCCAGCACCCACAGCACGTGATCGCCGCGGGATATCTTCCACATCTGCGGCCCGGGCCGCTCGCCCACGACCTCGACCTCATCGATAGGCGCATCCGGCTCGCTGGCGGCGGGCCCATCGGCGGGAAACGCAACCGTCGGCGCGAGCGTCAGCATCGCCGCAACGGATACGCCCAACAGCAACCCCTTTACCCTTGTCACGCCAGTCCCGTATGGTTGAGCGGCTGCCCTGCCCGACCCTTCAAGGAGCTCCTTCCATGCCCACTCCGCGCGTCACGCTGTTTCACGCCCCCAATACGCGCTCGAGTGGCGCACTGGCGTTGATGGAGGAGCTGGGCGTTCCGTATGACCTGCATGTGCTCAATACTAAGAAGGGCGAACAGCGCGAGGCGAAGTATTTAGCCATCAACCCCATGGGGAAAGTTCCCGCTGTCCTCCACGAGGGCGCGCTGGTCACGGAGCAAGGCGCCGTCTTCATGTATCTGGCCGACCTCTACCCCGAAAAAAGCCTGGCGCCGCCGATTGGCGACGCGCTCCGCGGACCCTACCTGCGCTGGATGGTGTACTACGGCTCGAGCTTCGAGCCCGCCGTCGTCGACCGCTCGCAGAAGCATCCGCCAGCGCCCCCGACCATGTGTCCCTATGGGGACTTCGACACGATGCTGACCACGCTCGACCAGCAGCTTTCCAAAGGGCCGTACATGCTCGGCGAAAAATTCTCGGCGGCAGATGTCCTGTGGGGCAACGCCCTCGGCTGGACCACCGGCTTCAAGCTCGTACCGGAAACCCCGGCGATCAAGGCTTACGTCGAGCGCGTGAGCTCGCGGCCGGCCATGACGCGCGCCAAAGCCAAGGATCTCGAGCTCGCCGCCGCGCAGACCTGACGGATCTCGCGAGATCAAGCGAGCCACCACACCGGCAGATGACTAGCGCCCGTCGGACTCTGTTGGCCCGAGCGTAGCGACGCGCCACGCCGGCCCGAGCGTAGCGACGCGCCATGCCGGCCCGGGCGTAGCTACGCGCCACGTCAGGCGGCAAAAACCACGCTTTTTGCCGCCGGAAACAACGGCGCTATCCGAAAAAAGCGCCGCAGGCGACTTTTTTCCAATTAAAACGGATCGATCTCCCCCGTCGAGAAATTCGTGATCTTGCCGGCGCTCTCGGGCGTCAGCGCCTCGATGATCTTCACGAGCTTCGCGACTTCCTGGTCCACCGGCTTCGACATCGGGACGGCGGAAACGCCCGGCTTGCTCTGCACGAGAATCGGCTCCACGAGCGCGACGACCACACCCTTGTCCTTCACCGCATGAGACAGCTTCACGCTGTACATGTTGAGCGCCGCCTTGCTCGCACCGTAGTTCATGCCCATGGCGCTCGCGCCACCGCCGCGGCCGAACGAGCCGATGAACGACGTGACGTTCACGATCTTCTTCTGCTTCGAGCGTTCCACGTTCGGCATGAACGCCTGCACCATGCGCATGGGGCCGAGCGTGTTCACGTCGAAGTCGTTACGGGCCGCGTCGAAGTCGATCTTGTCGTAGGGGATGTTCACTTTCTCGAGGTCCGCCTGGAAGGTGGTCTCCACCGCGGCGGCGTTGTTGATGAGCACATCGATCGGCTGATCGCGATACTTGTCGGCGACGGCGCGGATCATCTTGCTGTCCGTGACGTCGATGCGCTCGATGACGAGACCGGGATGCTTCGCCGCGATGGCGCGCAGCTCGGCGAGTGCCGGATCATCCGCCGGCCGCCGGGCCGTGGCGATGACGTTCCAGTCTTTCGCCGCGAACTGCCGTGCGAGCTCGAGGCCGATGCCGCGATTCGCGCCGGTGATCAGCACCGTGGGAGCACCCGGCTTCAACGCAGCATTCGCAGCGAACGGAGCCAGGACCAGAGCGAGAGCCAGTGCAAGCGTGCGAATCATTCTTTCACCGTGACGACGATTTTGCCGATTTGTTGGTTCGATTCCAGATACCGGTGCGCATCCGCGATCTGCGCAAGCGGGAAGGTCTTCGCGATCACAGGCTTCAGATGCCCCTCCGCGAGACCCTGCAGAATCAGCGCGTGCGCGCGAGCGTAGCGGTCGGGCTCGTTCCAGATCTGCGCGGCGACCCAGCCGCGCACGCTCAGGCCCTTCAGCGCCGCCGGCCAGTGTGGAAAGGTCGTTGGCTGGCCGCTCAGCCCGCCATAGATGAAGAGGATGCCCTCGTCCGCCATGGACCGGGCGAGCTTGTCGACATCTGGCCCGCCCACCGGATCGAATACGAGCCGCGCGCCTTTGCCGCCAGTGATGCGCATCACTTCAGCGACGATGTCCGTCTCGTCCGTGGCCACCACGTGCTTCGCGCCATGCTGCTTGAGTGCGGCAGCCTTCTGGCTGGTGCGGGTAGCGGCGATAGGCGTGGCGCCCGCCCAGTTGGCGAGTTGAATCGCGGCGAGGCCGACGCTGCTCGACGCCGCGCGGATGATCACGTAGTCGCCCACCGTGGCGTGGCCAACTTCGAGAATCGCGAGCGCGGTGGTGTACTGCATCCAGATAGCCGCAGCCTCGACGGGCGTCAGACCCGGCGGCGCAGGCAGCAAGCTCCTGGCGGGCAGGATCGCCTTCTCGCCATACAAGCCATAGTCACCCTGGCGGAAGTTCGGGACGACGCAAACGCGCTGGCCGACCTCGAAACCCGGAACGCCGGCGCCGAGTGCCTCGATGATGCCGACGCCCTCGTAACCGATGAGCGTGGGGAATTTCGGCGTCTGCAGGTAGACGCCCTGGCGGAACATGGCCTCCGCGCGGTTGAGGCCAATGGCCTCCATGGCCAGGCGCACTTCGCCGGGGCCCGGCGCGCCCACCTCGATATCTTCGAATCGCAGCACCTCCGGCCCGCCCGGCTGGTGCACCCGCACGACTTTGCTCATACCGATTCCCCCTTGAAGCCTCACCGACGTTAAGGGATCGGCCGCCACTCAGGAAGACCCCCTTCGGCCCTGACCGGCCTTAGGTCAGCATCCCCTAACGGGACCATTGAATGCTGAGCGAAGGGATGAGCGGCAGCCAGTCTACCGGCCGCGTGGAAAACGTAGTGGTTCCGTCCGGGTTCGGCGTCGCCACGAGCTCCCGGCAACAGGAGTTGTCGTGGTCCAGCGCATTGGTCACTTCCAGCGCCAACGAGAGATCGCTGCGCTCGAGCAACCAGTGGTAACGCAGGCGCATATCCACGGAAAAAAAGGTGCCCAACCGCTCTCCGCTGCGCGCACCGAGTGTGGCATGCCCCGAAGCATCCGTGGTGAACGCCGTAATCGGCCAGCCTGAATGCCCAGTTCCGGCAAGGGCCATGTCCCAGCGTCCGCGCGACCAGTCCGCGCCGAGCGTCACGGCGTTGCGCTGGTCCCAGCTGCGAGGAACGTCCGCACCGCCGATGTCGTCGATTGCGCGCGCCCATGTGTAGGACGCCCACCACGACAAGGGCCGGCCGCGCAGCTCCGCGCTCAACTCCACGCCGCGCAGCTCGGAGGAATGCGGCGCGACCCGCACGCGATCCGGCTCGAGCTCCGGCAGCAGCGCGAGCTCGTCGAACAGATTCTCGAAATGCACTCGCGGATCGAGCTGGCGCTTGCTGAACGCTTCGGCGCGCAGCGCTACGCCGCTGGGAAGCTGATGGTCGAGGCCGAGGATCAGGTGATCGGAGCGCTGCGGCCGATCGAACGCCGTCACGCCATCCTGCACCTGCAGCTCGTTCACCTCGTCGGACTGATGAAACCGCCCCCATTGCACACGCACTTGCGTATCCGGGCGCACCGCCCAGCGCACGGCAAAGCGCGGATCGATCAGCCCTTCGGGATCAAGCCCGAAGCCGTACTCACGCGCCACACGCAACCCGATCTCCGTGGTGAGGACGGACGAGATATCCCAGCGATGCGACAGAAACGCGGAAACGCCGTGCACGAAGGGGTTGGCGTCGAACGTGTTCGTGGTGCGCAGCGGCTTGCCGAAGAGCTGCGCGATCTCCGGCGTGAAGGTCACCTCGCTGTGATAGTCGTAGTCCGCAGAGCCCGCCGTCCACTCCGTGCCGAACTGAAACTCCTGATTGCTGCCGACAGGCAGAGTGTAGCGAGTGCGCACATCCCAGATCGTCGCCCTTCGCTCATCCGCCAGCATACCGCTGCTGATGTTCGCGTCATTCAACACACCGTTGCGCGTGCTCGTGAGCTGGCTGTTCCCCAGCCACACGGTGAGCTGTGAGCCGTTGCCCCAACGCTGCTCGCCGCGCAACCACGTGTAGTAGGTGTGGCTGTCCACTTGCGCATGCTCTGCGTTACGGTCGGAGTTGATCCCCAGGGAGTCGCGCGACCCGATGAAGTACAGCGCAATCGCGCGATCCGCGGAATCGGCCCAGCGCAACCGGCCGACAAAATCACCATACGAAGGCTCGCCCACGGAGGGGGACACGGCATCGAGCACGAGGCCGAGCGTGCCGACGCGCGCCATGCCGAGCCAGTCCCAGTTGTCGGCCCCGTACACCGTGTCGGAGCCGCGCACGTTCGCGTTGAAAAAGCTGGCGCCGGCGCCACGCGTGGACTCGCCGTATCCGTCCGTGAGTCGCATGTCGAATACGCCGCTCATGCGGCTGCCGTAGCGCGCGGGAAATCCGCCGGTGTAAACATCCATGCTCGAGATGAGCTGCGGATCGATGAGGCTGAACAGGCTCTGATAGCCGGACAGGTGATACGGCTGGCGGATCGGAAAGCCGTCCACGAGAGCGAGCGTTTCGTCCGCACCACCGCCGCGCACATGCGGCGCAGCGGACAAGCCGTTGAGCGTGATGCCGGGGATTCGGCCGGCGCCGCGGAAGACGTCTTCGCGCAGGCCGGGCTGTGCGTCGATCTGTGCGCGGTCGAGCAGCGCCGCGGTGGAGATGCCAGGCGGGCCTTCATCCTCGCGCGCCCCGGAGATGATCACGTCTCGCAGCGGCGCAGAATCAGCGGCGTGCGGCGGACCTTCCAGGGTGACCACGCTGCTCGGCGGAGCCCCACGACGCGACGGCGCAGCGCGAACGACGGCATAGAGCCCCGGGGCCACGGGGCGCAGATCGAGCGAGTGCGGCGCCAGGATCTCGCGCGCCTGAGCGCGAGCGTCACCCGGGCCGGGCTTCACCGTGACCTTGAGATCGGAGGGGACGAGCGCGGAGCTGTAGATGATCTCGAGACCGCCGTGCTGCAGGGACTGCAGCGCGGCACTCATCGATTGACCGACCTCCACGGGCGCGAGGGCGGGCTGAGCAGGCGTGGCAGCGCGAGCCGCCGCAAGCGCAACGCAAGCCAGCGCCATGAAGACGAGGACACAGGATGGCGGACGCGCCCGCGCGCGAAGACCTCGCTCCAGTATCCGTTCGGCGCTCACCCACGAATCGTAACCGGAGCCTCAATGGCCGTCACGAAGCGCGCGGCAGGGGCCCGGTCCCGACCCAGGCCCAGGCCCAGGCCCAGGCCCAGCGTGTCTCAGGTGCTCGACGTAACTCGATCGCGCAGCACGACTCGTTGCCCCGTCAGGTCCGCATCGAGGTCCGTGGTGGCGAGCACGGCATCGATTGCCGTTCTCGGCGGCAGCTCGAGTGCCGGGCCATGCAGGGTCAGCGCGCGCGCACGCCGCTCCACGTCCGGAGAGGCGAATGCCAGATCGAGGTCCGCTTCCCGCGCGAGGTCCCGCAATACATCGAACAGCGAGCGTCCTTCGATACCACACGGAGGCGCGAGCGCGTCGACCCAGGCCCAGTCCGTGCGAGTGGGCGGCGCAACCCGCTCGATGTTGCCGCCGGCGCCCGCCTCCGCCGCCTGGCCGCGGCCGAGACCGAGCGCAGCACCGTTTGCGGAAGTCAGGCGGACGCTTCCATCGCGCACCGCGACTCGCACGCGCGTGGGGCTCGAATCGGCAATGAATCGCGTGCCGACGTGCTGGATGCGGGCAAGCGACGTACTCACTTCAAACGTCGGGCGCGCCGGGTTCGGCTGCGGCCCGATGTCCACGTAGACGCGCCCGCGCGCGAGCTGGATGTGGTCCGGCGAATCCCACACGAGATACGCGGGCCCCGCCATGCGCACGGACAACCCATCGGCGCGTTGTGCCGCAAACGAGCCGCCCGTCGGCACGTCGATGCGATCGCCCGTCTTGAGCTCGAATGACGGCATCGCGTGTTCCAGTACACCTTTGCGCTGGATCGTCACTTCCTCGCTGAGTCGCGTGATGCTCGCGATGTCCACTCCCGCGGCTTTTTGCACCCACATCCAGGTCCCGGCACCCACGGCGAGCACGGCGAACCCGGCAGCCAGCGCCAACGCGCGCCGCCTCCCTCGTTGCCGCCTCAGCATTTCATCCGCCCAGACATCGAGCGTGGCGCAGTACACGCGCTCGGTAAGCTCGCGCGGCGGAGCTTCACGCCGGCCCGCACGCCGCAACAGCGAGAGCGCCAGCCGCTCACGCTCCAGAAGGCCGGTGGTTTCTGCCGAATCGCTGTGTCGCTCGGTACTCATTGCACGTACCCCTTCAGACGGTCCGGCATCACGTCGGCCATCTCCTCCGTTGCCGTGATGCCTGCGGATTCGAGCAGATCCCGCAACGCCAGGCGCGCCCGGGCCAGCACCGACTGCGTCGCCGTGACCGTCTGCGAAAGCTGTTCTGCGACCTCCTGCACGGAGAGACCATCGATGTATTTGAGCTCGAGCGCGCTTGCATAATGCTGCGGCAGGTGATCGAGCGCCACGTGAATGAGCCGCGCAACTTCCGCACGCAGCCGCTGCGATTCCGGTTGATCGGATTCGGGGGCCGCAACCGATTCGAGCATCGCGCGAATGTCGGAGTCGTCCTCGATGTGCAGGACGTTCGCGTCTTCCTGGCGACGCCGCTCCCAATAACGGCTGAGCTCGTTGCGGGCGATCTGGCAGATCCAGGTGAACAGCGACGCCTCGCCGCGGTAGCTCGCAAGGCCACGGATCGCCCGGCTCAGCACGTGCTGGCACAGGTCTTCCGCGGCCGCGGAGTCACGCTCCACACGCGGCAGGACGAACCGGTAGAGGCGCGGGAAATAATCGATGAAAAATCGATCGAACGACTCTCGCTGGCCGTGCAACAGGGCGCGGACCAGCTCGCGGTCGACCGGATGATCGTCCAAAACGGCACCTTCCGAAGGTGGGCAGCTCTAACGGTGAGACTCCCGAAGTCGCGCGGATCAATCGGCTACGCCGACGATTGATGCACGCCGGATCGGGGGTCACACCTCAGGTTCGCCCAGTTAGTTAATGCTTGGAGCCACGCCGGGCCATGAGCGAGATCACCGTACAGCGCGTCGATGGGGAAAGTCTCATTGTCCGGTTCACCAACCCGCCGGAGGGGTTCCTGACGCCTGCGATGCTGCCGCGGCTCGAGGAAGCGCTGGAGGCGGCCGAAGCGGATCCGCAAGTGCGTGTAATCGTGCTCACAGGCGGCGTCCACGGCGTATTCATCCAACACTATTGGGACCCTGACGCGAACCTGTCGGGCGGCGACACGCCCGAGACAGCCGCGACGAACGCACCACAACCTCCATTGCCGTCCGGGCTTCGCAAGGTTTGCGACAGGATCGAGCGCAGCGCGAAGCCCGTGATCGCGGCGATCAACGGCACCTGCCTGGGAGGCGGACTCGAGGTCGCTCTCGCGTGCGACATGCGCATCGCACAGATGGGTCACTACTCCATCGGCCCCACCGAGATTCACCTGGGCGTATTGCCAGGAAACGGTGGCCTGCGCCGGCTGACGCGGCTCATTGGCGCCGCGCCGGCATTCGAGCTGGTGGCGCTCGGCATGACGCTCTCGCCCGACGGCGCCGCTTCGCGGGGGCTCGTCAATTTCGTAACGCCGAACGCGCTGGACGCCTCGCTCGCGCTCGCAAAGCGTCTCGCGGCACGCCCGTCGAAAGCACTGGCGCACCTCAAGCAGCTCGTGAACGGCGCAACCGAGGCCGCCGCAGACGGCAACGCGGATGAGGAAAAGCTGTGCCAGGAACTGTGGAACAGCGCCGAGGCCATCGCCCGGATGCGCGCCTTCAATCGCGGCGAATTCGACGTGCGGGATGGCTATCCGGTGAATGCGCACAAGAGCGATGCGCATACCGGCGTGCCAGAGCGCTCAACGCCCCGATTGCGCATCGTTTGAGCTTTGGTCAGGGTATGCGCGGGACCCGCGCGCCCTGTACCGCGAGCGTCCCGGCGCGCCCTTCCACACTTCCCGATGCAATCTCGTGCAGCGGAATGCGTGCGAGATCCAGCGAAGAGAACTGCGCTGCGAGATCACACAGCTCGTGACCCTGAACGCGCCACGCCGTCAGCAATCGCTCGAACTCCTGGAGATACGCACCGCCCTCGAGCTCTGCATGTAGCGTGTAGACGTGATCGCGCTCGGCTCCCAAGGTCAATCCAAGGAGCTGCTGGATGGCGCCGCCTTCGCGGATATCCGTGCGGCCGAGCAGCTCATCGAGCGTCGGCAGCGTGGTTGGCAATTGCGGCACCTTCGAGATGACGCCGGCCACCACGGGTAGAAACGGCCCGTCACCTCGCACGTCCGACGCATAGCGAAATCCCAACTCATGCTCGAGCGCAGGAACGTGCTCGTTGAGCTGCCAGCCCGCGGCGCCGTGCACGAGCGGTTCGCGGCCGAAGACTTCGCGGAACTGGGACTGAGCCCGCACGAGCTCGCGGCGCGTCCAGACTTCATCTTCCCCGGCCACGCCGTCCTGCCAGCGTGTGTGATCGTAGGTGTGAACGCCAACCTCGAAACCGCGCTGCGCAATGTTCTGCATCACCGATGCCTGACGTCGGCCGATATGCGGCCCCGGAAGCAGCGTGCCGTACAGAAGCGTCTTCAGCCCATAGTGCTGAACCACCGACGTACGCCGCACCTTGCCGACGAAGCCTTTTCTGAAAACGCGACGAATGGCGCGGCCGGTGTGATCCGGCCCGAGACTGAAGAGGAACGTGGCGCGTGCACCGAGCCGCTCGAGCGCCTCCGCGATGCGGGGCACCCCTTCACTCGTGCCCCGATCGGTATCGACATCGATCTTGAGAGCGATGCGGGACATGATCCGACTAGCGCAACGACAGGGTTTTGCGGGAGAGCTCGGAGGAGAGCGCGGTGAGATCGAGCATCCCCTCGACCGTGGCACCGGCCAGCAGCTCGAGCACGCTGCCATCGTGGCAAGCGATGAAGCACTTCCCGTCTTCGCCGTAGATGCGCGGCATGCCAGCCGCCAACACCTTGTTGGGCACAATGCGCGTGCGGTGAATCCACCACCGCTTGCCGTGCGCATCCATGAAGGCTCCCGGAAATGGCGGTGCGACGGCTCGCACGAGATTGTGGATGTCGACAGCGGAGCCGGTCCAGTCGATGCGGCCATCCTCGGGCTTGCGCCGGCCGAAGTACTCGCCGCGCGTGAGATCCTGCGGACGCCGCGGAGCGTTTCCTTCAATGAGCGCCGGCAGCGAACGCGCGAGCACGATCTCGGCGGCCGTGGTCACTTTCGACATGACCTGGCGTGCGTCGTCGTCCTGAAGAATGGGCACGGCGAGTTGATCGACGATGTCGCCCGCATCTGCGCGCGCGGCCATGTAGTGAAGCGTTGCGCCGGTTTCGCGTTCGCCGCGCAGGATGGCCCAGTTCACAGGCGCGCGTCCTCGATAATGCGGTAGAAGCGAACCGTGCATGTTGAGCGCCGCGCGCCGCGCGTGCTGCAGAAGTGTCGGGCCGAGCATGCGTCGGTAGTAGAAGGAAAACAGAAAGTCCGGCCGGATCTCGCCCAGCACCCGGTCGAGCCCGGCCTGCTCCGGGTCATCGGGCGTCAGTACGGGGATACCGTATTCCTGAGCGGTGCGCGCCACGCTCTCGAACCACGGCGTCTCCTCCGGGTCGGGCTTGTGGGTCACCACGAGCGGCACATCGACGCCGCGCGAGATCAGCACTCGCAGGCAACGGTCGCCCACGTCGTGATAGCCGAAGACCACGGCGCGCGGGCTCACTTTCCGGAAACCTGCATCGTCATCGGGCGAACCGGAGCGGCCTCGGCGCGCGGAGCACCCTCCGGCGTCTCGAGCACGGCAGCCACGACGAACCGCGGCCGCTGGCGCACCTGCTCGTAGATGCGCCCCACGTATTCGCCGACCACACCCAGACCGAGCAGCAGTACACCGATCAGGAAGAACGCGATGCCGAACAGCGTGAACACACCTTCGACCTCAGGCCCGCTGAAAATGCGGCGGAGCGCGAGGTAGGCGACGAACAGGAACGACAGGACCGCGATGATCATGCCGCTCACGGTGAAAAACTGCAGGGGCGCGAGCGAAAAGCCCGTCATGAGGTCGAAGTTCAGACGGATGAGGCTATACAGTGAATACTTCGACTCGCCCTCGGCGCGCGCCTCGTGATTCACCTCGATCTCCACGGGGCGGTGCGAGAACGTGTAGGCGAGCGCAGGCACGAAGGTGTTCACTTCGGAACAGCGATTCACGGAATCCACGACCGTGCGGTCATAGGCTCGCAACATGCAGCCCTGATCCGTGATGCTGATGTTGGTGGTTCTTTGCCGCACGCGATTCATCATTCGCGAGGCGTACTTACGCCACCACGTGTCGTGCCGCCGCTTGCGGATCGAGCCCACGTAGTCCGCGCCGGCATCGAGCGCTTCCACCAGCCGGCCGATCTCTTCAGGCGGATTCTGCAGATCGGCATCCAGCGTCACGACGTGACGGCCGCGCGAATATTCGAAGCCCGCGAGAATCGCCATGTGCTGGCCGGCGTTGCTCGCGAAGATGACGACGCGAGTGCTGTCCGGCCGGCGCTCATACTGCTGGCGCAACAGCGCAACGGAGCGGTCGCGGCTGCCATCGTCAACGAAGATCACTTCGTAGGGTTTGTCGAGCTTGTCGAGCGCCGGGTACAGGCGATCGAACAGCGCCTGCAGCCCCTTCTCTTCGTTGAACACCGGAATGATGACGGACAGTGACGGGTTCATGTGCGTGCATCCCCTGTGCGTGCATCACCCAGAGCTGCGGTTGTCGCCTCGACGACTCGATCCACGTCATCCAGGCTCATGGCGGGAAAGAGCGGCAACGTGACGGTTTCGCGGCCGATGCGCTCCGCGTTCGGAAACTGCCCTTCCCGATAGCCCATGGCACGATACGCCGCGAACAGATGAATGGCCGGATAGTGCACGCCGACACCGATGCCACGCGCCGCCATGGCCTCGATGAAGCCACGGCGTGTAATCCGCCGTGTTTCGAGGGGGAGCAGCGGCGCGAACATATGCCAACTGTGGCCGGCATCGCCACGCGCGGGCAAGCGCACGGGAGCATTCGCTTCCCAGCGTTCGAAATAGCGGTCCACGAGCTTGCGGCGCGTCGCGTTGAATGACTCGAGATGCGGGAGCTGCCCGAGGCCGACGGCCGCACAGACGTCCGACAGATTTGCCTTCGTCGCCGGCTCCAGCACCTCGAACTCATCCGGTCCGGATCGGGTCAGCCCGTGAAAGCGCTGCCGCTCGATTGCCGCGACCTCTTCCGCCGTGCCGCCCGCGATGGCACCGCCTTCGATGGTGGTGATGTTCTTGTTGACGTGAAAACTGAAGCACGCGAGATCGCCGAAGCTGCCGATGCGCCGGCCGTTCGAAGCGGAGCCGATGGCGTGCGCGGCATCTTCGACGACGCGCAGTGCGTGACGGCGCGCAATGGCATAGAGGCGGTCCATGTCGACAGGCAGCCCTGCGAAGTGCACCGGCAGGATCGCGCGCGTGGCCGGCCCGATGGCCGCTTCGGCCTGGTCGAGATCGATATTGCGCGTGTCGAGGTCCACGTCCACGAATACGGGGCGCGCACCGGTGCGCGCGATGACGTTCGCTGTGGCCACGAAGCTGAGGGCGGGCGTGATTACCTCGTCACCCGGCCCAACGCCGCAGACGCGCAACGCGATCTCCAGACCCGCGGTGGCATGGTTCACGGCGCGCATCGGGCGGCCGCCACAGTACGCCGACAGAGCGGCTTCGAATGCGAGCACCTTCGGACCGCTCGTGACCCAACCCGAACGCAGAACGTCGACGACGCTGCCCAGGGTGGCTTCATCGATCGTGGGGCGAGTGAAGGGCAAATGTCCGGTCATGCGTCAAGGCTCACTGATCGACCTTACTGGCGGCTGACGACGAAACTGCGGCCATCGGAACCGCGCACGTGCATGGGGAGATGGCGCGCGTTGATCTCACCCCAGATGTCCGGATCGATGAACGCCACGGCATCCGTGCTGCGCACCCACTCTTCGATGAACGCATCGAGCGTCGGGACGAAGCCGGCCTGATCCTGGCTCAATCCGAATTCCATCTCGCCACGATACATCACCAGGCGCATCGTGCGACCCAGATACGGCGGCACGGACTGGCGGTACTGATTCACGCTGAAGATCTGCGTATTCGGCCCCACGAGCGGCCGGATCGCCTCCACGAGCGCCTTGGCCGTGCGCCCCGGAGGCAGGGCGCTGTAGCTCAGCATCAGCGCCTGATACGCAAAGATCGAGCCCATGGCGGCAGGAACCCAGCGCGTGGTGCGCAAGCTTACGATTGCGGCAGCCACCGCCACGATGACCGCGACCGTCGACCACACAACCATGACCTGAGGCGCCGCACCGACCTTGCGGTGCACCGCTACGAGCAGCCCCACGGCAACAAGCGTGACGAACGCGCAGGCGGTCCATGCGGCCTGCCGCAGGAACGCAGGCCGCTCTGCAATGCGCGGCGCGAGCAGCACCGCAAGCGGCGGCATCATCGGCAGAATGTAAGGCGGCAGCTTCGAGTGTGAAACCGAGAAGAACACGAAGACGACGCCACACCAGATGAGCAGGAACCAGGCAATCGAATTCTCGGGATCATGCCGGCCCTTGCGCCACACATCCCGCACCGCAGGCCAGACATTCCGCAGCCAGGGAAGCACGGCCAGCAGCAGGAACATCCCGAAGTACCACCACGGCTCAACCCGATCGCTGACGTTCGTGAGATAGCGCTGGAAGTGCTCGTGGATGAAAAAGAACTGCAGAAATTCCGGATTGCGCCGGCTGACAACGACGAACCACGGCAACGTCACGACCAGAAAGAGCGGCACAGTGGTGCCGAGGTGCCAGCGCCGAAGCGGCCGCACGTCCCGCGTCACCACCATGTGAATGACGAGCGCCGCCCCGGCAAGCACCAGCGCGACGATGCCTTTGGTGAGCACGGCCAGCGCCAGGCAGAGCGCGGTCAGCCCCATCCACCAGCGCTCTTCGCGCGACCCGTCTTCCGCGGCGTGCGCAGCGGCGCGCGCAGCGGCGCGCGCACGGAGGAACGCAAACATCGATGCGACCAGGAAGAACGTCAGCGCACTATCGAGAATATCGATCTGCCCGACGATCAGAAAAAACGGATTGAGCGCGATCGCCGCGGCCGCCGCACCCGCAATCGCGGTGGAGCGGTACAGGTGATTCGCAAACGCGTAGGTGAGCGGTATGCAGAGAAACGCGAGCAGGCACGAAAAGAACCGCGCCGTCCATTCCCTGACGCCGAACACATCGTACAGGGCAGCCGTAGCCCAATACTGCAGCGCCGGCTTCTCGAAGTACTTCACGCCATTGAGCCGCGGCGTCACCCAATCGCCGCTGACGGACATCTCCCGCGGAATCTCCGCGTAACGCCCCTCATCCGGCTCGAGCAACGGCCGCCAGCCCGCCGTCGCAAACCACACGACCGCGAGCGCGACCCAAACCCACCAACGCCGCAAGACCTACGCAATCCCCGCGTTCATCAATGCCGGCACCGTGCCCGTTCCCTGATCCACGTAGTACGCAATGGTTTTGCGAATCGCGGAATCGAGATCCGTGCTGGGTCCCCATCCGAGATACTTGCGCGCCGACTCGATGGCCGGCACCCGCATCTGGATGTCCTGGTACCCGTCGCCGTAATACTGCTGCGCCGATACCGCCACGCAGATCGTGGCGGTATCGGCGCAGCAGTATTACGGCGACGGGTACCAGGACATCCAGATGCGGGTGCCGGCCATCGAGTCGGCGCGCAAGTATCTCGG
>FTEO01000672.1_pt1 | contig 16793 bp, 15 predicted proteins | sample 1640211 | NCBI WGS metagenome assembly FTEO01 (sample SAMEA3914816, study PRJEB12502) | metagenome | biome: forest; material: soil | place: USA | collected 2011-09-16 | depth 0.3 m | reverse complement strand
AGCCGGTGCCGTCGGGCGTAAAGAAGCGGCTTTCCTGACCTTCGGGCGAATAGACCGTTCCGGCGGGCCTGAGGCCGAGCTTCTCGAGCACGCGCATCGAGCCCTCGTTGTGAGCCGCGGTGATGGCGACGACGCGCTCAACCCCGTGAGCATCACGGCCCCACCCCACGACGGCGGCGGCCGACTCGATGGCGTAACCCTTCGACCAGAACTGAGGCAGGAACGCGAAACCGACATCCACGTCCTGCAGCCAGTCCCGCTTGAGCAGCCCGCAGATGCCGATGGGGACGCCGCTCTCCTTCAGCTCCACTTTGACGAGGCCGAAGCCGAACTTCGCGTAGCTCGCAAGCGGGCCGTTCGTGACGTAGCGACGCGCATCCTCGAGCGTGCGGACGCCGCGATCGCCGATATTGCAGATGAACGAGGGCTCATTCAGCAGCCCCAGAATGAACGGCGCGTCGTCGTCGGCCTGCAGGTAGCGAAGTCTCAGACGCGCGGTTTCGCAAATGATCACGGCCGGCGCCAGGAGGGAAGCCCGGAATGAGTTACGGCAGTACAGCCAGCGAGCCGGTGTCATCGCCCTCGCTGATGCTGGTAGCGGCGCGGGTCAGGCGGTCGCGGATGGCGTCCCAGCGCTCATCCTGCGGAACATCCTGCACGAGAATCTTCTGGCAGCCGGCTTTGTCGAGCGTGCGCAGATTGGCGTACAGGTCGTGCGCGAACTGGTCCGGACGCCGGCCCGCATTGATCCACGTGACGTACTTGTGGGACTTGAGGGGCAATCGCTGCGCCAGCGCCGCGATGCGCACGCCGCCTTCGGAAAGCGCGCCCGCCTGCGCGTCGATCTCGCCCGCCGGCACGATGATCATCGGCGTGGTGGGCGCGTAATGCGAAGGTGTGCCGCCGGGCACGCGTGGCGACTCCAGGTCCGGCCCCATGAGCAGCTCGCCAACCACCGTGCGCAGCTGACCGGCCGTAACAGCACCGGGCCGCAACAACCGCACGCCGTTCCCATCGACACTGACGATGGTGGATTCGAGCCCGATCTGGCTCTCGCCACCATCGAGCACGACACGAACCGCATCACCCAGCTCATCACGCACGTGTTCCGGCCGAGTCGGGCTCAGTCTCCCGTAGCGATTTGCCGAAGGGGCCGCGATGCCCCCGCCGAACGCGGTGAGCAACTGCTGCGCCATGGGATGCGAGGGCACGCGAATGGCCACGGTGTCCTGGCCGCCGGTCACGATGTCGTGAACGTTCGGCCCACGCTTCATCACGATGGTGAGCGGCCCGGGCCAGAATTTCTCCGCGAGCTTCGTCGCAACCTCGGGCACTTCAGCGACCCAGCGGTGGAGAAACCGCGGCGTATCGAGATGCACGATGACGGGATGGGACCTCGGACGCCCCTTGGCCTCGAAAATCTTCGCGACCGCCGCCGGATTCTGCGCATTCGCGCCGAGGCCGTAGACGGTTTCAGTGGGGAAAGCCACGAGCTCACCGTCGCGCAGGGCCTGCACGGCAGTTTCGATCTCGACTTGCGTTGCACGGACGATGCGGACCATTGCGGCGGATTCTAGCAAGGCTGTCGCGCCGCGCCCGTGCAGGAATGCCGTAACGCGACAAGCGTCGCGTGGAGGACACAGCTTGACAATACGGGGGGCACCGGCGCGACCCTCGCACCGGTGCCTCGAGGATCATTCGAGCGCGCGACGCTCCCAGCCACTCGGCGTGCGCACGAGCTCGTACGCAGGCCAGTAGTGCTTATCGAGCTTCAACGTGATGACTTCTGGCGCGTTGTTCCAGGTGATGGTCCGCAGGCGCACCGAGGCGCGATCCGGCCGCCCCGTGACGGCGGCAAGGAACGCATCGAGGTCAGGCGTCGGGACTCCATCCACTTCGACGATGCGCCGGCCGGGATAGAGGCCGTAGCGCGTGGCGGGCGAGCCGTAAGAGAAATACCCCACGTAGACACCGACCGGCGGAATACCCCGCTGCGCGCTCATTGCACGATGCGGAGCCTGCAGAGTAGCGCCGGCCCACTGCACGAGACGGTCGATGTCCGTGCTCGGCAGCTCGACCGTATCGACGTCGAGGGTTTTTTCGGCCTTGCCGCGCCACACCGTGACCTGCACGCGCGGCTTGTCGGCCACCGCACGCTCCACTTCGCGGAAGCGCGTGACGACGTTGCCGTCGATGGCGAGCACGAGATCGCCCTGCTGCACCACGCGTGACGCCGGCGAACCGCCCACCATGCGCACGGCGGTGAGCACTTCACGCTCGGAAGGGCTGTGCTGGGACAGCTTCTTCGCCCACTCATCGGTGAGCCCGAAATCCCGCGCGCTCGAGAGCGGCGCCGTACTGAACTCGACCTCGAGCGAATGCAGGGCAGCGCCGGTCTGCGCGCGCTTCAGCATGTCGTCCACCAGGTCGATGGGCACACCGCGATTGTCCTGGGTGAGCTCACCGCGGCCCGCGTCGTACGCGAAGCTCGACCACAACCCGATCACCTTGCCGGATTTCTCGAGCAGCACGCCGTCGTAGTCGGTGGGCGGGTTCACGAGCTCGATGCCTTCGATGTTGCTGTCGCGGAAGCGCATGGTGCGCGACAGGGGCAGCACGAGAGGCTCAACCTCTGCGATTTCCGTGCTGCGCGAACGCAGCTCACTGTCGCGGCCCATGCCGACGACCCACACCTGCTCCCCGGGATTGATGTCACGCGGCGCGAGCTTCGCGCTCTGTACCGGCGTGTTGCCGATGAGCTTCGGGTCGTACTGAACGAGCGCGAGATTGTGCTGCGGATGGATGTACGCCACGTGCGCCGGCACCTGCAGCGAACCCGCGAACGTGATGCTCACATCGCCCACGGACACCGGCACGGTGTTCCGATCTACGACGACAAGCCCGCGCGCCGCGTCTACCACGAGCCCGGTGCCGTGATAGTTGCGCTCGGTGATGCCCGACACCGAATACGGCATGTCGAAGCTCACCAGCACGAGCGAAGGCGCGATGGAGGCCGTGCGAGGGTCTTTGTACGTGGGGAACTGGGTATTGCCGCCCGTCTCCGGCTTCGGCGCCGGGCCCGGAGCGAGGTCGTTGCAGTCCCAGACACCCTTCGCGTCGTTCCGCGTACAGCGATGAGCCGGGAACCAGCGGCGATCCATGCGGACGGAGCGCAGCTGGCTGCCGTTCGGATCGTCGATGGTGGAGAAGCGCACGGCAGCGCGGTCGCCATCGCCGAGATCTTTCAGCGCCGTTTCGAGGTCGTCGATATTGGCGACGTCCTTCGAGTTGAACGAGCTGATGACAGCGCCGCGCGGAACGCCGCCGGCACCGAACAGGTAACCGGGATTCGCGAGGTACACGCCCTTCACGGGCACGTTGAAGTGACGCGCCTGCTGATAGGAAAGCGTGTTGGCCACGGCCTCGCCGAACTCGAGGTAGGTGCTGGGCGTGATGGCATGCAGATCGGTCACGGCGACCTTCGCAGAGACGGGCTTGCCGCCGCGTTCGAGCTCCAGATCGACGCTGCGGCCGACGGAGGTGTCCATGACGTCATCGAGCGGCTCGAACTGCGTGAGGTACTTGCCGTTCACCTTCACCAGGATGTCGCCGGGCTGCAGCAGCCCATCACTCTTCGAGCCCGGGAGCACCTCGCTCACCACGAGCATGCCGGTGTACAGGGGAAAGTTCTTGCGGACTACGGCTTCGGTGGCAGGCGTGAGGCCGAGGCGCGTCAACTCATCGTAAGGTGTGTACTGGAACACCGTCTGCAAAGTGCCGCGCGTGGGCGTCTTGCCCTGCTGAATCATCTCCAGCGCGCGCCGCACGCGGCCAAGCGGGAGATAGAAGCTCGAGGCCGCACCGCTCGCGCCACCGGCGTTCAACGCAACCACGCGGCCGCGAATGTCGATGACCGGCGAGCCGGAGGAGCCGCCGGAGGTTCCGGACGCGGCCTGCAGATAAAACGTGTTGAAGTCGTTGTACTTGGCGATGCCGTACTCGGGCGCCTCCCGATCGAGGCGCGCCAGCGTGCCCGCCAGAATCGAGAGCTGCTCGCCGGCATTGTTGCCCACGACACGGATCTCGCGCCCGACCAGCGCGCCCTCCGGAAACAGCGGCAGCGCCTTCGGCTTGATGAAACGCAGCTTGCTCGGGTCGTAGTGATAGAGGCCGAAGTCGTGCACCGGGTCGCGATACACCGGGTACAGCTGCACTTCTTCGCGATTCAGGAAGGTGGCCTCCGAGGTCACGGGACCCGGCGTCACGACGTGCCGGTTCGTGAGGATCAGGCCGCGCTCGGCATCCACCACGAAGCCCGTGGCCTGCGCGGTGCTGTTCCACTCCGTATCGAAGGCGCGCGTCGCATCCACTTCGATCGAAACAACGCTCGACGCGATGCGCTCGAGCGTCGAAGCCCAGTCCGGATTCTCTTCTACCGCGGCCGCCTGCTGCGCCATCTGCTGGGCCTGGGCGCTGGCACCCTGCTGCGGGCCGGGCGGCACCGGCGCGGGAATGCTGGGCACCGGGGGTTGCGAAGGCATCCCCTGCGGCGCCGGCGCGACCTGTTGCTGGGGGACGGCCTTGGGTCGGGACGACGGCGGGGGCGAGGTCTGTGCGTTGAGGATGCCGAGCGGGAGGATCAGCAGAAACAGCAGCAGTCGTGCACGTCGCATAGTCATCCTGGGTAGCAGCGCAAGGGGATCGACATCACGGGCCGAACGTCATGGGCCCCCACATCAGGCCAACATCAGGCCAAAAGCGTCCGGCCCGCAAGTCTAGCGGCCCAGGAGCACCAGCAGCCAGACGACGCCCATCAGGATGAAGGACATGAGAACTGCGGCAGATCCTATGTCCTTGGCGAGGCCGGCCAGCACGTGGCGCTCGAGGCCAATGCGGTCCACGGTGGCCTCGATAGCGCTGTTCAGCAGCTCGACCACCAGCACGAGGATCATGGGTGCCACCAGAAGCGCCCGCTCGATGCCGGTGTGGCCGAGCCACAGACCGAGAGGTATGACGACCACGGCGAGGCCGAGTTCCTGCCGGAAGGCGGCCTCTTCGCGGAAAGCGCCGGTGAGCCCGAGCCAGCTGGCTCCGGCGGCGCGAACTATGCGGGTAATTCCGCGAGGCTTGGGGCGGTCGATGCCGGCTGTGTTGGCTTCCACGTGAGATCCAGTTGCTTGGCGGCGCGTACGTCGTCGAGCCGGCGGACCGGCATGGTATGCGGAGCCGTCCGGACGTGCTCGCCTTCTTCTTCGGCCTCGCGCTGGATGTGGATCATGGCCGCGATGAATGCATCGAGCGCCTCGCGGCTTTCCGTTTCGGTGGGCTCGATCAGCAGGCACTCGGGCACCAGCAGCGGAAAATAGGTCGTGGGCGCATGAAAGCCGTGGTCGAGCAGACGCTTGGCGAAATCCATGGCGGTGACGTTCAGCTCACGGGCCTGGCGCTTGAGCGTGATGATGAACTCGTGGCTCGCCCGGCGCGTCGGATAGGCGGCGTCGAAGCCCGCCTGGCGCAGCCTGGCCAGCATGTAGTTCGCGTTGAGGGTGGCGTATTCGCCCACCTGCGCCATGCCTTCGCGACCCAGCAGGCGCATATAGATGTAGGCCCGCAGGAGCACGCCCGCGTTGCCCATGAATGCGGAGAGCCGGCCGATGGACTGCGGCAAGTCGCTTTCCGCGAGCCAGCGATAGCGCTCTCCTTCCTTGCCGACGATGGGAATAGGAAGGAACGGCTGAAGGCGCGCACTCACACCGACCGCCCCCGCACCGGGCCCGCCGCCGCCGTGCGGCGTGGAGAACGTCTTGTGCAGGTTCATATGGATGACGTCGAAGCCCATGTCGCCCGGGCGCACCTTGCCCAGGATGGCATTGAGGTTCGCGCCGTCGTAATACAGAAGACCTCCGGCCGCGTGAACGATGCGTGCCACTTCTTCGATACGCCGCTCGAAGACCCCGAGCGTCGACGGATTGGTGAGCATGATGCCGGCAGTCTTCGGGCCGACCGCGGCCCGCAGTGCGTCCAGATCCACGTCGCCTTCGGCATCGACGGCGATCTCCTTCACCACGCAGCCACACATCGTGGCCGTAGCGGGATTCGTGCCGTGCGCCGCTTCGGGAACGATGATCTCGTTGCGAGCGAGATCGCCGCGCGCGCGGTGATACGCGCGGATCATGGCGACGCCGGCAAACTCGCCATGGGCGCCAGCCATCGGCGTGAGGGACACGCCCTGCATGCCCGTCACTTCCTTCAGCATCTCCTGCAACTCGTACATGCAGGCAAGGAAGCCCTGGCCGTGCGACTCGGGCGCCAGCGGATGGCGTGCGAGGAACTCGGGCAGCATGGCGTACTGGTTACACGCCTTCGGGTTGTACTTCATCGTGCACGACCCGAGCGGATAGAAGTGCGTGTCGATTGAAAAGTTGAGCTGCGACAGGCGCGTGAAATGGCGCACCGCTTCGAGCTCGCCCACTTCCGGCAGCATGGGCGCGCGCGTTCGGCGCAGCGTGTCGGGGATGTCAGAAGGCTCTGGCGCTTCCTTGGGCCATTGGTCCGTGGCACCGCGACCGGGGCGCGAATGCTCGAAGATGACCTTTTCGCGGGTGGCGTGTTCTCGCATGAGGGCTCTCTCTTTCCTGTTCAGGCGGCCCGCGCGGCTTTCATCGCTTCAGTGAGCGCGCGCGCGTAGGTCTCTATGTCTTCTGCGGTCTTTGTTTCGGTAGCGCAGACGAGCAGCGCCGGGCCGAGCTCGGGGTAGTGCTCGGCGAGGTTCAGGCCACCGAGAATGCCCTGCGCCTCGAGAGACTTGAGGACCGGCGCCACCGGTTTGTCGAGCAGCACCACCGCTTCGTGGAAGCACGGCGTGCTGAACGCCGTTCGCACGCCCTTCACACGCATGAGCGCCGTGATCAGCTCGCGCGTTCTCGCGTGAGAGGCGGCGGCAACACGCTCGAGCCCCTTCGGACCCATGATCGACATGTAAATCGTCGCCGCCGTGACCAGCAACCCCTGGTTCGTGCAGATGTTGGACGTCGCCTTCGCGCGGCGGATGTGCTGCTCCCGCGCCTGAAGCGTAAGCGTGAATCCTTGCTGGCCGCTGAGATCGACCGTGCGCCCCACGATGCGTCCGGGCATCTGGCGCACGTATTCCATGCGCGTGGTGATGAACCCGAAGTACGGGCCGCCAGAGGACAGCGGAACACCCAGTGGTTGGCCGTCTCCCACGGCAATATCGGCGCCCACAGGGAGCACGGCACCCGTTCCCCACTCGCCCGGCGGCTTGAGCAAAGCCAGCGAAGTCGGATTCACCACGGCAATGACGAGGATGCCGCGGGCGTGCGCCCAATCCGTGAGCGCGTCGACATCTTCCAGCACGCCGAAGAAGTTCGGCTGCTGAATCACGAAGGCGGTGATGTCCTGGCCTTCGTACTTCGCCAGGGCCTCGACGAGCATGCGCCCTTCAACAGGCGAGTAGGGCACCTCTTCGAAGCGCAAGCCCTGATTACTCGCTGTGGCGGCAGCCACCTTGCGATAGTGAGGATGCGTCGTGGTCGGCACGAGAATACGCAGCGACTTCGACTTTCGGTTCGCGCGCACGGCCATGAGACTCGCTTCGGCCACTGCCGAGGCACCGTCGTACAGCGAAGCATTCGCCACCTGCATTCCAGTGAGGCTCGCGATCATCGTCTGATATTCGTAGAGCAGCTGCAGCGTGCCCTGGCTCGCCTCGGCCTGATAGGGCGTGTAAGCGCTGTAGAACTCGCCGCGCGTGGTAATGGCCCAGACGGCCGCGGGAATGTGGTGCTCGTACGCACCGGCTCCGATGAACGATAGCGGGTGCCCGTCTGCGCGCGCCCGCTCCATCATCAGGCGCCCGATTTCCATCTCGTTCATCGCGGTGGGCACACCGGCCAGCGATTTGATGCGCAGGTTCGCCGGAATCTCTTCGAAGAGCTCCTCGATGCTCGAGACGCCGATGGCGGCGAGCATCTCGGCGACGTCCGCTGGCGTGTGCGGTATGAAGGCCATCAGGCACCCTCCGTTTCGAGCAGGGCCTCGTACTCTGATGAGGACATCAGCTCCGCGATCACCGCCGCATTCGTGGGCTTCACGCGCATCAGCCATCCCGCGCCGAATGCGTCCTGGTTGATGAGCTCAGGACTTGCGGCAAGCTCGGGATTGCCGGCGGTGACTTCACCGGCGACAGGGCTGTAGACATCGGACGCCGCTTTCACCGACTCGACGACCGCGCAGGGCTCGCCGACGCCGAGCTTGCGGCCCGCTTCCGGCACTTCGACGAACACCAGGTCGCCGAGCGAGTGCTGGGCGTGATCGGTGATGCCGATCTCCACGGTGCCGTCCTTGAGGTCGCGCACCCATTCGTGAGTGCGGGTGTACTTGAGATCCGCTGGAATTGTGCTCATCGAGTGACTCCGCCCTGGTGTTTGCTGGATGCGCCGGCATGTGCGGCTGTGTTGAGATCGATACGGGGTTTGCCCAAGCGGACGAATGGCAGCTGCACTACCGCCGCGTTCAGCAACTTGCCGCGAATGTCTACCTGCACGCGCTCGCCGGTGCCCGTGGGTACGCGAGCGAATGCAATGGAGCGTTCGAGCGTAGGTGAGAAGGTGCCGCTGGTGGTCTCGCCTTCACCGATGCCGGCGACGAGGACTTTCTGATGGCTGCGCAGCACACCGCGATCTTCGAGCAACAGCCCAACCAGCTTGCGCAAGTCACCCTTCGTTTCGGCCTGCTCGAGCGCCTTGCGGCCGATGAAATCGCGCGCTGCCGGCTCGAAAGCGACCGTCCACGCAAGCCCGGATTCCAGGGGATTGCGGGTTTCGTCCATGTCGTTGCCGTAGAGATTCATGCCGGCTTCGAGCCGAAGCGTGTCGCGCGCGCCGAGACCGCAGGAGGCAACGCCGAGCGCGTTCAGATCCTTCCAGACGCGCACGGCGTCGGTCGCCGGAAGAATGACTTCGAAGCCCTCTTCACCGGTGTAGCCGGTGCGCGCCACGAACCAGCCCTCGATGTCGCGGCCCACGAACGGCTGCAGCTCGAGCGCGTTTTGCGCACCGGCAGGCGAGAGGAGCTTTGCAAACTTCGCGCGCGCTTCCGGGCCTTGGATCGCGAGCATGGCCACGTCCGTGCGCTCCTGCCCTTCTACGCCGAAGGGCTGCGCGTGCTCGCGAATCCACGCGAGATCCTTATCCCGCGTGCCCGCGTTCACTACCATGCGAAACCACGAGTCGGTGAGGAAATAGACGATGAGATCGTCGACGACTCCGCCGCTGTCGTTGAGCATGCAGCTGTAGAGCGCCTTGCCGGGTGTGCGCAGCTTGCCCACATCGTTCGCGAGCAGGTGTTCGAGAAACGCGCGCACCCGTTCGCCGCGAAGCTCCACGACACACATGTGCGACACGTCGAACACGCCCGAGGCGCGGCGCACGGCATGGTGCTCGCCGATCTGCGAGCTGTACTGCACGGGCATGTCCCAGCCGCCGAAGTCGACGAGGCGAGCGCCGAGCTCCTGGTGCAGGTTGTAGAGAGGTGTGCGTCGTCCCATGCGGCGATCTCCGGTCACGCAACACGCATGCCTGCCCATGCGCGCCAAACAAAAGGGCGGCAGGAGTACGCGGCGCGTTTCCACGCGCAGTGCATTCCTGCCGCCCCTCTGTCCTTGTGACCTGAGAGATCAGGCGTAACCCTGTACGCCGCACCCCTTCGGTGGGTGAATCGTGAGACTCACCGCTCTCCAGAACCCGCTGCGAGATCCGCTCGTGCGGGATCTCTCGTGTCTGCCGTTCTGATGCCTGAGCGTTTCCGGGCGGAACTTGCGCCTTCGGCGGTCCGGCTGGTGGGCCGAACACTCTCCGAACAGACACGACAGCGAGCAAGCGGGATCATAACAGCAGGCCTGGCAGTCCACGCGGGTACCTTGAGAGCGACCAGCTGAGACCGACACACGGGTTCAGTACACTAGAGAGATGAGTCAGAACCGTCGTCACAGCGTGGCTGTTCGGGTGGGCGCCATCCGGGTGGGTGGACCGTCCCCAATTGTCGTGCAATCAATGACTAACACCGACACGGCGGATGTCGAAGGCACCGCCCAGCAGGTGAAATCCCTCGCCCGCGCCGGCTCCGAGCTGGTGCGCGTCACCGTGAACACGAGCGAGGCGGCGGCGGCCGTCGCGCCCATCCGGGAGCGTCTCGAGCAGATGGGCGTCAGCGTTCCGCTCATCGGCGACTTTCATTTCAACGGTCACAAGCTGCTGCGCGAACACCCCGCGTGCGCCGCGGCACTCGCGAAGTACCGCATCAATCCCGGCAATGTCGGCCGCGGCAGCAAGCGCGATCCGCAGTTCGCCGAGATGGTCGAGACCGCGTGCCGCTACGAGAAGCCGGTGCGCATTGGTGTGAACTGGGGCAGCCTCGATCAGGAGCTGCTCACGCGGCTCATGGATGAAAATTCAGCGAGCGCCCAACCCATTTCAGCGCAACAGATCATGCGTAAGGCCGTGGTGCTATCGGCACTCGAAAGCGCAAAACGCGCCGAGGAGCTCGGGCTCGCGCACGACCGCATCATCCTCAGCGCGAAAGTCAGCGGCGTTCAGGACCTCATCGCCATCTATCGCGATCTCGCCACGCAGTGTGAATACCCGCTGCATCTCGGGCTCACGGAAGCCGGGATGGGATCGAAGGGCATCGTCGCCTCCACCGCCGGCATGTCTGTGCTGCTGCAGGAAGGCATCGGCGACACCATTCGCGTGTCGCTCACGCCGGAACCAGGTGGCGACCGCACGCAGGAAGTCATCGTCGCGCAGGAAATTCTGCAGACGATGGGGCTGCGTTCATTCGCGCCCATGGTGGTGGCGTGCCCCGGCTGCGGGCGCACCACGAGCACGGTGTTTCAGGAACTGGCACAGCAGATTCAGTCGCACCTTCGCCATCGCATGCCGGACTGGCGCAAACAATACGTCGGCGTGGAAGACATGACCGTCGCGGTGATGGGCTGCGTCGTGAACGGGCCCGGCGAGAGCAAACACGCGAATCTCGGCATCAGCTTGCCCGGCACCGGGGAGCGGCCTGTCGCCCCGGTGTACGAGGACGGGGAAAAGACCGTCACGCTCAAGGGCGATCACATCGCGAAGGAATTCCAGGATCTCGTCGAGCAGTACGTCGCGCGCAAGTTTGCGCGCCGGGAGGTGGCATGACAAACCTCACGCTTGCCGATAAGAAATGCGCGCCCTGCGAAGGGGGCGTCGCGGCGCTGACCGCGGCCGAGGCGCAGAAGCTGCGCGACAAGCTTCACGCGGACTGGAAACTCGATGGCGACTCGCGCGCGATCCGCCGTGAGTTCAAGTTCAAGGATTTCTTCCGCACCATGAGCTTCGTGAACGCGCTCGCGCACATCGCCAACCTCGAAGACCACCATCCGGATCTCGAAGTCGGCTACGGCTACTGCCGTGTGCTCTTCACTACACACGCCATCAAAGGGCTGTCGGAGAACGACTTCATCTGCGCAGCCAAGATCGATCTCATTCCGCTGAGCTGATTCCGCGTGATCTAAGAGCGCGCTGGTACGGGCGGCGCCTCGCTCAAGCGCCCGAACGTTCATGCACATCACCGGCGCGCTGCGGTAGGGAGTTCGCCCATGGTGCCGAGCGCGCGGCGAATGAAGAGGCGTTTGAGCTCGGGCGTGCGATTGACCCAGCCGAGGCCGCGTTGGGCGAGGCGTGCGAGGGGATTGGTGCCGTGGGCGAGGGTGCGGTCGAACGTGTCGATGGCGGCGCTCATGAGCTGCGTTTCGGATTTGCGCCAGCGCTCGTAGCGGCGCAGGGCGCGCAGGGCGCCGGGGTCTTCGCCTTCGCGGCGCGCGGCAATGATGAGGTCGGTGAGTGCGGCCGCGTCGAGGAGGCCGAGGTTTACGCCTTGGCCTGCCAAGGGGTGCACCACGTGCGCGGCGTCGCCGATGAGCGCGCAGCGTTGGGCGACGTAGTGGTGAGCGGCCATGCGGCGCAACGGGAAGGACAGGCGCTCGCTGACCAAACGTGTTTCGCCGAGGGCGGAGTCTGAGGCTGCCGTGAGTTCCCGCGCGAAGTCGTCGACGGAGGCAGCGAGCAGTGATTTGGCGACGTCGTTGTCGGCCGACCAGACGATGGAGCTCGTTCCGTCGGAGAGCGGAAGGAACGCGAGGGTGCCGGTGCGCAGGAAGCGCTGCCACGCGGTGTGTTCGTGCGGCTTCGTCGTGGCGACGTTTGCGACGATGGCGGTCTGTTCGTAGCCCGATGTCTCCACGGTGAGCCCGACTGCAGATCGAACTGCGGACTGTGCGCCATCCGCTCCCACAACGAGCTTCGCCTGGAGCGGACCCTTCGTCGTTTCCACGCGGACGTGATCGATGTCGATGGTCACTGCGGAGAGCTCGGCCTGCACGATGCGTGCGCCGGCTTGCTCGGCGGCATCCAGCAGGGCGTTCTGCACGAGCCGCGTCTCGATGATGTAGCCGAGATTCGGCTCACCCACCTCGGCCGCGTCGAACACCAGGGCATCGCTTGAAGTCGGCGACACGCTCTCGTGCCACACGCGCATTCGTTCGTAAGGGCTCACTCGCCGAGCGGCGATTGCACCCCACGCGCCTGCTGCGCTCAACACGCGCTCGCTCGCCCGGGAGTATGCGGAGACACGCAGATCGATCGGGGACGCAGTATCGATGAGAGGAGCGCGTCGGGGCTCTATCAACGCGATGCGCAGCGGCGTGCGATCGGTTCGTGTAGCACGAGCGAGCAGCGCCGCGGCCGCTCCGCCTACGGGCCCTCCTCCGACAATCAAGACGTCGAGCAGCTCCGTCATCGGATCGCCAAGCCACGCGCGAGGCGTGGTGCAGGCCCGGCAAACCCCGCGCTCACGCGTGCGAGCGCGCTCTTGGCCGGTGGCGTGAGATCGAACAGCAGCAGGCCGAAATTACGCGCGAGGCCCACGCCAGGACGTGCGTCGCCGAAGAGCTTGATCAGTCCATCGGTGAAGCGGATGACGCCGCCACGATCCCCTGAACGCCAGGCCGCAAAGCGCGCGAGCAACTCGGGGCTGCCCGGGTCGGCGTTGGGCTCACGCGTGCCGACTAGCAGCTCGGCCAGCATCGCCGCATCGCGCAGGCCGAGGTTGAAGCCTTGCCCGGCCACGGGATGCAGAGCTTGCGCGGCATTGCCGATGAGCACGGCGCGAGTGGCGACCGTCGTCGCGGCGCGGGTGAGCTTCAGGGGATAGGAGATGCGGCGGCCTGCGCGGATGAAGCGGCCCGCTCGCCAACCGAAGCGGGTCTGCAACTCGCCGAGGAACGCATCATCGGAAAGTGCGAGCACTCGCGTCGCTTCGGCCGGCTGCGCGCTCCAGACGACGCCGTAGCTGCCATCGTGCAGGGGAAGCAGTGCGAGCGGACCGGAAGGCGTGAAGCGCTCGTATGCCGTCCCATCGTGCGGGCGGTCCGCGCGAACGTTCGTGACCATGGCAACCTGGTCGTAGTCCTCGACCTCCGCAGCAATGCCGGCGGCGGCTCGCACGCTCGAATGCGCGCCATCGGCCGCCACGACGAGGCGAGCAGTGATCGTCTCGGCACCGACACGTTCACTCATAACCGTGATGCGCACACCATCGGATGCAATCTCCACCGCCTCGGGACGCGCCGGCACACGCAGCGTGATGCCTCTCGCAGCGGCGAGCTTCGCCCACAGCGCCGCTCCGATGGTGCGATTCGGGATGATGTAGCCGAACGCGTCGATGCCCTGTTCGGAAGCGTTGAGACGTGCAAAGCCGAACCGCCCCGCATCCGAAACATGAATCGTGCGGATCGGAGCGGCTTCAGCAGCCATGGCGGCCCACACCCCCAGGCCTTCGAAGATACGCCGGCTCGCATTGCCCAGCGCCGTCGTCCTGTCATCGAAGCTCGGTTGCGCGGTCGAACCCGGCGCCACACCTTCGATGAGCATGACCTCGAGGCCCGTATTGGCAAGCGCGAGCGCGAGACTCGCCCCCACCATGCCACCGCCCACGATGACGACATCGAACGCGTGCATGGCGCCCTCGTCAGCCATGCGCCGCCATGAGGGCTTCGATCTCGTCCGGGTCCTTGGGCGCCCTGGCGGTGAGCACCTCGGCGCCGGTGCGCGTGACGACCACGTCGTCCTCGATGCGAATGCCGATGCCCCGAAAGCGTTTCGGCACTCCGCGGGTGCTCGGAGCGATGTAGATGCCGGGCTCGATGGTCAGCGCCATGCCGGGCTCGAGCACTCGCCACGCGTCGCCGAGCTTGTAGTCGCCCACATCGTGCACATCCATGCCGAGCCAGTGACCGGTGCGGTGCATGAAGAACTTGCGGTACGCGCCATCTTTCTCGAGCGTGCTCACACGGCCCTTGAGGAGCCCGAGCTTCACCAGGCCCTGGGTCACGACGCGAACCGCCGCGAGATGCGGCGCATTCCAGTCGTTCCCCGGCTTCACCTTGGCGATGGCCGCGAGGTTCGCCTCGAGCACGATGTCGTAGACGGCGCGCTGCTCCGGCGTGAATTCGCCGTTCACCGGATAGGTGCGCGTGATGTCCGATGCGTACCACTGATACTCGCAGCCCGCATCCACGAGCAGCAGGTCGCCATCATTCAGCACCTGATCGTTTTCGCGATAATGCAGGATGCAGCCGTTGTCGCCGCCGCCGACGATGGGCTGATAGGCCACGTCCGCATTGTGCTTGCGGAACTCGTGCACCAGCTCCGCCATGATCTCGAACTCGTTCAGGCCCGGCCGGCAGGCCTTCATGGCGCGAACGTGGGCGCGAGCCGCGATGCGCGCGGATTCGCGCATGACATCCACTTCGTTGCGGGACTTGAACAGCCGCATGTCGTGGAGGAAATGATCGAGCGCCACGAACTCCTGCGGCGGATGCCGCCCTCGCTGGGGTTGCGCGCGAAGGCCGTTCACCCAGCCGACGACGCGCTGGTCGAACTCCGCATACGCGCCCATGGTGTAGTACACCTTGGTGCGGTTCTCGAGCAGCCCCGGCAGGATTTCATCCACATCGGTAATCGGGAACGCATCGTCTGCACCGAAGTTGCGCTTCGCGCCGGCGGGCCCGGCGCGTCGGCCATCCCACGTCTCACGCGCAGGGTCGCGGTCGCGCACGAACAGGAGATACTCGCCCTGGTCGCGGCCGGGAATGAGGACCATGACCGATTCCGGCTCACCAAAGCCGGTGAGATAGAAGAAGTCGCTGTCCTGGCGATACGCGTACTCGACGTCGTTGTTGCGCAGATGCACCGGCGCGGCCGGGATCACGGCGATGGAATCGCGCCCCATCAGCTTCATGAGCTGGCGGCGGCGGCGGGCGAATTCATCTCGGGGAACGGACTTGGCGCGAAAAGCGGCAGCCACGGGCGGGCACCTTCAGTGCAAAGGGGGATCGGGGGACTCGGAGTGCTCGGCGGAGGGGGCCCGCAAGCCTTCGAGCTCTTCAAATACGAGCTGGACGCCGACCCGGACGAATTCCACGAGCTCCGCGTAGGCGCTTTCGTTCTGCTCGTCGCCCTCGCCGCCGTCCACACCGACGCGGGTGATCTCGTCGAAGTCGCGAATGACTTCGCCGACCTCACCCGGAAGCTTCGAGAGGTCCTGGATCGAGCTCGACCCGAGGCCGTAAAGAAAGCCGACGCACCACTGCGCGAGGGCTGCGGTGCGCTCATCGAGCGGCGCGTCATCCTCCGGCAGCAGGGGGTGGAACTCCATCTCCGCGCCATTCAGGGTCTCGGCGGTGACGAAGTAGAGACTGCGCAGGGCACCGGTGGAGATGGGCTGGGCGCGCCCTTCTGGCAGGATTTCCTGCAACCAGTCTTCGAAACGATACTCGGCGGTCGTGCAGAGCGCGCCGGCGAGGGTGCCGTGCGCCTCGGAAGCGTCCGTCACCGAGCGCTCGTCGGCGAGCACCCGCTGGATTTCGGCGTAGCTCGCGGTGTGCATGAGGCGGACATTATGCCTGAAGCGGACGCGCCGGCCCTTCGATCCGCTTGCGATTGACCGCGCGAAGAGCCGGGCTCCATAATTCTTCGCATGAACGACACAACAAGAACGCAGCTCGATCTCGAGCTCGCGCGCCTCGAAAAGCGCATCGAAGAACTGATGGCGAGCGTCGAGGTCCTCAAGGAAGAGAACCGCGCGCTACGCCAGCGTCACGAATCCCTCAACACCGACCGGGCCGGCCTCCTGCAGAAGAACGAGCAGGTGCGGGCGCGCGTCGAGGCGATGATCGGTCGCCTCAAGACCATGGAACACGGTGCATGAGCCAACCTGAAAAGATCAGCGACGCCGCAACTCCTCGCGAGCCGGTGCGTGTGAGCGTGCGTATCCTCGAGAAGGAATACGCCATGGTCTGCCCTTACGAGGAGCGCTCGGCCCTCCTCGACTCCGCAGAATTCCTCAATGCCCGCATGCGCGAAGTGCGCGAGAGCGGCAAGGTCGTCGGGCTCGATCGCATCGCCGTCATGGTGGCGCTCAACCTTGCGAACGAGTACCTGCGACTGAAAGACCGCGAAGCGAAGCTCGAGACCGATGCGAGCGGCCGGGTGCGCCACTTGCGCGAGCGCGTCGAGACCCAGCTTGCCAAGGGTCAACAGCTCGAATTTTGAACTGGCGCACCTCCCGGCTCCGGCGTGTCTCGTGTAGAGTGAATCCCGGCGTCGCCTGCGGTGTTCGACACGTTGGTCGGGTTACCTCTCGACCCTAATTGGAACACCCACGGGACACATGGGCTT
>FTEO01000774.1_pt1 | contig 16843 bp, 19 predicted proteins | sample 1640211 | NCBI WGS metagenome assembly FTEO01 (sample SAMEA3914816, study PRJEB12502) | metagenome | biome: forest; material: soil | place: USA | collected 2011-09-16 | depth 0.3 m | reverse complement strand
GGCGGGCAGGGCGCCCCAGCTTGAGCATGTCCGCCAAGATCGGCTCGAGCAGATCGACCGGCACGAACATGTTGGCATCGAACACGTCCCCCTCGACGGCCTCCTGCAGGATGAGCGAGCCGACGCCGAGGAGACGGCCGTCGAGCCCGATGAGCGCAGCTCCACCCCACTGCGGATGCGGCGGCGAGGTGAACAGGGCATCCTCGAGGAGGTATTCCCAATAGCCTGCGTATTCGCGCCGCGCGATGATCTTCGCGGCGAGCGAATGGTCAAGGCCGCCGTGAGCGATGATTATGACATCGTCATCAACCGTGACACCGACGGTGGATCCGCGTTCCAGATGCGGCACCTCCAGCCTGCCGAGCGGCAGAATCAGGCCGAAGCCTGAGACCTGGTCATAAGCGAGGGCGTGTCCCGGAACGACGGCGCCGTCGTACGTGGTGAGCCAGACTGTATCCGCCTCTGTGATCAGATAACCGATCGTGAGCACGAGCCCGTCGGCAGAGATCACCGCCCCGTGTCCAATGCGCTCCGTTCCGAGGATCGAAGCGGTGAAGGCTTCTTCGGGTATCTCGGAATGCACGAGCACCACCGACCTCAAGGCGGCTTCGAGGTCAAAACTCAGCTCCTCGGGCTTGGGCTGCAGGCGCGCCGGAAAGGACCAGTGGGTGGTGTCGGACATGGATTGCAAGCCTCGCAAGTCAGATCAAGCCAGCCTTCTTCACGGCATGGTAGCGATTAACGAGCTCGATACCCAAGCGTTCCGGCAGTGCATCGACCATGAGGGCATCGTGGGCTGCCAGTCGGGTGAAGGCGTCCGCGCGCGCCTGTTCGTAAAGATGGGCGCTCGCAACCTCCAGTGGCGCATCGGTGCCGCTCAAGGGTTGCGCGGCCAGCGCGCTCACGATTTTTTCACGCAGGCTTGCCAGCAGCACCAGGTGGCGGGTGCGCAAGAGTCTCAAGGCATGCTCCAGCTCACTGCTGTCCTCATCCCGGAAATTCGTGACGATGATCACGAGAGCACGTTTGCGTTGGCGACTCATCAGAGTCGTGGCCGCGGTGATGTAATCGGAATGGGTCACTGTCGGCTGAACGTCATACAACTCGCCCATGAGGAAGTTGAGTGCAGCCACTCCCTTGCGCGGCGCCACGGCGCGTTCAGTGCCGGCCGGGGCGCCGAAGGTCATCGCACCGACCTCGTCGCCCTGACGAAGCGCGACGTAGGCGAGCAACATGACCGCGTTCAGCACGTGATCGAAGTACGCGCCACCGACTCCGCGCTGACCCTCATCGGCACGCATTCTTCGACCGCTGTCGAGCAGCAACATCACGCATTGGTCCCGTTCGTCCTGGAATTCCCTGATGATGGGCTTGCCGAAGCGCAGGGACGCCTTCCAGTCGAGGTGGCGCACCGAATCGCCGATGCGATATTCCGCCAGCTGGTTGAAGTCGGTGCCCTCGCCGCGGCGCTGATAGGTCTTGATGCCGAGCTCCGTCAACCGGCGGTCGCCGGCGAGCCACGCATAGCGGGCCACCTGGGCGAAATCGGGAAAGACGCGTCGGGACTGCCGTTCGCCGAGTCGCTCGAGCAGCTGGCACAGTCCGAGCCGCGAGGTGACGCGTACCTCCGCCGGCTCGAGCGTGATGTCGCCGCGACGCATTGGAGTCACGGAGTAGGAGATTGCCAGGGAGCGCCCGCCCGGCACGGTGACCGTGACCGGCAGTCCTTCGGTCAAGAGGGTCGGATCCACGTAGTCGAACAGCTCGCAGCGCCAGTCGTCGGCTCCCTGGGTCTCGATCGAAATGTGGATGTCGCATCTCATGCGGATGGCCAGTGCGTCAGGCATCCGACGCGACAATCTCGGCGCGGCATCCCGCCATGCGCGCTTCGTGTATGCGAAATCCGCCCCCGCGATCGCCAGCAGGGCGAGCGCCCACGCGGTTGCCAGCCACGCGGCGAACGCGATCTGTGCTCCCGCGACCAATGCCAGCAGTGCACACACGCCTCCGGCAGCAATGGCCGCAATCGCGAATCTGCTCGGGACGACGCGGACGCGCACGGCGATCAGGCACGCGGCGCAGGAGCGCTCTCGATCACTGCGCTCAGTATGTCCGCGGGTTTGCGCCCCTCCAGCAGAGCATCGGGTGTCAGCGCGATCCGATGGCGAAGCACGGGCAAAGCAAACCGCTTGATGTCATCCGGAGTGACGAAATCGCGGCCATCCAGAAGAGCTACGACGCGCGCGGTGCGCACGAGCGCAATCGCACCTCTCGAGCCGCTGCCCATAGCAAGACCGGGCCAGTCGCGGGTTGCGCGGGTGATGCGGACGGCGTAGTCGACCACTTTTTCATCGACCAGCTGACGCGCCGCGACCTGCTGAATTCCCAGGATGGCGCGCTCGCTGAGGCAGGGCTTGACGTTCATAAGCGGAAGTTGATCGCCGGCCTGTTTGCTCGTGGTTCGGATGACGACCGCGGCCTCCTCCTCGGCCGACGGGTAGTCGATTTCTGTCTTGAGAAGGAAGCGATCAAGCTGCGCCTGCGGCAGCGGGTAGGTCCCTTCGGTGTCGACCGGATTCTGGGTGGCCAGGACGATGAACGGCCGGGGAAGCACGAGCGACTGACCTTCGAGCGTGACCTGATTCTCCTGCATCACTTCCAGGAGCGCGCTCTGGGTCTTCGCCGGCGCGCGATTGATTTCATCGGCCAGCAAAAGGTGAGTGAACACGGGACCGCGCACGATCCGCAGCGCGTGCGTACCCGGATCGAGCACCGCGTGACCGGTGATGTCGGATGGCATCATGTCCGGCGTAAACTGTACGCGGGCGTGAGTAAGAGACAACGATTGCGCCAGCGCGCGTACCAGCAGTGTTTTGCCCAGCCCGGGCACTCCCTCCAGCAGCACGTGGCCGGAGGCGACCAACGCGATGATGACCTGATCGATCACGGCCGTCTGGCCGACCAAGGCCTTGCCGATTTCCTGCCGCAGCCGCGCCAGCAGTTCCGCCGCGCGCAGCACCGGGCTCGCTTGTTCCGTCTCCATGTTCAGACCGCACCCCTATGATGTTATGTTTGAAATTGCGCGTCGCACGGACTCGAGCAGCGCCAGCGTCTGCCGCAATTCGCCGCGGCGCCGCGGGCCGGTGAATTTCATCGCCGTGGCCAGTTCGTGCACGTCGGTTCCGGACAGCTCCGCAAGCTTCGCGACGCGCGCCTCGTCGTCCATTCTCGAGTAGCCGCAGATGCTGCGATCCGCCGTTTCCTGCAGTGCCCTGAGGGTCGCCGCTTGTAGGGCCTGTCCACCGCCGCAGCGCACGGTGAACTCACCGGTGCCGCGGATCTGCTCCGCCAACGAGCGCCGCGCCGGGTCGGTTGGCGCAACCGGCGGCCCGAAGCGCACGCTCGAGCGCCATAACCACAGGACCACGAGCGCCAACCCGAGGAGGACGACCGGACTTGCGGTTGTCCAGATCAACGACAGGAGCGATGCGCCCTTCTCCTCGGTCAGAAACCAGATCGGGTCGCCCCGTTGCAGCTGCGTCGCAGCCACGAACAACGCGGCGTGATCCGCATCCAGAAGGGCGCGGTTCCCGAATGGCATCGCGTTGATCATGGTGACGCTTCCCAGGCCCACGGGCACACGCACAGCCTGGATCGCAAGGCTCGCATCGCGCAGCTTCCATGACGTGCGCCGGTCCGCCCTCAGTCCGCTGATGCGGTCAAGATTGCAGACCGAGAACCGCGCGCGTGTCGGTAGCGACGGAGCCTGCGGATCGGTTGCGTGGAGTGTCGGACACTTCTCCCAGGTCGTCTCTCGATCGGCGCGCGCGATTTCCGCGGTGCTGCGCACATAACGTGAAATGCCGGCCCACTCCTCGAGTTCCGGTTGGCCGCCGATCAGCGAGCGATCCACGACGAGCCGGCCCCCCGCGGCAACCCACCGCTGCAGCCTCTCCCGGCGATCCGGCATGAGGCTCCAGTGCCACGCGGATGCAAACACGACCGCGCGCCGAGGCGGCAGCGAGCCGAGAATCCGTTGCCAACGCGGCTGTGCTCCGAGCGACCGGGCGAGTTGTGCGGCGGAGTAGAACGGGTTGGTTGCCGCCTCGCCCTTGAGAGGTTGGGGAATGGGGACCGCGTCCCAGTAGGTGTTCATCGCGATCCACACGACCAGAGCTGCGAGGGCCGCGATGATCGCCGCCCTGATGGCCCACCTGGCGATCATGCGGTGATTCCGTCGGGGTTGAGCACTTCCGCCGGCTCCAGTGCCGGTTCAAATTCATCACACAGACCGACCATGACCTGCGTCAACGGCTCTTCGCCGCGGTAGACCGCTCGCTGCCAGACGCGCACCAGCTGCGAGATGTAGGTCGTTCCCCGGGCGTTCAGGTGTTGGTTTGCAAGTTGGACACATTCGCCTTCCGTGGTCGAGTGCCGGATCGGCACACCGTGGACGTGCGTGAGCCGCGAAAGGGAGCCTCGATATAACAGCGCGAGTGCGGCGCGTCGCTCCCCCTGGTCCCACGACCGACGTGCGGCGGCGCCTATATCGTCGGGCAACGACTCCGGGCGGATGTCAAGATCGCGTACGTGCGTTGGCCCGATGACTGTCGCAGCCGGACGCCGGCGACCTCGATTACTGAGCAGGCGAAGGAGAAAGATGGCGAGCACTCCCACCACCACGAGGCACGCGATCCACACAAGCATGCGTCCCCCTTCAGCCAACCATGCGAACAGGTCGCTGATCCATTGAAGCCAACCTGGCAACTCGCCGGTGGGGCGCGCCTCAGACTTGCCAACCCAGTGCAGCACATGCATCTTGCGCGTACTGACGAGATTGGGGTCCTCCCTGAGCGCTCGCACCGCGGCGGAGACTTCCGCTTCGGTTGGGCGAAGGGTCGGCGGTGATTGCCCGACAGGAAACGCGGACGGCGCGAACACCAGGCAGGCAAGGAGAGTGACGGCTGCCTGCGGCGCGGACCCGGCCCTCTTAGACTGCAAACGCACGTCGAAACTCCTGCTCGATGTCCCAGGCTTCGAGCTCGGCGCGCCGATTCAGATACATCGCAAATCCGGCCGCCACGAAGAAAGGCTCGAGAAACAGCACGACGACGGCATAGGCGGCCTGCACAGCGAGCGCGGTGGCTGCGGAGTCCTGGCCAGTCAACAGCTTGCCGAGGTCAGGCTCGTACCCCTTCGGAGTCAACCAGAAGGCCAGGGACACGAGCCCGACCGACAGTGAGGTCTCGGCAAGCCCGAACACGAAGGCGATGAGGGCGGCCGCCCCGGTTCGTCCCCGGCGGATCTGAGCGACCCGCTTGCGCAACGGCGAACCACGCAGCCCCTCGAGCTGGTAGACCGGCTGAGTAAAGGAACGCCACGGCGAGAGGCGCCGTAGGGTCCAGCTCGATGTGAGCTGATGCCACCACACTTCGCGCCGGCTCCGCCAGAGCTCCGCCGGTGAAGTCGTCTGTCCGAATGCCGCCCGTGACAGCACGAACAGGATCGTGCGGTCGAGCCAGGGTTTCGCGCACCACAAAATGACGGCGGGCAGCCAGGCCGCTGTCTGGAAGAAAGCGAGCGCCAGCACCGCGATCGGCACGCCGACGCACCAGTAGCAGGTAAAAACCTGTCGGGCGGCACTCTGGCACAGCCGCACGCCCAGATCGGCCGCCTCCATGTTGGATCGAGGCCGCAGGCGGATCGCGAATGCTTCAATCCGCACGGCGACCCTGCAGGGTGAGGTACGCAATAACCGTGGTCCAGCAGACTGCGGCGACGGTATATTTGACCGGCAGCGGAATCCAGCCGGCTGAAGACCAGAAGGCCTCGATCGCCGCGGCGATCAGCAACATCGCGCTGACGCCGTAGACGATCACCACGGACTCCCGCGCAGCACGCACCAGCGACTGAACGCGAGTCTGCCGGCCGGGGGCCAGCAGAGAGTACCCGAGGCGCAGTCCTGCGGCACCCGCCAGGACGATCGCGGTCAACTCGAAGGCCGCATGGGTGGCGATGAAGGAAAAAAACGTCGGGGCGAGGCCGCGCTCGGTGAGGTAACCGCCTACCGCGCCGCCCAGCGCCCCGTTGAAGGCAATGAAGAACACACTTCCGACGCCTGCGAACACACCTGCGGCGAAGCACTGAAAGGCAACGCCGACATTGTTGCGGATGTAGAACGCGAACATCTGCCAGTCGGTCAACGCGCCGCCCGCCCGCCCGATCGAGCGGGCGGCCTCGGAGTACATCTGGTCGAAATTCGCGACGGTGCCGGCATCCACGACGCTCAGAATCAGCTCCGGCCGGACATAGACCAGGATCCCGAGCCCGACACTCGGGACCGCAAACAGCGCGGCCGAGAGCCACACAAACGGGGCGTGAGCTCGCACGGCGCGCGGGAAATCGCGAGCGAACAGTTGCGTCAGGCGTCTGATGCCAAGCTCGCTGTGCTGGTAAATGAGTTGGTGTGCGTCGCCCGTGATCTGCTCGAGCCGCTCGACCAGGTAGGCCGGGTAGAAGCGTGCGCGCGCCAGTGCCAGGTGCTCGCAAGCTCTTCGATAAAGGGAGGCGATGCGCTCGCCGTGAACCGGGACGCGCCCCCTGCCGGTTTGTCGCGTTCGGATCTGTGCGAGCAGCTTGCCCAGCTCCTCCCAATCTCGCTCGTAGAGCCTTTCGAACTGAATCGGAGTCATGGTGGGTAAGATCGGGTCCGTAGCCGCAGGCGCGTTCAGCGCCGTCCCAGGAACCATTGTGCGACACCGAGTACGCGTTGCGTTACTGCAGGGCCTGCGTGGCCGGCGTCACCGGACACGGCGGCGGCCAGAGCAGCGAGCTCGTCCAGCCTCTCCGCCGTCAAACGTGACGCGCGCGCCGCAAGGGAGATGACGGCTGCCTGATCCTGCGGGGCGACGGGTATGACGGGGGCGATCGGCTCGGCCTGCGCGAGCTGCAGTCTACGGGACTCGCGCGGGCGGTAGACGACAAGGGTCGCAGCCGCAAGATCGCCCAGACGCTTGAAGTCCCGTCGTGTGAGTAGACACACCGTGGCGAAGCCGTACATCAAGGGCAGGAAGTCGGCGACCCGTAGCAGGTTTCTCGTCAGGGAGGCAGCCGGTGTGACGGGGAGGCCGTTGTCCATCACCACCTTGATACCCAGGGCGCGCTTGCCGGGGGTGGCGCCCCAGCGACTCAGCTCGAACGCCACCGGATACAGCCACTCCAGCGCAAAGGCGAACACCAGATACACGGCCGGGGCGAGGCCGCCGAAGAGCAGCGAAGCGACCGCTATCACGTAGAAGAACAGCAGGCGCAGCAACAAGTCCAGCGTGAATGCGCAGGCGCGGGCACACAAGCCGGCTGGACGCAGCTCGAGCACGATCCCTTCCGGGGTTTCGGCCGGGACTATTGTGTCGAGGACGATCCGTGTCACGCAGACCCGCTGAGCGCCCGTCAGGCCTTGACGACGATCGTGTCCGCGATCCGGTCGTGCAGACAGCGGCGCGAATCTCCGAAGATCATGAGCAGATCGACCAGCAGATAGATGAAGCTGACGACCGGGATCACCGAGGGAATGTTGTTCACGACGTTGCGCAGCCAGAAGATCCTGCCCAGGCCCGCCTTCGAGCCATCCGAACGTACGACCTTGATGCCGACGGCCCGCTTCCCGATGGACTGCCCGTGGCGTGCAACGAGAATGATCGTGACCGCCGCCCACGCCAGAGTCAGAACGGCCGTGATCGGCAGGCCGCCGTTGTAGGCCAGCTTCAACAGGTCCGCGCGGGTGGTGGCGGCGGGGGTCCAATGGCGCATCGCGACGAACAGGACAGGAGCCTCGATAACGATCCCGATCAGTGCATCGACGATGTACGCGCCGAGTCGTGAGGAGCGCTCCGCGAGCTCTCCGGGACCCTCGGAGTCGGCGATGTCCTGCACCGGTGCACCCGGTGGAGCGTATGGATTCTGTGGATTCGGCGTGGGCGTGCTCATCGACGGGGTCTCCCTGGAACGGCACCGCGGCCGGCCGCGCGGGCGCCTCCGGGCTCGACATCCCCGCAGCTGGGTCTCGAGCGTGCCGATTCTGCGCCTGCTGTGCGGCGCGTGCACCTGCCCCAAACCGGCTGATCTGCCCCGATCGACCGTCCTTGCGGCGAACGGCTCTTCAGGCGGTGCCCGGCTGACAGAAAAACAGGTGCGCCGGCAGGACGTTCAGAGGCTCGAACTTACGTTTGACGTAATGAAAGATACGCTGCAGGTCGGGGAGGACCCGCGTCGAGAACTGATAGACCAGGAAGGCTCCGCCGGGGGCGAGCGCACCCGAGGTCTTGCGAAGGATGCGCTCGCGCAGGTCGGCCGAAATGGTGCTGAACGGAATCCCGGAGATGATGTAGTTCGCCTGGCCGGATCCGAGGCGCTGGAGGATCTCGTCCACCGACTCCGCCGAATCCTGTATCACCTGGAGCCGCTCATCCGGAAAGGATGCGCGCAGAAACTGGACGAACTCGGGATTCGTCTCGATGGCGACCAGCACGGCATCCGGGCGCATACGCTCAAGGATCTCGGCGGTGATGCTTCCGACCCCCGGGCCGTATTCCACGATGACGCGCGCTGTCCCCCAATCGATGGGCTGCAGGAGCTGCCGGATGAGGAAGCGCGAGCTTGGGATGATCGAGCCGAGCATCCGGGGATGACGGAAGAAGTTTCGGGCGAACAGCAGGGCGTCTCCGCTGCGCGTCCGGTTTCGTGCCCGATTCTTATTTGACACGGCGTTTCCCGCGTAGCTTGTGCCCATTCCAAACTCCCACAGGGTGCGTAAGTTCCGGCCCATCCCGCGCCAGCGACGGGGAATGAGGCTCACAGGCACCGCTTGGCGGTTTCAGGAGCGCTAATCTATAGCAATTATGGCTGCCGGTGACCATCCGCGACGCTTGGGGAAGAGAAAGGAACGCTCCCTGTGCCGTCAGCCGCCGGAGCGCCTGGCCTCGTAGCCAAGCTTCTGCAGCTCCGCGACGACTCGGTCCCGGTGGTCCCCCTGGATCTCGATGCTGCCGCTCCTGACAGCGCCTCCGGCTCCGCAAAGCCTCTTCAGGCGTGTCGCCAGCGCTTCCAGCTCGCGCGCTTCGAGGGGTAAACCTGAAATCACGGTGACACCCTTACCGCCGCGGCCGGCGATTTCCCGCCCGACCCGTATTCGCGCGGAAGCTCCGTTCGCCGGAGCTCGCGCGGCGCCGGAGGGCGCTGTGGGCCGTGTCGCTATACCCCCGTGGGAGTGACCTCGCAAGACCACACCACGGAAGGTGAGCTTGGGTGTCACCACGGTAACCCCCTCAAGGCTGCGGAGCCTTCAGGTCTTCGTCACGAAGATTGAAGAGTCGCTTGCGATCTGCGTCGCTCATCGGCTGTGCGAAATTAGCCAACTCCTTGCCGACCTCTGCGCCCCTGCGGACCGCCGGACGCGCGCCCACGGCCTCGAACCAGCGTTTCACGTGCGGGAAGTCGTCGAGATCCTGCTCCTGCCAGTCGTGACGCGCTACCCACGGCCACGACGCGATGTCGGCGATCGAGTAGTTCCCTGCGAGGTAGGAATAGGTGCCGAGCTGCCGGTCCATGACCCCGTAGAGTCGTGCGACCTCCGTCCGGAAGCGGTGCATGGGGTACTCGATCTTCTGCGGCGCGTAGCGCAAAAAGTGATGCGCCTGTCCTGCCATGGGACCCAGTCCGCTCACCTGCCAATAGAGCCATTGCAGCACACGATATTTTCCCGCGACATCCGCGGGCAGGAATTTTCCGGTCTTCTCGGCCAGGTACTGCAGAATCGCGCCTGATTCGAACAGGGTGATCGGTTCACCGTCCCGCTCGCGATCGATGAGGGCCGGCATCTTGTTGTTGGGATTGATCGCTGTGTAGTCCGGCGTGTGCTGCTCACCCTTGTTGATATTTACCGGAATGACCCGGTACTCGAGGCCGCATTCCTCGAGCATGATCGTAATCTTCTTGCCGTTGCCCGTCGGCCAGAAATACACATCGATCACGCGGACCTCCTCGCTCGTTGAGCGTGCACGCAAGCGACTATAAGGGAGGTCAACCCGTCGATGCGACTTTCCCCGCCTCAGCCCTGGGCGCCCACTTCCACCTGCCGGGTCGAACCATCGGTCCCGGCGACGTCCACGGTGTAAGTCAACCGATTGCCGGCGCGCGCGAGGGCCGCATCCGTCGCTTTGCCTCCCGCCCGCTCCTCCGCAGTGAGGATCGCTCCCGCAAGCGACGTTGGCATATCCCGGATCAACTGCGCATCCCCGTCCGATATCATTTCCCGGGAGGGCCGATTCCACGCCTCCGTGACTGTCCCGTTAAAGGCATCAACGTCGAGCCGCGTGAGCCTCGTGCCGTCGCCGGCCAGGACGGTGACCTGATAGCGGCCCTCGTTACCGTGTTTCGGGTCGAATCCGACGCTGATCGCGTGTCCTTGGTCCTTTCGCTCGGCCGTGCTGACAGCCTGCGGCAAGGTGATGTTGGCGCCGGCGAGCATGTGTGCCTCCCGGGCTTCGAGCCTGGGGTCGGCGGCGTTCGCCGTGACGGCGAAGGTCGCGCAGAGCGCGGTTACCGCTGCAAAGTATTTCATGAGAGGACTCCTTTCGTTCAGACAGTCGTGTGACAGCACCCTTGGACGCTGCCGCAAGCGACAAGGTTCGTGCAGAAGTGTCAGGGAGTGTTAGATGTTGTTGCGCAGCCCGGCGTTGCCATTGCCGCGGCTGTCGCATCTGCGCTCAGGGTGGGCATGCCGATTGCGGCCTTTCTGGACGGGCCTTACGGAACCGAAGGGGAAACTCATGAACAGGCACCTTGCGTTCGCCGTCGCTGCAGCCCTGGCTTTCGGCGGCCCCGCGGATGCGCAAACTCCGACTACGCCGACGCAGAGCGGAACCGGTACGAGCGCTACCGGAACAGCTACGTCCACACCGGGCACGTCCACACCGGGCATGATTAATCCCCAGGCCACAGACCCGAGCACGGCCACGCCCAGTACGGTCAGCCCGCCGCCTGCCGCGACAACACCGGCCTCGCAGTCCTCCTCGAGGCCGCACGAGGGCCCAACGCGTCGTGCAGAGGCGGGCATGGCTCAGGGCATGAGCAACATCAGCGCGGGGATGGGCGTCCAGAGCACCGCGGGCGAGCCGATCGGGACGGTCAAGGATGTCGTCCCGAATCGCAGCGGTGAGCCGGGATATGTGCTCATCGTCACGCCGTCCGGGGGCCGGACCGCTGTGCCGTACTCAACCGTGAGTTCCATGACGCATGGTGGGAAGATCGTTCTGGATCGCGCTCGACTCGAGGGCGCACCCCAGGTAAAGGATAGCCAGCTGCAGGACCGCTCGAATACAACCTGGCAGAGGCAGGCAGACCAGTACTGGAACGGGCGCCGGGGGTCCTCGACACCAGGGGCGGGCAGCTCGCCTACCTCGAGCAGCGACCAGGGCTGACCCCAAGTGCATAACGTATCCTCGCGCCTTCGAGGGCGCGGGGTACGCTGCGGCTCGCGTCTCTCGCACTCGGAGGTCTCGCACGGGTGGGGGTGTAGAAGTGCCTCCGCTGCAACGTTTCGTGCGCAGCCCGGGCATGAGCCGGTGCAAATTGGAACGCGTCTGGCGTGCGGCGCCAGTAATATTCCACTCCCTGCCGCGGCGAAGAGCCCGTACCTACCCCATGACGCAACGGTCGCGACTGCATGTCCCCAATCCCCCGGCGCGCCCGGGCGACAAGCCTGATTTCAGTTACGTGCACATCTCGCCGCCCGGCGCTGTACCTCGCCCTGAGGTGACTGCTGCTCCCCACGAGATGGAGACGCTGGCGGTGCAGATGGTGCGTGTCCTGGACGAGGAGCACCGCGCGGTAGGGCCGTGGAATCCGCATTTGGAGCCGCAGGACCTGCAGGTCGGCCTGCGCCATATGGTGCTCAATCGGGTCTTCGATGACCGCATGCAGCGCATGCAGCGCCAGGGGAAGATCTCCTTCTACATGAAGTCAACGGGCGAGGAGGCGGTGGCCGTGGCGCAGGCGATGGCCCTGCAGCCCGGTGACATGTGCTTTCCGTCCTATCGGGTCCAGGGCCTGCAGATCGCGCGCGGCCGCAATCTCGTCGATCTGATGTGCCAGTGCCTGTCGAACACGCGGGACATGTGCAGGGGACGGCAGATGCCGATCATGTACCACTGGGCCAGTGGCAACATCTTCTCGATTTCCGGCAACCTCGGCACTCAGTTTCCCCAAGCCGTCGGCTGGGCGATGGCCGCTGCCATCAAGGGCGAGGATCGGATCGCCGCCAGCTGGATCGGGGAGGGTGCGAGCGCCGAAGCCGACTTCCACTATGCGATGACGTTCGCCGAGGTCTACCGCGCGCCCGTCATCCTCAACCTGGTCAACAATCAGTGGGCGATCTCGACGTTTCAAGGATTCGCCGGGGGCGAGCACCGGACGTTCGCCGCGCGTGGGCTCGGTTACGGGATGCCGGGCATCCGGGTCGATGGCAATGACTTCCTCGCCATTCACGCGGTCACTCAATGGGCCGCGGAGCGCGCTCGCAACAGCGGCGGTCCGACGCTCATCGAGCTGGTGACCTACCGTGCCGCCGCCCATTCGACGAGCGACGATCCGGCCCGCTACCGCCCGCGGGATGAATGGAAATCCTGGCCGCTGGGCGACCCGATCGAGAGGCTCAAGCAGCATCTGATCGCTCTCGGGGAATGGTCCGAGGAGCGGCACGGCGCGTTGGAACAGGAGCTCGAGACTCATGTCACCGCCTGTTGGAAGGAGGCGGTCAGCTACGGGACGCTGACCGAAGGTCCGAAACTCGATCCCGCGACCATGTTCGATGACGTGTACGCGCAGATCCCCCCGCACCTGGTGCGCCAGCGCGAGGAGCTGAGGGCCATGGGCGAGGCGCGAGCGCCCGGTGGGTCGGAAGATCGGACGGAGCTGGACCGTGCGGCACGCTTCGCGGCCAAGGAGGGCTGACGGTCATGGCGCACATGAACATGGTGCAGGCGCTCAATTCCGCGATGGACATCATGCTCGAGCGAGATCCGCGCGTAGTCATCATGGGCGAGGACATAGGATTTTTCGGGGGCGTCTTTCGCTGCACGGACGGCTTGCAGCGCAAGTACGGGGAGCAGCGCGTGCTCGATACTCCGGTGGCCGAAGGAGGCATCATTGCCGCGGCGATCGGGATGGGGGTGAACGGCCTGAAGCCGGTGGCCGAGATCCAGTTCGCCGATTATATCTATCCTGCCTTTGACCAGGTGGTGAGCGAGCTTGCGCGCTTGCGTTATCGGACCGCGGGCGAGTTCTCCGCGGCGGTCACGATCAGGACACCCTGCGGCGGGGGGATCCGCGGCGGGCAGACGCACTCGCAGAGTCCCGAAGGAATCTTCACACACGTGTGCGGCATCAAGGTCGTGATGCCTTCCAATCCATACGACGCCAAGGGTCTGCTGATCAGCTCGATCGAGGACGACGATCCGGTCGTCTTCTTTGAGCCCAAGCGGATCTACAACGGCCCCTTCGATGGCGACCCGCACAAACCGGCCGTTCCGTGGAGCTCTCATCCCCGGGGCGAGGTGCCGGACGGCTACTACACCGTGCCTATCGGCAAGTCCGTGATCGTTCGGCCGGGCAACGAGGTGACCGTTGTCGCCTATGGCACGATGGTGCACGTGGCTGAAGCCGCCGTGCGACTTGCGCGCGTCGATGCCGAGATAATCGATGTGCGCACGATGGCTCCGCTGGATGTCGAAACATTGTGCACATCGGTGTGCAGGACCGGCCGGTGCGTTGTCGTGCACGAAGCGACACGGTTCAGCGGCTACGGCGCCGAGCTGGTCGCGACGGTTCAGGAAGAGTGCTTCTGGCACCTGGAGGCGCCGATTCAGCGCGTCACCGGTTGGGATACGCCGTATCCGCACGCCTTCGAATGGGAATACTTTCCGGGTCCGCAACGGATCGCCGCAGCATTGCACAATGTCATGCAGGCGACCTGAGCGCTTAGGGGGTAGTGCGATGAGCAGACACGTCTTCAAACTGCCGGATCTGGGTGAGGGCACGGTGCAGGCCGAGATCGTAGCGTGGCGTGTGAAGCCCGGAGACGTCGTAGCCGAGGACGACGTCATCGTTGAAGTGATGACGGACAAAGCCGCGGTGGAAGTGCCGTCGCCGGTGAGCGGCACAGTCGTCTCGACGACGGGCGGTCCCGGCGATTCCGTTCCAGTGGGGGCGGAGCTCATCGTGTTCGAAACCCAGGCCGATGAGTCGCGCAAGCCTGTGGCCCGTTCCCATACCATTGAGCCGGTCGAGGCCGCACCGCAGGCAACGCCTGCTTCCTCCGGCAACGGTGCCGTTGAGGGGGGCGTGCGGGTCGCCACTTCGCCAGCCATCCGGCGACGCGCCCGCGAAGCGGGGATCGATCTGTCCCAGGTTCGCGGATCGGGACCGAACGGCAGGATCGTGCGAGAGGATCTCGACGCGGTCGTTGCGGGGCGCTCGTCGTCCGGCATCGCGAGCGGAAAACCCGCGTCGCCCGCTACGTCGTTGCATCCACCTCCCATCAAGCGCCCGTCCGAACCAGGCGCCACCGAAGAAATCAAGGTCATTGGCGTTCGGCGCCTGATCGCTCAGAAGATGAGCGAGGCCAAGCGGAATATTCCGCACTTCGCATACGTCGAGGAGATCGACGTGACCGAGCTGGAATCGTTGCGCCGGCACCTCAATGGCGGACTACCGGCCAAGGACGTTCCGCCCCTGACATACCTGCCGTTTCTGGTCGCCGCGCTCGTGCGGGTTCTCGATGATTTTCCGCAGTGCAACGCCACCTACGACTCGGATCGCGGCGTCATCATTCGACATCGCTCGGTGCACGTCGGGGTTGCAACGCAGACCCCGGAGGGTCTCAAGGTCCCGGTCGTGCGCGATGCGCAGGACCTGACGTTGTGGGAGCTCGCCACTGAAATGCGGCGCGTGACGGAAGTCGCTCGCGCCGGAAGGGCGAAGAGGGACGAGCTGCTTGGATCTACGATCACGGTCAGCAGTCTTGGGAAACTCGGCGGCATCGCCAGTACGCCGATCATCAATGCGCCCGAAGTCGCGATCATCGGAGTAAACCGCGCCATCGAGCGGCCCACGGTGGTGAGCGGTGCGATTGCGGTTCGCAGAATGATGAATCTCTCCTCCTCGTTCGATCATCGCTTCGTCGATGGATATGACGCCGCCGCGATGATCCAGGCACTGAAGGAAGGCATCGAGCATCCCGCGACGATATTCATCGATCGACCGGGCAGGGCAAGAAAAACTTAAGGCGACACAAGCGACCCTGTTTGTTCGGGACGTCCCCGCGGCGCACTCTGCGCCTAGCAAGATCCAGCGCGATTCGCGCAACGACAGGAGGCACCCGGTGAACGTCGGCAACCCATCTTTTCTGAAAAGGCTTCTGTCGCAGCTGCTCAGCAGCTGCGCTGCGGTGGATGGCACGTATGTGTTCGATCTGCACGGGCGGTGGCGTTATCAGCCCCGGCCCACCCTTCACCCGTCTACCCCGGAGATCCTGCATCCCGCCGCTGAGCGGGCGGGCGGAGCCTCCATGCCCACCGCGCAGATTCTCGCAATGACCCGCGTCTAGAGCGCCGGGGCTCCGGCGGCCTGTGGCTCTTGGGCGTCCTGCTATTCGCGCTCGGCGCCGGCGGTTGCCGCCGTTCGTGGCGAGGGATCAGCTCCAATCCGGTTTGACCGCTCGCCTGGTGTCGCCGGGACGTGCCTCTGAAAGCATTCTATCGCCGCTCGGGCGGCCGGTCCGGCAAGCTCGGGACGCACAAGCACCAGATATAGGGGGGTGTGGCGTGTTCCGCCAGCCGTCAGGGTAAGCGTACGCAGAGTCCCCCGTTTCAGAGATTCATCGACGACATGCCGCGGCAGCCACGCGAATGCCAGTCCGGCCTCCACGGTGGCGAGCGAGGATTCGAGACTGCTGACCGTGCAACGGTGCTCCGCCCCGAGCCATCCCTCATCGCGGGGATGTCGGACACCGGAGTCCCGAACGACTGCCTGCACGTGACGAGTGAGATCTTCGTTCGTGAGCGCGCGCTCCGACAGACTCAGCGGATGATCGAGCCTGGCCACCGCCACGAAGCTCACGTCCATGAGCCACTGACCAAGTGAGCCGGGCGGCACCCGGGTCGTCACGACGACGTCGGCGTTGTTGTCGGTGATCGCATCGTCCGCCCCGGACAGAACCGCGTCCGAAAGTTGCATCTGTGTGTTGGGACACAGGCGCTGCAGCTCGGCGACGATGTTCATCAGCCGGCCGCGCGGAAACGCCGCGTCCACAACGATCCGCAGCTCCGGTTCCCACCCCTGTTTGAGATTGCGCGCGAGCGACTCGAGCGTGGCGGCATCCCGAAGAAGCGCTCTCGCGCGTCTCAAGAGCACGAGGCCGTGCGCCGTCAAAACCGCCTTCCGACCCTCGATCCTCAGGAGCGGTACGTCCAGGGCCCCCTGCAGTCGGGCGATCGAGTAGCTCACGGCTGACTGACTGCGATGCAGGAACGTTGCCGCCTGTGCGAACCCACCTTGATCGATGACGGTCGCCAGGACGGACCATTGCTCCAGTGAAGTTCTGGGTACAGTCATAACCAATCGATTTAATGGATGATAATGGGCCGAATATTGCGCTTTTTTATCCAATTGTTCGAGCTTATGCTGCCGGTCCACAGGAGGTTCGCCATGAACGAGATCCGACGCAGCGGTGAGCGGGGCTATGCCGACCACGGCTGGCTCAAGTCTTTCCATACGTTTTCATTTGCCG
>FTEO01000846.1_pt1 | contig 17011 bp, 13 predicted proteins | sample 1640211 | NCBI WGS metagenome assembly FTEO01 (sample SAMEA3914816, study PRJEB12502) | metagenome | biome: forest; material: soil | place: USA | collected 2011-09-16 | depth 0.3 m | reverse complement strand
TGAGCTCCTTGGGCGAGCCGCTGTTCGGCAGGCCCACACCCGACGGCTATCCGCTCACCTCCAGCGCCTGGACCAGCTCCGGCCAGATGAGCCGGCGCTTCGAGATCGCGCGCGCGATCGGCAGCGGCAACGCCGGTCTGTTCCAGCCGGAGAACGGCAGCGTGGCGCAACGAACGGGCTTTCCGCAACTTTCCACACGCCTCTACTTCGACACGATCGAGCCGCAGCTCGCCGCCGACACGCACGGGGCGCTGGATCGGGCCGCATCGCAAGCCGAGTGGAACACGTATCTGCTCGCCTCGCCCGATCTCAACTACCACTGAGCTCACAGGAGACGTCATGAATCGCCGTGAGCTTCTTCGCAATCTGTCTCTTGCGGTTCCCGCCCTCAGGATCGGGCGCCTGTATGCGGCGCCTCAGGGCTCACCTCGCCTGCTCATCGTGTTCCTGCGCGGCGGATACGACTGCCTGAACATGCTCGTGCCCTACACCAGCACGGATTACTACGAGCTGCGCCCGAACATCGCGATCCCGAAACCGCCGGAAAGCCTGCAGCTCGATGCGGATTGGGCCCTCGCTCCGGCACTCGCGCCAGCGCTCGCCTCGATGTACGCCAGCAAGCAGCTCGCGTTCATTCCGTTCGCCGGCACCGAGGATCTTTCACGCAGCCATTTCGAAACACAGGACAGCATCGAGCTCGGCCAGCCCACGGACCACCAGGACCTGCGGTCGGGATTCCTCGCGCGACTCGCCACCCTGGTCAGTGGCCAGCGTGCCATCGCGTTCACGGATTCGCTGCCCGTGAGCTTTCGCGGTGGCCAGGACGTGCCCAACATCTCGCTCAAGTCGATCGCGAAGCCCGCCTTCGACGAGCGCCAGGCCGGCGTGCTCGCGGACATGTACGCGCACCACCCTCTGCATGCACAGGTTCAAGAGGGCCTCGAGCTGCGACAACACGTGAGCGCAGCCATGGCCGATGAGATGAACCAGGCCAACCGCGACGCCGTGACCGCGAAGGGCTTCGAGCTCGAAGCCCAGCGCATCGGCCGGCTGCTGCGCACGGACTACGGCATCGGCTTCGTGGATGTCGGCGGCTGGGACACGCACGTGAACGAAAACCAGACGCTCGCCACGAACCTGGACAGCGTGGGGCGCGGCTTGCAGTCCCTCGCACGCGAGCTCGGGCCCGAATGGTCCAACACCGTGGTGGTCGTGGTTTCGGAGTTCGGCCGCACGTTCCGCGAAAACGGCAATCGCGGCACGGATCACGGCCACGGCAGCGTGTACTGGGTCGCCGGCGGTTCCCTCGCGGGCGGCCGTATCGCAGGTCGCCAGCAACGCATCGGGCGCGCCTCCCTCTTCCAGGACCGCGACCTCCCCGTCCTCAACGACTACCGAAGCCTGATCGGCGGCCTCATGCGATCCATGTGGAGCCTCTCCACCTCGCAACTCGAACAGGTCTTCCCCGCCGCCCCCGCACTCGACCTCAACCTGATCTGACCAGAGCTCCGAGCTCAGGCCGCGCCGCATGAACGGCACGGCAATTCAGCGCCCCCCAAAGCCCCTGAGCGATCGCGGCCTCCGCTCGCGCCAGCGCCAGAGCGTTCATGCACACACACCACCCCTCGATCACCCCTCGAATCTCATGAAAATCATGATTCCAACCGAGGGAGGCCCCCCTAACATCGCACCCCCGGCGCCGTCCGGGTGCCGTGGGATCGGCTGGTCGGCGTCTCCCTGCGAAATAATACGAATTGAGGCGATTGCCGATGACTCTCGAGCGATTCTGTTTGTTGTGTCTCACCGCTTCCTCCGCCCTGCCACTCCTGGCGTCGGCCCGCACCGCCTCCGACCCGGGCGAAATTTCTGAAGTCGTGGTCACGGCGACGCGACTTGCCGCCTCGCCGTTCAACGTGCCGGCCGCCATCAGTCGCGTATCCGCAGAGCAGCTGCGAAACAATGCGCTCGGCATCAACCTGTCCGACGACATGGCCACGGTGCCCGGCCTGCTCGCCCGCAATCGCAACAACTATGCGCAGGATCAGCAGATCTCCATCCGCGGCATCGGCGCGAATTCCGCGTTCGGCATTCGCGGCGTGCGCGTGTATCAGGACGGCATTCCCGCCACCGGTCCGGATGGCCAGGGCCAGGTGTCGCAGTTCAACCTCGACTCCGCCGAACGCGTGGAAATTCTGCGCGGGCCGTTCTCCGCGCTGTATGGCAACTCCTCGGGCGGCGTCATCCAGATTTTCACCGCGGATGGCAAAGCGCCGGCGCAGGTGCGCAGTGCATTGGCGTACGGCAGCTTCGACACCTTCCGGGCCGGAGTGAATGCCAGCGGCGCAGAAGGTCCGCTCGACTACAACGTCGCCTTCACGCACTTCACGGTGGACGGCTATCGCGACCACAGCAGCGCGCGGAACGAGTCGTTCAACGGCAAGGTGAGCTACGACTTCAACGACAGCAACCACCTCGCGTTCATCGGCAACTTCGTCTCACGGCCGGACGCGCAGGATCCGCTCGGCCTCACGCAGGCGCAGTTCAACGCAAACCCGAACCAGACGGCCGCCGTCGCCACGCTGTTCAACACTCGCAAGAGCCTCCAGCAGCAGCAAGGCGGGCTCATCTACGATCTCGACATCAGCGAGACGCAGTCCGTGCGCCTGCTCGGCTACTACGGCCACCGCACCGTTGAGCAGTTCCTCTCGATTCCCGCGGCCACGCAGGCTCCGCCCACGAGCGCAGGCGGCGTGGTAGACCTGAGCCGCGACTTTGGTGGCGGTGATGCGCGGTGGTCCTGGCAAGGCATGCTCGCCAACCGGCCGCTGTCGTGGGTGGTCGGCGTGAGTTACGACCGGCAGAACGAGCTGCGCCAGGGCTACAACAACTTCATCGGCACCACGCTCGGTGTAAAGGGCGCGCTTCGGCGCAACGAAAACAACATCACGTACGATCTCGATGAATACACGCAGGGCACGTGGGACTTCGCGGACGCGTGGTCTGCCACGGTGGGTGTGCGCCGAAGCGAAGTGAACTTCGATTCCGAGGACCACTTCATCACCGCCAACAACGGCAATGACAGCGGCAGCGTCACGTACAACGCCACGTCACCCGTCGCGGGCCTGGTGTTCAAGGCGCGCTCGTGGCTGCATCTGTACGCTTCCTACGGCCAGGGCTTTCAGACTCCGCTCGGTTCGGAGCTCGCCTATCGCGCCGATGGTGGCACTGGCCTGAACCTCGGCTTGCAGCCCGCGCGCAGCGACAACAGCGAGCTCGGCGCGAAGCTGCAGATCAACCCGGACATCACGGCTGAAGCGACGATCTTTCAGGCGCTCACCCGCAACGAAATCGTGGTGAACACGAATCTCGGCGGACGCTCCACCTACCAGAATGCGGGCCGCACACGCCGTCGGGGTGCGGAGCTGGCGCTCACATACCAGCTTGCGCCGCAGTGGCGCATGCAGTTTGCCTACACGTACGTGGATGCCATCTACAGCGATGCGTACCTCACTTGCGTGGCTGCGCCCTGTGCCACGCCCACGGCGCCAGTGTTCGCCGGTAACCGTCTGCCCGGAGTGCCGAAGAACAATGCCTACGTGAATGTGCGGTGGGGCGACGAGCTCGGCTGGCATGTCGGTGCCAACGGCCAGTACGTGAGCGCGGTGGCGGTGAATGACATGAATACGGTCTTCACCCCGTCCTACTCCCTGTTCGGCGCGGACGGCGGGTACGGCGTGGACCTGCGCGCAGTGCGACTCAACGGCTTCGTGCGGCTGAACAACCTCGCCAACAAGCGCTACGTGGGCTCGGTGATCGTGAGCGACGGCAACGGCCGCTACTTCGAGCCCGGCCCGGGCTTCAACGTGCTGGCCGGCATCAGCGCCACGTTGAAGTGAGGCGCTGACACCGGCGGACAGGGGGCTGCGCTATTTGACCTCGTAGACGAGATTGAGCGTGGTCAGCGTATCCGTCTTCTTGAAGCCGAGCGCCGGATCGGAGTTGTGGCGGACAGAGTAGCCCGCCGCAAGTCCCAGCACGGCGTTGATCTTCACCTGCACGGACACGTCGTTCTGCATGAACGTGTTGTCCGTGCCGGACTCCACGAGAAACTTGTCGGTCAGTCGGGTCGTGGCGGTGAGATCATGCGAGTAGTCGGCCGTACCGCGGAAGACGGCCTGGTCGTTTGACTCACCCCGCTGCAGCAGCAGGCCGGCGTCGTCATACACGTCGCGCGTTGAGGCGAGCTTGTAACCGATACCGGCGGAACCCACGAGCTTCGTGTGCTCGGTGTCGATGAAGTGATGGCCGAAGCCGCTCGACAGCGTCGCCTGGTACTCGAAGCCGCTGAAGCGGTCGTCTTCGTAACGGCCTGCGCCGAACCAGAAGTTGCGCGGGCTGAAATTGTAGTCGGACTGCTCGGTGGCTTCCCAACGTTGCCCGCTGGTGAAACCGTCGGTGGTAGCGTAGAGGCCCGCAAGGCCCACGGCGTGCTTCCAGTTGCCTTCCGTCGTGGCGAGGTCGAGCTTCGCGTTACCATTCTGCGTGTCCGTGTTGCCGTTCGCGATGACGAGGCCGGCTTCACCTTTGCCTGTCCAGGCGGCGTGGGCCTGACCCGGCACCAGCATCCACGATGTGACGGCGACCGCAATGGCGGATAGATTACGAACTGTAACAAACGACATGCTCATCCTTAGACTCACGCGCCCACGCGCGGGCTGGCGATTGTAGACGAGCCCATGCGCTGCGCAGATGAACATGACATGGTGTTGATTCCGAGGTGTTGCGCCCGCCGCGGATTGCTGCCCCCGAGAGTGACATGAGCTCGAACATGCTGCCGTTTTCCATTCTGGATCTTGCCCCCGTTGCCGAAGGCGCGACACCGGCCGTGGCGCTGCGCAATTCACTGAGTCTCGCGCAGCGCGCGGAACAGCTTGAATACAAGCGCTTCTGGCTCGCGGAACATCACGGCATGGCGGGCATCGCGAGCGCGGCGACGGCCGTTGTCATCGGGCACGTGGCAGGTGGCACGAGCACGATACGCGTGGGTTCCGGAGGCATCATGCTGCCGAATCACGCACCGCTCGTGATTGCCGAGCAGTTCGGCACGCTCGCCTCGCTCTTTCCGGATCGCATCGATCTCGGCCTTGGCCGCGCACCAGGCACGGATCCTCTGACGGCACGCGCCTTGCGACGCGATCTGCAAAGCCGCGCAGAACAGTTCGCGCACGATGTCCAGGAATTGCAGGCGTACTTTGCTCCTGCAGGAGCAGCGCAGAGAATTCGCGCCGTGCCGGGCGAGGGACTCGAGGTTCCCCTCTGGCTGTTAGGGTCGAGCCTCTACAGCGCGCAGCTCGCGGCAGTCCTCGGCCTGCCCTTCGCGTTTGCATCACACTTCGCGCCGGCCGACATGATGCAGGCTCTCGAGGTGTACCGGGCCAACTTCCAGCGCTCGGCGCAGCTCGAGCGTCCGCACGCCATGCTCACCGTGAACGTGTTTGCCGCCGACACGGATGCGCAAGCCCGCCGGCACTTCACCTCCCTTCAGCAGGCATTTCTCAATCTGCGCCGCGGGCGGCCCGGCAAGGTTCCCCCGCCCATCGATGACATCGAGACCTTCTGGTCTGCCGATGAAAAAGTGGGCATCGCGCACGCGCTCGCCTGCTCCTTCGTCGGCTCTGAAGAGACGGTGCTGCAAGGGCTGCGCGAGTTCATCGCGCGCACCGGGCCGCAGGAGCTGATGGTCGCGGGCCACTTCTACGATCACGCTGCGCGGCTGCGGTCGCTCGAGATCACCGCACGTGTTCGGGACAGGCTCGCCGGGCCAGGAAACCGCCCGGAAACTGTATAGACTCGGTGCGTTACTCCGGAACGACACGCATCCCGAGGAACCATGGCCAAGGTGCCCTCTACGCGGCAAGCGGTGTATGCCGCCCTCGTCGGCAACATCCTGGTTGCTGCGACCAAGACCGTCGCGGCGCTGTGGACCGGCAGCTCCGCCATGTTCAGCGAGGCGCTGCACTCTTTCGTCGATACGGGCAACGAGGTGTTGCTGCTCTACGGCCAGTACCGTTCGGAGCGGCCGCCGGATGCAGAACATCCTCTGGGCCACGGCCGCGAGCTGTACTTCTGGAGCTTCGTCGTTGCGCTCCTCGTTTTCGCAGTGGGCGCGGGGGTCGCGGTCTTCCAGGGCACGATGCAGATTCTGCATCCGCAGGAAATCCGCAACCCGCTGGTGAGCTACGTCGTGCTCGCACTGGCCGCGCTGTTCGAAGGCGCCTCGTGGTGGGTCTCGGCGCGGCAGTTCAATGCGGCGAAGGGTCGCCTCAGCTTCTACGAGTCGTTTCGCCGCAGCAAGGACCCGCCCTCCTTCATGGTGCTGTTCGAAGACAGCGCCGCGCTGCTCGGCATTCTCATCGCCGCCGTGGGCACGTTCCTGGCCACGTCCCTCGAGCTCCCGGTATTCGACGGCGTGGCCTCGGTGCTGATCGGCCTCGTGCTCGGAACTGTGGCGGCGCTGCTCGCGCGGGAGAGCAAGAGCCTGCTGATCGGTGAAGGGGCGAGCCGCGAGCTCACGGAATCCATCACTCGCATCACCCGGAAGGACGGCGTTCGGCGCGCCAACGGCATGCTCACGGCCCAGCTGGCGCCGGACCAGATTCTGGTCGCGCTGAGCGTCGAGTTTGCGGACGATCTGCGCGTACCGGAAATCGAAGAGCAGGTGATCGACATCGAGCGGCGCGTGCGTGCGGCACATCCTGAAGTGGTCGCCCTGTTCATCAAGCCGCAGACCATCGGCATCTTTCGGGAGGCCGTACGCGCACGGTTCGGCGACGATGAGCTCCTGAATGAGCCTCCCAGCGAGGCGGCCACGCCCGATCCGGTGGCACCAGACTCGCGCAGCAAGGAGTGATCATGAGCGAAGCCTTCCCGCAGGTATATCTCGTACGGCATGGCGAAACGGCATGGACGATCACCGGGCAGCACACCGGGCGCACCGACATTCCGCTCACCGAACGCGGCAAGCTCGAAGTGCAGACGCTCGCTCCGCGGCTGCAAGGCAAGGCGTTCGCGCTGGTGCTGAGCAGTCCGCTGTTGAGAGCACGCCAGACCGCGGAGCTCGCGGGCTTTACCGATCGCGTCGAGTCAACGGACGATCTGCTGGAGTGGAACTATGGTGCATACGAAGGCCGGCGCACGGCAGACATTCGCGCGGAGCGGCCGGGCTGGAATCTGTTCGAGCACGGCTGCCCTGGCGGGGAAACAGTGGACGACGTGGGAGTGCGCGCAGATCGAATCATTGCGAGGCTCCGCAGTGCACACGCGAACGCGCTGCTGTTCGCGCATCGGGACATCCTGCGCGTGGTCGCCGCGCGCTGGGTTGCACTCCCGGCCAGGGAGGCGCGGCGCCTGTACCTCGAGCCGACTTCAGTAAGCATTCTGGGTTACGACCATGCGATCGATGAGCCGCTGATTCGTGTTCTGAACGGCACCGTTTAGAACAGCATCTGCATCTGCCGCCCATCGCCGACCATCAGGTCGAAATCGAGACCCAGCGCAGCCAGCACGGGCTCGGCCACCGGCTTCACCTGTTTCGCAATGTAGTGCTCGCGGTCCAGCGGGTTCTGAATGTTGTCGGTGGGCTCGGGGCCTGCCGTCGTCATCACATAGGTGATGAGCCGACCCGGCGGCTGCGTTGATTTCCGCGCCGCCGCCACATGAGGCGGCGTAGTCGCCGTGTATTCCGCGGCGCCTTTGCGCAGGTTCTTGCGATACACGAGTGCATCGTCCAGCTCCCCGCCCCTCACGCGCTTCACGACGTCCGCCAGATACACCTCGACTGGCTGATCGGTGAACAGCCGCTCGTAAAGCTCGCGCTGCACCTGTTTGGCGAGCGCGGTCCAGTCACTACGCACGACTTCCATACCGATGAACTCTACAGAGTCCGCGTCGTTGCCATGACGCAGACCGGCGTAGCGCTTGCTCGCACCGCGCGTGCTGTGGCGGGCGTGTGGCAGGAACAGGCGCAGGTACAGCTTTTCAAACTTCAGCTCCAGGCGACTCTGCACGCCCCAGCGTTCACGAATGTAGCGCGCGATTTCCTCGCTCAGCGCGCCGGCGAGCTGTCGCGCCTGACGGCGAGCCTCGTGCGCGTCCGTGCTACCCGATGCGACGAACAAGCTATCCGTGTCGCCATAGAGCACGCGGAAGCCGGCATCCTCGAACCACCGCTTCGACCACAGCAGGATCTCCCGGCCCGTGCCGGTGATCGCGTTGGCGAGCGCCGGGTTGAAGAAGCGGCACGCGGGCGTTCCCAGAACGCCATAGAACGAATTCATCAGGATCTTGATGGCATGGGAGGCCACCTCGTCGCCCGCTTTCTTTGCAGCCTCGCGCTGTGGAAACAGATCGTCGAGCAGTCGCGGCAGAATCGCGGGCGTGCGGCTGAACGCCCCGCCCGGAGTGCGAATCAGATCTTCCGTTGGCGCAGGGTCCGGGCGGTACGACAGCGGGTCGATGTTGAAGGTGCGGATGACGCTCGGATACAGGCTCTTGAAATCGAACACCCACACGTTGCGATGCAGGCCCGTGACGGACTCGAGCACATGCCCGCCCTGCTGGGCCGCGTGGACACGCGAATCGTCCGAGCGCACGGTGGGCGCCACGATGCCGAGCTTCTCGAGCTCGGTGAGATACACGAAGTCGAAGGACGCGATGCTCGCCGCAACGCGATCCGGCGTCATGCCGGCAAGCTGACTGCGCGCAAACGCGAGACGCACCACGTCGAGCTTTTGAACGATGTCGTAGGCGAGCCGCGCATCCGTGCGCGCGTAGAGTGCGAAGGCTGGCAGATCATGGCGGTAGTTGTGCAGGATCTCGCCGATGCGATCCCGCACATCACCCTTCACCGCCTTGCCTTCGCCGAGCACCGTACGCGCCACAGCATCGAGCGAGTAGTCCTCCATGCGCACGAAGGCGCCGCGGAGGAGATCTATGCCGTCAAGGACGAGACGGCCCGGAATCGATGCCTGGCCACTCCCGAAATAGCCTTCCGCCTTGCGGATGCGAATGGCGCCGACGTCGCGACCCAGGTTGAACGGATGGCGCACGCGTTCCGCAATCCGCTGCAGCACTGTGAAGTCGAAGTCGACGGTGTTCCAGCCTGTGATGACATCCGGGTCGAGCGTGCGCACCCGCTCGCAGAACGCCTCGATTGCGGAGCGCTCGTCCGGGCACCGTGTGGCCTTCTCCGGCATTTCCCGGTCGCTGCCGTCGACGATCAACACCTCGTCGATGTTCGGCGAATACAACGAAATCGCCAGTAGTCGCTCGCCTTTCGGATCGGTCTCGATATCGAACGACAGGATGCGCGGCTCGACTTTCACCTGCGCCGGCCGAAGCCTCGGGTTCTCGAACACCCACGTAACGCCGGTGCCCGACGCGGCGCCCGCGACCGCCTCCCCTTCGATCTCGCAGCCGCCTTTGATGCCGCGCTCGATGAGGTAGCGGACGGCGAAGCGCACATCGGCTTCGAACGTGTCGATGCCCGCGGCATGCAGACGGTCCCGCAGGCCCGGCACATCCGAAGGCGTTTCCATGTCGATGCGGGCGACGGGAGCGCCCTCGAACGTACGCTTCTCCAAGGCTCGCGGCGGCGGAGCGCCTATGGCCCGCGCTCGCTCGGCGTCGGCCGCACGGACGTAGAAATGAGGCGACCGCTGGTCATCGCGGACGAGGAACGTGCCACCGTCCTCGAGCCGTCCGTACAGATGCACCACTGGAGCCCGGCCGCCGCCCGGCCGCGGCACGATGCGATAGCTCGCTTGAAGAATGAAACCGCGGATCGTCGTCACCCGAACCTTGTGCCCAGGGGCGTGGCACCGCCCGCTATGTCTGCCCATCAGGTGGTGCGGAGCATAAGTCAAAGCGGCACGGCGCGGCATATCTCTCCCGGAGTCTCGTCCGTGGACGCTATTGTTCTGGGAATCGCAAAAGTGATCGCCCGCGGGTGTGATTCTGCTCCGCCGCCGCACGCGCTACTCTGCGACCGACGACAATGCTTCTCCCGAGATGAACAGCACCCCGACCCTCAGCGCACGCGCTCCCTCCGGCCGAAGCTCACGCCTCCTGCTCCTGATGCTCTGCGCCGCGATCACGGTGCCGGCGCTGTGCAGCGAATCCACGTCCACGCGCAATCAGCCTCTGACCCGCACGGCACTCCGTTACGACACGGACTATCCGGTCGTCGGCTACGCGGACCTGCCCGCGAACAACGCGGTGGCGAAGCTGCAGGCCCGTCTCGATCGCGGTGAGGTGAAGCTCGAATTCGATGCGGTCCGCGGGTACCTCGATTCGTTGCTGAAAGCGCTCGACATCGACGTCAGCTCGCAGACGCTCGTGTATTCGAAAACGAGCCTGCAGATCGAGGCGATCCGCGCGGCCACGCCGCGCGCCATCTATTTCAACGACGACACGTACGTAGCCTGGGTGCAGGGCACGAACATGCTCGAGTTTGCGGCCATGGACAGCCGTGTGGGCCAGGTGTTCTACACGTTGCACAACAGCCCCGCTTCCGGCGCTGAATTCAACCGCGAAACCACGCGCTGCCTCACCTGCCACGACACGTTCTCGCTCATGGGCGGCGGCGTGCCGCGTTTCCTGTTCATGTCCGCGTTCGTCAACACGAACGGCGAATCCCTCACCGCGGAAACCTCCAACGAGACGACGGATGCCACGCCCATCGAGGAACGGTGGGGCGGCTGGTACGTGACGGGCTATCACGGCACACAGACCCATCTCGGCAACATCCAGGTGCGCAGCGCGGCGGAGATCACGGACCTCGACAAGGCCCGCCGCGGCAACCTCGACAACTTGAAAGGGCTGCTCGACACCCGCCCCTACCTCACCGACAAGAGCGACATCGTCGCCCTGCTGGTGTTCGAGCATCAGGCCTACGTGGAAAACTTCATCACGCGTGCCAATTTCAAGGCCCGCACCGTCGTCGCCCGCGAGACGCCGGAGGGCGCGGCGCCTCCGCACTCGCTGGATGAACTGTCGCCGAAGACGCAGTTCGCCCTGAAGGCCATGCTGGAACCGGTGGTGAAGTCGCTGCTCTTCGTCGACGCCGCCGGGCTCACGAGCCCCATCACCGGCACGTCGGGATTCGACAAGTGGTTCCAGGCACGCGGACTGCGTGACCCGCAAGGCCGCTCATTGCGCGACCTCGACCTCACCACGCGCGTCTTCAAATACCCGCTGAGCTATCTCATCTACTCACGGGGCTTCGAAGGCCTGCCGGACTATGCGAAGGCCTACGTCTACGCGCGCCTCGCCGCCATTCTCGAAGGCCGCGACACGAGCGACGCGTACGCGCATATCGCGGCCGCCGACCGCAAAGCCGCTCTCGAGATCCTCATCGGCACGAAACCGGCGTTCGCACGAGCACTCCGCACCTAACGTCGGGCACGGCGCCCGACTCAATCGAGATGCAGCACATTGGCGGGCTTCACAGACGCCGCGCGGACCGCCTGCCCGCTGACCGTAAGCCATGCGATGGCAAGCGTAATGGCAAGGCTCAGCACGAAGGGCCAGGCCGAGAGCGCCGCGCGGTGCGTGAACAGGTTGAGATACAGGCGACCCATGAAAAACGCGAATGGCCACGCGATGATGTTCGCAATAACCACCGGTGTCGAAAAGTCCCGGAGCAACATGAGCACGACGCGCCGCATGCTTGCGCCAAGCGTCTTGCGGATGCCGATCTCGCGCCGCCGCCGGCTGGTCACATGCAGCGCCATGCCGAACAGGCCCATCACCGCAATGATGAATGCAAAGGTCGCAAGCCCGCCCAGCACGGTGCTGATGACGGCGAAATCCTGGTAGGCCCTGCCAAACGCGTCGTCCGTGAACTCGCGTACCAGCGGCGCCTTCGGCGAGAGCTTTTCCCATACCGCGTCGATATGCGCGAGCGCCGCGGGAACATCATCGCGTGAGATGCGAACCAGCGGGAGGGCCGCCGCGTTCGGGTCGAGCAGGTACAGGTTCGACTCCGCATTCGGCCCTACTAGCCGTGGATACCCGTCTTCCACCACGCCGATCACGTGCAGCGGCCGGGCTGGGGCAGTGGCACCGAGCGGTTTTGACTGGTAGATGTCACGCCCCACCGCTTCATTGGGATTCTGCCAGCCGAGCTGCCGGGCCAGCGACCGGTCGATGAGCACCGGCGCCAGGATATTCGGCTTTACGTACAGGTCCATTGCCTGAAACTCATCCCCGTGTTCGCGATCGAGCTTGCGCCCCGCGAGCACGTCGATGCCCACCGTGGACAGAAAGTCGTACGAGATCCGGTTCAGCATCGTCACCTGGCCCGCGGATGCGGCCTCCGCGCCGCGCTGCACCGTCTCGTGCCAACCGCCACTCACCCATGGGGGGGTGCCGGTGCCGGTGACGGACTTGATGTGCGGATCGCGCAGCAACTCGCTGCGCAGCGTTTCGAACGGCACCCCCAGTTGCCTGATGTCGTTGTAGATCGCCACTACCGGGTCCCGATCCGCCCGGACTCCCGCGCGTTTCAGAACCTGGTTCTGATTCGCCATGAGGAGGGTCACCACCAGGAGAAAACTGGCCGCGGCAAACTGAATACCGACGAGCACTGTCGGCACGAACTTCGGACCCGCGCGCACGGTGGCGGCGCGCAGGGATTCCACGGGGCGCACGCGCGAAAGAACGAGCGCCGGATACGCGCCACCGATGAGGCTGATGGCCGCCAGAAGCAGGACGACGAGCCCCCACAGTTTCGGCTCCAGCAACGAGGCCAGCGAAAGCTCCGTTCCCAGTGCGTTGTTGAAGGCAGGAACCACGAGCACCGTGCCGACGAGCACGATGACGAGAGCGGTGATGCCGAGCAGCGCCGCCTCGATCAGATACTGCCGCATCAGATGCAGCTGGGTCGCCCCCAGAACCTTGCGCATGCCGATCTCGCGCGCGCGGGTCGTGGCGATGGCAACCGCGAGATTCGCGTAGTTGAGACAGGCAATCGCCAGCACCAGAGCATCGAGGAGAAAGATGCTCGTGGTCATTGAAAGGCCGTTGCTGCCGATGAAGGCTTCGAGATTGGCCAGCTTGATGCGCGACACGGGCACGGCACCGAACACGGTGAGCATCTGGTCCTTCGGGACGTGTCTCGCAGGAAACGCCTTGAGCGCAGCTTGCAGCTGCGCGGGCGTCATGCTGCCATCCTTGGGCAAGAGCACGTAGGTGAAATAGCTGTCGTCGCCCCAAGCGGGAGCATCCGCTTGGGCAACACCACCGACGCCAGCGTTTGACTGCATGACGCGCAGCAGATCCATGGGAACCATTATTTCGAAACGGAGAGAGTTCGGCGCATCGTCCATGTGCGTCGGCCTCGGAATCGCACCGATCACGCCCGTGATGACCACGTCGGCCCGGTTCTGCAACAGCACGTGCCGGCCAATGACGTCACGGGACGTGCCGAACAGCCGCGTGGCGCCACCTTCAGTGATGATGGCGCTGTGCTCGGACGAGAGTGCACTGCCCGCATCACCCGCCACGAAAGGCAAATCGAATATCTTCAGGAAGTCAGGGTCTGCCGCGACGGCATACAGATTCGCCTTGCGATCCTCACTCGCCGCGGCCCAGGAGCCCACTCTCAGCGCGCGCGCCACGGCTTCAAGCTGCGGAAGGTCCGTCCTCAGGTATTTCGCAGCCGGAGGCGCGACCTGCGGGAACGCGGGGATCATGCGCTCGGCCGGGCTCGTCCACAGCTCCTGCGTGAGTGCATAGATCCGCGGCGCATTCTTGAAATGCATGTCGCTGTTCAGCAGGCTCTGCAGGTACAGGTACGTTGCGATGAAACAGATGAGCGCAAGGGTCAGCCCGGCCAGATTCACCGCGGCGGTGACCCTGAAGCGCCAGAAGCTGCGCAGCGCCTGCGTGACGTAGTGCCTAAACATGGCTCGATTCCGCAATGGTGCGCTCGCTCGCCGCCACCTGGGCCTCGGTGACGACGCGCCCATCGAGCATGTTCACGATGCGATGCGCGCGAGCCGCGTGCACATGCGAGTGGGTCACCATGAGCACGGTAGCGCCCTGCTGATTCAGAATGTCGAGCATCTGCAGGACCTCGTCCCCGTTACGGGTATCGAGGTTGCCGGTGGGCTCATCAGCAAGAATCAGCTTCGGATCGTTGACCACCGCACGCGCAACGGCCACGCGCTGCTGCTGGCCGCCGGAAAGCTGCGCCGGCTTGTGCCTCTCGCGAGCGCGCAGGTCCACGAGCTCCAGCACTTCACGCACACGGGCCTTGCGCGTCGAGCGCGGAACATTCTGGTAGAGCAGCGGCAACTCCACGTTCTCGTAGACCGTGAGATCGTCGATGAGATTGAAGCTCTGGAAGATGAACCCGAGATTGTGCTTGCGCAGCTCGACGAGCTCGCCCTCCCCGCACGGGGCCACATCACGGCCGCAGAACAGGTACTCGCCCGAGGAAGGCGAATCGATCATGCCGACGATGTTGAGCAACGTCGATTTGCCGCAGCCCGACGGGCCCATCACGGCGACGAACTCGCCCTTGTCGATCGTGAGGTTGACGTCTGCCAGCGCTGCGGTCTCGATGTTGTCGGCGCGGTAGCGCTTGTTGATGTTGTTGAGGGTGATCACCGATGCTCTCCCGTCAATTGGTGCCGGTGCGAATACGGATGCGATCGAACGCGCGAAGCGACTCGTAGCTCGAGGTGATGATGCGCTCATCTGCCGACAAACCCGCAAGCACCTCGACCTGCTCCGGATTACGCCGCCCGAGACGCACGCTGCGCCTCTGCGCCTCTGCGCCCGAGGGCGGCAGGACGAACACCCACGTGCCGCCCGTATCTTCGTAGAAGGGGCCGTTTGCCGTGAGGAGACTGCGGCGCGCCGCGCCCACATCGAGCCGAGCCTGCAGGGACTGGCCCCGGCGCAGCGATTTCGGCGCAGGCTCCGCAAACACGAGGTCGACCTTGAACTGTCGGTCCCGTACTTGCGGGTACACCTTCGCCACTTCGAGGCGTTGCGTCTGCCCCTCGATCTGGGCTGAAGCCGGCTGCCCGACGGCGACACGGCCGAGATAGAACTCATCGATGCTCGCTTCGGCCTTGTAGGTGTTCGAATCGTCGATCTGACCGATGCGCTGGCCGGGCGCCTTGGCGGCGCCCAGATCCGCATCGAGCGAGGAGAGCTGACCCGAAATCGGCGCTTTGACCGCAAGGCTCTGCACGGTTTCCCCTGCCATGGCGAGGTTGTCCTGCGTCGCCTTGATGGCATCGCGCAGTTGCACCATCTGCTGGGTCTGGAACCGGTTATCCACCTCACGTGCCTCGAGCATGGTCTTCTGCACGTTGCGGTACCGGTCGAGATCGATCGTGATCTCCTCGATTTCCGAAGCCGACACGGCACCGGAGTTGCCGAGCGCCTGGCGACGGCTCAATCGCTGCGAGAGCAGCTTGATCTGCGCGCTGGCGTCGATGAGCTCGCGCTCATGCGTGAGGCGCGACTGTTCGAAGGACAGAATGGTGGAATTCAGCCGGTCGAGCTGTTCCATGAGCTGCGCCTGGCGCCCGAGCACTTCGAGCTGCAGGCTCGTGTTCTTGAGGCGGACGAGCACCTGCCCCCGATTCACGAAGGCTCCCTCTTCCACCAGGACCTCGGCCACCTGCCCGCCTTCGACGGCATCGAGATACGCCGTGGTGCGCGGCGCTACCGTTGCAGTGGCCGGGATGTACTCGGTGAATATTCCGGCCTTCACCGGCGAGATGACGAGCTGCTCGCGGTTCACCACCAGCGCCCGCGTGAGCCCGAAGCGCACGTAGGCGAACCCCGCCCCTGCGAGCACCAGCCCGCCGATGAGCGCAAAGGCGAGCGGGCGCCGCCACTGCGGCGCCGGCTCGACCCGCCGATCCATGGCCGAGACGGGTTCGACACCGTCGGCAGCCACGGGGCGGGTGGGGAAGAGTCTGCGTACGGCCTGGGTATCCATGTGCCTCGGTCGGCCCGGCACGCGCCCGGGCGCTCACTTGTTTACCGTATTAGCTACGTAATACAGTAAAGCAATTAGTACATTGGAACCCGGCGGCCGTCAAGTTACTCTACCCACCGCGGCATCAGTCGATCTCAGGCGGTGATTCGTGAAGAAGCGTCCTCACAAGTGGAAGAACGAGCAGTCCATCTACCGGCAGCTGATGGATGAGCTGATCGCCGGCATTCTCGATCGCTCGTATCCCGAAGGCGAGATGCTGCCCTCGGTGCGCGGGCTCGCGGAAATCTACGACGTGAATCCGCTCACGGCAGCGAAAGCCTATCGAGAGCTGCAGCGTGAGGGGCTGGTCGAGACGTTGCGGGGCGAAGGCCTCATCGTGAAGCCGGGAGTCCGCGCCGGGCTGCTGAAGCGTGAGCGCACGAAGTTTCTGAAGGACGAATGGCCCGCGTTGCTGGCGCGACTCGAGCGCATGGAAGTGGATCTGCGAACGCTGGTTGCTACCGCGACCAGCTAGTCAGTCTTGCCGAGTGGCATTTCTCCTCAAATACGCAGGAATTGCGGGTCGCACCCGGTCCGTACCACGAATAGCGTTGGCGGTAATTTCCAACGCAGACGGGCCGGCCCATGCCGATCATCTCCATGTTCAATGGCATCATCGTTCGCATGTACTTCTTCGATACGAAGCAGCATGCGACACCACATATCCATGTTGGATATGGTGAGTTCTCCGCAGTCTTCTCTATTGAACAGGGCTCCTTGCTGGCCGGTAGCGTCCCACCGAAACAGACCCGGTTGCTCCAGGCGTGGATCGAGCTGCGGCGGGAAGACCTCATGGCAGACTGGATTTTGGCCGTCGAGGGCGCGACACTGTTCAAGGTTGAGCCGTTAAGGTAGCTGTATGAACCCGAAAGTCCGTGCGGTACGGCCGTTGCCGGACCATCGTCTGCTGCTCGAATTCACGAACGGCGAGCAGCGTGTGTTCGATGT
>FTEO01000448.1_pt1 | contig 17063 bp, 11 predicted proteins | sample 1640211 | NCBI WGS metagenome assembly FTEO01 (sample SAMEA3914816, study PRJEB12502) | metagenome | biome: forest; material: soil | place: USA | collected 2011-09-16 | depth 0.3 m | reverse complement strand
GCGAAGAGGACGCCGGTTGCCGCGCAGGACCTCCTGAGCCGCCTCGACCGGATGGCGCGGCAGATCGCGATGCTCGAGGACATCAACTCCGTGCGCACGCTGCACTTCAAATACGGCTACTACATCGACATGTGTCTGTACGATGAGGCCTGCGATCTGTTTGCCGACGATGCCGAAGTGATGTTCCTCAATGGCCTCTACCGGGGGAAGGCCGGGGCGCGGCGACTGTACTGCGAATGGTTCCGCAACCTGTTCACGAACGGCCACAACGGGCCGGTGCACGGCTTTCTCCTGGATCACCTGCAGTTGCAGGACATCGTCGACATTTCTCCCGACGGTAGAACCGCGCACGGGCGCTTCCGCGCACTGCTGCTCGCGGGTCAGCACGAAACCAAGAAAGAGCGCATCGGAAACAACTTCCCGGCACAGTGCTGGGAGGGCGGCATCTACGAGAACCAGTACGTGAAGACGCATGGGGTGTGGAAGATCAAGCGGCTCAACTACAACATGCTCTGGCAGGCGGACTACGAGCCCGGCTGGTCAAAAAGCGGTGTGCACCTGCCCGCGCTCACGAAGCTCTTCCCGGATGATCCGCGTGGCCCGGACGAGCTGTTGCCCTCCGTGCCGAACACGTGGCCGCACACACGCGTCGTCCCCTTTCACTACGCTCACCCGATCACGGGCAAGACCTGGAAATAGCTCAACGGCGGGATTGCGGCACGACGCCGATCGTGTCGTGAACGAAGCGGAGTTTGCCGATGACGGGCGTCGAAAGCACGAACGGGTAGCCGTCGGGAAGACCCATGCTGCGATTCAGGTTGTTCAGGACATACGTGAGTGGGAACCACTTCTCGATCATCTGATCGAACGGCTCGCTCAGACCAGCGCCCGCCTGCGACAAGGACGGCTCATCCCCGCGCGGCGGCCGCAGCAACAGGCCACTTTCGGCCGCCGTCTCGAGCATGTCGGCCATGTGAAGATAGTGGGCCCAGCTCTCGGCCCAGTCCTCCCAGGGATGGGCGGCCGCGTAGGCGCTGACGAAGTGCTGCTGCCAGTCCGCCGGGGGACCGACTTCGTAGTGGTGCTGCAGCGCTGCTGCATAGTCACCGCGCTCATCCCCGAACAGGGCCCGGAACGGCTCGAGCCGCGTCTGCCCCGCAATCAGCTGGTCCCAGTAGTAGTGGCCGATCTCGTGCCGGAAGTGGCCGAGCAGTGTGCGATAGGGTTCATGCAACCGGATGCGCTGGCGCTCCCTTTCCGCATCGTCGGCCTCCGCGACGTTGACGGTGATGACGCCGCTCACATGTCCGGTGAGCACCGGTCCCGTGCCTCTGCCGGGAGCGAGAAATTCGTACGCCAGTCCATGCCCCGGGTCTTCGGCTTTGGTGTGGATCGGGCAGCGGAGCTGCATGAGTGTGTACAGCAGCCGACGCTTTGCTGCCTCAAGCTTGAACCACGCGTCGCGGTTGCCCTGGACCTCGAGGTTGGGAATGACCTGCGTCAGGCGGCACGACTCACAGAGCCGTTCCGGGTCCCCGGCCCGCACCGCCCAGTTGCACACATTCTCCCGATAGTAGTTGTCGCACAACCGGTACCGCTGCTGATCGAGCCCTCGGGCCGGGACCCGCCACAGATCGTTCCCGGCGGCCTCGAGCGCCGCGACGCGACCGAGCTCCGGCACGTAGGCCAGCGGGTAGTCGCATTGGATGCAACGCGTGTTCTCGAAGAACACCAGATGGCGGCAGTGATCGCAGTGAAAGACTTTCAACGGCGGCTCGGCGGTTGTCGGGGTGGAGTCAACGGTTGCCGCCGCGCGCGGGTTCCGAATCGGATCGCAGGAGGTTCAAGCAGTTGCGCCGCATTGGTGCGGCGGGTCCGCAGGCATGCAACACCGTCGAGGGGTCACTGGTGCGGATTTCGCGGCCTCGAGTGTGGAGGAGCCGCGGCGCCGGGGTCCAAACGGACGCTGCATGACTGGCCGATCGATTATGATCGCTACGTTCCGGTTACGAACATCGATGGAGAGCCCGTCATGATACTGGGAATGTCGACGGCAACCTTCACCTTGCTGCACGTGATCATCAGTCTGATCGGGATCGCCGCGGGTGTCGTGGTCGTCTTCGGCCTGTTCGCTTCGCGGCGTCTGCCGGCCTGGACGGCGATGTTTCTCCTTACGACCGTCCTCACGAGCGTCACCGGATTCCTGTTCCATTCCAAGGCCTTCGGGCCGCCGCACGTGCTCGGAGTGATCTCGCTCGTGGTACTCTTCCCGACTGTTTTCGCACTCTATGTTCGCCATCTCGCCGGCGTCTGGCGCGCGATCTATGTCATCGGCGCGGTGCTCGCACTCTATCTCAACGCGTTCGTCGGTGTCGTTCAGTCGTTCGGAAAGATCGGCTTGCTGCACGCGCTCGCCCCCAACGGCAACGAGCTGCCGTTCATCATCGCGCAAGCCCTCGTGCTCGCCTTGTTCGTCGGGATCGGGTTGGCGGCGCTGAAGACGTTCCGCCTCCCGATGCGCGAGCCGGTGTTCCGCTGACCCGTGCCGGGAGAGGACTCATCGTGCCGACGGAACCTGAACCGACCCCGAACCCGCAGATCACCAATCCGGTCCTGGAGACGCGCCGCGCGCAGATGTTTCCGAAGCTGAGCGCGGCACAGCTTGCGCGCCTGGAGGGATTTGGCCGACGGATCCGGACTGAACCGGGTCAAACCCTGCTGGAGGTCGGCGACCGGCCGCGCGAGTTCTTCGTCGTGGTATCCGGCAGTCTCGAAGTGGAAACGATGGCAGCCTCGGAATACGAGTTCGTATATCTGCTCACGGAAGGGGACTTCAGCGGTGAGCTGAGCACGCTGCGCGACAGTGCCGGTCTGGTTCGGATTCGGGTACGCGAGGCGGGAGCCGTCGTCGCCATCGACGTCGAGCGATTGCGGGCAATCGTTCAGACCGATTCCGAGTTGAGCGAGCTGTTCATGCGCGCATTCATTCTGCGCCGCATGGGGATGCTCGCAACCGGGCATGGGGATGTGATGCTGGTCGGATCGGCGTATTCCGCCGAGTCGCTGCGGCTACGTGAATTCCTCGCCCGCAACGGCTATCCGTTTGTGAACGTCGATATCGACAGCGACCCCGATGTGCACGGCCTGCTCGAGCGCTTCGCCATCCGGCCCCAGGACATCCCCGTCGTCATCTGGCACGGAAAGCAGATCTGCCGCAATCCGAGCAACCGCGACGTCGCAGAATACCTGGGCCTGAATCCGCAGGTCGGCAAAGACGAGATTCACGACCTGCTGATCGTAGGCGCGGGACCCACAGGGCTTGCCGCGGCCGTGTATGCCGCCTCGGAAGGACTCGACGTGCGTGTCGTCGAGACGATCGCTCCTGGAGGACAGGCCGGAACGAGCTCCAAGATCGAGAACTATCTGGGTTTCCCCACCGGTATCTCGGGGCAGGCTCTGGCGGGACGTGCGCTGGCGCAGGCACAGAAATTCGGTGTGCGGCTGAGCGTTGCGTGGCAGGCCGCGAGGCTGCACTGCGACCGCTGGCCCTATTGCATCGAGTTTGCGGACGGCTCGTTCGTGCGCACGAAGACGATTCTGATTGCCTCCGGGGCGCAGTACCGGCCGCTGGATGTCCCGAATCTGTCCCGCTTCGTGGGCTCGGGTATTCACTACGCGGCGACGCACCTGGAGGCCAAACTGTGTCAGGACGAGGAGATCGTGATTGTCGGAGGCGGTAATTCGGCGGGGCAGGCCGCTGTCTTTCTGGCGGTCTCGTGCCGACACGTGCACCTGCTGGTGCGATCCGACGACTTGGCAGCCAGCATGTCGCGATATCTCATCCGCCGTATCGAGGAGAATGTGCACATCACCTTGCATTCTCGCACGGAGCTCATTGCGCTCGAGGGTTCCGAGCGCCTCGAGCGGGTCAGCTGGCGCCCCGGCGCAACCGGCAGCCCGGAGACACGCGAGATCAAACATGTCTTCATGATGACCGGCGCCGTACCGCACACGCAGTGGCTGGCAGGCTGCGTAGGGCTCGATGATCGGGGGTTCGTCAAGACCGGTTCCGCATTGAGCGCCACAGAGCTGGCGGAGGCGGGCTGGCCGTTGCCGCGCAGCCCTGACCTGTTGGAAACGAGTGTGCCCGGAGTGTTTGCGGCCGGCGACGTTCGCTCCGGAAGCGTCAAACGCGTCGCATCCGCAGTCGGCGAGGGCTCGATCTGCGTCTCTTTCGTGCACCGCGCGCTGGCCGAACGCGCGGCGCGCGAAAACTCGCGCGAGGCCATCCGCCAGCCGGGGGCAGAGCGCAACGCGGGCCAGAACGCGGCCTAAGCGAGTTTGGCCGTCAACGTGATCTCGACCGAGGCGAGGGCCTTGGATACGGGGCACTGCAGCTTCGCTTCCGTGGCGAACTTCTGAAAGGTCGCCGCATCGATGCCGGGCACTTTCCCTTCGGTCTGCAACTCGATTCTCGAGATCGCAAACCCGTCCGTTGACGGCCCGAAATTCACCGTGGCTCGCGTATTCACCTGCGTTGCCGGGTGTCCGGCCTTCGCCAGCCCGAGCGCCAGCGCCATCGAGAAGCATGCGGCATGGGCGGCACCGAGCAGCTCTTCCGGGTTGGTGCCGCTGCCGTCCTCGAATCGCGACCGGTAGGAATAGGGGCCCTTGAACGCGCCGCTCCCGAGTGCGACGGAACCGGAACCGGCCTGCAGGTCTCCCTGCCACTGTGCATCCGCAATTCTTTTCATGGGCTTCTCTTCATGGGCTGCGCCCGGTGTTTCATGGGCTGCGCCCAATTTTCATGGGCTGCGCCCAACTGCTCACGGGGGTTCGCAAAGCCAAACCCCCGTAAATATAAGCCAGGAAGGTCATGCTTTTGTCGTGTGCGCGCGCTCGATGGAGCGCAAGATAAATGCCTGCGCCTCCTGGGCGTCGCCCCAGCCCAGCACTTTCACCCACTTCGTGGCCTCGAGATCCCTGTAGTGCTCGAAGAAGTGCTGTACCTGCCGGATCGTGATGTCCGGCCGGTCGGTGTAGTTGTGGACCGTCTCGTAGCGCCGCGTGAGGCGCGGCACGGGCACGGCAATGATCTTTTCGTCCCCCGCCGGCTTCGTCCTGCATCTTGAGCACGCCCACAGGAAGAGGGATATCGAGACGCAGCATAAGGCTTCGCTGAAGGGTCATACAGTATTCGGCTCCCCTCGAAACTGAATGGACGCCGGCCGGAGCGACTCATAGGCTTCGTAAAATGTCCGTGGGTGCTGCGCGTTTCTACTACCTCGATAATTTTCACCGCGCTCTGGCGTGGCTGCGTGAACGCTACGAAGATCTCCTGGGGCCCGACGAGATCCGCTTTGCCGAAGTCTTTTCCGGCCTCCCTGTGAATTCAGCCGCCCTTCTCGTCCGGATGATCACGCGCCACGGCGACGTGTTCCGTCGCAGCCGGCTTGAGTACGAGGAGATCGGATGCATCCGCCGCGCGATCGAGCCGCTCGTCGCGGCGGCGTTCGTCGATCCACAATCTCCGCTCGCGTGGCAAGAGGTTCAGCGGCTCTTGACCAAGGCGGAGCTCGCGGCGGCGTTCGAGGTTCCGCACCCTTGGCGCCGAGCGCGGAAGCCCCAGCTCGTGCAGTATCTGCAGGCGATCCAGGACTCGACGGACGGCGTTGCGGGCTGGTTGCGCCGGGCAGACGATGCGATCTATCGCCTGGCGGTCGCTGGGCTTTGCGACCGATTGCGCATCCTGTTCTTCGGCAACTTCCGACAGGACTGGTCGGAGTTCGTACTGACCGATCTCGGCATCTTTCGATACGAGCGGATCCCGCTCGCCCAAAACGCCCGCGCCTTTCAGCGCCGTGAGGAAATCGACCAGTTCGCCGCACTGTACCGCTGCCGGCAACTTCTGCACGCTGACGCGGAACCCGACCGTGCGTTGGCCGCCATGCCACCGGCCCTTACCGACTGTGACTGGATCGAGGCGCGGCGTGCGCGGTTGATGTTTCAGATCGCACGACAGTTCGAAAGAGCCCGACGACTGCCCGAGGCTCTGCGGGCTTACCTCAGTTGTGGATACGCGCAGGCCAAGGTGCGCTCGGTCCGGGTGCTCGAAAAGCTGGACAGACGCTCCGAGGCGTGGGATCTGTTGGTGTCGCTCGAATCAAACGCTGCCAGCGAGGCGACCCTGCACGAATGCCAACGGATCGGCCGGCGGCTGGCGCGCAAGCTCGGACACCGCATCGAAGCGCGGCGCGCGAAGCCTGCATGGCCGACGTTCGAGCTGCGCATCCCCGCGTCCGCGGGGCGTTTGCCGGTAGAGGAGCTTGCCGCGGAGCGACTCGCTCGCGCCCACGCACCCGTTTTCTTCGTCGAGAACACGTTGCTCAACTCGCTCTTGGGTCTGTTGTGCTGGGAGGCGATCTTCGCACCGCTGGCCGGCGCGTTCTTTCATGAGTTTCAGGCCGCGCCCGCCGATTTCGCCGCCCCGGATTTCCGCGCCCGGCGGGAACGGGAATTCGCGGTGTGCTTCGCAAGACTCGCCTCGAATGAGTACCGCGCCCACATCCTGAGCGTGTTCACGCAGAAGGCGGGCATGGCATCGCCCTTCGTAGCCTGGGGCGCACTCACGACGCAACTGCTGACACTGTCCCTGGATTGTATTCCGCGGGCACATTTACGTGCCTGCTTCGAGCGCATTCTGGCGGACATTCCCGCCAACCGGGCCGGCTTGCCGGATCTGATCCAGTTCTTTCCCGAGCAGCGCCGTTACCGTCTCATCGAGGTGAAGGGTCCGGGCGATCGGCTGCAAGCCAACCAGATGCGCTGGCTCGGTTTCTGTGCGTCCCGTGGAATCGAGGTCGCCGTGTGTAAGGTCGTCCCGGAAGCGGGTCTGACGTGAAGTACTCCATCGCCGTCCGCTCGCTGTGCGAATTCACGGCCAAGGTGGGCGACCTCGATCTTCGCTTCACTCCGACGCCGACCGGCCGGGAAGGAGTGGAAGGTCATGCGGCGATAGCGCGCCGCCGCGGTCCAGGCTATGAAACCGAGGTCGCGCTCGAAAGCGACTATGACCAGTTGCGTGTGCGCGGCCGGGCGGACGGCTACGACGCCGCCGCAAACCGGCTTGAGGAGTTCAAGACCCATCGCGGCGATCTACGGCGCATGCCGGACAGCCACCGCGCTGTGCACTGGGCACAGCTCAGGATCTACGGCGCCCTGTTTTGTCGGCACCGGGGACTCGGGCAGCTGCACCTCGCGCTCGTGTACTTCGACATCGCGACCGAGACCGAGACTGTCTTGACCGAGTTGCAGAGCGCGGATGCCCTCGAGCGCCACTTCGCCGACCATTGTGACCGCTTTCTGGAGTGGGCTCGCGCCGAGTTGGAGCACCGCATTGCCCGCGACACGGGGTTGAAGGCGTTATCGTTTCCCTTCGGCGCTCTGAGCGGGCGGCAGCGCGAGCTGGCGGAGGCGGTATACAAGGGCGTTTGCCGTCAAAGAGTGTTGTTGGCTCAGGCACCCACCGGAATCGGCAAGACGATCGGCACGCTTTTTCCGGCCCTCAAAGCCATGCCGGGCGCGCGCCTGGACAAGATTTTCTTTCTCGTCCCTAAGACCTCGGGACGCCGCATCGCCTTGGATGCGCTCGCTGAGGTGCAACGAGGCGCGGAACGCCCCGCGTTGCGGATTCTGGAGCTCGTGGCGCGCGACACGGCTTGCGAGCATCCGGACCTGGAGTGTCACGGTGCTTCGTGCCCTCTCGCAGGTGGATTCTACGATCGGCTACCCGAGGCACGGCGCACGGCGATGAAGGTTCCACTGCTGGACCGAGCCACAGTGCGAGCGATCGGACTCGAGCATGGGGTCTGCCCGTACTATCTCGGTCAAGAGCTTGCGCGCTGGGCCGATGTCATCGTCGGTGACTACAACTACTACTTCGATCTCACCGCCGCGCTACACGCGCTCACTACCGCGAATCAATGGAGAGTCGCCGTCCTGATCGACGAAGCCCACAACCTTGTAGAGCGCGCCCGCGCCATGTACTCGGCGGAACTGGATCGCAGGGTGCTCGCAGCAGCCCGCCGCAAAGCGCCTCTCCTGGTCAAACGCTCCCTGGCGAAAGTGGTGCAACAGTGGAATGCACTGGTCGCGGAGCAGGCAGTCCCGTACCGCGTGCTGGAGAGCGTCCCGGAGCGGTTCGTCCGCTGCCTTGAAGCATCCATTGCGAGCATTGCGGAGCTGTCCAGCGAGCAACCGGCGGGGGTTCCGCCCGCACTGTTGGATTTCTATTTCCAGGCGATCCGATTCTGCCGCCTGGCCGCCGACTTTGACCGCGATATGATCTGCGACCTGACGACGGGGGAAGGAACGGACCGGGCATGCGCCGCCTCCGCCACCTTATGCCTCCGCAACGTCATCCCGAAGCGCTTCCTGAGCGCCCGCTGGGCCACGGCGCATTCCAGCGTGCTGTTTTCCGCGACAATCGAACCGTTCCGGTTCTATCGGGACGTGCTCGGGTTACCGGGTGAAACGCAGCTCATCGATGTCGGCTCGCCGTTCAGACCGGAGCAGCTGCGTGTACGGATTGTCAGGAGCATCTCGACGCGATTCAGGCATCGGGCGCGATCGATCCAGCCGATCGCCGAGCTCATCGCGGCTCAGTACCGGGTCCAACCGGGCAACTACCTGGCCTTCTTCAGCAGCTTTCATTACCTTCGGGCGGTTGCCGGACAGCTGGCCGGCGCGGCCAGCTGGATTCCGCTCTGGTGTCAGGAGACCGCCATGTCGGAGGACCGGCGAGACGAATTCCTGGCGCGGTTCGAGCCGCACGGCAGCGGCATCGGCTTCGCCGTTCTCGGAGGCGCGTTCGGCGAAGCCATCGATCTTCCCGGCAAACGTCTGATCGGAGCATTCGTCGCCACCCTCGGTCTTCCGCAGCTGAACCCCGTGAACGATGAGACTCAACGGCGGATCGACGAACGATTCGGCGCGGGGTACGAATACACCTACCTCTACCCCGGACTGCGAAAGGTCGTGCAGGCTGCCGGGCGTGTGATCCGCACACGCGAGGACCGGGGCGTGGTGTATCTGATCGATGATCGTTTCGGACGCCCAGAGATCCGCAGCCTGCTGCCTCGCTGGTGGAACCTGGATGAGCTCCCGGCACCACCCGTGCCCTGTACGTGACCGCAGAAGTACGGTACATACCTGCAAGGGTTTTCGGGGGGCGAACATGGCATCTGCGCCGAGTCGGGGTCGTGCGTACCAGTGGGTGCTCGTCGGGCTGCTGAGCCTGAATTTCGGCATCGTCTTCTTCGACCGCAACTCCATCAACGCGCTGATGCCGTTCATCCAGCCGGAGCTGAAGCTGTCGAACACGCAGATCGGGGCGTTGGCCTCCGCACTGGCCTTCAGCTGGGCGCTGGCCGGCCTCTTCGTCGGACGGCTGTCGGATGCGCTGGGCAAACGCAAGATCATTCTCGTCGTCGCCGCCCTGGTGTTTTCGGGCGCCTCGCTGCTTTCGGGCCTCGCCCGCTCCTACGCGATGCTGCTGGGGGCTCGCCTGATCATGGGCATTGCCGAGGGCGGCGTCATGCCGATCAGCCAGGCGCTGGTGGCGGCCGAGGTGGAACCGCAGCGACGCGGGCTGGCCATGGGCGCGGCACAGAACTTCGGAGCCAACCTGCTAGGCAATACTCTGGCGCCGCTCGTGCTCACCACTTTCGCTCTGGCCTTTGGCTGGCGCACGGCATTCAATCTGGCCGCGGTGCCGGGATTTCTCGTCGCGCTGCTCATGCTGTGGCTCATCCGCGAGCCCGACGTAAAAAGCGTTGCAGTCGTGCGTGAGCGTCCGTGGCTCTCGGCCGTAGACGTGCTGCGCCTCAGGAACGTCTGGCTGTGCGTCGTGTTGTCCATTCTGCTCGTTGCGTTTCTCGTGGTATTCCTGGCATTCACCCCGAACTACCTCGTACACGTGCGCGGCATGGATCCAAGGGTGCAGAGCTGGCTCATCTCGATGTGGGGCCTGCCGTCGATGCTGTATGCGTTCCTGATACCCGGTTCGTCCGATTTCATCGGTCGCCGCCCGATCGTGATTGTCATGGGCGCAGCCTCCGCGCTGATTCCCTTGAGCCTGCTGTTCGTCGAGGGCGGCCCCGTCTGGCCGCTCTTCGTGCTGTTCGGGTTGGGGGCCACCGTCAGCGGAGTCTATCCTCTGGTGATGGCCACGATTCCGTCCGAGACCGTCCCGGCCTCACAGCTGGCGACGGTCATGGGATTGACCATGGGACTGGGAGAAATCGTCGGGGGCGTGGTGAGTCCGACGCTTGCGGGGATGGCTGCCGATGCATTCGGTCCGCGCGCGATATTCTGGATACTCGTCGGTATCAGCGCGGCGATTTTTGCGTTTGCCTGCGGGCTGACCGAGACAGCCCCCGCCGCGCTGCGCCGACGTGGATTCGCACTGTCGAGTCCCTAGTGACGCGCGGGCGTTGGCAGTTCTGGATCGATCGCGGCGGCACTTTCACCGATGTCGTCGCCCGAAGCCCGGACGGGGGGCTGACCACGTTCAAGCTGCTGAGTGAGAATCCGGAGAGCTACGCGGACCCGGCCATCGCGGGCATCTGTACAGCGTTCGGGCTGCCGTTCGACGCTGTCGTCCCCGAGGAGCAGATTGATGCCGTCAAGATGGGGACCACCGTCGCCACCAACGCGCTGCTTGAAGGCACGGGTGCCCGCACGCTGTTACTCGTCGATCACGGTTTTGCGGACCTGCTGAGCATTGGAACCCAGGCTCGCCCCAGACTGTTCGACCTTCAAATCCGCAAGCCCGAACCGCTGTACACCGCGGTGGAGGAGGTCGGTGGCCGTCTCGACGCCAAGGGACGCACGCTCGTCCCGATCGATGCAGCTTCGGTCGACGCGATGTTGATGCGCCGAAAGGAGGAAGGATACGAGGCGGTCGCGATTGCGCTCGCCCACGCCTGGCAGTTCCCGCAATCCGAGAGCCGGTTGGCGGAGCTGGCGCGCGGCGCCGGATTTGAACAGGTGTCCGTCAGTCACGTGGTGAGTCCGCTCCTGGGTCTCGTGTTGCGCGCCAAGACGACGGTGGTCGATGCGTATCTGTCGCCCGTGCTGCATCGATATGTCGACCAGGTGGTCGGCGCGCTGGGCCGGGCACCGTTGTACTTGATGCAGTCCAACGGCGGTTTGACGCACGCGGGAGGATTTCAGGGCAAGGACGCAATCCTCTCGGGACCCGCCGGTGGGGTCGTGGGGGCCGTGCGCACCGCAGAAGCTGCGGGTTTCCATCGAATCATCTGTTTCGACATGGGGGGCACTTCGACGGACGTATCGCTCTATGCCGGTAAGTTCGAACGTGCCTTCGACACTGAGGTGGCTGGCGTACCGGTGCGCGTGCCGATCATGGCAATCAACACCGTCGCTGCCGGCGGCGGCTCCATTCTCCAGTTCGACGGTAGCCGGTATCGGGTCGGCCCCGCCAGCGCCGGCGCGAGTCCGGGGCCCGCCTGTTATCGGCGCGGCGGACCGCTCACCATCACGGATGCCAACGTGATGGTGGGAAAGCTTCAGCCGGCCTATTTTCCGGCGATCTTCGGTCCGCACGGCGACCTCCCGATCGATGCCGCCACCGTCGCCGAGCGATTTGCAGCCCTGTCATCCGAGATCGCAGCGGCCACCGGGAAGGCTCAGGACCCGCGCGCCGTCGCGGAGGGCTTTTTGCGCGTCGCGGTCGCCAACATGGCCCAGGCCGTTAAACAGGTTTCGCTCGAGAAGGGACACGACGTCGCCGACTTCACGCTGCAGTGCTTCGGCGGCGCCGCTGGACAACACGCGTGTCTCGTTGCCGATGAGCTCGGCGTGAAAACCGTCATGATTCACCGCTTTGCCGGCGTGCTGTCCGCCTACGGAATGGGATTGGCCGATCAAAGCGCGATTCGCCACCAGGCGATCGAACGGCCTCTCGAACCCAACTCGCTGACTGCGATCGAGGCTTCGGCCGATAAACTGGCTCGGAGCGCTTGCGCGGCACTGGAAGGCGCAGGCGCAGCCAAGGTCACACGCACGGCTTACCTGCGGTACGTAGGGGCCGACACCTCGCTCCCGGTGGATTCAGGATCGCTGGAGCAGATGCGGGAGGCGTTCGATGTGGCGCATCGCGCACATTTCGGATTTTCTACGCCCGAGCGGGCAATCATGGTCGAAAGCCTCGTCGTTGAGGCACTGCGCGTGGGCGAGCCCGTGAGCATGCCAGCGCTGCAAGGGCGCTCCGGACCCATGTGCGTACCGCTTGCCGTCGTCGCATTGTGGAGCGGGGGCGCTCGACACGAGGCTCCCGTGTATCACCGCGACGCGCTGGCTCCTGATGATCGCATTCCAGGTCCCGCAGTGATCTGCGAGTCCATCGCCACGACTGTCGTCGAGCCCGGCTGGAATGCGCAAGTGGACGCGTCCGGCAGTCTTCTGCTGCGCAGGGATTCCGGCCGCGCCGGGCGGTCCGGTGTCCCCACGGGCAGCGCCGATGAGACTGCTGATCCGGTGCGTCTGGAACTGTTCAACAACCTGTTCATGGCCGTTGCCGAGCACATGGGAACCGTGCTTCGCAACACGGCGACGAGCGTGAACATCAAGGAGCGACTCGATTTCTCATGTGCACTGTTTGATTCCGCAGGCAACCTCGTCGCCAACGCGCCGCATGTTCCCGTCCACCTCGGGGCCATGGGCGAAAGCGTCCGCAGCGTGCTCGCCAACAGACGCGCCACTTTGCGACCCGGCGATTCGGTCGCGCTCAACGATCCATTTCACGGTGGCACTCATCTGCCGGATATCACTGTCGTCACGCCCGTGTTCGACGAAAGCGGCCGGACGATACGCTTCTTCGTGGCCAACCGGAGCCACCATGCGGACATCGGTGGTTTGACCCCCGGATCGATGCCGCCCTTGTCCCAAACGCTCGCAGAAGAGGGTGTGCTGATCGACGACTTCCTGCTGCTGGATGGCGGAGTCTTCCGCGAGGAGGAATTTCGCACCTTGCTGACGGGTTGCCGCTGGCCTGCCCGCAGCCCGAACACGAACGTTGCGGATATCAAGGCCCAGGTGGCCGCCAACGAACGCGGGATCCGTGAGCTCGGCGCGCTGCTCGCGCGCTACGGTTGGCCGCAGATTTCGGCTTATATGCGGCATGTCATGGCGAACGCTGAAGAGAGCATCCGCCGCGTCATCGAGCGGCTCGGGAGCGGCTCTTTCGACTACGAGATGGATGATGGGGCCCGTCTGCGAGTGGCTGTCACGATCGATCGCGACGCGCGCTGCGCGGTCGTGGATTTCACGGGAACCGGAGCGCAGAGCGGCGGGAACTTCAATGCTCCAAGGGCGGTGTCCCGCGCCGTTGTGCTGTATGTCTTTCGCTGTCTCGTGGATGATGCGTTGCCGCTGAATGAAGGCTGTCTCACGCCCGTGCGCATCGTGTTGCCGGCCGGCAGTTTCCTGGACCCCGCTGCCGGCAGTGCGGTCGTCGCAGGCAATACGGAGATCAGCCAGGCGATCGCCTGTGCGCTGCTCGGCGCGCTCGGGGTTTGCGCCAGCGCGCAAGCGACGATGAACAACTTCCTGTTCGGCAACGACGTGTATCAGTACTACGAGACCATCTGTGGCGGGGCCGGCGCCGGAGCGGATTTCGCGGGCGCGTCCGCCGTGCACACGCATATGACCAACACCCGGATCACCGATCCGGAGATTCTCGAGCTGCGCTATCCGGTCAGACTGGAGCGCTTTGCCATACGGCGCGGCTCCGGCGGCTTGGGCCGTCATCGCGGCGGAGATGGCGTCGTCCGCGCGATCCGGGCACTCGAACCAATGACCGCGACGCTGGTCGCGTCTCGCAGAACTGTGGCGCCCTTCGGGCTCGCTGGGGGTGATGATGGCGCGCGAGGTAACCAGTGGATCGAGCGTGCCGATGGAACCCGCCAACCCATGTCAGGCACCGACCGCGTCGAGCTCGGCGCGGGCGACGTCATTGTGATCGAGACCCCCGGCGGGGGAGGATTTGGGTCCCCGCCGGTCTGCGATTCTGATTCGCGGCTCGCGGCGAGCGCACCCGTGTGATCCTGGTCACGGCCGTTAGCCGCGAAATCTCCGATGGAATGCCCGTTTTTTGGCCCTCCCAAGGGACAGCGTGGCCGTCAGAGGGCGGCTGAAGCGTGAGGCGCCCCGTGACGCACCGACGTCCGCTGTCCCTTACCTTGCCTCAAGTCTCACGAAGCCGGGCGTATCCGCGAATCGGCCGTCAGTTCGAGAAGATCGAGCTCTTCCTCGGCGGCGTGAAACGCGTCGTCGCCGATCACCGAGCGCTCGCGAAGGTCCATGAGAACCTGTCTCTGTGCGACGACCGCACGACGCTGCACGTCAGTCAACCCGGCACCCCGTGGGGGCGGTTGCTCCGTGAGGGGCTGGCCATCGCCCGACCGCAGCCTCGCCTCATATTCCCGGCGCAGCGTGTCAATGGACGGGTGTGCCTGCTCGCCGTCGAGAATTCGCAGCGCGGCGCGCGCGGTCTCGGCGCGTGCAATTCTGACTTCCCGTTCGACTGATCCGTCGTCTTCCAGGCGAAGCCACAGCATTAGCGGCCGCAGAGTTGCTCCCTGTATCACCAGCGTACTGAGCACCACGCAGAAGGCGCATAAAACGATGAGGTCACGATACGGAAACGCACCGGCCGGCGACCCGTCCGGCAGGGCCAACGCAGCGGCGAGAGTCACGATCCCGCGCATTCCGCACCAGGAAACGACGACTGCACCGCCAAATGTCGGGATTTGCGCGGCCTTTGCCGTCAGCGCGCCCGACATTCGAGCCAACCAGCGGATGAAGGCGGTGTGGGACATCACCCAGAAGATACGGACCAGTATGACAGTGAGACAGACCGCCGCGGCGCACACCGCGTACGTGTTCCATTCCCAAGGGTGCAGGCGAGCCAGGATCACGCGCAGCTGCAAACCGATCAGCACAAAGGCGAGGACGTTCAAGACGAAGACGGCTACTTCCCATACCGCATAGGACGAGATTCTGTGCCGCGCGTCCACGCGCCCCGGGACCCGCCGGGCGATCGTCATTGCATAGCTCACAACGGTGATGATCGCCGACAGTCCGAGGCGATCGGCGAGCAGCCACACGGCAAATGTGCCGACGAACTGGAGGAGCACGGAAATCGGGATGTCATCCACGCGAGAAGTGAGCCACAGGTAAGTCCGCGCCAGCAGAATTCCGGCCACGACTCCGCCTCCACAGGTGAGCAGAAACGCCGGTACCACGCTCCATCCTGAAACCGCACCCGTAATGGCCGCGCTGACCGCCAAGCGAAACACCAAGAGTGCGCTGGCGTCGTTGAACAGACTCTCGCCCTGCAGAATCACCATGACACGATGGGGCGGCCGCAGTCGCTGCAGGACGGCCGTAGCGGCAGAGGCATCCGAAGGAGCCACGATGGCTCCCAAGGCTACCGCCGCGGCCCAGCTGATATCCGGAACGAGTTTGCGCGCCACGACTGCAACGGCACCAATGGTGAGCGCAACCATGATGAGCGCGAGACTCACGACCGGCGTCAGATTCGCCTTCAGATCCCGCGGCGATGCATCGTAGGCGGCATCAAGAAGAACGGGAGCCACGAAGAGCGCCAATGCGAGCTGGGGGTCGAGCACCACCTGCGGGGCCCCTGGCATGAGGGCGAGCGCGGCGCCGGCGACGGACAGCAGGGCGGGATAGGGGACTCCCAGACGATTGGCCCAAAGCGCCAGGACCGCTCCCACGAGCAATAAAGCAATCACGAGCTCGAAGATAACCATGTCCGAACTTTACATGGGCTCGCCGGATGTGCGCACGCCTGGGAGGCCGATCACTCGCCCACCCGCAACTTTGCAGTTACCATGAATCAGGTGCGGATGCGCGTGTGGGGAAAATCGAGGCAGGCGTGACAGCGAAGATCATCGACGGGAAGGCGGTAGCCGCGAAAATCAGGCAGGACTGCAGACTGCGCGTGGGCGCGCTGCAAGACCGGGGGGTTGTCCCGGGACTCGCCGTGATTCTGGTGGGTGGGAACCCGGCCTCCGCAGTTTATGTCGCGAGCAAGATCAAGGCTTGCGCGGAGGTCGGGGTACGATCCTTCCGGTTGGATTTCCCCGATGCCGTGGGCACGGAGCAGCTCGTTGACGCGGTCGATCGGCTGAACGCCGACCCGGCCGTCCACGGAATACTCGTACAGCTTCCGCTACCGCCCCATGTCGACATGCGCCGCGTCCTGGGTTGCATCGCGGCTCACAAGGATGTGGATGGATTCCACCTCTACAATGTTGGTGCACTCGTCGTGGGCAACACGGTGTTTCCGCCTTGCACGCCATACGGCGTGGTGAAGCTGTTGGAGACGGAGAACATCCCCGTCGAGGGGCGCAATGTCGTCGTCGTCGGAGCTAGCAACATCGTCGGTAAACCGATGGCGCTCATGTTGATGCAGCGGGAGGCGACTGTGTGCATCTGCCACGCAAAGACCCGCGACCTCGCGCAGTTCACCATACTGGCCGACATTCTCGTGGTTGCGGCCGGGCGGCCGAATCTGATCGTTCCGCAGATGGTGAAGACGGGCGCAGTCGTGATCGATGTCGGCATCAATCGGTTGCCGAGCGGCAAGCTGGTCGGCGATGTCGATTTCGACGGAGTTCGGCAGAAGGCGGCCTACATCACACCTGTCCCGGGCGGAGTCGGCCCCATGACCGTCACCATGCTGCTCGTGAATACGATCTCGTCCGCGGAAAGAAGCACGCTGGGTCAGACACAGGCTGCGGAACCCGAACCCGCCTGAGGGGCAGCGCCAGTCTCAGAATGGAATGTGCTGCATGTATCCTCCGTCGACGTGCAGGTTCTGACCCACGGTGAATCCTGACTTCGGGCTGGCTAGAAACACGACGGCGGCCGCGATATCCTCGGGCTTGCCGAGGCGCCCGATGACGCAGGCCGCCTGAGCCGCCTGAAACAACTCGGGAGCCCGGTTCTTC
>FTEO01000618.1_pt1 | contig 17079 bp, 18 predicted proteins | sample 1640211 | NCBI WGS metagenome assembly FTEO01 (sample SAMEA3914816, study PRJEB12502) | metagenome | biome: forest; material: soil | place: USA | collected 2011-09-16 | depth 0.3 m | reverse complement strand
GCGACATGCCCGGCCAGGAGCTGTTTCAGTGGGTGGATGCGCAAGGCGAGCGTCATCGCATCGACTCGAGCGACGTGAACGATTACCTGCGCGAGGCGAGCGGCGGTGCGTTCACGGCAAAAGATTTTCGCACCTGGTTCGCAACGCTCGAAGCGTTGCAGTTACTGCGCAGGCGCAGCGCCAGGAGCGAGCGCGAAGCTCGCAGGCACATCCTCGATACGGTTCGCGCGGTCTCCGAGAAGCTCGGCAATACGCCCGCGATCTGTCGCAAGTGTTACATCCATCCTGCCGTTCTTACTTCCTATAGCGACGGCACGTTGCGCGCGCTCAATGGAGCGCTCGGCCCCCAGGCACTGCGCGCGTTGCTCTCCCCGAGCCGCGCCAAGCGTCGGCGTCGGAGCAGTCCTACGCGTGAAATCAACGTCGTACGCGCACGAACGCAGCGTGCACCGACGGCGGCGAGTGCTCGATCCGGTTGAAATAGGCACCGCGTCGCAAGGCGCCGTTTCATTCATTACACGGATTACAGGGGACACTACATGTCAGCGCGTAACGGTTTTTTGATTGCGGCCACCTTGGGCCTTCTGTCTGTGGGATGCGCTTCGCAGTCAACGCGCCCCACGGCCGAGATCAGTCGGGCTCGCACGCTCATCGAGCAAGCGGAGAAGGCGGGCGCCCAGCGCTACGCCGCCGTGGAGCTCGACCAGGCGCGTAACAAGCTGCAGGAGGCGGACAGCGCCAATCGAGAGGGCAAGAGCGATCTCGCGCGCGAGCGCGCCAACGAAGCTGCGGCGGATGCCGAGCTGGCGCAGGCCCGCGTGTCGAGCGGCGAGGCGAAGCAGGCAGCCCACGAAGTCCAGAAGGGCACCGACACGCTTGAACGCGAAACTACCCGCGAAGCGGAGGCTACGCCGCCCGCTCCGCAGAAATAACTCGAGGGACCTCACGTGAATAATTCCAAACCTTTGAACAGAACCCTGCTCGCCGCGCTGGTCGGCGCGAGCCTCATGGCCGGCTGCGCCTCCGCGCCGAAGGACATCCCGGAGCTCGATCAGGCTCACGCGGATGTGCAGACGCTCCAGCGTGACCCACAAGCGCAGGAAGTCGCGGCGCAGGAGCTCTCCAACGCTCGCAGCTCGCTCGATGCAGCGGATGCTGCGATGAAGAAGGGCAACAAGGACGACGTGCTGCACTACTCGTATCTCGCCTCCCAGCAGGCGAAGACGGGTGAAGCTCGCGTCACAGAGGCGCGTTCGAAAGCGCAGGTGGCCGAGGGCGAGGCGGATCGAAATCGCGTGCTGCTCGAAGCTCGAACTCGCGACGCTAACGCTGCCAAGGAGGAGGCGCTGGCCTCGAAGGCAGCCGCCGAGAATCTCCAGCACCAGCTCGCGGATCTGCAGGCCAAGCAGACTGATCGGGGCATGGTGCTGACGCTCGGCGATGTGCTGTTCGACACGAACAAGTCCACGCTGAAGGCGGGCGCTGCCACTACGCTCGATCGAGTGGCGGAGTTCATGGCGAAGAACGCCGGAACGAAAGTGATGATTGAAGGCCATACCGACAGCACCGGGTCGGAGGACTACAACCAGGAGCTGTCGCAGCGACGGGCGGATGCCGTGGCGACCGCACTGGAATCGCATGGTATCGACCGATCGCGAGTTCAGCCGCTGGGCCGCGGTGAAAGTCTGCCGGTTGCGAGCAACGACAACTCTGCCGGCCGTCAGCAGAACCGTCGCGTCGAGATCGTCTTCTCGGATGAGAGCGGGCGTTTTGCGGCAGGGTCCAATGCCTCGCTGAGGTAAGGCTGAGGCGTGCATGGGAGGCGAAATAGGAATAGGGGTTGCTGCCTCGAGCTCGAGGCCGATGCAGTGATTGCCTGGTCACTCCCATTCACGATTGAAAGGGTCCAACATGAATCAGCGATACGACGATCAGAATTTCTCGCGTCACGAGCGCGACCGGGATTGGGACCGCGAACGCGAACGTAGTCAGCGTCACGAGCACGGCGAGTCGCAAGGGGCCGCCCGTGCATCGTTCTATCCTGGCGATTACGGGTCCGAAGAATCGCAATACGGGCAACGAGAGCCCTACACGACGAGTGGCTCCGGCGGCGGCTCATACGGGGCAGCAGGCTACGGTCAATATCGCGGCGAAGGGCAAGGCGGCAGTCAGCAGGGACGCGACTACGGCCGCAGCTATGCGCCAGAGGAATACGCTCGCTACTACGAGCGCGGCAGCGGTCAGAGTCGTTATAGCGAGAGTCAGTACGGCCAGCGTAGTGCGGGCCCTTCCGCGCAGGAGCGCTACGGCCGCGGTTACGGCGGCGAAGACCGGGAGCAGCAGCGTTACCGCAGCTTCGGCGAACGTGGAAGCCCGCGGTATGGAAGTCAGGGCTACGATCCGCGCGGCAATGAAGGGTTCTATAGCGACCAGCAGCGGTACTTCGGGACCGGTTATTCCGGCGAAGGCGGCAGCGGTTTCGGGGGCGGATACGGTGAAGATCGTTGGCGTCGCAGCCCGAGTGGCGCTGGCCAGTTCCGGGCTGCGGAGTCCGGCCGCTATCCCGGCACGTACGGCGAGTCTCATGCAGGTGAGCCGCGCCAGGGCCTGCTGCAGCGGATGTTTCATCGCGGGCCGAAGGGCTATCAGCGCTCGGACGAACGCCTGCGTGAGGACATCTCCGAGCGTCTCATGCAGGCGGACGATGTTGATCCGAGCGAGGTCACGGTGGTCGTGGCTTCGGGCAAGGTCACGCTCGAAGGCACGGTGCCCGATCGCTACATGAAGCACTACATCGAGGATCTCGTCGACATGTGTCCCGGTGTGCAGGACATCGACAATCGGGTCCGTGTAGACCGCGGCGCGAGCGATCGCAATCGCGGCAGCTCCTCCGGCTCGAGTTCGGCGAGCGCTGGCACTACCAGTCAGAGCAGCGTCAGCCCGTCAGGCACGAGCCAGAGTGGCCAAGCCGGTAGCCGGAAAAAAGAATCCTGATCGATTCTCGAACGTGCCCTCTCGAAGACGGCAGGGCGAAAACGCAAGGGCCGGCCGACATCACTGTTGGCCGGCCCTTATTTTTTCATTGGAGGCTCAGGCGCGTCTGAAGTCCACAGCAGGGAGCTGCATCGAGCGCCGGTATTTCGTCACGGTTCGCCGCGCCACCTTCACGCCGCGGTCCGCGAGCAGCTCGGTGAGCTGCACGTCCGAGAGCGGATTGCGGCGGTCTTCGGCTGCAATGAACTCGCGCAGCAGCGCTCGAATTGCCGTGGCCGAGCATGAGCCGCCGCTCGTCGTCGCAAGCTGACGCGAGAAGAAGCGTTTGAAAGCCACCACGCCACGCGGCGTCGCCATGTACTTGTGGCTCGTGGCGCGCGACACGGTGGATTCGTGGAGTCCAAGCTCATCTGCAATCTCACGCAGCGTGAGCGGGCGCATCGCAAGATCGCCGTACTCGAAGAAATTCTTCTGGCGCGCGACCACCGCTTCCGCCACTCGTTGAATGGTCAGGAAGCGCTGTTCGAGATTGCGAACGAGCCAGCGCGCTTCCTGCAGATGCTGCGCGAGGAGTGTGGTCTCACCATCGCGCGCGTGCCGGAAGCAGTCCGCGTATTGCTGGTTGACGCGGATGCGCGGGTAGATCGCGGCGTTGATGTTCACGATCCAGCGCTTCTTTTCCTTGCGGACGATGACGTCCGGCACGATGGCGCGCGGTTCGAACGTCCCGATCTTGGAGCCCGGGCGCGGATCGAGACTCTTGATCAGCTCGATGGCTTCGCGCAGTTGTGCATCGGAGCAGCGCAACGCGTTCTGCAGCTTGCTGTGATCACGGGCCGCCATGAGGTCGAGCTTCGTCTGCACGATGTCGATTGCGAGGTCACGGCCGGGCTCGCGATGATCGAGCGCCTGTAATTGCAGCGACAGGCACTCGCCGAGGTTTCGCGCAGCGATGCCGCTCGGCTCGAGCGTCTGCACGATGCGCAGGGCCGTCTCGAGCTCGCCTGGATCGATCTCATCGGTAAACGCCGCGAGCTCATCGAGCGGCTGGCGCAGGAACCCATCCTCGTCGAGCGCATCAATCACGAGATTCGCGAGCGCGTAGTCGCGCTCCATGAGGCCGAGCAGCAGCAACTGCTCACGCAGCGAATCGTGCAGCGTGGAGGGCGAGGCCGTCCATTCGGTCCAGTCGGGAGTGTCATCACCGCCGCTGCTGCCACTGCCGTTCGAGCCTGGGAAATCAAGCTCACTGCTGCTCGAAGAATCTTCGCTCGAGGCGGCTTCGCCTTCCTCGGCCTGACGAACATCTCCGGTATCCGCCTGCTCCTCGAGGAACGGATTCTGCGAGATGGCCTGGTTCAGTTCTTGCACACACTCGAGTGCAGACAGCTGCAACAGTTTCACGGACTGCTGCAATCTCGGCGTCAGTGTGAGCTGCTGCTTGAGGCGGAGCCCTAATCCGGCTTGAGACATCTTTGGGGAATCCTCGACGACTGCGACTGCGATACGCGACTGATCAAAGCAACAGCTATGCCAATTCAGTTTTCGTGCCTGCGACGGATTCTCCGGCTCCGTGCGCCTCGCGGCGGCTGCCGCTGCCCGCGTCGCGCCGTCCCCGCGTGTAAGAACGCTCAGAGATCGGTCGTCGCTACATGGTGCTCGAAAGTGACATGAGAAGAATTCACGACGCAGAGCAGAGTTCCAGCGCAGGCCCGTCGCGGCACGAATCCCGCGCACGCGACGCGTTGACCCGGCGCAAAGACGAGCTCGAAATGGTGCTCGGCGTGGCGGGCGTCGGGGTGGGCCGCCTGGATCGCGAGCTGCGCCTTGCGGCTGCGGATTCTCAGTTCAAAGTATTGTTCGGCCTGGCGCCTGACGCCGCGCCCTCCTGGCCCGACATCGTGGCGGGCCTGGATCCGGAGGATCGGCGCAAGCTCGACGCCGCAATCAACGCCGCATTCGAGCGCGGCGAACCGTTGGATCTTCCGGTGAAAACGCTGTGGTCCGATCGAGGCGCGCGTTGGGTGGCGCTTCGCGGGCGCATCCAATCAAACAGTCGCGGCACGCGCGGACGCCTGATTCTCGTGGCGCGCGATGCGACGCCGGAGCAACGCGCGGTTACCTCACTCGCCACGGCCGTAGCGAATGAACGCCGGTCGCGCGATGTGGCCGAGGCGGCCAATCGCGCGAAAGACGAGTTCCTGTCGGTGGTGTCGCACGAGCTGCGCTCGCCGCTCAACGCGATTCTCGGCTGGAATCGCATTCTTGCCATCAAGCGTCACGAAGACAGCGAGGTCCAGGGAATCTGCCCGCGTATCGAGCAAAGCGCCAAAGCGCAGCTCAAGATGGTGAACGATCTGCTGGACCTCGGGCGAATCGGCACCGGCAAACTGCGCATCACGCCGCGGCAGATGAAGCTCTCCACTATCGCGGCGATGGCGATCGATGCGATACGCCCCATCGCCGCCGCGAAGGGACTGGAGATCGTCGCGGATCTGCACGGAACGCCTACTCAGGTCCTCGGCGACCCCGATCGGCTGACCCAGGTGGTGGCCAACCTGTTGTCGAACGCGATGAAGTTCACGCCCGCGGGCGGGCGCATTTCGGTTGTGCTGAGAGACGTGGACGGCCGAACGCGACTCAGCGTCGTTGATACGGGTCAGGGCATCTCTGCGGAACTGCTGCCCTACATCTTCGATCGCTTCCGGCAGGGCGACAGCTCTACGACGCGCGGTGCGGGTGGGCTTGGTCTTGGCCTCACCCTGGCACGCGAGATCATCGCGCTGCACGGCGGGACTCTGGCTGCCAGCAGCGGGGGTGCTGGGAAGGGCGCTACGTTCGTGGTCACGCTGCCGACCGCGACGCTGAGCTCATTGGCGGCGAGAGACGGCCAGATCCCGCGGACGAGCTCTCCGAGCCAGCTCAACGGTCTTTCGATTCTGGTGGTGGACGACGAGGCCGATGCCCGCGCAGTTGTCGCGGAGACGCTGCGGCTCGCGGGAGCGGATGTCACGATCGGCGATTCCGCGCGAGCAGCGCTCGAATACCTGCTCGCGCCCGACGCCCGCTTCGACGTGCTGGTGACGGACATAGGGATGCCCGAGGAGGACGGCTACTCGCTGGTGCGTAAGCTGCGTACGCTCAATTCTGGCGAGCGGATCGTCGCAATCGCGTTGACCGGGTACGCCTCGCGCGGTGATGTCGAAGCGGCGATCGATGCGGGGTTTGACCTGCATGTGCCGAAGCCGGTGGACTTCGATTCCTTCGTGCCCATCCTCCGGCGCCTGGCGGCTACCCGCTAGATTTGCTGCCGGCACCTTCGAAAACCCCAGACAAAAAAATAGCGGGCTGGTCGCACCACAGCCCGCCAAACGGGGGGTCTTCGGTAGCTTCGTCGCTCGCCGTATCGCGGGCGCCGAAGCAAATTCACGCGCGTTACACACGCGAGCTCAGTCGACGATGAGGATGCAACGGGCATGCCAGCGGGAATGCCGTTAGGCACGCTTCATGCTCGAGCTTGCTCACGGCAGAAACTTTTGAGGTCCCGCACCCATGCCCTCTCGCGAGAAGATTGAGTCGCTCAACACATTGATTGGCGGCTGCCGCAGTGCCGCCATGGTGTGTCGCGCCTGCGCCGACAGTGCTGCGAGCACGGCGGTGCAGCTCGAGCTGCTCGACCGCGCGGATGATTGGGATGGCCAGCGGGCTGAGCTCCAAGCCCTTGTTTTAACGACGGGTGGCGTGCCCTGGCGCCACGCGGAGCCGCGTGCGCAAGGACTTCGGGCGTGGCCCAGGTTGAAACTCGCGTTGTTTGGGCCGAGCGACGCGCGTGCGCTCGAGGTGTGCCAGCGCGCGCATCTGGACGCGCTGTACCGCCACGACCACGCCCTGAGCGGCTCGCTGCCGGAACGAATTCGACGAACGCTGAGTCTGCAGGCTGACCGGATAGCGGAGCGAACCGAAGCCCTGGAGCTCCTTCTGGAGCCGGATCCGGGCCATCTCACCGTCCCTAACGCGTGTAAAACCTACAGAGCATGAAAAAAATACGCAAAGGGAGCCGCAGCCGAACTGGTGCGTTTCTTTTTTACGCGATCAGCGTGGGCTGAAGGCAACGAATCGCGTGAGGGCGGCCCCCGCCGGGGCGGACACACCTGACAGGACCGATGAAGACCCGATGAAGCCAATGCCGACAGGGGAGCTGCCAACAGGGGAGTGCGGCGCGAGCCGAGTCTCGACCGCAGCGAGCGCTACGGACTCGAGTCCGTTTGCGCTGCCGTTCGCGTCGAGCTTACGGGTACGGCACCCCCTTCCTCCTCCCAACGATGCAATTCGCGGCGTGGTAGCCTCTGACGCTCCCGTTGCCTGCTCCGATCGAGCGAGCTTCCGAGGATCACAGCGCCGATCGACAGAATTCCGATCGTCCAGTTCATTCGAACCCTCCGCTGACTGTGCCGGTCCCATGCCGAGCATCATTCATTCCTGTCGGCCGAGGGAGACATTTGCAATGAGTTTCGCGGGGCCCATAGTGGCACTCGAAAAAAACAGGTTTACGAGGAAGCAATGGCACACGCGCTGATTGTCGACGATGACCTGGACGTCGTTGAGTGGCTGCAGGAAGTGGCCCGAATGGAAGGGTTCACGGTGGCGCGCGCTCAGTCTCTGCGCGAAGCGCGCATCGAGCTCGGCCGCCAGCGTCCCGACGTGTTGCTCACGGACCTGCGCCTGCCGGATGGCCAGGGCATCGAGCTCGTTAGCGAGCTCGAGAAGCCGGAAGCGACGGAAGTCATCATCGTTACCGGGCACGCCACGGTCGATAGTGCGGTGGCCGCGCTGCGTGCAGGTGCGAGCGACTATCTCGTCAAGCCCGCGGATCTCGAACGCGTGCAAGCGGTGCTGCGCCACGCGAAGAAGACCTCGGCCCTGCAGCACGAGATCGGCGAGCTGCGAGACGCGCTGCGCAAGCTCGGTCGCTTCGGCAAGATCCTCGGCAGCTCCCAGCGCATGCAGGTGCTCTACGACCAGTTGAGTCGCGTGTCGCCCACCTCGGCCACTGCGCTTCTCATCGGCGAAAGCGGCACCGGCAAGGAGCTCGCGGCGCAGACGATCCACGAATTGAGCCGCCGGCGCGATGCCGCCTTCCTGCCGCTCAATTGCGGCGCCGTCTCCCCGCAGCTCATCGAGAGCGAGCTGTTCGGCCACGAGCGCGGCAGCTTCACGGGCGCGGATCGCCAGCACAAAGGGTTCTTCGAGCGCGCGAACGGCGGCACCATCTTCCTCGATGAAATCACCGAGATGCCGATGGAGCTGCAGGTGAAACTGTTGCGCGTGCTCGAGACCGGCTCGTTCATGCGAGTGGGTGGCACATCCACGATTTCCACGGACGTGCGCGTGGTTGCGGCCACGAACCGCGATCCCGAGAAGGCCGTGGCGGATGGCAAGCTCCGCGAGGATCTGTATCACCGGCTGAACGTGTTTCCGATTCGCCTGCCGCCGCTGCGCGAGCGCGGCACGGACATGGAGCAGCTCGCCCAGTATTTCCTCGATGACTTGAACCGCATCGAAGCCACGAACAAGAGCTTCTCACGCGATGCGCTCGTGCGGCTCTATCAGCACAACTGGCCGGGCAACGTCCGCGAGCTGCGCAACTATGTGCAGCGCGCGTACATCATGGCGGACGACACCATCGAGTGTGATGTCGCGGTCTCCGAGCCCACGCCGAAGAGCGACGATGGCACCACCATTACCATCCGCGTCGGCACGCCTCTGGAGGAAGTGGAACGTCGGGTCACCATGGCGACGCTCGTGTACTGTGGGCACGTGAAACGCAAGGCGGCGGAGATTCTCGGCGTGAGCCTGAAGACGCTCTACAACCGTCTCGAGTCGTACAATGGCAAGGAGGCGTCGGGCGCGAAAGAGGCGTTGATGGACGACACACGTGACACCGCGGAGTCCGCCCGCTAGCGTGTCCGACCGTGTGTCAGAGGATTCCTACACGCTTACGGGCACATCCTAGCGCTCGAGGGTCCACTATCTCCCTTTCTGCCGGCGCGACGTCGGCTTAACCTAAGCGTGTCATGCCCGCCACACGTGTCGCCGTCGTAGATGATCATCAGCTCGTCCGCATCGGGCTGAAGCAGATCATCGAGGCCCAGCCCGACTTCACCTGGGCCGGAGAAGCCAAGACCGGCCGCGAAGCGCTGACGCTCCTGCGCGCCGCCCAGTGCGATGTACTGCTGCTCGACCTTTCGCTGCCGGACATGTCTGGCCTCGATGTGCTGCGCCAGATCAAGACGCACCACGACACAGTGGCGACGCTCGTGCTGAGCGCGTACCCCGAGACCCAGTATGGGCTCAACGTGCTGCGGGCCGGCGCCAGCGGCTTCGTCAGCAAGAACGCGGAGGATGGCGAGCTCTGCCGCGCCATCCGCGCCGCCGTCCGCGGCGGCCGTTATGTCAGTCCGGAGCTTGCCGAGCTGCTCGTCAGCGGCATGCAGGGCGGCTCGCCCAATGAACCCCGCCACAGCGCGCTCTCGGAGCGCGAGTTCCAGATCTTCACGAAACTTGCGGAGGGTAAGAGCGTTTCGGAGATTGCCGCCAAATTGTTTCTGAGCGTCAAGACCGTGAGCACCTACCGGACGCGGATTCTGGAGAAGATGGGCATGAAGACGAACGCGGACATCACGTACTACGCCATCAAGAACAATCTCCTGCAGTAATGCCGATGAGCTCCACTGAAGCCCGCGCTCCAGGTGTCAACGAGGTTGCGGCCGGTGAGCGCCGTATCCTGCTCATCGAGGATTCGGAGGTCCTGTCGCGGCGGCTGGTGGATCTCCTCTCCGAGCCCGGCCGATTGGCGGTAGCGGCGCAGGCCGCGACCCAGTCCGAGGCGGTGATGCGACTGAAGGAGGCGATGTTCGACGTGCTGGTCGTGGACATCGAGCTCGCCGAAGGCAACGGCGTCGCGGTGATTCGTCACGCGCGCCAGCTCTATCCGCCGGAAGGCCAGCCTCTCATCGTCGTGCTCACCAACTATGCCTCCGATTTCGTGCGCGACCATTGTTTCGCGGCGGGGGCGGACTACTTCCTCGACAAGATGCGCGACATTTCCCTGCTGAAGGGCATCGTCGCCGACGGCCAGTCCAAGTGGGCGCCGGCCCGCAGCAGTCACTGAGTAACCGACTCCACTCGCTTCGGCAGCTCCACGCGCAGGGTCGTACCCTCCGCCGGGCTCGACTCGATGCTGAAGCGACCTCCCATCGACTGCACCCGATGCCGCATGCCGGTGAGGCCGTGCGACCAGCGGAAGCGCGTGTCGTTGAGCTTGATTCCGCAACCATCGTCCATCAGCAACAGCAGGTAGCGCTGCGGGTCGCTCGTCAGCGCGAGCCGCACCTGCCGCGCGTGCGCATGCCGCACGATGTTGGTCAGGCCTTCCTGAATCACGCGGAACAGCCCGATGGCGGATTCCCTGGGCAGGGTTTCCGCATCGTCGCTCATGGTCACCTCACACTGGATCGCGGCCTTCAGGCAGACGCTTTCCACGTGCGCGCGCAGAGCCGTCGGCAGCCCGAAGTGGTCGAGCAGGGAGGGGCGCAGCTCTTCGACCACGCGCCGCTTGAGATTCATGGCGTCATCGAGCGCGGTGCCGAGCTGGCTGAGGCGCGCGCCGTGCGGTGGCTCCGTCAGACGCGACTGCAGCCAGGAGAGGTCCATCTTCGCGGCGGTGAGCAGGCCACCCATGTCATCGTGCAGGCGGCGTGCGAGCTCGGCCTTCTCCTTCTCGGACAGCTGCTGCAGATGGCTGGAGAGCTCGGAGAGCTCGCGCGTGCGCATCTCCACGAGCCTTTCGAAGTCGAGTGCCTGCTGCTCGGCCGCAGCCCGCATGCGTTCCTGCCGCGCCGCTTCCGCGGCGACGAGCCAGGCGACGGCAAGGAGCAACACGAGGCTCACCGCCGTCATCGCGATGAGGGCGCCCGAACGATCTGCCGTAGCCGCAACGATGATGATGATGATGATGAGCAGACCGGCGATCAGTGCGATGGCGATGGGCCTCGGCACGAGCCGAAACGCCGCCCAGGCTGTCGGCGGTGTTCTCGAAACCGGAACGTCCACTTTAGCGCTCACCCTCGTCCTGCTTTGCCGGCACTATTTTACCGCGCCACCCGGTCAGCGCGTGCGCCGGCGGGCGATTCGTGACAGGAGACGGGTTGCAATCATCCAGCGCAGTTGCGGCGTGGCGAGCAGCCTGAATCCCCACTTCGCGAGCATTCCACCCCACACGAGCGCCCTGCGTTGCTCCCATTCCGCAAACGTGGCGGCCAGCGCGGCACGTTGCAGGGAGGCTTCCATTTCCAGGAGCTCCAGCCGTTCGGCGGCGAGACGCTCGGCCTCGCGCCCTCTCATGGGCCCCCGCCGAGCGAGGCGCGATCGAGGCGCAGCTGCTGAATAACGCGCGAGAACAGTGGAGGGCGGTGTGCCCGGCTGCGCAGGGCGAGGCCACAACCGATGGCTCCGCCGATCAGGAGCAGCAGCACGATGCCTAGCACCAGCGGCCGCGATCGTTCCGGAACCACCACGACGAGCAGCGCAATGAGCGTCACGCCCGCGAGACACACGCAAACCACGGCGCCGATGGCCAGCTGCCACTGGCGTATCAACGCCACCTTCTCGCGATGGACCTCCGCGCTCAGCAGCTCGAGTCGGGTCTGCGCAATGCGCAGCAGCTGATCCAGCAGCGATTTGCCGCGATGGACGAGGGGTTGCGCCGGTTCGCTCATCGGCTTCAGTCCGACCGCAACGTGCGGGTAAAGAGCGAGCCGAGCACGAGCCCGGCGGCGACCGCGCCGCCCACGACTGTCCACGGATTCTCACGCACATACACTTCCATGGTGGCAGAGGCGCGTTGTGCAACGACCCCCGCCTGCTTCTCCATCGCCTCGAGACGTGCCTTCGCAGCTTCGATGGCGCTGTTGATGCGCTCGCGAAGCACGCCGATCGCTTCGTCCTTGTCTGCGCCGATGGCCTGCAGCAGGGCTTCCGCCTGTACGACGACATTGCGCAGCTCATCGACGAGGGCAGCACTGCGCTCCGCAGTACGTTCCATCATGGGACTCCCCTTCCGGCCGATATGGGTGGGCTCATGTCGCCATGAGCACGATCAGCACACCGCACACCAGAGCCACTAATGACCCGAGTTCACGCACGCTCATGGGCACGAACGCTAACGTGAACGTTTTCGCTGCCCAAGCCGCCGAAGCCACCGTGCAGATGCGGCCTGCGCTGACTCCGACGTAAGACATGTCCTACAGCTACTCCCCCTCGAATGTGAGGAGCGTGCGGACGGGAACGCCTGCGGAGTCGAGGCGCCTCGACCCGCCCAGGGCCGGGAGATCGGCGATGAAGCAGGCGGCGAGCACTTCCGCGCCGCGCTGACGCAGCAGGCGCACCGCAGCCTCGGCAGTGCCGCCCGTTGCGATCAGATCATCGACGAGGATCAGGCGCTCCCCGGGGCTCACCGCGTCCAGGTGCATTTCCATCTCATCGATGCCGTACTCGAGGGAATAGGCCACGCGCACGGTCGTGTGCGGAAGCTTGCCTTTCTTGCGGATGGGCACGAAGCCGGCGCGCAGCTGATGGGCCATGGCGCCGCCCAGAATGAAGCCGCGGGCTTCAATGCCGGCCACGCGGTCTACGCGTGAGGCGATCCAGGGGCGCACCAGCTCATCGATGGTGGTGCGAAAAGCCTCTGCATTGCCGAGGAGCGTCGTGATGTCGCGGAACTGCACGCCCGGCCGTGGATAGTCGGGAATGGTGCGTATGGCGCGTTTGAGCGTGTCCTGCAGAGCGGCATCCATGCCGCCAAGTCTAACCGGCCTCGAGGTAGTTCACGCTGAAGTAACCGCGCTCATCCAGCCAGCGCTCGCGTGCGATCCAGCCCGCCCACGCCGCCTGTGCACCGAAGCCTGCGAGCGTGTACTTGTGACAGTGCTCGGTCACGATGTGCTCTCCGGCGGCGAACTCTATGCGCTCCCGCGCGAGTGTCGCGTGCTGGTCGCGCGTGCTGACGAGGTGCATTTCGATGCGGCTCGCCCGCGGATTCCACACGGCACGATGCTCAAAGGAAGCCAGATCGAAATCCGCGCCCAGCTCGCCATTGAGGCGCCGGAGCACGTTGAGATTGAAGGCGGCCGTGACTCCTGCGGCGTCGTCGTACGCGCGCACCAGCGTGGCCGGTTCCTTCACGAGATCCGTACCGACGAGCAACCCGCCGCGCGCGCCCGCCACACGATGCATGACGCGCATCAGCTCAACGGCTGCGGGCGGGTCGAAGTTGCCGATGGTGGAGCCAGGAAAGAACACCACGACGCGCGAGGCCTTGCGACGCGGTGTGGGCACGGTGAACGATTGCGTGAAGTCCGCGCACACGGGCAGCACTTCGAGATCCGGATAGGACGCAGAGATACCCTGAGCGGCCGCGAGCAGATGACTGCGCGAGATATCGACGGGCACGTACGCGGCGAGCGTGGGCAAGCGATCGAGCAGCAGCCGCGTCTTAGTGCTCGAGCCACTGCCGAATTCCACGAGCAGCGCGTCGTTTCCGATGGCGCTCGCCATCTCCTCACCATGCGTTGCGAGGATCTGGGTTTCCGTACGCGTGGGGTAATACTCGGGCAGCTCGCAGATCTGGTCGAAGAGCGCGGAGCCCCGCGCGTCGTAGAAATAGATCGGCGAGATCCGCTTCTGCTTCTCGCGCAGCCCGGCAAGCACGTCCGCCACGAAGGGCTCGTACGCCGGCCGGCCCGACGGATGGTCACGCAGCTGCAGTTGCGCCATCAGCCGATGTCCGAGGCAAGCCGCACGCCGCTGAACTGCCAGCGTGCCGTCGGATAGAAAAAGTTGCGATACGTCGCCCGGATGTGACTGCGGGGTGTTGCGCAGGAACCGCCGCGCAGGACGAGCTGGTTCACCATGAACTTTCCGTTGTATTCACCGAGCGCTCCATTCAAAGGTTGGAAGCGGGGATAGGGTGCGTAGGCGGAAGCCGTCCACTCCCAGACGTCGCCAAACATCTGCAGCGGCCATGCGTCGGCCGCGTCCACACCGGGCTCGGCAGCGTGCGCCGGTGCGGGGTGCCAGAGCACGTCCTCCACGAAATTGCCGCGAATCGGTCGCTCGGCGCTCAGGCTCGCCGCGATGCGCTCCCATTCGAATTCAGTGGGCAGCCGGCCTCCGGCCCAGCGCGCGAAGGCGTCGGCTTCGTAGTAGCTGAGGTGACACACCGGGGAGGCCACATCGAGCTCGCGCAACCCGGTGAGCGTGAATTCCTGTTCGAGAGAATCCGTCCAGTACAGCGGATGCCGCCATTGCTCTCGCTGCACGCAGGCCCAGCCGTCGGACAGCCAGTGGTCGGCCTTCTCGTAACCGCCGGCGCGGATGAACTGCAGATACTCACCATTCGTCGCGGGCCGGTTCGCGAGCCTGAAGGGCTCGAGGTGTACGCGGTGACGCGCGAGCTCGTTGTCGAAGCAGAACCCCTCCCCGGTGTGGCCGATTTCGGTGAGCCCGCCGCCGAATTCGCGGAAGGCGAGCGGCACAGGCACGCCGCGCCGCACCGGAATGCCCGAGGCGTACGCCGGCTTCAGCGGGTTGCGGGAAAACAGGTGCTTGAGGTCGGTGAGCAGCAATTCCTGGTGCTGTTGCTCGTGATGCAGGCCGAGCGTCACCACCGCCTGCAGCGCCGGCGGCAACGCATTGCGCTCGAGCAGCTGATGCATCTCTTCATCCACGTGCGCGCGATAGGCCCACACCTGCTCGATGGTCGGCCGCGAGAGCAGGCCCCGCTCGGGCCGGCTGTGCCGGGGGCCGACGGATTCGTAATAGGAATTGAAGAGGTAGCCGAATGCGGCGTCGAAGCACTCGTAGCCCTCGATCGCCGCTCGCAGCACGAACTCTTCGAAGAACCAGCTCGTGTGCGCGATGTGCCATTTGGCCGGGCTCGCATCCGGCATCGACTGGATGGCGTAGTCATCCGTCGCGAGCGGCCGGCACAGCGCGTCCGTGGCCGCCCGCACCTGGCGATAGCGTCCCGCGAGAGCTGAGGCGTCAGCCTGCTCTACGGCGTGCGGCGGGCTGCGAAGTCGATAGGACTGCATGCGGGGGAGGTCATTCTACGGCGAAGTCTTACGCGCGCGTTACACAGGCGCGGTCAGGCGCCGACGAAACCGCAGGAACATACAAATCGGGTGTCGAACGCTCAACGCGCCGAATCATGCTCGGCACGGGTTCGCCGACGGCTGGGCGGGCGGCTCGCCCGTGTTTCCGACACGTGCTGTGCAAGATGTGCCACCACGTCCTCGAAGCGACCAATGTGGGTCCAGTCGCCATGGCGGGCGCGCCAGAGCGGGGTGCCGCCGAGCGGGCTGACGCTCGCGTCCGCTCGGGTTTCGGTGATGGAATTGAGAACATCCTGCGCGACCTCATGCGGGTGTCGCGGCCAGCGCGCCCAGATACTCAGTCCGGCCAGGCCGTTACCCGGGCCCGCACTGATCTCCGTCGCAACGCCAAGCCGGCGGGCCTCAGTCAACAGAAGCTCAGTCATATGCCACTCCGATCTTGCCCCGGGTCCTGTCACCGTGCCCACACACGGCAGCCGCCCACTGAGCGGCGCGGCCTTCACCGCAAGAATTGGGCCCGGATTCCGAGGCTACAAGGGGGGCGGCCTCACTGAATTCCGAGCGCCCGGCGACGGCAGAGAGAGCTCTGGATGCGACGGGCACGCGGACGTTGTGCTCGTGCCGGCTCCTGCGGGCGTGCCCGGCCCAGTATCATGAGCGCCGCCTGACACGGACGGGAATCGAACAAGCATGAAGTTCTACTTTGTCGCCGCGCTTGCGATCCTCGTCAGCGCCTGCACCGCCCCTGGCATTCACGACGCGGCTCCGGCCGCCGCGAGCGCTCCGGCGCCCTCCGCGCCGGCCCCGCCCCCGCCGCCACCCAAGGCTGCCATCGGGGCCTTCGGGCTCGATCTCACGACCGGCAAGCCTGACGTGAAGGCCGGCGATGACTTCTTCGCGTACGCCAGCGGCAAGTGGTACGAGGACTACGTGATCCCCGAGGACCGCTCGAGCTTCGGTGCCTTCACCGAGCTCGACGAGATGTCGCAGCAGCGGGTGCGCGAGATCATCGAGCACGCCGCCGCCTCGCAGCCCGCGCCGGGCAGCCCGGAACAGAAGATCGGCGACTACTACGCAAGCTTCATGGATGGGCCGGGCATCGAGGCCCATGGCCTCACGCCGCTGCGTGCGGATCTGGAGCGCATCAGCACAGCGGTCTCGAAGAAAGAGATTGCCGCGCTCTTCGGTGCACCGGGCTTCGAGTCCACGTTCGAGATCGGCCTGTCGCCGGATCTCAAGAACCCGAGCGTGTACTCCATCGACATCGGCCAGGGCGGCCTCGGCCTGCCGGATCGCGACTACTACCTGAAGGACGATCCGCAGCTCAAAGCGATTCGCGCCAAGTACGTCGAGTACATCGCTACGGTTTTCGAGCTCGGCGGCGTGCCGGATGGCAAGGCCAAAGCACAACGCATCATGGCGTTCGAGACTGCGGTTGCGCGTGCGAGCTGGCCCATCGAGAAGCGTCGTGATGTCGAGGCGGTGTACAACCCGCGCACGCTCGCGCAACTCCAGAAGTACGCGCCGGCCTTCGACTGGCAGGCCTTCATGCAGTCCGCGCAGCTCGGCAACCGCAAGGCCGTGGTCGTGGGCGAGATCACCGCGGTTCGCGACATCGCCAAGGTATTTGGCAGCACGCCACTGCCCACGCTCAAGGATTACCTCACGTTCCACAGCCTCGACAGCAACGCCCCTTACCTGCCGAAGCGTTTCGATGACGCACGGTTTGGTTTCTACGGCGTGACGATGCGCGGCCAGCCGAAGCAGCGCGAGCGCTGGAAACGCGCCGTGGCCGCCGTGAATGGCGCGCTCGGCGAGCAGGTGGCGCAGGTGTATGTCGCGAAGTATTTCCCGCCGGAGTCGAAGGCGAAGATGGAAGTGCTGGTGGCGAATCTCAGGGTCTCGCTCGGTG